>Ga0210393_10002679_pt1 | contig 14502 bp, 14 predicted proteins | sample IncBWC27OmetaG_FD_160068 | JGI IMG/M metagenome (GOLD analysis project Ga0210393, IMG submission 160068) | Forest soil microbial communities from Barre Woods Harvard Forest LTER site, Petersham, Massachusetts, United States - Inc-BW-C-27-O ... | reverse complement strand
TTTGAACCGGGTACACCAGGAGGTCGAAGGCCTTGGGTGTCAAAAAGATGGGAGAATCGGCGCGCGCCAGCGTGTGCCGCCACGGATCCAAGAGAAACTCTCCGAACCGGTACTTTCTACTCATGGGAGGCGGGCCGTTAACTGGCGACATGTGCGAGCCGATAAGCTCCCGCTTCTCTTCTGTAACTTTCCGTAACATTTGCAACCTGCAGGTAGGGTTTTTTCACGGGTTTCGGGGCCTTTCAGTTTTTTTCATTGTTTTTTCAGAGTTTCTGAAGGACGTCCCCACTGCCTTTCACCGAAAATGCACCCACGCGGGGTGAGATTCGCCGATTGATTGTGAAGAGTAGACTCAGCGCAAAAACTGTCGACGAGCGTTTGAGTCGGCTTTCGAACCCCGCCACAAATTTTAGAGTTCGCGGGCCTTCGCCGCAAGTCGGCTCAGCCGGAACGGGTCAAGTGTCTCCGTGAGTCCACATTACGGCCAAACAACTTCAATCGACCTGGCCGCGGTGTCTATTCCCTCGCTGACATCCCGCCGGGGAATTGCTCCGTTTGGGCGCTGAAGGAGGGCTTTGCCACCACCGAGGTTGTAGGCATCGAGCCGGCTCCGGAAGTTCCGGACAGAACTGAAACGATGGCCTCGGGCATCCATCAACGAACGATTTCTCCCATTGTTATCTTGGGCTTGGCGCTCGGCTGCGCCTCCGTCGTGCCGTCGTTGAGTGGGACATCACGAATCCCAGGAGACGGCACGTTTGCGCCCAATGCTCAGCCAGGCAACGTTGGTCCGCGGCGGGCCCACATCGATCCTCACACCATTATCCTGCCTGCGGTTGACGAAAGTCGTATGCGTTTCAGGCGATTCTCTACTGAGGATGGGCTATCGCAAACCCACATAAACGCGATTCTGCAAGACGATCAGGGCTTCATGTGGTTTGCTTCGATGTATGGGCTAAACCGATACGACGGCTATAAGTTCAAAGTCTTTAAGCACGAACCCGGCAACCCAAACAGTCTGAGCGGCGTGCACAATTATTCCCTATTCAAAGATCATTCTGGGATGCTCTGGGTCGGGTGTGAGGAGTTCCTGGATAAGTTCGATCCAGTTACCGAGACAGCTACGCACTACCGTGTTGGTTCCAGAGACGGTGAAACCTTTCCGGTGAGCAACATTAGCCAGGACCACTCAGGTATGTTGTGGCTGGCAACCAGTGGTGGACTCTACAGATTCAATCCTTCGACCGGAGAGACGATCCGCTTTCAGCACGATCCGAACAACCCGTTCAGCCTCAGCAGCAACGCCATCAAATACGCTGGCGAAGACAAAGAGGGGACGTTATGGGTTGCCAGCAGCGAAGGGGTGGATGCGTTTGATTGGAAGGCAGGCAAGGTCACGCTCCATATTCCACTCCGTGAGCATGGCGAGCATATGTCGTTCCACGAAGACCGATTCGGAGTGCTCTGGATCGTTCATCTCACGGGCGGTGGCTTAGCGGCATATGATCGCAAGACGAACACGCTCACGCAGTACTCGGTTCACGCGTCTCACCTTTCTGACGAGCTCGAGACCGGGATGTTGACGATCCTCGAAGACCGAGACGGGACTCTGTGGTTTGGAACTATGGGCGATGGCATTGTGAGATTTGACCGGAAGGCGCAGAAGTTCATCCGCTATCGTCATGATCCGAGCAACTCCGAAAGCCTCGCCGAAGACGACGTGAGCTCCTTGTTTCAGGACCACGAAGGAAATATTTGGGCCGGTCTGCATATGATGGCGCCCAACCGCTTTGCCAGACGCCCGCCGCTGTTTGAGAAATTCAAGCACGAACCTGGCAGCCCCAACACTTTCAGCGGAACGATGGTGAACGGTATCTATGCGGATCGCCAAGGAATCCTTTGGATTAGCGCGATTGATGCTCTTGACCGCGTTGACCGTAAGACAGGGAAATACACCTTCTATCGGATAGGACAACCGCGAGTGAATTGGAGACCGACTGCGATCATCGGAGATCGGTCGGGCTTTCTTTGGGTTGGCAGCGATGGACAAGGATTATTTCGCTTCGACCCGAAGACAGGGAAGTTCAAGGTGTTCCGCCACAACCCCAAAGATCAATTCAGTTTAAGCAACGATTATGTGGTGGCGTTGCTCATCGATCATGGAGGCAGGCTGTGGGCTGCGACCTACGATGGTCTGGATCTTCTCGATCCTACGACTTCTCGTTTTACGGTATACAACGCCGAAAAGGAAAACGCCACGCAGGTCGATATCGACGTCAAGGAAGATCACGAGGGAGCCCTGTGGATTGGGACGGACCGCTCGGGTTTGCAACGCTTTGATCCAACCACCCATCAGTTCACCGTTTACAAGCACAACACAAATGACCCAACGAGCCTGAGCAACAATCGCGTGAATTCCGTTTTCTTCGATCTCTCGGGCGCCATCTGGGTCGGCACCCAGGACGGGCTGGACAAGGTCGATCGCTCGACTGGCAGATTTAAGACCTACTACGAGCACGATGGCCTTTCGGGAAACGTGGTGAGCTGCATTCTCGAGGACGAGAAACGCAATCTCTGGATAAGCACCAATAACGGACTCTCTAAATTCAACTCATCAACGGAGACATTTGAGCGCTATTCGACGGCGGATGGCCTCCCGGGCGCGGACTTAAGCGGCTTTGGCTCTTGCTTTAAAAGCTCCAGTGGGGAGATGTTTTTCGGAGGGTTCAGTGGGGGCATCGCATTTTATCCGGACAAGGTGCTAGACGATCCCTATATTCCACCGGTCGTTCTCTCTGATTTCGGGCTGTTTGGCCGCCCGGTCGCGATTGGACCGCATTCCCCGCTCCACAAGTCCATCGGTTACACCAGCACCCTCAGTCTTTCTCATCACGAGAACATATTCTCGTTGGAGTTTTCGGTTCTCAGCTTTTTCAACCCTCAGGCCAACCGGTATCGCTACAAGCTGGAGAGTTTAGACCGCCAATGGCACGAAGTGGGCAGCAACCAAAGGTTGGTGACTTACACTACGCTGCCGGCCGGGACGTATACCTTCCGGGTGCAGGGCGCAACCAGCCGGGGTGCCTGGAGCGAGCCAGGTTTAGAGTTATCTCTCGATATCCTGCCTGCGTGGTGGAATACGTGGTGGTTTCGGACGGGATATGTGAGCCTAGTGCTCCTTTCAGCTGGGTGCGCCTATCAATACCGATTACGGCAAATCCACAGACAGTTCGAGCTGCGCCTGGATGAGCGCGTCGGCGAGCGAACCCGTATTGCTCGCGATTTGCACGACACTCTTCTTCAGAGTTTTCAGGGACTGGTGCTTCGGTTTCAAACCGCCTCCAATCTGCTCGGTCCCCATCCCGCTGAAGCGAAGCAAACTCTCGACCATGCAATTGATCAAGCCGCAGGGGCAATCACTGAGGCAAGGGATGCCGTCGAGCAGTTGCGTTCTTCTACAGCAGTGAGCAATGACCTGGTCCGGGCTATTACATCGTTGAGCGAATCGTTGGCCAGTGATGGGTCGAGGGCACAGGCCCCCGCATTTCATGTTGCGGTGGAAGGTACGCGGCGAGATCTTCATCCCATTTCAAGGGACGAAGTCTATCGAATTGCGGGCGAGGCGTTGCGCAATGCGTTCCGCTACTCACAAGCACACCGCATTGAAGTTGAAGTTCATTACGACAAGCGTGAACTTCGACTCAGAATTCGCGATGACGGAGTGGGAATCGACGCCAGACATCTGGGAGGTGCCGAACCGTCGCGACACTTCGGCTTACGGGGGATGCGTGAGAGAGCCCATCGTTTGGGTGGTGAATTGACCATCTGGACGGAAGTGGATTCCGGGACTGAGCTGGAGCTGATTGTGCCTTCCACTTGCGTGTATCTGACATCGGCGGTTGCGCGCGGCTCCCTGTTCGCCAAGATCAGAAACCGGATCAACCTGTGAATACGAACCCTCAACCGATTCGAATATTAGTGGTGGATGATCACCCCATGTTGCGCCATGGGATCGTTGGCCTTGTGGGTGCCCAGTCGGACATGACCCTGGTGGCGGAGGCGTCGAACGGTCATGAAGCAATTCAATATTTTCGAGTCCACAAACCTGACATCACATTGATGGATCTGCAGATGCCCGAGGTGGGTGGCCTGGACGCAACGATCGCTATTCTGGGCGAATTCCCCGATGCTCACATCATTGTTTTGACTACGTATAGCGGGGATGTTCAGATCTTGCGAGCCCTTAAGGCCGGAGCCCGTGCCTATCTGCTAAAAAGTGCTCTGCATAAGGAACTCTTAGAGACGATTCGAGCCGTACACTGCGGCAAGAAGGCCCTGTCGCCAGAGGTTACGTTTCAGCTTGCCGAGCACGCCACTGACGATGCGCTCACGCCATCGGAAATCCGCGTCCTGCAGCTGATCGCCCAGGGGAATTCGAACAAGGAGATCGCTTCGCAACTCTCGGTCACGGAAGAAACGATTAAAGGCCAAGTCCGAAACATACTTGCGAAACTGGGGGCAAATGACCGAACTCATGCTGCGATGATTGGCCTCAAGCGCGGAATCATTGGATTGTAGGCTCCCCGAAAGAGGCTGGCAGTTGAGCCTTTTGGGGCTTGCGAATTTATTCTGGGCGTTTCATGCTCCTGATCGAGCATGCGACGGTTATTCTCATCATTTGCTCGGGGCTGGCCAGGGGCAGGACTTCTCGTTCTGCGACTAACTACAGGAATAACGCTGGTCGGCTATGCGATCGCGTTCGTCTGCGGAACTCCAACGAGCGAAACATGGTTGTTGCCTGGCATCGCGTTTGGTGCCGGATTCCTTCTCATCATTGGATTATGGACACCGATTGCAGGAACAATCGTCGCTTTTTTCGAGGTGTGGCGAATGATCTCCCAACATGGCGATCTATGGACCAACGTGCTGCTTACAGGTCTGGGTGTCTCACTCGCTTTGATCGGGCCGGGGCATTGGTCCTTGGATGCTCGACTCTTCGGCTGGAAGCGCATCGATGTCTCCACGGAAAAACGCTAGCGGTACCGTCCTTCGAGTTGCTCAATACGTAAGAAAGAGGAACCGGTATCACCAAAAGTGGGACACACTCCTCCCGAAATTGCGTTTTCAACCGCTCGATATGGGGTTGCCCGCAAATGGATCCTCTGGGAAACTCCACACAACGAAAGCCCACAAGCAAGTGCGGCTCGTTTGGGGAAAATTAATGAATAGCGCAATACCTTACGGCCTTTCGGACCCCGGTTTTTGTCGCCACCCAACGGAGCTCGTCGACGCTGAGGGACCTGAAAACAGCCATGGTGAGCTGGTTTTCGAGGAGATCGTTGGGAACAGCCCAGCACTCAAGCAGGTCCTCGAACTGGTCAACACGGTCGCATCCAGCGATTCTACAGTTCTCCTGCTGGGTGAGACCGGCACTGGAAAGGGGTTGATTGCGCGTGCGATCCACGATCGCAGCCGTCGGCAAGCTCGCACCTTCGTAAATCTGAATTGCGCCGCCATTCCCACATGTTTGCTAGAAAGCGAGATCTTCGGACATGAAAAAGGTGCCTTTACAGGAGCGTTCAATCGAAGAATCGGGCGAATGGAATTAGCCGACCAGGGCACCTTGTTTTTGGACGAAGTCGGGGATATCCCAATCGAGGTCCAACCGAAGCTGCTGCGTGCCATTCAAGAACGAGAATTCGAGCGGCTGGGCAGCACCTATACCAAGCGCGTGAACGTCCGAATCGTGGCCGCAACCAACCGCGATTTGCGAAGCCTGATCGCGAGCAAAGAATTTCGGAGCGATCTCTTTTACCGGTTGAATGTATTTCCCATCCGAATTCCGCCCCTGCGGGACCGCAAGGAGGATATTCCGTTATTGGCAACTTACTTCGTTCACAAGTTTGCAAGCCAAATGCACAAGAGCATTCACGCAATTCCTCCGTGCGTAATGGAAGAACTGTTGACCTGGGACTGGCCGGGGAATATCCGTGAACTGGAAAACTTCATGGAACGCGCCATGATTCTTAGCAGGGGCGAGTTGCTGGATGCGCCTTTATCGGAGTTACGCGATTTCCGACCAACACGGCAGGAGTTTCAGCTGGCTCATGCAGGAGATCGCGCAAGTTTGAAAGAAGCCATTGGTTGTCTGCATCCCGAAGGAGCTCCAGTCGAATGGTATGGCAAGCAACAGAGCGAAGAAATTGTGGTCGCGCTTATTGAAAGTAAGGGCCGGGTGGGTGGTCCCGAGGGAGCTGCTGCGCGACTGCACGTGAATCGAACAACCCTGATTTCGCGAATGAAGAAATTGGGAATAGACCCGAGACGATTTGTGCGAACCGAGTCCGGTGTCGAGAGAGCCTTTTTTGCAGCACCAGGAGGTCCTAGATGAAGGTTCCGACCTTGGGCCAGACGCCAGTTGTGAATTCTTTCGCACACTACAAGGGACCGGCTGAGAACGCCCTTTACGGCAGTTTCTGTCAATTACGAATCGAACTAACAAACGAGAGAGGAACCATTTTATGTCGACCAACTTGAGCGCGGTGCTTCAACAGCTTTTGCAGAACACATCGAATCTCAAGGTGCTCCAGCAACTGATGACACCGGACGCTACCTACGTTTCATTGAACTTCGACAACCCCGAACTCAAGAAAATTGAGCCGTGGGCCGGCACTCACAAAGGGCCACAGGCTCTGTCTGATGTCTTTGCGGCAATCCAACGCTTCTGGAAGACACTCGACTTCAAGGCCACCGACACCATTGAGCAGGGTAGCCGGGTCGCCCTCTTCGGCTCTTTTACCTACAAATCGAACGTGACCGGGAAGGAGATCACATCTCCTTTTAGCCTTTTGGCGCGTTTCGACGGGGATAAGGTTGCCTATCTGCAGTTTCTCGAGGACAGCTACGGCACCGCAGGCTCGTTCAAAACCGGCGGCAGGACACGATTCCACAGCGATCCCTCGGGACGGGAAATTGAGGTCTAGATTCGATGGGCCCTATCAGCAAATCTGGCCAGATCGCTCGCGGCGGAAATTTCACGGCGGAGAATAGCGTGTACGACGAACTCGATAACCGAGCCCTTGATCGATTGTTCCGGACAGCCCGCACGCGTAACGCGTGGACCGAGCAGCCAGTGACTGAACAGCAGCTGCGCGAGCTGTATGATCTGTTTAAATTCGGGCCCACTTCGGCAAATTGTTGCCCGGCGCGTTTTGTCTGGGTCAGGAGTGCCGAAGGCAAGCACAGGCTTGCAGCCCTTGCCGCGCCCACCAACGCGCCCAAGATCCTGGCGGCGCCGGTCACAGTCATCGTCGGCTATGATCTGGACTTCGCCGAACAATTGCCGAAGTTGTTTCCCGCGCGCGGCAAGGACATGCAGGCGTATTTCTCCGATCCCCTCGTCGCGCAATCCACCGCCGTTCGTAACAGTAGCCTTCAGGGCGCTTATCTGATTATCGCGGCGCGCGCACTGGGATTGGACTGTGGTCCGATGTCCGGCTTCAACAATGAGGCGGTGGATTCAGCGTTTTTTGCCAACACACGCATCAAATCCAATTTCATTTGCTCCGTCGGTTACGGATCGAATGAAAACCTCTTCCCCCGCAATCCGAGACTGACGTTTGAGGAAGCGGGACGCTTTGCCTGAAGGAGCGCGAAATGAATAGCAACAAAACAGCCCCAAAGGTTGAGCCTGCGCGTCATTGGATCAATGGCGAATGGATCGGCTCGTCGAACGTGGCAGAATCCGTAAGCCCTTCCACCGGGGAGGTGCTCGGGCAATACTCGGCAGGCGGGCGAGTCGAGGCGGCGGCCGCAATCGCCGCCGCGCGAAAAGCCTTTGACACCGGCGCTTGGTCTCATGACCCTCAACTCCGATCGCGGGCGCTTCTCGAACTCGCTGACAGACTTGATGAGCGAGCGGATGCGATTGCGCTGACGATTAGCCGCGAGGAGGGCAAGACGTTGGGTGACGCGACACTCGAAGCCACCTGGAGCCCGTCAACTCTTCGTTACAACGCAGGAGCTGCGTTATCGCAAACAGGCACCTCGGCTGAGATCGCGCCAGGCGTATTCGCAACCGCGATGCGAGAGCCGATCGGAGTAGCGGGAATCATCGTCCCTTGGAATTCCCCTCTCGCCCTGCTGGTCCGCGCCTTGGGTCCGGCGTTGGCAGCCGGCTGCACGACGGCCATCAAACTCCCCGGTCAGACAGCGTTGGCCAATTCTCTCATCGCGGAAGCAGCCGCGGCGACCGGGAGTTTGCCGAAGGGCGTGGTGAATATCTTCACGGAGGCTGGAAACGAGGGCGCGCCGTGGCTGGTCGAATCCCCTGACGTCGACGTTATCAACTATACCGGCAGCACCAAGGTAGGCCGGCAGGTCGCCGAAAAAGGCGCACAGACGCTCAAGAGGATTTGCCTGGAATTGGGCGGTAAGACTCCACTGGTCGTTTTTGAAGATGCCGACATTGAGACCGTCGCACCGCTCGTCGTGACAGCGCTCACACAGTTCAATGGCCAATTCTGCATGACCGGCTCGCGGGTCCTCGTGCACCGAAGTGTAGCCGACGCGTGGAGGGTGCGAATCGCCTCTCTCTTGGAGAAGGTCGTGGTCGGGCGAGCTGATGATCCGAATAGCCAGATGGGTCCGGTAATCGATAAAGCCAATGTCGAGCGCATCGATCGCATAGTGAAAGATGCATCTCGGTATGCTCGGACCATTGTTCGCGGCGGCCCAATCGTAGACGGCCCTCTGGCGGCCGGTGCATTCTATCGCCCCTCCATGCTGGAGACGGAAGCGTTAGACGTTCCATTGATCCAAGAGGAAATTTTCGGCCCCGTGCTGAGCTTTGAGACTTTCACGACAGAGGACGAAGCGATCACCCGCGCGAATGCCACGGTCTTTGGTTTGGCCGCCGCGGTCTTCACCAAAGATGTCGATCGTGCACAGCGAGTCGCCCACGCCATCAAGGCTGGCACCGTATGGATCAACACTTGGGGACTCGTCAACGACGCGTTCGAAGAGGGTGGCTTCAAGTACAGCGGCATCGGACGTGCGCGGGGTGCTCGCGCCATGGAAGAGTTCCAAGAAGTGAAAACACAAATCCGCGCCGTAGCGACGCCCCTGCGCCATAACCTTACACAGGAGAAATTCGATGCCCGTTCCTAGTCTGCCCAAAGTCGGAGCCCCGCCTGCCCCGGCACCCTTGCGCAAAATCGCGCTTGAGGAGCACTTCGGCCACCCCATAGTGTTTATGCGAGATGGCGACGGCCGGTTCGAGACCCGTAAAGAGGCTGCCGTTGGCCATCTCGGGCCAGAGTATTTTGAGGTCGTGCAGGAGCGCCTTCTGGACTTCGACACGACGCGCCTCCAAGCCATGGACGAAGCGGGCGTTGACAAGGTGCTGCTCAGCTTCGGTGCCGGGTTTCGCACCTTCGGCGTGCAGGGCATCCTCGACCGTGTCGAAGCGACGAACACTGCTCGTATAGTGAACGACTTTCTCGCAGAACAAGTGCGGGCGCATCCCAGTCGCTACATCGGTATGGCCACTCTAGCGCTCCAGGATCCCGACCAAGCCGTACGCGAGCTTGAGCGCTGCGTTACTAAACTCGGCTTCAAAGGGGTCATGGTGAACGGCTATACCCAGGTCGAGAGCCCAGACAATTTGGTCTATCTCGACGACGCGCGGATGACACCGCTGTGGGAAGCGCTGACGGCGCTTGATGTGCCGCTTTACCTCCACCCACGCGCGTCGCACAACGCTGCCATGTACGACAACCATCCGGAGCTTACCGGCGCGAACTGGGGTTTTGCCCCGGAGACCGCGACGCATGCGCTGCGCATCGTCTATGCCGGCATCTTTGATCGCTTTCCGACTGCCAAGCTTGTGCTGGGACATCTCGGCGAGTCCCTGCCGTTTCTCGCCTGGCGTATTCAGCACGGCATCAACTTCAGTCCGAATGGCCGCTTCACGAAGAAGCGCCTGGTCGACTATCTCGCGGAGAACATTTGGGTCACCACAAGCGGCAACTTCAACACCCAGGCACTTCACTGCACGATCCTTACCATGGGCGCCGATCGCATCCTCTTCTCAGATGACTACCCATACGAGGATTACGCCGAGGGCGGAGAATTCATCGATACGGTGCCGATCAGTGAGCGCGACCGCCGCAAGATCGCTTACGAGAACGCCAAGGCACTGTACAAGCTTTAGGAGAGCGAGGATGTCACCTGGATCAACCCGCGCTGCGGTCAGCGCCAGTACCCATTCTGACCGCAGCTCTTCCACCAGAGCGAGCTTGAATCAGAATTTGCCGGGGGAGTTCTATGCGACGCAAAGGGATTTGATTTGGGTGGTGAGAGGTGCGCGCTGTCTGCTTATGGTTGGGCTATGCCTGTTTGTCACGGGTGTTGCGAACGCACAGACGCCCGATCCGTCACCGGTAGATGCTCCACAACCGGGAGTGCGGCCCGCGCTTGGCCCTTTCCCAAGATTTGAAGACTGGAGCTTTTTGCGCGACCCATCCCAACGGATCGATCCTTACGATAGGTTGAAGTTCATTCCACTGAACGACTCCGGCACAAACTACCTGACGCTCGGCGTTGAGAATCGGACAGAATTTCAGTATCTCCAGAACAACGCTTGGGGCGCGGGACCGCAAGATCTGACAGGTTACGTTTTCGAACGATTGATGCCCAGCGCTGACCTGCGCCTGGGAAATCACGTTCGCATTTTTGTGACGCTGGCGTTTGACGACGTGGGTGGCAAGAGAGCTGGCCCTCGGCCAGTAATCGACAAGGATGTTGCCGATGGGCATGAAGGCTTCGTCGAGTTCGGCGGCAATCTTCACGATCGACACCCCGGCTGGGATGTCATCATCGGACGTCAGGAGGTCTCACTCGGAACAGGGCGCCTTCTCGATAACAACGAGGGCGTGAACGTAAGAAGCGCCTTCGATGGCATCTGCCTAGGGTATGACAAACCGAAGGGGCGTATCGATTTGATCGCCGTCAAGCCGGTGGAGACCAACCCCGGCGCGTGGGACGACATACCCAACCCTGCGATCACTCTGTGGGGCTTGTATGCCTCGAATGTGCGCTGGAATTCGCAGTTCATGTCGGATGTCTACTTTCTAGATTACGACGCGGCGTCGGCGACCTACCAAAACCTGTCTGCACGAGAGCAACGGCGCACGATTGGAGCGCGGTATTTCAATCGCCCGCCCAACGAACCACCCACGGCAGGTTTTGACTATAACGCTGAGACTGGGTTCCAGTGGGGCTCATTCGGGAATCGCTCGATCCGCGCCTGGGGCGCTGGAGCGGACATTGGTTGGACGCTACCCAGTCCGGTGTGGCGCGCGCATTTCGGGTTTCAGGCTGATGCCCTAAGCGGAGACAACGGCCGGCCGGCGACGCTCGGCACGCTCAACGCGATGTTTCCGCGGGGAGCGTATTTTGGCCCAAAGTTTGCATTCATCGGGCCGGCAAACTTATTGGATCTCCAGCCTCAGTTTGTCGTCCATCCGGTTCAGAACGTAACCGGAACTTTCGAATGGATCTGGTTCTGGCGCGAGAGCACGAAAGATGCGCTTTACACGTTTGGGAACGTGCCATTGCGGCCGGCGAATCTTAGCAGCGCACGGTATGTCGGGAGTCAACCCAATCTGGAGATTCGTTGGGCTATCAGTGAGCATTTCCTGGCAGCACTGAATGTCGCCGGCTTCATCGCGGGGACGTTCTTGCGGCAGTCTCCCCCGTCCAAAGAGATTGTGTTTTTCAATGCTGGCCTTACGTATCGATTTTGAGGGTAAAGGAGATCGAGGATGAATATGACACCCTTCAACAAGACAGGACTCGAGACGTTGCTGACGCCCGAGAACAGCGCTCTTATCCTGATTGACCATCAGCCATTCCAATTTGCGAGTCTCAACAGTCATGATCCGCAGACGATCATCAACAACGTCGTCGGTCTCGCAAAGGTTGCCAAGCTATTCAAAGTCCCCACGCTTCTGACGACGGTCACGGAGGAGCGAGGTGGGTACCTCCTCAAGCAACTCCAAGACGTCTTCGCTGATCAGAAGCCCATCAATCGCACGTTCATCAACGCCTGGGAGGACAAGCGGATCGTCGATTGGGTGGCGAAGACCGGAAGGAAGAAGCTCGTCATAGCGGCTCTCTGGACCGAAATCTGCCTCGCCTTCCCCGTGATCCATGCGCTCGGGGACGGCTACGAGGTCTATTTCGTCAGCGACGCGTCGGGCGGTGTCACCCGTGAGGCGCACGAGATGGGTATCCAACGCATGATCCAGGCTGGCGCGGTCCCGCTGACCTGGGGCGTACTCTCGGCGGAGTGGCAGCGCGACTGGGCGCGCGAGGCGACCGTGCCGGGGCTGGCCCAGATCGTCGTTGAGCACTACGGTGCCACCGGCACGTCATTCCTCTGGGAACAGCAACTGCTCAATCAGGGCGGATCGAATCGCCGCTAGGAAGGAGATGCACCATGTCACGAGTCATTCCACAGTCCAGCCGTTTTGCCGCGATTACCGGCGCCGGTAGCGGGCTCGGGCGAGATATTGCGCTTGGTTTCGCTGCCAAGGGCTACCGCGTCTTTGGAACTGCCATCACACCTGAGGAAATCACTGACCTCCAACAAGCCTCTGGTGGCGCAGTTACACTGACCAGCTGCGATATCACCGATGAACCAGCTGTCAAGCGCTGGGCTCGTGCCGTGAGCGGGCAGACAGATGGCGGCCTCAATCTTCTCATCAGTAACGCCGGAATCTTGACTCCCGGACCTATCGAGACGCTCCCACTCGACTCCATCAGACGCGAATTCGAAGTGAACGTTTTCGGCGCGCTGTCCGTGGTGAACGCATTCCTTCCGGCTTTGAGGAAAGCGCGCGGTCGTATTGTGCAGGTCAGCACCTGGACGGCACACCTGCCACTTCCGTTCAACGGTCCATCGGGCGCTTCAAAGGCGGCCATGGAGGTGTTCGCAACCGTCTATCGAGAGGAACTGAAGTGCTTCGGTATCGATGTCGTCGTCGCGGTCGCCGGAAATATGAAAACCGGGGGGCCGGCAAAGACGGCGGCCGGACTGGCGCGCACCGTGGAGCGGATGACGCTGCAAGAGCGTGATCTTTACGGGAAAGCGTTCGGTACCTTTGCGGCCAAGCTAAACAGCATGCAAGACAACGGGCTTGCCTCGGTCGACGCCGCCAAGCGCGTGATCGAGATCGCCGAGCAGAATCCTGCACCGCGCTTTGCGGCGGTTGGCCAGGATGCGGAAGAGATTCTTCGCGTTGTGCGCGAGAAATCCGACAATGAGCAAGACGCTCTTCGTCTCCAAATCGTAGGGCTGAGATAAGAAATCCAAAAAAAGGAGAAATCCATGATTGAACTCATTGAAGCCACCGACGACCGTGCTGTCCGCAACAAGAACAACGTCCTCGCGCTGTACGATCTGATGATCAATCGAAAGCGGTCCGAAGAGGCTACCGCGAAGTTCGTCAGCCCATCCTACGTCCAGCACAACCCGCTGATTCCGGACGGCTCTGTTGCGCTGGGCCGGTTTTTCGCCAAAATTACGAGTGAGCGGCCTCGGGCCCGCGTCGTGATTCACCAGATCATTGCGGTCGGCGACTACGTGTGGGCACATTTGAACTTCCTCAACTTGTTCAACGATGATCCCGACGACACCGGCATTGCTGGCGTCGATATCTATCGCATGGATGCTGAAGGGAAAGCCATCGAGCACTGGGATACATTGCAACTGGTGGGCACGCCTCAAAACTCCGCTCCGATGATCGCGCCGAACTTTCCGCGTGCGAATGCCAACGGCATGTTCTGACCGCAAGGCGGGCAAGGCCAAGTAACTTCGTTCGCTACGAACTAACAAGAGAGGAAGGAGGAAAGATCTCATGTCAACCAACTTGACCGCTGTGCTTCAACAGCTTTTGCAGGACACATCGGAGGTCTGCCGCATGCTCTAGGCCACGTGTAGCTATTTAGAGTGCGACAGTCAACCCACGGGTTCGAAGCAACGGTCCGCTTGTCCCTCAATCCCTCAAGTTCCGCGTTGCCCGTCGTCCGAGCACAACCTAATTTAGGGCTCCACTCGCCAATGCCCCCGGCAGTGGGGCAGATTCGGCGGAATAGTTCTGTCGCAGTGTGCCCCCACGTGTGTCTTATTAGATGAGAGGGACACACCGAGTAGAGATACCAACCTTGCTAATGCCGCAAAGTGACGCAAACCGCTGCATTTTTGCATCGGAAGCCTCCCAGTCAATTCGCCTTCACGTGGCCTTCAGGTAGGCACCAGTATATTGCTTGTGTGCCACGACACCCGATCGCTCTTCGCAGACTGAGTTCTACGAGAACCGGTTTATGGTCAAGTACACTTATCCTTTCCGCCGGAACGGCGCGCGAGGAGGCACCGGAGCTGTGAACTACGGAGCGCTGTTTCGATCCGCATTGGTTGCGTTGCTTAGAAACAAGATG
>Ga0210393_10002676_pt1 | contig 14507 bp, 12 predicted proteins | sample IncBWC27OmetaG_FD_160068 | JGI IMG/M metagenome (GOLD analysis project Ga0210393, IMG submission 160068) | Forest soil microbial communities from Barre Woods Harvard Forest LTER site, Petersham, Massachusetts, United States - Inc-BW-C-27-O ... | reverse complement strand
CGAAAGGCAGGCGTCCCGTCGTCATCTCGTAGAGCACGATGCCGAAGGAAAACAGGTCCGTGCGGGCATCGACCTGTTTGCCCAGCACCTGCTCGGGTGACATGTACGACATCGTCCCCAATGTAGAACCCGGGCTGGTGAGATGATCGTCTTCTGACCGTGTGTTCGCTGCGGCGATGCGGCTGGCAGAGGAATTTCGCTCCACCACTTTCGCGAGTCCGAAGTCGAGAATCTTCGCATGCCCACGCTTGGTCACGAAAATATTGGCTGGCTTGATATCTCGATGCACGATTCCTTCGCCGTGCGCCGCATCCAACCCGTCGGCAATCTCGATCCCCAGCGACAGGGTCAACTCCATTTCCATTGCGCGCCCGGCGATCACGTGCTTGAGTGTGGCACCGTCGAGGAACTCCATGGCCAGGAAGGCGCGCCCGTTTTCTTCTCCGACGTCGTAGATGGTGCAGATATTCGGATGATTAAGCGCCGATGCAGCCTGCGCTTCGCGCTGAAAACGTGCCAGGACCTGGGGATCGCCGGCCACATCATCGGGTAAAAACTTTAGCGCCACAAAACGATGCAGCCGCACGTCTTCAGCTTTGTAAACCACTCCCATCCCCCCTCCACCGAGCTTCTCGACGATGCGGTAATGCGAAATGGTCTGGCCGATCATGGAGTGGTGCAATGCTAGGCGCGATGTCAGTGCAAGTCAATGAAAGCCATGGAGTTGGATGGAGTTGGCAGCTCAAGGGATAGTTGGCGTTAGTCTCGATTACGCTTATCTCCCGACCAGTTTCGAACGCTTCAGATGTGAACTGAATCGAAAGAAGTCGAAATTTGAGCGGAATCGCTGGTTTCAACAACTGAGCGATGGCCGCGTGATTGTTGGACGTCGGCGCGTGGGTTCACGGCGGCCCTCAAGAGATTCGTAGAACGAGTAAGGTCGCGTCGTCGCGGAAATTCCCACCGCAGAAGGCCGTCACCTGCTGCATGATCGCGCGTTGAACTTCGAGCGCGCTTCCGTTGCGCGCGCGAGCGGCTTGCAGCAGGCGCTCCTCGCCGAACTCTTCGAGCTGTGCGTTCTCGGCTTCCGTGATGCCGTCAGTTGAGAGCAGCAGTTGGTCGCCCGGTTGCAGTTGTGCGGTGTAGTCCTGGTAGGTCCAGTCCGGCAGCGCACCCAGCACTGCTCCTCCTCCTGGCAAAGTTTCTGTTGTGCCGTTGCTCCGCAACAGAAGTCCGGGTGAGTGTCCGGCGTTCTCGTAGGTGAGGGTGCGCGAGTCGGCGTCGAGCACCGCGTAGAAGAAAGTTACAAACTTTCCCGAAGCGATGTTTGCACACAAGAACTTGTTCAGTTTGGTACACACCACCTGAGGCGATGCCTCGCTGGTGGCGAAGGCGCGAAAGGATGCCTGAAGATTCGCCATGAGCAACGCGGCTGTGATTCCTTTCCCGGCGACATCGCCCACGCAAATGCCAAGGCGATCTTTGTCCAGTTGAATCGCGTCGAAGTAGTCGCCACCGACTTCACGCGCAGGCTGCCAGGCTCCGGCGATCTGAATCCCTGCAAGTTGCGGCAACGTGCTGGGCAGCAGCATTTCCTGAATCTCGCGCGCTCGCTTGAGTTCTTCTTCCTGCAGCTGCAGCGCGATGGTACCTTTCTCGACAGTCTGCTCCAGTTGTTGATTGCGTTGCTTCAGCTTTTGTTGGAGTTCTTCGACACCGTACGCAAGAACGTTTGCGATCACCACGACGACGATGCAGAAATAACCGATTTTGGAAAAGAGGAGCCAAAATGGCTCGCGATCGATGTTGGTGAACTGTAGGAACAGTATCGAGCTCACGGCGCAGATGACGCCGAAAATGATTTGGATGGGGAAAAATACGACCCAGTTCCACGGGAGCGGCCGCCCCACGTACAATCGGCGGCTCTCTAAAGAGAGCGGAACCACAAGGTTGCCTACCGTGAGGGTCGCCACCATTATGACCCACAGGGAAGCGGGCTGGTTGATCGAAACCAAAAGGGCATAGACCACGAACGCGACGGCCACGAGCACCTGCTCGATCTGGAAAATGCGGCGCGACAGAACCGAGCGTTTCTTGGAAGTGACGGAAAGAGTGCTCACGGGTGGCTCGCAGTCAAAATTAGACAGCAAGAGTAACGCGGAGTGAAAAAAAAGTCATTGCCACCCTAATTGCAGCCAAGGGGAGCGAACCTCAACTGTTGCCATCGCGATAGCACTTTTTGACCCGGACGGCCGTCGGGCAATTCTCGGTGAGCGTTATCGTGGTTTCAACAGGTATGATGTTCCGTCGGCTGGCGACAGGCCCGGAGGCCCATGATTGTGCAAACCGAGTCTTGGCAGAAGGTCACGAGCTTTTACCGTGACATCACAGAGAAAAACCCCTTCTTCCGCCCGATGATGGAGCTCGCCGAGCAAATCGCAGCCTCGAAATATGCATGCGGCCTTCACCCTTGGACTTCGATGCACACTCTGTGCATTAGCCAAACACCGGAGGCCGATACAGACAAAGAAGTGTTCCGCATTTCACTCGACCCTCGGGATCGCGTTCTCGTCTACGACTTTCAGGAGACGGGATCCACCTTACCGAAGTACCAGCACTGGATCAGACGGTGTTCGACGGACGAGGGCTTCTCACGGTTTGAACGATTCGTTCAGCTCAAGAAATGGTTCGTGGATTACGGGCCGCTATCTCAATGACCGCAATCGCCGATTTCGACAGTTACGACACCCATGTGTCGTGTTGGTCGACAAGATGCCATGCGCCATTCACCTTGTGCATGAGCACGTAAACACCTCCGCCGCACAATCCGTTGCAGAAGTGGTCAACGTACAAGAGCGCTTCGCTCTTACTTAGATTCAATCCAACATGCGAAACAACGAAGTATCCTAAGTTGTTGGGGAATCTCGCTTGAAAATCGGTTGGTTTAGTCCGTTCCAACTCGTTACGGCTGACGAAAAAGGACTGAACGCCTGTCGGCAGATGCAAGTCTGTTTGAATATTTGTCGCAAACACGTTGCTCACGAAAAAACTGGCCCGGGTTGTTCGCGCTGATTGCGCAAACAAGCGCTGTCGATCGAACAGCAGATTCCCTTGGAACTCCGACTTTTCCCATGGATTCTTTGAGTCGCGCTGAAAGACAATCTGGATTTGGCGTCCTGCACTCCAATCTTGAACATCGTGCAGCACCCCGTCTGAAAGCAATGCAGACAGAATTGCGCCCATTTCGGCTTGCGTTCGCCTCTGCTCAATTACAAAGAGCAAAGCAATAAGCGTAAGCAGGAGACAAACTCCAGCAACCGCGCGACGTGCAATTCTCCAACAGCGACTTCGGTCCACACCTGATTAGACAACAGTTTCCACGTGGTTGGTGAACAATCGCGATATCACTCTTCGACCTCGTGGTCGGCCAATTCTCGATGAGCGAAATCGGCTGATTTTCGTCAGGGATGTCCGAGAGGCTTGAGAACATCTTCAGCAGGGATCCCGAAATCTATGTGAGTACGCTTCTCGGCGCGACCGAACTGGATGATCGTTGCATTCTTTTCGCTCCGGACACCGGGATAGTAGACGGGAATTTTAACTTTTGTTTCAGCCGAGTTTCGAGTGTCAACGGTGATCACGTAATCCCCCCTTTTTGGTTTCGATATGATCAGCATCTCGAATGCCGATGCCGATCACGTAACGGCCAGGGTCCAAAACCACTCTCGCCATCGAACATCATCCGTCGCCATCTGCACAAGGCTCTCAAGCAACTGAACTATGTCAACCCGTACACCGGAACACACAAGGCGGGAAACCATGCGTTCCGTCGCTTCAGAAACACGTACCTGCGGAACTACGCCGACTGCCCCGAAGGTCTTTACAAGTACTGGATGGGTCATGCGGGAAAGGACATGAGCGACCTCTGCGACAAATCAAAGAGGACGTTCAGTTCCGCAAGAAGTGGGCTGAGCAGTGTGGTTTCGGCTTCGAATTGCCCTCAGTTGTACCGAGCGTCCCGAAATGTACCGAAAACGCCGAAGCCGCAGTAGCAACGTAAACGATTGAAAGAGCGAGAGAAAAGATGGTCGGGGAGAGAGGATTTGAACCTCCGACCCCCTGGTCCCGAACCAGGTGCTCTACCAGGCTGAGCCACTCCCCGACTGAGGTTAGTCCCTTCATTCTACTACACGTTACATCAAACGTCCTGTGCTCGGAAAACCCGGAAACTTGGGACCCTTGGGACCATCCTCCCGCGAGAACAGTCCTTGAACCCGCGCCATTCGCTGTCGAAACGCATCATCGAAGTGCGCGTATCCGGACGTGGTTTTCAGGTTCGAGTGTCCAACTTGCTCCAGCAGGAGATCTCCCGGCATTTCGTTGGCCTGGAGCGTGGAGACGCGGCCGTGACGAAATGCGTGCAAGCCTCCTGGCTGCAGCCCGAGACTTTAAGGATCAGCTTCAGCTTGCGCCACACGTTATGTCTGGAGTGTGGTTTCAGTGGTTTGGTCGTAGATTTGGGCTTAGCAAAGACAACCTGTTAATTCTAGACGCCAGCACGTTCAATAGTTGGGTGGGCGAAGAGAACAGGTTCCCGCAGAGGGACAGAAGAGCGAGCCTTCTGTGTAGCGATTGCAAAATCTTAGGTTCCTCTCGACAAGTGCGCAATGAATAACAGGCTTAGATTTGATCTTGATCTTTGGTGTTTCCGTGGAAGAGTGTTTGGATTTCCAGCTTGTTCATCCGGCCACTCAGGCAGCGTCCGAACTTTCGCTCGAACCAAAGGTCAAGACGGCCTAGTCCCCTTCCTAGGAGTTCTAGGAGCTTTTCGCCAGCCTTCACTAAAAGGTCACTGACAATATGTCCCAGCATTCTCCAAATACTCCCCAAACGCCATTGCCTGGCAGCGGAATCCTGCGTTGGTTCGAGATCGTAGCATACTCGGCACGGCTACCTCACCCTCCACAGCCCTGGCTGCATGGCGGATCGGCTCAGTTCGCCCTGGATTGTGCGCCAGGATTACGACGATCGCCCATCTCTTCAGGCCTCACGGCTTACGTGCGGCCCGCTCCACAGTCGAAAGAGGCTGGGAGAATTGGCGATTCCCGAGGGGCAGCAGGTACCGGCCAGGAAAACAGAAGTGCAAGAGATGACACTCAACAGAATTCTGGGTTTTTTCGGCGTCCGAATAACCCCGACAACCACCGTTCGTCCTGTCCCCGAGAAATGCGCGACAGAGGGATCAGAGATGCGATTAGTGTAAGGTCTGGTTCAGATCTGGGCGCCGTTCCTGCCCCAAAGCTTGGCCGCGGTCTTGCCGTATCCCACGATGGGGATGGGAGGTTTCCAGCTCGTCGACCATTTAATGGATCCCTCCACGTCTATCAGCTCTTCTCCGGTCCCGAAGAAACGTAGTCGCAGTCGTCTTCAGTTCGACTAAAGGTTGGTTTAGATGGGTAGTTGGGCGGTTCGAGCACTCCTCGCCGGCTAGTCGATTGGGGTGTCCGAAGAGGATTCGGTAAGGAGACACGGTATACTTGGCCGCGTAATCGCCGTTCGGTAATGGCATGTCGCCCTTCACTTCCACCTTCGATCTGATCGCGAGGTTCCGCGAAGGAGACCAGACTGCGTTCAGCCAGCTGTTCGCAAAATACAGACCACGGCTGGCAGTGCTCATCTTCTATAAACTCAGTTCGCCCCTACGCGAGCACTTCGAAGTGGACGACATCCTGCAAGAAGTATTTCTTGTCGCTTCCAAGGACATCGAGAGTTTCACCTACCGTTGCCCGGGCAGTTTCATGAGTTGGCTTTCCCGCATTGCCGATCATGTCATTGTCGACGAGGCCCGCTCGCAAGCGCGAAAGAAGCGCCGCGCGGCGGAAGTGGTGCGCTTTCGATCTGCTGGCAATCCCGGGGGACCGGAGCCTGTCGATTCGGAGACGCCGAGTCGAATCCTGATGCAGAAGCAAGCCTCGAAGGAATTGCTGGAGCGACTGGATGCCCTACCCCCCGATTATCGGGATGTGATCCTCATGGCTAAGGTGGAAGGCCTTTCGTCGACAGAAATCGCCGAACGGATGGGGAGAACCCGGGAGGCAGCCGCAGTCCTGTTGCATCGTGCTCTGCAGCGCCTGCGCACACTTACGGAGACGAACGAATAGTCATGCCCGAGCAGTCTGGAAAAGGCCGTGCCGAAGACCCACCGGATGATTCCCCGGATGACGATACCGGTCTCGATCAGCGTCTCGCCGAAGCTCTTGCTGACTACGTTGATCTGCTCTCGCGCGAAGAGATCGTCGACGCTGCCAGCTTCTGCGAAAGATACCCGGAGGTCGAGGCGGATCTGCGCCGTGAAATTGAAACCCTTCAAGACATGGATGTCTTGGTCGAGCCCTCAATTCGCGACGGAGCTGATGCTTCCTGTGAGCCAAGCCTCGAAAGGCTATCCGGCCACCGCATTCTGGGGGAGATCGGGTCCGGCGGGATGGGTCGGGTGCTACTTGCCCTAGATGAGCGGTTGGGGCGCAAGGTCGCGATTAAAACTCTAAAAGCCCGCTACTCAAATCACCCCTTATTGCGGACACGGTTCATGCACGAGGCTCGCGCGATGGCAAAGCTTAGCCATCCCAACATCGTCCACATTTACAACCTCGGCGAGTCACAGGAGATACCCCACTTCGTTATGGAGTACCTGGAGGGCAGCCCGCTTACGGAAGCAGCGCGCGCCCTGCCGTTGCGTCAAAAAGTCGACCTGATCCAGAAAGTTGTTCGAACCGTGGAGTTTGTACACCAACACCAGATCCTGCACCGCGACCTCAAACCCGGCAATATCGTCGTGGGAGCAGATCTCGAACCCAAATTGCTTGATTTTGGACTGGCACTGCAAGTGGACGATTTGGAGAACCGGATGACTCGTGCCGGTGAGGTTATGGGCACCCTCGAATATTTTTCGCCCGAACAGACCCGCGGCGACTGCACACTCGATCCGCGCAGCGATGTTTTTTCCCTGGGCACAATTCTCTATCAGGTACTAACCGGCTCGCTTCCGTTCTCTGGCGAAAGCTTTGCTGAAGCCGTAACGGCCATTCGTGATCAGGAACCGATCTTGCCACGTCGCTTCAATTCTTCTCTTCCGGGCGCGCTGCAGAATATCTGTCTGAAGGCGCTGGAGAAGAATCCGTCGGACCGTTACCAGTCTGCAGGCGAAATGGCCCAGGATATCGAACGCTACCTCGCAGGTGACGACGTCCTCGCGTTGCCGACCGCTTATTCGCGACTGCTGGCCGGGCGGATTGAAGGACACATGCGTGAGTTGGAAGCCTGGAAAACAGATCAGGTTGTGTCCGACTCGGAGTACGACGCTCTCCGCAAGGCCTACGGCCGTCTTTCCGAGCGCGAGGATACGTGGATCATGGAGACGCGCCGGCTCTCGCTCTCTCAAGTGACCCTCTACCTGGGTGCATGGGTGCTGGTCGTCGGCGCAGCCTTGGTTTTTCTGTTTAATTATTCTCATCTTTCCGGGATGCTCCCCGTGCTAGTGGTGGATGCGGCGGCGATTCCGACCGCTTACTTCGGTATCCGCAACTGGAAGGCAGGGCGGTTCCGCTTTGCCATCGCATATCTGCTGACGTTTTGCCTGTTGCTGCCCATCGCTCTGTTGGTGAGCATGGGTGAATTCCGTGTTTTCCCAGGACTCACGAGGGGCCGGGAGGATCTCGAACTCTTCTACAAATTCGATGACACCTTCAAGAAAACCACGAACGCTCAATTATGGTGGGCGCTTTTGCTGTCGCTTCCTGCCTACGTGTGGCTGCGGCGATTCACGCAGAGTTCTGTGTTCTCGCTGGTGTTTGCCACAATCGCCGCGTTGTTGAGCCTGACAACTCTTCTCCGCCTCGGCATACTGGAATGGATCGACACGGACCCTGGAAGGGTGTATTTGTACTTGCTTCCCATTTCTCTCGCTTATTTCGTGGGAGCGATTGCAATCGAGTATTCGGACCGCACATCGGATTCCCGGTATTTCTATCCTTTCGCCGTAACCTTCACATTCGCCGCGCTCAGCGGCGTGGCTGCATATCACGAGCCGTATGCGAATTGGCTCCAGTCCGTAGCCCCGTGGAGCCGCGGTCAGGTCGAATACCTCTTTATCATCAACGCGGGGATTTACTTTCTACTGGAAAGGATATGCGAGCAATTCCACTCCTCATCACAGTTGCGGATGGTGGCCAAGGCATTCCGCTTCGCGATCCCAGGGCATGTGATGACATCTCTGCTTTTGTTGGGACTCGAGGCATCCAGCCTGTGGGAGAAATCGCCCGCGCAGATCGCCATGAGGCGGGAGGCTCGAATCTTCGAGGCTCTATTGCCCATCGTAGCCTGCGCCTTCGTGTTCGGAAGCATACCCAAGCAGATGAAAAACTTCTTCGCTTCAGGCCTGTTTTTCCTGGCGATCGGAATCGTTCGCCTGCAGCAGGATCTCTTTGAGGACCGTGCCCTGTGGCCCATCGCTCTGATTCTAATGGGGGTTATCCTTCTAGCCGTGAGCCGCTATCCCACCGCGCATCAGGTCATTGCCCGCCGCCTCCGGCGAAGAAGTTGAGCCTGCCCCAGAAATCTTTCTCACAAGTGTAATGTTCGCGCTGAAATGGCGCTTATCCGTAGTGGAAGCCGAAAATGGCCGGGCAAGAACCAACCCGGCCCATCGGCGGACTACGGAGGTCCCATGAAATCGCGACTGCTGGCGGTCTTTATCGTCCTTTGTCTCCCCTTATGTGCGTGTCCGTCCTATTCGTTGCATCCGCTTTATACGGACGAAGATGCAGTTGTAGAACCGGCTTTGGGGGGAACGTGGGGCGTAGACCCAGACGACAACGCAGAACTCGTGTTCGAGAAATCCGGCGATGACGAATACAGCCTGGCCATTTCGTGTCCCGATTCGAAAGCCCTCCAAAATTACAAGGTCCATTTAGTGCCCTTGGACGGCCAGTTGTTTATGGATCTCGTTTTCGAGAATCAAACGGTCGAAGGAACGAAAGTCGAGGAACCCGTCGGTGCGTTCCACGCTCACGTGATTTTGAAGGTGAACATTTCCGGCGACGACCTAGCCTATGCCACGCTGGAAGATAATGCGATTCGGAAGCCAGTCATCCCGGGAAACACTCCTCCGGACTACGACCAGAGCGATGAAGGTTTGCTCGTGACAGCACAAACCGACGCTCTGCGGGACTACATTTCTGCTCACGCCGAAGATGGGTTCTCTGACTTTGAACATTTGAAGCGGAAGGACCGAACCTCAAAGTGAGTCACTCACGCGCCGCTCATCACAAGCCGTAATTCAATCGCGGGGATAGGGAGACTGCAATGCCTTCTCAAGCAATCACGATCCTCGGTGTGCCGACGATCTGGTCACCGAATAGGCGACGTGGGACGATCCGAGCGCATTGGCTTATTCTCCTGCTTTTGGTCAGTTTCTGCCTCGCCAATGCGGAGAATCCTTGCGGGAGTCTGAAGCAGCGTGCGCTGGTTTTGAGTGGCGGAGGCGTGAAAGGCGCCTTCGAAGCAGGCGCCATCTACCATCTGGTGGTACAGCGAGGTTGTGATTTCGGAGAATTTTCCGGAGTGTCGGTAGGTGCGTTGAACGCTGTTTTTATGGCACAGGCGCAAGAGGCCAGTGATGGCGATCAGTCTCATGCCAATCTCGTCGACCAGTCTGAGGTTTTAGTGTCGCTGTGGCAGTCTCTCCGAAGCTCGCATGACTTCGCCCGAAACCGACCGCTGGCAACCTTACGGTTCGGCCTTTTCGGCTTGGATAGTCTGGTGGATTTCACACCTCTCCGACATTTGGAAGACAACAACATCTCGCCGAAGAAACTCAAACAGGGCCGTCCGGTGCGCGTCGGAGTGGTTTCCTTCGACGACGGTCAATACCACGAAATTCTATCCAAGCCATGGCTATCTACAGAGAGGAAGGTGAACTTCCTCGACTACCTCTACGCCAGTTCAATTCCGCCTGTCCTCGGTAGATTGCCGCGAATTGCCGGCGATGATTCGGCCAGTGAACCAAACCAGTTTGCCGATGGCGGTTTGCGCCGTATCACTCCGGTTAACTCTTACTTCGTGGAATGCAACACAACCGCGCCGCCGACTAGACTCTTGGCCGTTTCTGAAGAAAGCCCCATTAGCAGGTGCTCGCCGGACGTCGCGGCATTGCCGGCACATGAAGTGGTTCAACAACTGTTCGTCATTGTTACCAGTCCATATTCGCGCAATTCCGATTACTTGCCTCTGGCGGACTCCGCTGGTGACCGCGACCGTGCCAGGCAGATTACCGATGGACGCAAAGTCCTGAACCGCACGCTTGAGGTTATGGATGATTCCATGTACCGCCGGGATCTCGATTCCCTGCTGCTGAAAAATGATCTCTTGCGCTGGCGCTGGCACGCCTATCAGCGAATCCTGCTCAATGTGGCGCCGGAACAGCTGATGGAAACCAGGCAGCAGTTCCTTGGAAGCGACTCTTCTCTTGAATCTTACAATCGGGATCCGATCGATCTCGGCGCACCCTCTCTTCCTTATGAGATCGGATTGGTTGCGCCCCAGAAAGAATTCGCGGACGTGAGGGACATTCTGAAGTTCTCCCGAAGTTCGATCCAAGAGCAGTTGTACTGCGGATGCATGGCGGCGAACGAAATGATGGAGGCGCAGTTCGCGCTACCTTCTCTGGCAAATCGCTGCTCCGAGCGGTTCCCACGCTACGCCAGCATGAAACGGAACAGGTCAATCCCGGCGATGGCATGGAGTGGCGGGACCTGCGAATCACGGGCAGCCGGTAAGTCCGACACAACCGCCGCGGAGAAATAGAAGCATTACGAGATTCACGAACGCACAAGACTGCAACTCATGGAGACTCAGAAATGACCACATTTTCCGCGACCGCAACAATCGCTGTCCTCCTGTTATTGGCTGCAGCGCCGGACTTCGGCGCGACACCGACCACAACCAAGATCGCAACCAGAAACAGCGCCACGCCGTATCAAATTACTGCGCAAAATCAGTTTCACATGAAATCGAGTAAGCACGCTTCGAAGACCTTGGAGCGCCTGCCGAGCAAACAACCCCCACGCCGCCCTCATGGACGGCCCAATACCCGGGTCCCGGGCCAGAACGTGCCGGCACAGACGCGCGCGATGAAGCCGCGCCGCAACCAGGCCAATCCACCTCCGGCGGGCACGGTCGGATTCGTGAGCGCGACGCAAATTCCCGCCAATGGCGGCCAGCCTCGCGATGTGCGCATGGGCACGTTCGGCGGGTTGACCGGTTTTATCACCGTCGTCTTCGACCCGGTCGGCCTGGCATGGAGCTATTCCGTGGTGTTGAACAACGGCGACGGGACGTTCGCGACGACTCCGGCTCTGACCCCTGTCCCGGGCAACGAATTTGGGCCGGCGTTCGTCGTCGGCGACATCGATGGTGACGGAAACTCCGACATCGTGCAGGCCGACGGGCCGAGCACGATCACTGTGCTGTTGGGCCACCCGAACGGAACCTTCGCGCTTGCGGCACCAGCGGGCAGCAAGGGGCCGGCATCGCCCTTCACCATCGCGCCAGCTAATGGTTTCACCGGCGGCACGCTGGTGATGAACGCCGCCACCGGCTTCCTTGATCTGTGGATCGTCGACGACAATGAACCTTCCAACCTGGTCCAGTATGCAGGCAACGGTGACGGAACATTTGGAATAACGGCCGTCGGCGGAATCGTAGCATTGGCCTCGACGGCTTTGACAGCTCCCACAACCCCGAACCTGTCGTACGGCGTTGGATTCTATGTGATCATCGCCGACCTTGACGGCGATGGAATCGTCGATGTGGCAGAGCATGACGACGGCAGTGGCCAACTTGTGGTTTACCTTTCTTCCGCGAAATACGTCGGGGCCGAAGTCTCCACTCCGGATGGCAACTATGGGAGTTGTGGCCAAGGATTGGGGAGCCTAACCGGTGCGAATGGCTTGCCGGCGATCGTCGACACCAACTGCAACGATACGATCATCGTGTACAACAACACCGGCGGCGTCTTCAGCGAGGGGGTCTACTACCCAGCCGTAGTGACGCCCTCCACGAATGGCGACGCCTATCCGGAGGGAGTGACGATTGCCGATGTGAACGGAGACGGCAACGGAGACGTGGTGCTCAGCAACGTTGACGGTGGTGATGTCACAGTTCTGCTGGGCAACGGCGATGGCACACTGCAGCTGACGAGCGTGGGCTTTGCCGTGGGCGGACATCCCAGCGGCCCTGCGATCGTCACGGACATCAACGGGGACGGCTTGCCGGACATACTGGTAGCTGACGATGAGTTCAGCCTGACTTGGATGGCGGGCTACGGCGACGGTACATTCCAGGCGGCGAGAGACTACTATGCGCCCATACCGGACAACGGCGACGAGGCGTACGGGTTCAGCATCGCCAACGGGGATTTCAACGGTGATGGCATTCCCGATGTGGTGGTAACGCCGGGCTCCTGCTGCGACCCATCGGTTGGGATCACGGTTTTCCTGTCCAACCCGGATGGCACTCTTCAGCCGGGTGCGGCTTATGGGGTGGGCGAAAATCTGGTGTACGCTGCCGTGGGCGACTTTAACGGCGACGGCAAGCTGGACATCGCGGCCAGCAGTGCCGGAGGAGCCGTGTTCATCTTCACCGGGACGGGCGACGGAACCTTCCTCGCGGGACCGAGCTACTCGAGCGGGGGAAGTTTCGCGCAGGGAATCGTGGCAGCCCAATTCAACAGCGCAACGGCAGCTGGCTTCGCCGACCTGGCGGTGCTCAACGAGGAAAGTTCCAACGTGGGCATCCTGCTCAACGACGGCAGCGGTGGCTTCACGTCGCCGGTGACGTACGCGACCACTGCCGGCGGATGTGAACTGGCAACGGCTGACATGAATGGTGACACCTTCAACGACCTGGCGATCGCGGAATGTGACGGATCGCAGGTGGGCGTGCTGTTGGGAGTGGGGGATGGCACATTCACGGCCGCGGCCGATGTGCCTCTGTTGGGTTCTCCCTACGGAATTGCGCTGGCCGACGTGAACGGGGACAAGTCCGTAGATATCGTCGCCACCGTTCCCTTGGTTAACGACGTCACCGGAGGAATTGCTGTGGCCCTGAACAACGCGACTCAGGCATTTTCGGGCTTCACGCCATTCCCAGCCTTGCTGCCCGCCTCGTTGCAGAACTCGGCCCTGGATTCTCCTGACCCACGCGAAATCCAGGTCACGGACGTGAACGGAGACGGCTTCCCGGATCTCGTCTATGTCAACCTCGAGTTCGGCACGGTGGGCGTGTTGTTCGGCACCGGGACCGGCACTGCCACAACGCCGTATTTCTATGACCCGTTGGAGTTTCCGACCGGCGGGCCCTCCACCGGCATCACCGTGGCCGATATAAACGGGGACGGCACGCCGGACGCGGTTACCGCGCCCGCCCCCAGCAATTTTTTCGGCGCTTCTGTAATGATCAACCGGAACGGCGCTGGGGCAAAGCCCGACTACACTCTCATGTCGAGCGAGTCCCTTATCAATGTAACCGATGGGAGCACCGGCAGCGTGACCCTCACAATAACCCCGCGCAACTTCTACAACGGTACGGTGACGTTCAGTTGCTCCGGGTTGCCGCTGGACATGACGTGCGCTTTCGAACCACCAACCCTGGCTCCGGACGGGAACGCGGCGAAGACGTCGACGCTGACCCTGACCACAAAGGCTCCCCATGGCGCGCTACGCCTGCCTGCCGATGCGAATCCTTATCAGCACCGGACGAGCCTGCTGGCTTGCCTGACGGGGATGGGATTGTTTGGCATGCTGCTGGCGGGGGACTGGAAGAACACGCACAATCGCCTGGTGAGCATTCTGCTGGGGATTATGGTTCTGGGGACGGTGCTCAGTCTGACGAGTTGCGGTTCTTCGACCACGCCGGGCACGCCCTTGGGCAAGCAGTCGATCTCGGTAAACGCGACGGGCACTGCGGGCAGCAACAACGGTAACACCTCTGTCCACGCCGTCAACCTAACTGTCAACGTGCTCTAAACTACTACGCGGCGGAACTCGATGCAGCTAAAGGCACGCAGAGGACGCCAGCACGTACTCATCAGTAGCAGAATGTCCTCTTACGAGGACTCATAGGTTCCACTTTCAGGGAAGCCGTTTGGCTCTCGTGCTGGTGACGTTGGCCGCATACAAGGATCGTCACCTTCGGCACTGAATGTCGAAGTGTCGGCGCTGGGAGGTTATCGCCCATACCTGTTGGGTGTCGCCTCGGTAGTGCGTCATCCGATCGCGAACAGCGGCAAAACGCCAATCGAAATGTGCAAAACGAGTACGCCAGGCTACTTAAGCTTCGCGAATTCCACCTTGGCTTGTTTCAGAAGGGGGACATCCGGATCGGCGTTCTTCCACAGGCTTAGGAAATCGCTGTAAGCGGCGCGGGCTTTCGGAATGTCACCTTGCAGG
>Ga0210393_10002675_pt1 | contig 14509 bp, 6 predicted proteins | sample IncBWC27OmetaG_FD_160068 | JGI IMG/M metagenome (GOLD analysis project Ga0210393, IMG submission 160068) | Forest soil microbial communities from Barre Woods Harvard Forest LTER site, Petersham, Massachusetts, United States - Inc-BW-C-27-O ... | reverse complement strand
CGCGTAGCCAGTGGTGGCGACGCCCAGGACCTCTAACTTCGCATTTTGCGCTTCGACCTGGCCGCGCAAGTTCTCGAACATTTCGATCGTGTCCTGGATCGGGTTGCCGTTCGAGAGTTGGTACGACTTGCAGAGAATGTCACCCTTCTCGTCGAGCAGCACGGCTTTGGTAGAAGTCGAGCCACCGTCGATGCCGATAAATCCGCCAACCGTTTTATGGGCGGGGAAGGTTGCCGGCGTAAACTTCTTGCGGCGATATGAAACCTTGAAGTCGTCCAGTTCTTTTTCGCCTGCCGTCAGCCCCTTGGCGCCAGCTTTGGCTTTTTCCTCTTGGCGTCCGAAGTCGATGTAGTGCAAGAGTTTTTCGTATCCCTGATAGCAGCCAACGCAGTCTTCTTCGCTCTTGCCGAATTCAATCGCACCCAGGGCGGCGAAGTATTGTGCGTTTTGCGGAACTTTAATGAGGTCTTCTGGCTTTGCGCCGTCCGGAATCGCGACCTTGCGCTCTTGCCACATGCGGGGGATGTTGGCCTGCCACGCTTCACGCATGCCTTTGATGAAGCTGTTTGGACCTCCCAGTAGCAAAACGTGTGGCCGAAGCGTGTGGCCGCGAGTGAGAACGCTGAGGTTCTGCAGTACGATGGCTTCAAAAAGCGAAGCCATCAATTCATCTGGCGGTGTCCCAACTTTTTGCAGGCTGTTGATATCGGTTTCGGCAAAAACACCGCACTTGCCGGCGACCTTGTGAAGTTTGACCCCGTGGTAGCCCTGCAGGGCAAGCTCGGCTACGGGAATTTTCAGCTTCGCGTTGATCTTGTCGATGACCGCACCAGTCCCGCCCGCGCACTTATCGTTCATTGACGGGATTTTCTTTTTGCGCCCGGTTTCATCGTCATCTTTGAAGACGATGATCTTGGCGTCCTGGCCGCCGAGTTCGATCACCGAATACACTTCGGGATGCATCTTCTCGACCGCGAGCGAAACCGCCGTGACTTCCTGGACGAACTTGGCGCCGATCTGTTCGGCGATTCCTCCTCCGCCCGAACCGGTCATGAACATGCGCGTATTGTGGCGATTGATGCCGACTTCTTTTTCGATGCGGCGCAGGAATTCCAGCGTCTTCTCGGGCTGCTTGGTTTCGTGCCGTTGATAGTCTTGCCACAAAGCCGTGTCTGTAGCGGCGTCCACAACGACTGCTTTCACCGTGGTCGAGCCGACATCGAGTCCGACCATGAATTCGGTATGGTGATCGTGCGGCCTTTGCACGGGCGCGGGAGCTATCTGAAGTAACTGCGGCTTCGGTTTCTGGCCCAAATGGTCGTGCATTTCAATCTCCAATTCGGTGGCAAGGAGCGTTGTGAAGTGTGGTGGCCACCATCTTGCCGCAAGCTAGATTGCGAGCAAGATGGCGGCGTATACCACAATAATTACGCGGCGTTCGGCAATGCGATCCCAGGAACGCGGGCGCGCTTCCAGAGCCGCGTGCTTTTGTTCATACGATCGCTCACATGCAGGACAAATTGGGCCGCAGTTCCGGTAACGCCTTCACGATGCGGGACGTGATAGAAGGGCCGGCGCAGCTCGGGATGCTCGGCAATATATTCCCTGATTTCCTCCATGGTCTTGCCGGTGGATTTCAGACATTGCTCGAACTCCGTTTTGGCCTTTACCTTGGCCTCGCCCAAAGCCATTTGTACGCGGCTGTGAGCGTTGACCTCGCCCTCGCCTGAGGTTTCGATAGGCAGGAAAATCATTTCTTTGAATTTGTTGACCACGGCTGACTGAACGCCATCGGACTGCGACGAAGGCATGCAGCCGAAGGGCTTGAGCGCCAACACCATGTGGCAGAGGCGATGCACGGTGTAATAAACGTTCTTGCCGACTTCGAGGTGGCCTTCTCCGCCGCGCGCGAACTGGTTGTAGAAAGGATGGGCCATCTCAGCCAGTTCGGTCTGCGGCACGAGGTGATGGGTGATGCCACCCATGTTCTTGATCGTCCGGTGATAGAAGAAATTCCACATGCGCTCGCCGGCGCCGATGCCCCACAGTTTCTTGCGCAAGCCGAAGTAGTTCGCCATCTGCTTCTGTACTTCGTACCATTCGGGATTGCGATGCGGACGGTTCACCGGCCACTTCGCCGTCGCGTGTGCCTTGGCCTGATACATCAGATAAGCCACCCAGGTTGCGATCGGTTCCACCACGACCTGCGCACCTTCGCGTTCCAAGAAGTCGAACATGTGGAAGTTGCCATCGCCCTCGGTGATCTGCGCCCAGAATTCGCCTGTGATTTTCACCACCGGCTTGACCTTGGTGCGGTCTACCTCAATGCGGTTCATCTTGTCGCGAGCGGATGCCAAAGCATTCAGATAATCTTTGCCCCACATGTGCTCGTGCCATTTGCCGAAGACGTTAAAAGTGTTTCGCAGAATCTTATTGCTTTTGAACTTGGGTTTAGCCCATTCCGGAGCGCGTTCTTCGATCTCGAAGGAGTCGCGATTCCGCAAGTCTTCGCACAATCCGTCGACTGCTTCGTGGAACACGCGGTCTGTCTCACCTTTATTTGTTTCAAAGGGGCGGATCTGGTAGATCAAATCGTTGATGACGTCGCCGAGGTGCATGGCGTTCAGCATGCCGAAACCGAAGTCGACGGTGAACTTCAGTCCAGGCTCACCCGACGCGGCCTTGATGCCGTCACTGTCTTTAAACAGGAGCACGCGGAAGCCGTCAAAGCCGGCATTTTTCAGGGCGAAACGATACTCCGCTTCATACATGCCGAAGCGGCAGGGGCCGCAGGAACCGGCAGTGAAGAAGACGTACTTGTCCAAAATGTCCTGGCGAGACACGCCTTCTTTTTCGAGGAATTGCAAGTACTGCACCAGGTTGCCGACGGTGAAATAGGTGGGATTACACTGGCCGTTGTTGCCGAATTCCTTGCCAGTCTGGAATGCGGGAACGTCGGGCACCGGCAGCTTCTCGCAGCGATAGCCGCAGCCCTGAAAGACTGCCCGGATCAAGTCCTCGTGCTTCCAGGTGAAGCCTCCGAACAATATTGTGACTTTGCTGCGCTCTTCCGCAGTGAAAGCTCTTTCCACGGGCCGGTGGAAGTGTTCGGGCTGATCCAATCCGGCGATCCTGCGCAATCGGGCGCGTTCCGCCGCTAACCGCTGTTTAATTTCCTGATCGTTTTCGATGTTAATAAGGTTTGTCGCCATTATCTTCCTCCGGCGTTTGTAGACTTGGGAAAGTTTGATGAGTTAAGACGAATGGCGGGCTCGCCATCCGAGAAAGGGGAATTCAGGCAGAACGCAGGTTTCACCTGCTGCTTGCACTCGTGGAGAGCGCGGAACACATCGCATCTGCGAACAGAACGCACCGGAAACTCCTCACAGCTCGGGACAAGGAGGTTCGAGGTTTTACGTCCGCGAAAACCGAAAGTTACAGTCGTCGTGAACGCCTTACAAGAGCGATACTACCGTTTCCTAAAACGCGCTGGGGCTCATCACGCCTCGTCTCGACCAAACTACTCGGCGAAGCCGCCACGTCTTCAATTCATTGGCAGCCCGGCACTAGGACCCCACGGTTACTCTTATACTTGTCGTTATAACAAAAAATCGGGTCGCGATTCAAGGCAGGGAAGCAACGAATCTGTGATCTGCTTTGCACTAGCAATAAAACGGCCCGCCGTGAGGGGTTTCGGCGAGCCGGAAGGGGCATACTGCATATTTGAATAGCCCGGTTATCGATTGACGGCATTGTCCTACCCTGACGCAAAGAAAAGTAATTGTATTTAAGGGCGAATTTATTAGATGTTGGTTAAGCTGGTCTTTACCTTCGTACGGTGGAATTCGCGAGATTCAGGATTCTTGGGCAGGCATTCCTAGTCGCTCGGCCATTCTTACCAACTCGGGTAAAGAATTGGCACCCATCTTTCGCATGAGCTGGCTACGATGAACTTTGACGGTAGTTTCGCTGGTGCCTATTTTAGCGGCGATCTGCTTGTTGGGGAGGCCAGAGACGACCAGCGGCAGAACTTCGCGTTCTCGAGGTGTAAGCCACTCAAAGCGTTCGCGTACTGCGGCGACTTCCGAGTCTCGCTGGCGTCTGGCCCGGTCGCGCTCCAGCCCGGTATGAATCGCGTCTAACAGATCCTGATCACGGAATGGCTTAGTCAGAAATTCGACGGCTCCCGCCTTCATGGCGCGGACCGACATAGGAATATCCCCGTGTCCGGTAATAAAGATGATGGGAATAGAAATGCCGGCCTCCGCCAATCTGCGCTGGAAATCGAGCCCACTGGTACCGGGTAGTCTAATATCGAGGACCAGGCAACTGGGCACGTCCGGTCGCTTTCTTTGCAGAAACTCCTGTGCCGAACCGAAGAGTTCGACCTGTAGACCGACCGAGCGGATCAAGCTCTTCAGCGCCTCGCGGAGCGATGCATCGTCATCGACAACGAACACGAGAGAAGTCGGTTCGATCATGCGTTGCCCTCGGCCTTGGGGAGGATCAATTGAAAAACGGCCCCGTGGGTGGGTCCAGGGGTGGCCCAAATACGACCGCCATGAGATTCAACAATCGAGCGGCTGATTGACAGTCCCATTCCGATGCCTTGAGGTTTGGTCGTATAGAAAGATTCGAAGATGTGAGATAGCTGTTCCGGATCGAGTCCCTGGCCGGAATCCTTGACCTTAACCAGCACACCATCGGGGTGACTCGCTGATTTGATGACCAGCCTCCGCGGTCGGCCGCCGTTGGCAACCATAGCGTCGATAGCGTTCATGATCAAGTTCAGCACCACCTGCTGCAATTGAATCCGGTCGCCGAGGACGGTGGGAAGGTCGGGCTCCAGAGCCGTCTGGTGGGCGACTCCGCCGCTAACTAGTTGGTTGTGGGTGAGGGCCAACACCTCCCGGATCACTTCATTCAGATCGAGTGGCCGCAGTTCAGGAGTGGTTTTCTTCAGCAGCGTTCGAATTCTCTCGACTACGGCGCTGGCCCGGTTCGCGTCATTCATAGTCCTGGCCATTGCCTGGCGGGCCTCCGCCAGATTGGGTGGTTGCACGCCGAGCCAGTGCAGCGACGCGCTTGCATTCATAGCCATCGCTGCGAGGGGTTGGTTGATCTCATGCGCGATCGATGCGGTCAACTCACCCATGGTCGCGATTCGAGCCACGCGGGCCAGCGCGGCGTGCGACTCCTGCAACGCCTGTTCCGACCGCTTGCGTTCGGTGATGTCGCGAGCCACCGCGATCATGTAGGTTCGATCAAGCTGAACCCGCTTGATGCTGACTTCCACTGGGAAAGTCGTTCCGTCCTTGCGCCGGTGAAGGCTCTCGATAATGGCAGATCCCGAAGCCCGCAAATCATCAAGAACCTTTGCGTCCAGAGACTCGTCCACATTGGGATCGATGTCATAAACCCTCATCGCGAGGAGTTCTTCGCGCGCGTAACCCAGGTCGATGCATGCCCTGTCATTGATGTCGATGAAGCGCAGCGTTTCTGGCTCGACCACTTCGATGGCGTCCTTGGATTGATCAGCCAACATCCGGAAGAGTCTCAACGATTGCTCTGCGCGCTTGCGCTCGCTGATGTCGACAAAAACACCCACCGCTCCCCGTACCACTCCTTCATCGTTCAGGAGCGGGGCGGCATTGCCCAGCATCTCGCGCGCGGTGCCATCGTCGAAAACCACGGTGATTTCGGATTCCCTAACGACCTGTCCCGTGGCCGCAGCCTTCTGTACCGGTAGTTCGCCAGCAGGAATCTCTTGTCCATCCCTGACTATGCGGAAGTTGGAAGGCCGCTCCTCTTCCGGGGCAGACTTGGAAATGTTGGCGCCGTATGGCAGGCGCAGTAACTCGTAAGCGACGCGGCTGCCCGTGATCCTCTGGCCGTCCGGATCTCGGGAAATGAGAGCCATTCCCGGGACTGCATCTAGTATGGCCGCCAACTCTTCAGCCCGGGCCTTGGCTTCGGCTTCGCTACGCCGTAAGGCTTCCTCGGCGTGCTTGCGCTCGGTGATGTCGCGCGCGATTTTGGAAGCGCCTACAACCCTGCCTTCCGAATTCTTCATTGGTGAAATAGTCAACGACACGTCGACTTTCTTCCCTTGCTTGGTAACACGGACAGTTTCGTAATGCTGGATGTGTTCACCGGTTCGCAGGCGTTGCAAAATCCTGATTTCTTCGTCTCGCAGTTCGGCAGGGATAATCATCGTGATCCTCTGGCCAACCGCTTCCGCTTCCGTATATCCAAAAATACGCTGGGCGCCGGCATTCCAGCTGGTGATCACTCCGTCCAAATTCTTCGAGACGATCGCGTCGGTGGATGATTCCACAATGGCGGCGAGCCTGGATCGCGCCGCTTCCGCGTGCTTGCGCTCGGTGATGTCCTGAATTACGCATGCCGCATGGTCGACACCGTAGGCGCCTTCGATGGGAAAATATGAGATCGATATGTCCCTTTCGCCGAGCTTTGGATATTTGTACTTCAGTTCGTACTTGACGACTCTACCTTGGAAACACTCGTCCAATTTTTCCTTGATTACCCCATCAAAGACGCCCTCGTTCAACATCTCCCGGGAGGGACGACCAATGAGATCCTCTCTCTCCACGCCTCTATACGTCAGGAAAGAACGGTTCGCGAGCACATAGCGGTATTCCCGATCGACCACCACAATCATCTCTTCCAAGCCTTCGACGACTTTTTCATATTCTCGAAGCCTGGTTTCGGCCTGCTTGATCTCGACCAGTTCCGCAGCTTGGCGGGCATAGAGATCGGTTAAGCGCAATTCGCGTTCGGAGGGACGGTGGGGCGAACGGAAGTGAGTAGAGATGATGCCCAGAGGTTTCCCGCTGCGACTGAACATGGGCGTGGACTGCGCCGCGCGGAAACCGACGGAGGCAGCGATCTGCCGATAAGGCTCAAAGGCCGCATCGGTCTGAACGTCTTCGACGATGACGCGCGACTCGCGCTGGAGAGCCCGGCCGCAGGTGCCAGAGTCGTCGCGCACCTCACGGAAATGATCCAGGAATTCCTGTTGAAAGCCGTGTTGCGCGACGATTTGCAATGTCCGGTTCTGGTGGTTGTAGAGTTGGACGTTGCCGAAGTCCGCGTTTTGCAGCTCGATGGTGGCATGGAGGATTTCCTCCAGCAGGGGCTGGAGTTCAGCATTCGCCATCAACCGCGTGCTCCATTCGTGAAGCCGGGTCATCGACGCCAGTTCGGCAGCCAATTCATCCTTTAGCAGCAGCAATTCCTGGTGGACTTTCTTGCGTTCGGTGACGTCCTGCAGAACAGAAACGACTCGATCGATGCCATTCGAGCCTTCAATGGGGAAGTAGGTTACCAGCAACTCCCTTTCGCCGAGTTGAGGATATCTGTACTTCAACTCGTAGGTAACGATCTTGCCCGCGAAACATTCGTCCAGCTTTTTCTTCACAACCGTCTCAAAGATGTCCCCTTCGGCAAGTTCTGCCACCGAATGGCCTATCACGTTTTCTCTTTCCATGCCTCGATAGTTCAAGTAGGCGCGGTTGACGAGCACGCTACGATATTCCCGGTCAACCACGACGATCATCTCCTCTACTAGTCCCTCCACAGCTTTTTCGTATTCCTGCAGCCTTGCCTCGGTTCGTTTCCGCTGTCTTATGTCGCGAGCGATCGCTTCGATGGCGGGCAATCCATTCCAACTCACCGGAATCGAAGCCGACTCTATCTCCACCGGTGAGCCGTCGAGAGCGAGAAGGACGTGTTCCATAGGAGGAGCAGCGACTCCGGTCAGGAAAGAGTGGTGTATACGGGTTCTTATGGCTGCCAGGGAATCGGGATGGGAGATTTCTGAGAGTTGCTTACCCACTAGCTGCTCTGGCCGTTGCGCTCCGAGCAATCTCACGGCAGCGGGGTTGACGAAAACGATTTGCTCTTCCCACACAACAAAAATCGCATCAGGAAGTGCTTCTACCAGATCGCGATAGCGATCTTCGCTCTCGCGCAGGTCCCGCTCTGCGCGCTTACGCTCGCTGATATCGCGGATAGCGCTCGAAACGAGCACACCCTCTTCCGTTTGCAACGGGCTCAGGCTGATCTCTACCGGGAATTCGTGCCCGTCCTTGTGTAAGCCATAGAGATCCAGGCCGGCGCCCATCGGTCGTACTCGAGGCTCGGCGAAGAAGTCCGTTCGGTGTCCAGGGTGCAGACCCCGGAAGCGATCTGGCACCAGCATCTCAATTTCGCGCTCCAGCAGTTCCTCGCGGCGATATCCGAACAGCCTTTCTACCTGGGCGTTGACGAGCACAATCTTGCCCTCTCGATTCATAACCACCACCGCGTCTGGGGCTGCCTCCAGCAAGCCGCGGAACCTGCTTTCCGCTGCCTCCGAGGCCTTCGCGGTCTGTATCCCTGCAAGGATTTCAGGAACGGTAAAGGGAAGCAGAGCGGCCGCCGCCACTGATAGCAGAGCCGTGATTACCTTGAAGCTTGCGGAGAGCACGTAAACCGGGACCCAGACGGTGAGCACCTCCATGAAATGCGTGGTCCCGCAGGCAACTATGAACGACCCGAATACGAGGAACATCCAGTGAAAAGGTATGTCGCGGCGTCCTTTCTGTGCCAGATAAACCAGGGTTCCTGAAATCGTGAGGTAGGCCACGCCAATGAGGGAGTCAGCAATCACATGAGTCCACACCAATCCCGGCCTTCGGAGGTAGCAATATTGATGAGGCAGAAAATCAGTGGCCAGAATGAGGTGCGCAAGAGTCGGCCAGATTAAGAATGGGACGCCCAGGACGACCAACACCACGGAGATCCCATAAAGAACTCGACGGGTGGGGAATGGCGGTGGCTCAAAGAGTCCGAAGGCGGTTGCGGGCGTTGACATGCGACCTCCTGCCGACAGACACACCAACGCATCTGCGGCTTGGGTGGCACTGACGTGTCAACTTTCAGGTCTTGTGTAGCCAATCGCTTAGCAAGTGGTGGGTCTTCGCGTACAGTTCAATATGTCCGCAATCTTCACACACACTCGCCGACACTGCCCCTGAGTACATTGGGCCTTCAGGAGCATTCTGTCGAGCAAAGTCTAACCTGACCAAACCGCTGACCCTATTGGAATGCTGACATGGTTCCGAAGCCATTCTCCCCCTCGCGGCAACCGTGCGGTATAGCCCTGGCCCTGCTTCAGATGTCCCATTGAACCGGGAACGCGAATGAACTGGTTGCTCACAGAATGTGCCGTTAATCTACACCTAAACCTTGAGTTGTCAAGAGTTTCTTGCCGCTGCGGGAGTTTGATTCGCACCTGATTCGGTTCATGCTTCCTAAACCTTTGTAAGGTCCGATTTGCAAGAGGCGCACTTGTCCGTACGAACGCATTATGGATTCGTCAATATTTACGGTGGTATTTTTACGACACAGGCAGGAAGTCAGTTATCAGGAACTGTGTCTTTGCGAGTGCGCCATGGCCCATCATGAAATCAACTTTTCTAACTGGCAGGCGTCCTGGTTCTCTATGGAAGATTACCGCCCCGAAGACGGCTTTGAAGAGATTGTGGGTGATAGCAAAGCATTGAAGCGGATGCTGAAGCAGGCGATGAAAGTGGCGGGCAGCGACGCGCCCGTGCTGATTCTGGGCGAACACGGATCGGGCAAAGAGTTGATCGCCCGAGCCATTCACCGGATTAGCGCCCGAAAGAACGAGAGTTTTGTGAAGGTGAACTGCACCCCGGAGCCGAGGGCAGCCGAGGCACTGGAGAGCGACCTCTTCGGTCTGGAAAATGAAGCTCAAGACGAGAGGAAAAAGATCGGCTACATCGAGTTGGCCAATGAAGGGACACTCTTCCTGGATGAGATTGCGCATCTCTCGCTGGGCCTTCAGGCCAGGCTGCTTCGGTTGCTGCAGCGCCGGGAAATTGAGCGAGTGGGCGGCGAGCACGGCATTGGGGTGAACGTGCGGGTGATTGCGACCACCGAATATGACCTTGGGGAGCGGGTGGCGAGAGAAACGTTTGGGAGCGATCTGTACGACCAATTGAACATATTTCCTATTCAGGTCCCGGCTCTGCGGGATCGACGCGACGACATCCCCGCGCTAGCTCGCTATTTCATGCAGAAGTTCGCTCGGCGTCTGAAAAAAAATGTAGAGACGATCCCGGCTGAGACTGTCGATTTCCTTACGAATTCTATTTGGCCGGGCAACGTCAGGCAGCTGGAAAATCTGATCGAGCGATCCGTGGTTCTGACGGAAGGCTCCGCGTTGCGAGTCCTACCGGCGTGGTTGCAGCCGGACTCGAAAGCAGAAGACCGCTAGCCCTGCCTGTTTACCAGCGAATTCTTCGATTAAGGTTATCGACTCCTTGCGGGATGTGCTTCTTCGCGCACCTGAAGTCTAAGTCGGTCTAATCACGGCTGCGCCATCTATAGAATCGCTCTTCACTGCGGCCAGAGCCTCGTTTGCCTGATCCAGCGGGAAGACGGTGATCTTGGGTCGAAGATTGATCGCGGCAGCGATTTGAAGGAAATCTCGAGCATCAGAACGAGTCATATTCGCGACGCTCCGAAGCTGGCGCTCGCCCCAGAGCAGTCGATCGTAGTTAAACTCCGGAATCCGGTCCAGATGGATTGCATTAATCGCGACCACGCCGCCTTTGCGCAGGCTGGCTAGCGCAGCAATAACGACGTCTCCGCTCGGAGCAAACGTAATCGCCCGGTCGAGTTCGACGGGCGGTTTGTCCTCTTCGTTGCCAACCCACATAGCTCCCAGCGATCTTGCCAGTTGGCGGTGCGACTCCCCGCGGGTCGAAACGTAGACTTCGCATTTCCAAGATCGCAGAACCGCGATGGCCAGATGCGCCGAGGCTCCGAAACCGAATAGCCCAACCCGTTCACCCGTTTCGACGCCAGCCACTCGAAGGCTGCGAAAGCCTATAATCCCGGCACATAAAAGAGGAGCGGCTTGCAAGTCATCCAGCGCTGGAGGCAGTTTGAAGACGAAATCAGCGCGCGCGAGTGCGTATTCGGCGTAGCCTCCATTGACCGTGTATCCGGTGAAAATCGGAGCATCGCAAAGGTTCTCCATATTTTTCTTGCAATACCAGCACGTGCCATCGATTCCCCCGATCCAGGAGACGCCGACGCGGGTTCCAATGGGAAACTCGGCTGTGGCTCCATCGAGGATGTCGCCAACGATTTGATGACCTGGAATAAGCTTTGCCTGACGCGGCGGCAATTCGCCTTCGACGATGTGCAGGTCGGTCCGGCAAACGCCGCAAGCACGTACACGCAGGAGAACGTGTCCGGGAACGAGCTCAGGAGGCGGAACGTCGGCGATTTGCAGAGGACGCTTGAAAATATCTTGCGGGGAATTCAGCACAGCCGCTTTCATGTGGTGCTCCAAGTGAAATTTTTATCGCCCAATCGAGCGAAGGGTTGAAGACACCGTTTAGATGCTATTGCTGGCAAGAAGAGCATGAGTACAGATTGCCGCGCCTTGCGTTGTCTAAAGTGGGGGGCCATAATCGGAACGCTTTCGATCCAGACCTTTGAAGACCGTTCGAATATTTGAAGGTCCGAGTCCCCAGAAAAGGAGTGGATGCCGAACATGAGTTTTCTGCTCAACCAACCGTGGCTTTTGTTCCTGGTGGTGGCGGTCACGCTATTCGGCTCATCCCTGGCCGGCTATAGATTCGCCCTCGTCACCCGCATCAATGAAGACAGCCATCATCACGAGCAGATCAACAGTCTGCGCGAAGGGCTCTTCGTTCTGTTGGGACTGCTGCTGGGGTTTACTGTCGCCATGGTATTGCCGCGGTTCGACGAGCGAAGGCAGCTTGTCATCGACGAGGCAAACTCGATCGGGACAACCATGTTACGAGCGGAAATGTTGCCGGAACCGGAGCGCAGCAAAAGTTTGGAGTTATTGCGCGAATACGCGGTAGTGCGGCGCGATTCTGCCACAGTGGGACCGGAGCAGTCATTGCAACCAACCAAGGCTCTTCAAGCGCAACTCTGGCAACAGATAGTTTTGGTCACGCAACAAAGTCAGACGGCAGTGATCTCCGCGTACATTCAGACTCTGAACGACACGATTGACGTTTCTGAGAAACGACTGGCGGCGTTCGAAAACCGCGTTCCAAGACCGGTTTGGATCATCATCATCGTTGTCGCGGTCTTCCAAGGCTTTGCTGGTGGATTTAGCTTGAAGAGGAAGCTATGGTTCTCGCTGGTGGCGGCGCCCCTGGTAATTGCGGTTGTAATGGCCTTGATCGCGGACCTTGATAGCCCTCACACCGGGCTGATCCATGTCGAACAGAACAGCATGGAGCGGCTGGTCAAGGACGTGGCCGGCTCCAAGCAGTAAGGTCGAACCCATGGTACAACCCAGGGTATCGACTCGTACCCAGCAGTGCGACGATATACAGCTTCTTCCCGATATACCACCCAAGGTATGAAGACCTATACTCAATGGGGTGTGTGGTCGCGGTGGGGAATTAAGTCATCTTCAGGATGAGCTCCGAAGCAGCGGGCCTGCTCGCGTGTTCATTTGTTCGTGTTGAAGAGGCTCCCCCTAGCGATTTCTAATTCTTAGTCTGAGTTTTTGGCCTGACTCCAAGCTGAAGTAGCCGAGGATAACTAGAAAACACCATGCGCTGGCTCAGTGTTCGACTCATCGTGTCGCTGATCGTGGGAATCACGCTGGTATCGCTGGCGTTTACCTACAGGGAAGTCCAGCGCCAGAAATTAGGCCTGCGCAAGGACCTGGAGCGTAGCGATGCCGTGCTGGGCGAGAGCCTGGCAGGGTACATCGAGCCTTACCTTGAAAAGCAATCTCCCCGTCAGCTTCAGAAGATCGTTGATCGCTTTGGCAACCGTGAAGGTTTGGAGGGGATGGCAATCTATGACAAAGACGGCGCTCTGCTTGCAGCGACGTCCGCCCTACCAGACCGCATTGGCAAGCAGCCTCCGCTCGTGACCCAAGCGATCTCAACGAACCAGGGTTCTGGCCAATTCAGCCGCTTTGGGGCCGCGTCGGTTCATGTCTATGCTTATCCCCTGCGGCAGCATGACGAGGTCGTCGGAGGGCTTGTAATCGTCCACGACGCCAGCTACATCAATACGCAGAGCACGCGCATGTGGAGGGAAGCTTTCGGAAGCGTGTTAGTGCAGGTTCTGTTGATTGCGCTGATTACGCTGCTGATTGTCCGCTGGAGTCTTGTGGGTCCCATCGCGAAGGCTGCACAGTGGATGAAAACGTTGAGGACCGGGAAAGGCAACATGCCTTCCGGCGCTCCAGACCTAGACCTGCTGCGCCCACTGGCGCGGGAAATGCAGACCTTCGCTGCGAGCCTGATGGCCGCACGTTCAGCGGCGGAAGTGGAAGCCCATCTGCGCGAAACTGCTGAGTCGGTTTGGACCGCTGAGCGTCTGGCTGTACACGTGCGCAGCAAGCTTGGAGACAGCGGCTTGGTTGTAGTTTCCAATCGCGAGCCTTATTCGCACACGCGAAAGGGGGAGTCGCTCGAAGTCGTGGTCCCCCCCAGCGGGTTGGTAACAGCTTTGGAGCCGATTCTATGCGCGTGCGATGGCAAATGGGTGGCCCACGGTAGTGGCGACGCCGACAGGGAAACCGTGGATGCCAAGGCTCATTTGCGAGTTCCACCAGACGATCCCCGGTACACACTGCGGAGAGTGTGGCTGACTAAAGAGGAAGAGGAAGGCTACTACTTCGGCTTCTCGAATGAAGGTTTATGGCCTCTATGTCACATCGCGCATACTCGCCCCATCTTCCGTACGACGGACTGGGAGTCCTATCGCGAAGTCAATGAGAAGTTTGCCGGGGCCGCGCTGGAAGAGATGGCCGGTTTCGAACAGCCCCTTTTACTGGTTCAGGATTACCATTTCGCGTTGGTACCGCGTCTGGTGAAGAAGCAACGTCCGGACGCGCGGGTTGCAATCTTTTGGCATATTCCCTGGCCCAACGCAGAAGCATTTGGCATCTGCCCCTGGCAGCGGGAATTGATTGATGGAATGCTGGGCGCCGATTTGATTGGATTTCACATTCAGTCGCACTGCAACAATTTTCTCCAGACTGTGGACCGGACTTTGGAGTCGCGAATCGACTGGGAACATTTTGCCGTCGATCGCGAAGACCATCGCACCGTGGTAAAGCCATTTCCGATCAGCGTGGATTTTCGCGAGATCTCGGCCAGTCCGCGATCGAGTGAATCGCCGTATACGGACCGAGTCGAGCTGTTGCGAGGTCTGGGTGTGAATGCGTCGTTCCTGGGAGTAGGCGTCGATCGTGTGGATTACACCAAGGGGATACTGGAGCGGTTCCTCGCTATTGAGCGATTGCTCGAGAAGTATCCGGCCTATCAAAACAAGTTCACCTTCGTGCAAATCGGTGCGCCCAGCCGTACCCATATCAAGCGATATCACGATCTGCTCGGAGAGGTGGAAGCCGAAGCCGACCGCATCAACTGGCGCTTTCAGAGCGGTTCGTGGCGACCGATCG
>Ga0210393_10002674_pt1 | contig 14510 bp, 12 predicted proteins | sample IncBWC27OmetaG_FD_160068 | JGI IMG/M metagenome (GOLD analysis project Ga0210393, IMG submission 160068) | Forest soil microbial communities from Barre Woods Harvard Forest LTER site, Petersham, Massachusetts, United States - Inc-BW-C-27-O ... | reverse complement strand
ATTAATCCAATTCGTAAGCGATTGATCTTGGGGAACCGGACTTGTTCCCGGCACCAGGTTAGGCCTCTGATTGAAGCCGAAGCCACCCGTATTGTTTGTCGCTGGATTGATGGAAAGGGGCAATCCGGATTTCGCTGTTAAGATTCCACTCCATTGCCATCCCCCGAGAACCGCATTCAGCGGCCGATTCCAACTGTGGCCAAATTGTTTTCCAGCGCCGAAAGGCAACTCATAGTTGTAACTGACCACAAGGCTTTGGGGAGTGTCGGTAACATCCACCGAGCTCTCGGCCGCGAGATTATAGGAATTCCGCACCGAGCTTCCAGTACCTGGGAACGCCCAGCCGGAATTGCCTTGCACATTGTCCATGAATTTCGAGTAAGTGTAGGAAACGTTCAGGTCGAGGCCGGAATGCCAGCGGTGAGTGTAGGTCGCTTCCAACGCGTTGTAGTGTGAACCACCGGCAGCAGGCTCGGCTTCAGTTACGCTGCAGTATTCGGGGAAGCGTCGCAGCAATTGACCCATCGGAACTGTTGTCTGGTCCAATCCGCAGCCACTCGAGGTTATGTGCCCGAAGAACGGATTCGCGACTTGGTTGAAAAGCTGATTGCCCAATGCCAGATCCGACGCCGGCATCTCATTCCATTCCAAGTATTGCGCAAGCACGTGTACGCCGTGATTGCCCACGTAGGTGATGTCGAGCAGGTCGTTATTGGTGAGTGAGTATTGGACTCCTGTCATCCATTGTTCGACGTAGGGAGAGTGGCGGACCGGATCGGTCACGGGATTCAGCCCAAATCCAACGTCGGTCAGGGAACCTTGCGAATTACCGGTAGGCGCTACTTCGCCATTAGGAAAAGCGCTCTGGCATGGCGTTGACGTGGCACCGCCGCTGCAAGTCAATCCCGCGTTTCCGCTGAGGGTCGTAAAAGGATTCAACCCGCTGTTCAGAGTCGTGACCCAGGGCGTCGATTGCGAGTAACCAATGTTCGGTCCTGGACCATAGTAATTCGGGACGAAAAACACTCCATAACCACCCCGCCACACCAACTTGTCATGCAACTGATAGGCGGCCCCGATTCGCGGAGCAAAATTCTTGTAAGGCGTATTGTACAGACCGCGGTTGCTGCCGGAATTGAAGACAAGTTCTCCGGGATAGTTCGCTCCAACTGCAGCGCTGATCGGATTGGTGGCGCTGAAATTGAAGTACTCCTGCGCGTTCGTCCTTTCGGTTGGCGCGGTTTGGACTTCATAGCGAAGGCCCAAATTGAGTGTGAGTTTGCGCGTCGCCTTCCAATCATCCTGCAGATACCAGCCGAGCAGGTGCTTGTCGGTCGCAGGAAACTTGTTATAGCCGGTGAAATCATTTCCGCTGCCTACGCCCATGAGGAACGAGGCAAAGCCGTCGCCCGTGTTCGCGGTTGCGTTTTGTGGATCCGGACCGGCTGTGGAAGTAGTCTGGAATTGCAGGACAGTGTTCGCATAGTGGCCTCCATCAAGCCGAGCCCACACGTCCATGAATCCAAAGCTCAACTGATGCTTCCCGTGCATTTTTGTAAGATCGACTGAACTGGTCCACAAAGTTTGCGGTGCGATGTAGTTGTCGAGGCCCGCTTGTGCCCCGAGGTACGCATAGCTTTGTGGCTGGATCTCAGGAAAAGACGGTGCTATTCCGTCGACAAAAGATGGCAGGCCGAGGGTGGAAGATTTGAACCCGAAGCTTTGCGTAACCGACTGTTCGACATGGCGGTTAACGCCGAGGTTGGCGTTCAGGGCAAAGGTCGGACTGAAGATATGGTTATAACCAAGAGTCACGCTGTAGCGGTTATTCGGGGCGACGTCGCCCGGTCCCGCCGGATCGGAAGCTCCGTAATAGGTGGGGTAGTTTATTTTCTGCTCGTATTTCTGCGACCACCGCCCGTAGATTCGATCGTTATTCGAAAAGTTGTAATCGATGCGGCCTGAGTACTCGTTGGAATGCGCGGCTGCCGACGATGCGGCGGTGAAATTGTTGATCAAAGCAGAAGTCGTTGGCGCCGGCCAATAGGAGCCGGTTGCAATCTTCGAAGCGATGCTATCCATGAGAGCGAGTGGCACGAGGTTGGTCCCACCCAGGCCGGTTTTGATGTTGCCGGAAACCGGATCTCGAATAAATTCGGTCGTTGCTCCGGCGGGACAATGAACAGCGTCGCCGGTCACAGTATCCACCCCACCACACGTGACTTGTCGCGTGCTGAAAGGATTGTAGATTTCTCCGTTATAAATTGGTCTGCCTAAGTAGTCAGTTCCCGCCTGCCCGCCAAGCAGCGCCGAGAAATCTCCAGTTCTTTCTGAAGTGGTCGGCATGGTGGCAAGAAACGTCGCCGGCGTGCCTTGCCTCAGACCCTCGTAATATGCGAAAAAGTATAGTTTGTTCTTGATGATTGGTCCGCCAATCGTCGCGCCAAACTGGTCGCGGTGAAAGGCAGGTTGATTCTGGTTGTTGAAGTAGTATCTCGCGTCGTAAGCGCTGTTACGGTAAAAGCCCCATGCGTCTCCATGGAAGTGGTTTGTGCCGGACTTGGTCACAACATTAATGACATTGCCGCTGCTCCATCCATACTGCGAGGTGAAGGCGTTGGTCTGAATCTTGAACTCTTGCACATCGTCAACCGAAGGAACGTAGATCACGCCTCCCCAATCGACGCGGGTGTCCCAGCTGCCATCGAGCAGATATTCTGCGGTGTCGAAGAAGGTGCCACCAAAATTCAGGAATGAAATGTCCTGGTCCGCGCTTCCGGAAATCCCGGGCGCCCCTACGACCTGTTCTTCCGCCGTATTGCTGACCGACGAATTCAGCTCAGCCAAGCTGATCACGCTGCGCAGGTTCAAGGGAAGTTCAACAACCTGCCTGGCAGAAACATCGGATGCAATGTTGGCATTGTCCACATTAAGAAGGGGTGCTTGTGCGCTGACCTCGACGGATTCCGTAGCCGAGCCAACCGTCAAGCGCACATTTTGTTCAGAGGTCTGGCCAGCTTCCAAACTGATCCCCTGCTGCCTGTATTTCTTGAAGCCGACGGCGTTTACTTCCAAGATGTAGACGGAGGCAGGCAGCAACGTGAAAGTGTAGAGTCCGCTGTTCTGGGTAGAATATGTGCGGACGATTCCGTTTTGGGGACTTGTAAGCGTGACTTTTGCGCCGGTCACACTTAAACCGGTCGGATCGCTGACGCTGCCGCTCAGCGTGGCTGCGATCTGCTGGTTTTGGCCAAACGATGGATTGCCGACCAGCAGGAAAAGAGCGAGCGCGCCCAGTACGAAACTCGTCCGCGAAGAACGTTCACTGATTGACATAACCGCGTCCTCCTAAGTTTTTGCGATCCCAACCTACCTCGAGCCAGCGCAGCGGCGCCCCCGATCGAAACTTGCAACAGTCAAGCGGTACATAAGAGAATCCCAAACACAAACACGGCATAATCGTGTCCGCTAGGCTGTTGAGCAAGGGTTTACGAGATAAGAAGGAGCGATAAGAGGGACAATCGTCCAACCTGCCTGTTCTGCTCTTATTTTCAGTAGTTTGTGAACCGGTAAAGACTGACGAGAAGAGTTCTCGCCCCCGCGTTTTACGGTTGCATTCCCCAGCCGAAGGGCAGTAGTATCCTCGAAACAGGATTCACTCGACAGAATTCTGTTGTCACCGGGAAGTGACTCGCCTGTTGTGGGGCACAGCAGATTGCTATCAGCGCCACTAACGCAACGCAGCACGCCGTCCGGCGAACTCGAAAGGGCTGCCGTTCAGCAGCAACTTGAGCGCCTACTCGCCTCTTCTTTATTTCACTCCAGCAAGAGATATGCCCAGTTCCTGAGATTTGTGGTCGGGCGTGTTTTAGATGGTCAAGCGAACGAACTTAAAGAGCGCATCCTCGGAATTGAGGTCTTTGAGCGACCAGCCACCTACGACACGAATACAGATCCCATTGTTCGTGTCACCGCGGCCGAAATTCGCAAGCGCCTCGATCAGTATTACCAGGACCCGGAACATAGCCAGGAAATTAGGGTGTTCTTGCGCCCCGGTTCTTATGTACCTCAGTTCTCCTGGCCGGGCCATCCCGAGGGATTTCCCGAGACTTCGGCGGTGGTGGCGAACAATGGTTCGGAGCTCGCAAAATCCCGGTCTGATTTGGTTTCTGCTCCAGAGCTGCGACTGACTCGAATCTCCGTCTCTAGCAAGACGGTCGCGGTTGTGGCTGCGCTCCTAGTGTTCGCTGCCGCGATCATGCTCTGGCGTGAAACTCGAAGTTCAAGTTTGCAACAGTTCTGGGAACCATTCGTTAAGTCGTCCGAACCAACGCTTTTCTGCATTGCGGACCAAGTTCAGTACGCCAACATCCGGCTACGTGACGCTGCCGATCCTCAGCGCGAAACCACGCTCCCTGACAGTATGATCACGGTCATCATCGACGATGTGAGCCCGCTCGTTAACATCGCGGGCACGCTTCGAACTTATGGCAAAAACTATCGCGTGCTTGGTGAATCAACCACAAATTTGACCGATTTGCGGCCCAGCCCGTCGGTCTTCATCGGCGCGTTCGATAACCGTTGGACATTGAGATTGACCGGTCCTTTGCGATTCCATTTTGTTAACGATCCTTCGATGACGAAATTTTGGATTGAGGACCGGGACAATCCAGGGAAGCGCGAGTGGCTCTTGGACCGTCTACAACAGCAAACTGAAGACTATAAGGATTACGCGATTGCGGCACGATTCCTGGCCCCTGATACAGACCAATTTGTTGTAGTCGCTGCCGGTATCGGCCGTGGAGGAACGGTAGCCGCTGGTGAGTTTCTGGTGAATGAGCATCGAATGGACGAGTTGTTCAAACAAATCCCGCGCGATTGGCAGAAAAAAAATATTGAGGTGGTCCTGGAGACTCAGGTGATTCAAGGACGCTCCGGCCCACCCCGCGTCAGAGCAGTTCATGTCTGGTAACGAGACCTCCGGTAAGTGTTCGATGGAGCAAGCTAGACGATTCTGGCAATTGCCTTGGGGCTCATCTTGATTGCTGCAATCTTGACGTTGGCAGTTCTGGTACTTGCAGCGGGAGGGTTCGCGACTGGGCTCTCCGGAGTGTTGAACATACGATTGAATTGCTCAGCAGCAAGGCGATGTTATCGTTCTTCAACTCAGGCGCTTCTCCTCAGTCTCCAACTGCTTCAGCAACAGACCAACGTAAGTCCTTCCAGCGACAAAGTGCTCCTGCTCGCGAACAAATTGATCAAAATCCGATAGCGATACGATGGGGAGACGAAGGTTTCATGGCTGGGAATCCAAACCAACCAAAGTGCCGCGGCCGTTGGCACTAAGCGGGGACACGATTGTGTTAGCCGCACCTGGATGGTAGTGATGTAAAAAGAGCCCCAAGCCCTACACTGCGGCCTTGCGATCTGATCTCCTGGGTTGATCCGCATAATGACGGACGAATCGAACCCCCAGCTCGATTAGCTTTTCTGCTAATGCAGCCCCGGTCTCGGGCGAGCAAAGGCGTGGATCACCTGCTGCGACTCCGTTCGGCGCCAGGTCCGCAACCTCGAGGGGCACGGATATATTAACGCCCTCGAAGCCTACCGTTGCCAGACCCGTAACCGGCAGGCCCATGACCTCGAGACGATCACCAGGCGCCGGAATCAAGTCCCAGCGAACAAGTTCGGGGAAGAAGTGCATGGCCAGACTCGTGAGTACATCGGCTCCGTGTCCTGAAGATCGCCTGGCCTTTCCCTCTCCGACGATATCCGCCAACAGGCTTTGCGCAACACGCCAAAGGTAAATATTCGGAATCAGGCAACCGCTGGAGCGGTAGATCTCTGAGGTCACTTCCTGTATGCATTGCAGGTTTCCATCGTGTCCGTTGAGGATGATCAGATGGGAAAGATCATGGCGCAACAGACAGCCTAAGACGTCCATCAATAGCGCACGCAGGGTCGTTTGGGAGAGCGCAATGCCTCCGGGGGTACTTCCGAAGTAATTGGAGCCCCCAAATGGAATTACAGGAGCAACCAAAGTTTCCACACCCAAGCCAGATGCACGTTCCGCAACCTGATTGGCCACGTGTTCTGCCAAGAGATAGTCTCCCATGGGCGCATGAGGACCTTGATCCTCATGGCTGCCGAGTGGAAGCAGAATCACTGGATTCTTAGCTAGGATTTCACGCGCTTCGACCGCGGTTAGTTCGCTGAGGCGAACTTTTCTGGAAACTTCACCTGTCATTGTTCACCGAATATATTCCGTTCTTCAAATATATGCAGTTCTCGAAATATATGCATGCTGACTTTGACGCCGTGGCTCGATACGCGCAGGAGATGATATGCGCAGGAGAAGACCTGCGCAGAAGAATCAGATCACTACCCGGTGCTCAAGTACCGGCATGTTGCGTCGGATTCGCTCCGTGAGGGCGCGATCGATGACGGCGCTGGCACATCCGATACCATCTGAAAGTTTTGCGACAACATGGCCCCAGGGATCACAAATCAGCGAGTGGCCATAAGTGAAGCGTGTCTCCCCCCTCTCGTCGGTGTTGGGACCCCAGGTGCCGGAAGCGGCGAACCAGCATTGGGTTTCGATAGCTCGGGCACGGATCAGGGGCTCCCAATGGTCCTTTCCGGTCTGTAGCGTGAAAGCCGCGGGAACGAGAATAAGCTCTGCTCCGGCGCTGCGCAGACTCCAAAACATGTCGGGGAAGCGAATGTCATAGCAGATGGCACAACCCACTTTCATCCCATCAATGTCGAAGGTTACGAGGGAATCTCCGGCGATGTAGTCGGCGCTCTCGCGATAGCCAGTACCATCGGGAGTGACGACGTCGAACAAATGTATCTTCCGGTAGCGGGCGATTTCGGCGCCGTCAGGATCGAATACCACGGTGGTATTGGCCAACTTTCCGGGCAACTTCTCGCCGATGGAACCCCCGTGCACGTAGATTCCATTCCTGCGAGCGATATCGCGAAGGAAAGTGTAGGCCGGACCGCCCTCATCTCGAGAGCCCGGGTTGGGCAAACTTTCCCCATTATCCAGTCGGGTCTTCACGCTGCCGCCGAGACACGTCCAGACCTCGGGAAAGCTGATGAGGCGCGGCCCGTGATCAGTGATAGCGCGGTCCACCAAAGCCTGAGCCTGCGCGATGTTCGCACTCTTGTCTTGGCCCGGACTCATCTGAACAATACAGATTCGCATGGCACTTCTTTCGCGCGGGAAATCCAACAGCGATAAATAACTCGAGGGAACGGCACCACAGTCTTGCGAGGGCCCGGCGGTCCGGATGTCCCCGCTGCTGAACCGTTCCACGGCATCACTTCCTTGAAACGGTCTCGACCACCATCGATCCGAAGGACGATGGTCTACTTTGGTACATACGAGGACGAGCAGTTCGCGGGCCGTAGTGATTGCAGGTACTATATCACTTCACTCACGGCAGTCCGCACGCGGAGTTTGACAGTAGTGCTCAAAAAGAATGCACAAATCGCCGAAGTAAAGGGACTAGGTGACTAACAACTCATCCACCGTATCGGATGTTACGCCCCGCACACACGAGTTGATCAAGGGGATCGGCCTGGCGAGTGCGATTGCATTAGTGATGGGCAGCATGATCGGCTCTGGCATTTTTATCGTGTCGGCCGATATCGCACGGCTCGTCGGTTCGCCTTCACTCTTGATTTGGACATGGATTGTGACCGGCGTCATGGTCGTCGGGGGAGCGCTGGCATATGGCGAACTGGCGGTGATGATGCCGCGCGCAGGCGGACCATATATATATCTGCGCGAGGCTCTGGGCCCGCTCTGGGGATTTCTGTATGGCTGGACATCGTTCCTGGTGATTCAGACGGGAACCATTGCTGCAGTGGGGATGGCATTTGGAAAGTTCCTAGGCGTTCTGGTTCCGTCGATTTCACCGACAAACTGGCTGATTCATTTGGTGCACGTTCCCTTGATTCATGTTGGACCGATTCGGATGGGGGATATTGATGTAGGTCTTAACACGCAGAATGTGGCTGGGATTTTCGTTGTGGTATTTCTTACCGGCATCAACATTCTCGGAGTAAAAACCGGGGCTGCCGTGCAGCTTGTCCTCACTACCGCGAAAGCGATACTTCTCTTATCCCTAGTCGTCTTGGGGATATTTATCGGACGCAACGCACAAGCGATATCATCCAACTTTGGCGCCAGCTTCGGGCACGGTTCGGCATGGCACGTACTGCACGCCGTGCACATCGGGACTGGCGCGTCGATTGTGACCGTTGGAAGCATCACGATCGTGGCGCTCGCACAGGTCGGCCCAATGTTCGCATCTGAAGCCTGGAACAATGTTACTTTCGCTTCCGGAGAAGTGAGGAACCCACAACGAAACTTGCCCCTGGCCCTCGTGATCGGTTCTGGAGGGGTGATTGTGCTCTACATTCTGACAAATTTTGCATACCTCAGCGTTCTTCCGTTGGCCGGCACAAGAAATGCCCTCACCGTCCTGGACCGAGGGATCCAGTACGCCTCAGAGGATCGAGTGGCGACAGCGATGATCGAGCAGGTATTTGGTTCGATCGGGGCCAAGATCATGGCAGGCGCCATTCTCGTATCCTGCTTCGGGGCGGCGAACGGACTGATTCTCGCCGGTGCTCGCGTCTACTATGCCATGGCCAGAAACGGGCTGTTCTTCCATGGCGCGGCATCCATCCATCCCAAATATCGTACGCCAGCGCGGTCGCTAGTAATCCAGTGCGTGTGGGCATGCATATTGTGTATATCGGGAACTTACGGCCAGCTTTTGGATTACATTGTCTTCGCGGTTGTAATGTTTTATATCCTGACGTTGCTTGTCGTATTCGCACTGCGTAGAAAATGGCCGGAGAAGCCGCGCCCCTATCGTGCGGTAGGATATCCGATTCTCACTGGCGCAAATATTATTATCGCGATCTATATCGACGCGGTGCTGCTAAAGTACAAGCCTCAGTACACGTGGCCTGGATTAATCATTGTATTGCTCGGTCTGCCCTTTTATTTTCTAATCGCCCGCGGCAATGCATCGCGGACGGTTCCAGCGGCCCTTCGTGAGTAAGGGACGCGACCTTGCTGGAATTGGCGGACGAGGACGTGGAGGCGGGAGACGTCTACGCCCTAGAAAATAACAGTCTGGCCTACTACCGCGCCGCCGGCGGGTCGCCTGCCGTGCGGCTAGGCTTGGGCACGGCGGCGATTACGTGACAAAGCTGCCGCTCCAGCTTGAGGCGATCGGACCTGGTAACGTAAACGACCTTTCTCCACCCGGGCTGATCGCCTTCCACCACTACATATGGTCTGACGACGGTCGGCAGGTTGTTTACGAGGGCCAGACTGACCAAAACCAGTGGAACGTGTGTAGGCCAGCGGTAGCGGGAGGGGCGCCGGTTCTGGTGAAGACAGCTGCCCGAGATACGTACCCGTCCAAGTCTTCGCAAGCTGTTGGGGACAGACACAGTCCAGCGGACATCTCTACGGATCTAGGACAAGACCAATTTGCCAGTTCCCGTAACTGCCGTGCCGTGAAGATCGACTAACTCGGGCATTTCATGATTCGAGCATAGTCTTGAGATTCGAAATGATCTCACGGGCGCGGTCCTGGTTCATCTTCTCAAACACCGGCTGTGATGCGAAGCGGGCGACTACATTGCCTGGAATCTCATATTGAACATCCAGTGTCACTTGCGCGTTCGCGCCACTGGGTTCGATCTTGTACGTCCACGTACTCGGATTTCCGGTTATCGTTTGAAACTCGAATACCTTCGGGCTCTCGCTCCGAGTGCACTTAGAGTTGCCTGAGACCACCAGACCAAACCAATCGAACTCGTATTCCCAGGTCTGGCCGGGCTGCGCGGTAGCGGGTTGCACGTTGTGGATCCGCGAAAGCCCCGGGATAAAGCTGGTTGCCCGGGGTGCTTCGGCGATGAAATCGTAAACCTTTTGCGGCGGGACGGAGATCGTTGCGGAGTGGGTTGCTTTTCCGGTGGGCATTATTCCTCCTCAAGTAAGTGAAAGCGAGCGGCCTTTAGCAGCGTGGTCGCGACCAGAGATTGTTTGGCCACCGAAAACCCCTGCAGTCGAATTGTAATCCCCGTCATCCAGCGGCGTTCGTGCCATGTAATAAACCCGCGCTCATCGTTCAGCTGAATATGTCCCGGCTGGGGCGTGTTCGATAACCATATCAAATCGAGGGTGGAACTGAAAATCCTTTCCCAGTGGGGAGGAACGCGCCGGAGCGCAACCCACCTTTCTTCTAGCGCATCGTCACTCCGCCTCGACACTCGCCAAACGCGCCTGCCCGGATGGAAGAATCGTAGCCGGATCATTTTGTGGCCTTGAGAAAACCCTGAATCCCGTGCCGATCCGCAGATGTCGTGAGCGTAAGAAAGCCCGAGCGTCGAGCCATGGCTGCCAGGTCGTCGGCCGAGCGGTACTGCACATCCAACTCCGCCAACCGCAAAAGGTAATCCGAGAAACGAAGACGGCGCATCGCGCTCGTCACCATGACGCCTCCGGGCCGCAAGACACGATGGAAAGCTGTGTACAGTGTGGCCAGCTGTTCGTCATCTAGAAACTCTCCTAACCCCGTCGACGTGATGAAATCAAACTCGCCCGCATAGGTACCAGGGTCGAGGGCATCGCCATGATGTGTGGTAAGCGTAACGCCGTGCTGGCAGGCAAAGGTCGTAGCTTGACGTAGGACGTCATCGTCCAGGTCGAGTACATGGAATCGTATTCCGGCCGTCACTCCTCCCGCTGCGCGGAATTTCTCCACCGCAGCTACAAACTCACGAGGAATACCACAGGGGACACTTAGAATGTCAACGTGTGCTACGTCCGCCGACCGTTCCCGAAGAAAATGTAAAAGTTCATCGCGAGCCATGAAAAAACGGCTTCGAAAGGATTCCGTCGCTCGCATGCTCAGGATCCGCTTATCTAACCAGCGCCCTATTCCGTGCGAACCCGAGGGTTGGTCTCGATAGATATGGTCCGCGAAACGGTAGCTGCCAGAGTTCTCAAAGCCCTCTCGAGCGAGATCGGAAGTCCTCAGTAGCCAGTAGACCGGCAACTCCAGCACTCGTCCGCTGCGCAGAAGTTTGCCCGTGATGGAAGAGGATCGTCGGGTTCGGTTATAGAATTCCGCCACGTGACCGTTCTACACCCGCATGAAGGCGGCGATCATTTCCCTCATGACCTCGGGTGTTCCAGCCGCGATGGTGAGTGCCCGCGCGTCGCGATAGAATCGGCTTGTCCAATGATCGTCCATGTAGCCGAGGCCGCCATGAATTTGGAGACATTGCGTGATGACCTGTTGCGCCACTTGGTAGCTGAAGAGCTTCATCATGCAGATCTGGCGCGTAACCGATTCTCCCATGATCCAGCGAGACAATGTGCGGTAATTCAGTGCGCGAGCGGCTTCAAGCTGGGTGGCCATTTCGGCAAATTCGTGCCGTATGACCTGGAATTGACTGATGGTGTTCCCAAAAACCTGTCGCGCCCGCGCAAACGCCAGTGCTTTCTGCATGGCATAGTCTGCCCAAGCAACGCAGGAAATACCGCCAAAAAGACGCTCGCGGTTGAGTGCGCGCTGCACCTGTCCGAAGCCTTCGCCCGGGGTTCCAAGCAATTGGTCGCGTTTCACCGAGCAGCTGTCGAAGCGAATGCGGCCGGTGCCAGAAGCGGATAGTCCTAAGGTTCGCAGCCGCTCGATCGTAACACCCTGGCTCCGCGCCGGTACCAGGATCAGCGTCAACCCTTCTTCAGTTAATTCAGGGATGCGAGCGGCCACAATCAGGAAGTCGGCGAAGGCGGCATTGGTGATGTACGTTTTTTCTCCCCGGAGGACCAGGTCATCGCCCGAGAGATCGGCACGGCATTGCAAGGCGGAAAAATCTGATCCGGACGAGGGCTCCGTAACCGCCATCGCGCCCATCGTCTTGCCACTGCGCAGTGCGGGAACGTAGGTAGCCTTTTGCTCGTCGGTGCCGAAGTCTTCGAGCAGCGGAATGATGAGGTTCGACTGGACCAGGAAGCTTAAGGCGAATCCTAGCGACTCACAGCGAGGCAACTCCTCGGCAACGATCCCATTGAGCCACGGGTCGGACTGGAACAATTCGTGTTGCGCACATTCCAGGAGGACCGACCGGGGGAACTCTCCTGCTTCTTCCCATGCGGTCGAGCGCGGGCGGAGTTGCTGGTCGATAAACGCGCGCACTCTTTGTCGAAATTGCTCGTTTTCGGCAGAGGAAAAGTCAGTCATCGTTCACAATTCATGCGGGAGACGGCATGACCCGGCGGAACGCGTCGATCACATCTTGTACGGTTTTTAACCGCCACAAATCGTCTTCTTTAATCTCGATTTTAAATGCGTCTTCGAGTGACATTACACACTCGAGCTTTTCAAGCGACTCCATGTCGAGATCCGAGAGCTTTGCTTCAAGCTTGATTTCGGTAACCGGTACGCCTGAAGCCCGGCTGATGAGTTCCGTTACCTTGTCTTCAACATTCACCGTGCGCACCTTCCTCAGGGAAATCGCTGGCCAGCCGCGAATGCAGCTGTGCAGCCACCTTTTCATCTATATCGCGCCACTTCGCTCGCCTCGCGGCAACTTGCTCTGGGGGCATGCCGGCAATCAACTGCTCGGCCCAGCCGTTTTCACCGCTGTGGGCCTCCTCATCCTGAATAATCCGCTGCAAGGTTCGTCGTACGTTCGGGTGCACGTCAGAGCGCTGCAAGTGCTCGCGATAGCTCATCAGCACGCGTGCCTCGAGAATCTCGGAAAGAACGAGCAAATCAACCATGTTTTTCGGAATGCCGCCGTCCTGAGAATAGTGCATCTGGATCGTCTCGGTTGAGGGATCGATAGCACCACCGAGGTGCGCGATCACTTCGGTGAGAAGAGCGGCGTGATGTGCTTCCGTAGCGCAATGACGAGTCGCTCCTACCAGCACATCGGGGCTTGTGACACTTCGAGCCAGACGGCCCATCAAAAGCGCTCCATGCAGTTCGCTGTTGCGATACAAGTTCAACAACCAGAGCTCACGTTCAGTAAGCGGCATGCATTCCCGCCTTGGCGAAATCGGAGAGTCCAATCCCGCAGAGCCGATGGATTTTCTGATCCAGCGTCAAGATGGCCTGCAGATCGTTCTTCTCTGAAATAGGTGTGCTGGCTACGACGTCGGTCCCGATGTGACGAAAATTCAGGCCGGCATGGAGACAGCGGTCGCGCGCACCGGAGTCGATCCGTACCCGCGGTTCGAGGAGGTCAAAGGCGAATTGCGTATGACGGAATTCGTCCTTGGCGATGAAAGCACAGATCTGCGCCAATACCGGTTCCTTTGCCTGGCGCGAGGCGCGCAGGAAAAAGTAAGCAGCGAAGTGCTCGCTGATCATGTAGCGGACAAGTTCCGCGAGTGGGTCCGCGATCACATTTCCCAGGTTTCGCTGGCGCACCGCGACGAGTTCCTCGTCGCTGACTGGCCGGTAGTCCACCAGATTCAAGTATCGGTTTAGCACGTAAAAATGCTTGTAGGATTCGTAGAGTTGCACGGAAAAAACCGAGGTCACGTCGAGTTGGTCCCACATGCAGCGCATCAGGCCAGACGTATAAATGGGGAAGTAGGACTCGATCAGTGCCGAGTCGTGCATCTGGTCGAGCAAGGCAGGCTGACTCAAGGCTCGATCGCGATCGATCTGATTCCAAGCAACGTCGACTTCAAGGATCCAGCGCTGCAATTCCGCCGTTGTCAAGTACTCATCGTAAATCATCTCTGCTCCTGCTCGACCAGGCTGAATGCTTGGTTCGGCCCGAGTGTTAGTGCCAAGGCTAGTGCCCAGCGCTCAAGTCCAAAGGCAACGCACCCGGAATACGCATCCGTCCCGTCCTCCAGATGAAATCCGAAGCGGCGCGAAAAGAACGTTTCGTGAAGATTGAAGGAAGAGATTGCCAGCGGCGTTCCTTCCGCATCCATCTGCGCGCGCAGTTCGAATTTCAGGCCCTTGATCTGCTGCAGCAGCTTTCTACCCCGAGCCTCTCCCCCGGCGAAGAAGAAATCAGTGGTAGCGTCGAGCCGCACGACGAGATAAAGCGATTGCGCGAATGCGATTGTGTTGTCCATCCATTGTTGCCTCCGTTCCCGTACCCAGGCAGCAGACCCGACGAACACAATCTCCCGCATGGTAAATGCTTGAAGACGGCCCGATTCCCGTTTGCCCTCGTTTCGCCGGCAGCGGGCGATACAGGTCAAAATGCTGGGCTCCGGGAGAGAAGTCGCCGCGAGTTTCGCATAACAGTGATAGCAGGTCGCCGGAGGTATGCAGCCTCCATCCGACTCTTCCACAACACTTGCAGGAAAAGAGTCAAAGTAACCCGCGCGTACCAAGACCGAACGGTCGATTAAGCGGGAAACGAGCAACTCACTGGCTCCTGCTTTGATCGCGAACTCGACGACTTTTGAATCAACCCAGTCAACAAGTGCCAACATA
>Ga0210393_10002672_pt1 | contig 14516 bp, 6 predicted proteins | sample IncBWC27OmetaG_FD_160068 | JGI IMG/M metagenome (GOLD analysis project Ga0210393, IMG submission 160068) | Forest soil microbial communities from Barre Woods Harvard Forest LTER site, Petersham, Massachusetts, United States - Inc-BW-C-27-O ... | reverse complement strand
GCGAACTTCCCGTGTCAGCGGCCGTTCTCCGAACACCTTGGCGTTGCCGAACTTCCGCAATACCGCATCCTGCCCGATCACAAACAGACGGCGGCGTCGTCGAACGGGTGGCAGACCAGCGAGGCCGGCGGGCCGTTCCTGTTCACTCAGGCGCTGCTGCGTACCTCGACGATCTCGACGTACCTGCGTGGCGACTGGTATCGCGACTGGGGATCTGTCGAGGAGTACTATCCGCTGGCGCCGGCTGATCAGGCTCCGACCGCCGTCATAGAACGGGGTGTGATCACCGTGCACGGCTGGAGCCGGCAAGGACCGATTCGGGCACTCCCATGAACCGTGTGATGGAGCTACAAGCCAAGGGCGGCGCCGCGACCGCGGACCGCGATGTACGGGTAACGCGCTGGGTCGCGACGATCGCCGGGTTGCTCGGTTTCCTTTTGTCCGTCGCGACACCGCTGCTGCCCGTCGTGCAGACGACAGCGATGCTCAGCTGGCCGCAGAACGGCCAGCTGAATAGCGTTACGGCACCGCTTATTTCGCTGACTCCGGTCGACGTGACGGCCACTGTGCCGTGCGCTGTGGTGCGCGACCTGCCGCCCGACGGCGGAGTCGTGCTGAGCACCGCCCCCAAGAACGGCAAGGACGCGGCACTCAACGCGTTGTTCGTCGTCGTCAGCAGCAAGCGTGTTGACGTCACCGACCGCAATGTGGTGATCGCCAGCGTGCCGCGCGATCAGGCGATGTCCGCGCAGTGTCAGCGCATCGAGATCACTTCCACTCGCGCCGGCACCTTCGCCACCTTCGTCGGGTTGACCGACCCGTCGGGCAAGCCCGCGGGCGGTGGTTTCTCCGACCCCAACCTGCGCCCGAACATCGTCGGGGTGTTCACCGATCTGACCGGGCCCGCCCCGCCCGGGCTGAAGCTCTCGGCGACCATTGACACCCGGTTCTCCACCACCCCGACGACATTGAAACTGGCTGCGATGGTGCTGGCCATCGTGTCTACCATCGTCGCGCTGATCGCGCTGTGGCGCCTGGACCAATTGGACGGCCGCCGGATGCACCGGTGGATTCCGACCCGCTGGCGCAAGTTCACACTCGTCGACGCCACGGTGATATTCGGGTTCCTGGTCTGGCATCTGATCGGCGCGAATTCCTCTGACGACGGATACATCCTGGGCATGGCCCGGGTCGCGGGCCGCGCCGGCTACATGTCCAACTACTTCCGCTGGTTCGGCAGCCCGGAGGACCCGTTCGGCTGGTACTACAACCTGCTGGCGTTGATGACCCACGTCAGCGACGACAGCCTGTGGATGCGGCTGCCGGACTTGATCGCCGGGCTGGCGTGCTGGCTGCTGCTCTCGCGTGAGGTGCTGCCCCGGTTGGGGCCGGCCGTGACATCGAGCAGGGCCGCGAACTGGGCGGCGGGCATGGTGCTGCTGACCGCGTGGATGCCGTTCAACAACGGCCTTCGCCCGGAGGCGATCATCGCGCTCGGTTCGCTGCTCACCTGGGTGCTGATCGAGCGGTCGATGTGCGCCTCTCGGTTGACGCCGGCAGCGCTGGCGGTGGTGACCGCGGCGTTCACGCTGGGGGTGCAGCCCACCGGCCTGATCGCGGTGGCCGCGTTGATTGCCGGTGGCCGTCCCATCCTGCGGATCTTGGTCCGCCGCCATCGCGTGGTCGGCACCTGGCCGCTGGTGGCCCCGATGCTGGCAGCCGGATTCGTCATTCTCACCGTGGTATTCGCCGACCAGACCCTGTCAACGGTGTTGGAAGCCACCAGGATTCGTACCGCGATCGGGCCCAGCCAGGCCTGGTACACCGAGAACCTGCGCTATTACTACCTCATCCTGCCGACCGTCGACGGTTCGCTGTCGCGCCGGTTCGGGTTTTTGATCACCGCGCTGTGCCTGTTCACCGCGGTGTTCATCATGTTGCGGCGCAAGCGGATTCCCGGTGTGGCTCGCGGGCCGGCGTGGCGGCTGATGGGTGTCATCTTCGCCACCATGTTCTTCCTGATGTTCACCCCGACCAAGTGGGTGCACCACTTCGGGCTGTTCGCCGCGGTGGGCGCGGCGATGGCCGCGCTGACCACCGTGCTGGTGTCACCATCGGTGTTGCGCTGGTCGCGCAACCGGATGGCGTTCCTGGCGGCGCTGATGTTCCTGATGGCGTTGTGCTTCGCCAGCACCAACGGTTGGTGGTATGTCTCCAGCTACGGCGTGCCGTTCAACAGCATCATGCCGAAGATCGCTGGAATCACGATCAGCACACTGTTTTTCATATTGTTCGCGATCGCGGCACTCTGGGCGATCTGGTTGCACTTCGCGTCGCGGGAACACGACGAGGGCCGGCTGGCCCGGGCGCTGACAACCGCACCGATACCGATCGCGGCCGGATTCATGGCGCTGGTGTTCGTCGCATCGATGATCGCCGGAATCGTGCGCGAGTACCCCACCTACTCCAATGGCTGGGCCAACTTGCGCGAATTCGCCGGGGGCTGCGCGCTCGCAGACGACGTGCTCGTCGAGCCGGACAGCAACGCCGGCTTCATGGCGCCCTTCAAAACAGGAGAGCCCGGCAACTACGGCCCGTTGGGCCCGCTGGGTGGCGTCAACCCTGTCGGCTTCTCGCCCAACGGCGTACCGGAACGCACCCTGGCTGAGGCGGTCCGGGAGACGGCGGTGCCGCAGCCCGGCACCGACTACGACTGGTACGGGCCGACCAAGCTGACGGCACCGGGCATCAACGGATCGACGGTGCCGCTGCCCTACGGCCTCAACCCCGACCAGGTTCCGCTGGCCGGCAGCTACACCACCGGCGCGCAACAGCAGAGCAGGCTGACTTCCGCGTGGTACCAGCTGCCCAAACTCGACGACGGGCACCCCCTGGTCGTCGTGACCGCCGCGGGCACGATCACGGGCAACAGCGTGTTGCACGGGCACACCTCCGGGCAGACCGTCGTCCTCGAATACGGCAAGCCCAGTCCCGGCGGTGACGTGGTGCCGGCTGGGCGGCTGGTGCCCTACGACCTGTACGGCGAACAGCCGAAGGTGTGGCGCAACCTGCGCTTCGCCCGGTCCCAGATGCCCGTCGACACGGTTGCGGTCCGATTGGTGGCCGAGGATCTATCCCTGACGCCGGAAGACTGGATCGCGGTGACCCCGCCGCGGGTGCCGGAACTGCGCTCCCTGCAGGAGTACGTCGGCTCGTCGCAGCCTGTGCTGCTGGACTGGGCGGTCGGCCTGGCCTTCCCCTGCCAGCAGCCGATGCTGCACGTCAACGGCGTCACCGACATCCCGAAATTCCGCATCACGCCGGACTACAACGCCAAGAAGCAGGACACCGACACCTGGCAAGACGGCGTCAACGGCGGCCTGCTGGGCATCACCGATCTGCTGCTGCGCGCCCACGTGATGTCCACCTACCTGTCCCGCGACTGGGGCCGCGACTGGGGTTCGTTGCGCAAGTTCGACACCATCGCGGACGCCCATCCCGCGCAACTCGATCTGGGCACGGCCACCCGCAGCGGTTGGTGGTCGCCAGGGGAGATCCGGATCAAGCCCTAACATCACGCGAAAGCGCTTGTATTGCAAGGGATTTTTAAATTCCGCGCGCCAGTAATTCGTCATCGGTCAAATAACGGTACTAATTTACGTTCCAGTAATTCACTGCCGGAGGTTTAATTTCGGCCACGTCGGGTCAATACCTATTTCCCTTGTGAGGGAACTAACACAAAGGTAAAAAGGTGGCCCGATGCGCACACTGACACGTCTGGGGGCATACGCAGCGACACTGACTGTGGCGATCACCCCGGCGGCGACATTTGAAATGGCCAAGGCCGCCGCCGAGAGCGGCACCAGGGTCAGCTTGGATAGCGATCTCCGACGTTGCGATTTCAGCCTGGTGGACGGTGATCGGCCGATAACGCGCCCGGCCCTCGGTAGCGGCTCGGCCCTGATACATACGGCCGGGTCAACAGTGATCGCGGAAGTGCACCTCTCGGATACCCCCGACCCGGGCACCCATTTCGACGTCGGCCTGATTCAGGAACCCCTTCCGTCATCGGCTGCCTGCGGGCCCGGCGATCCCGGCACCGCCTTTGCCGGAATGGAAACCGACGCGGCCGGCAACGGAACCGTGACAATTCAGGACACCATTCGGCAGGGCACGACGGGCGTCTGGGTGATTATCGAGCGCGCGGACGCGCACTCGCAAAATCCGGCCGAGGCCTACACCTCTGAGCATGTGGTGCCTGTATAGCCGGCGCTGATCTTTTCGAGGACTTCGATTTCCGCCGTTTACCGCGGCACTGACACAGCAGACCAACGCGGGATGAAACAGTGGGGTATATGGTCTCGACGCGCCTGTGTCTCGCATCGCTGATCGGTGCCGTGGCGGTCGCTTGCGCCGGACCGCCCACGGCGAGCCCGCCGCCCGGCCGGCTGAACTATGTCGCCCTGGGCGACTCCATGGCCGCCGCGCCGGGCGTGCCGGACCCCGCGCCACCCACCGGATGCCGCAAGTCGAACAACGACTACCCCTCCGTGCTGGCGCGGCGGCTCACGGCGACCAAATTCGCCGACGTCACCTGTACCGGCGCGACCACCGAAGACATCACCGACCGCTCGCAACAGACGAAGAACGGGATGATCGGACGCCAGATCGACGCGGTCCGGGCCAGCACCGACCTGATCACGATCACCATCGGGGCCAATGACGTCGGGCTGGCCGCCGACGCAGAGGGGTGCGAGGTCAAAACCCCCAACCCCGCGCCGTGCACCGGAGGTTTCGTGGTCGGCGACGTCGACCGCGTTTCGGCGGCGATCGACGGGCATGTGCGGGGGTGGAGCAAGCTGATCGACGAGGTTCGTGCCGAGGCGCCGAACGCACGGATCGTTGTCGTGGGGTACGGGACCCTGATCCGACCCGGTGGATGCTTTCCCGGGCAACCGGTGTTGCCGTACGACTCGGACTACTTGCAGGCCAAACTCAGCGAGCTCGACGACCGGCAACGTGTACTTGCCGCCGACAAGGGGATCGACTACTTCGACACCCGGCCGATGTCGCAGGGCCACGACATCTGCGCCCCGCCGGCTGACCGCTTCTTCGAGGGATATGGGGTGAAGGATCCCGCGGTTCCCTTGCACCCCACCGCTTTTGGCGCCACTGCGGTGGGCAACGCACTCGCCGGATTTATCGGCCCGTCCGGCGCGCGGCGATGAGCGTCTTCACCCGGCGTTGCAGCTGTAATACCGTCACGGCATGAGCGACTACGACGTAGAGGCCGTGGACAGGCTGCCGTTCTCCACCGAAGAAAAGGCGCAGCGTTACCAGACGGAGAATTACCGCGGAGCCGTGGGCCTCAATTGGTACCTCACCGATCCCACCCTGCAGTTCACCATGGCCTACTACCTGCAGCCCGACGAGCTGACGCTGGCTGAGCGCCACCTCACGCAAATGGGTGAGCTGATGGGCGGTCCGGTAGCGCGCTGGGCCGACGAGACCGACCGCAACCCGCCCCGGCTCGAGCGCTACGACCGCTGGGGACACGACATCAGCCACGTCGTCATGCCGGCATCGTTCACACAATCCAAACGGGCGGTGCTGGATGCTCAGCAGGCACTGCGCGCGGAAGCGCGCGCCGCCAACGTGAATTCGTCGCTGGCGATGTTCGCGTCCAACTATCTGCTCAACCAGGCCGACATCGGGATGGGCTGTGCACTCGGCACCGGCGGCGGCATGGTCCAGTCGCTGGTCGCCGCCTATGCGCCACCCGACGTGCGAGAGCACGTTCTGGCCAAATTCGCCTCCGGCGAGTGGGCGGGCGAGACGGCTCAGCTGCTGACGGAACGCACCGGCGGCTCCGACCTCGGAGCGCTCGAGACGACGGCTCGAAAGTCTGGGCGCAGCGGCGACGGCCGCGCGTGGTTAATCAATGGCTTCAAGTGGTTTGCGTCCAACTGCGCCGGGGAGGCGTTCGTCGTACTGGCCAAACCCGAGGGCGCTCCCGACTCCACCCGTGGCGTCGCCAATTTCCTCGTCCTCCGCACGCGGCGCGACGGTTCGCGTAACGGTGTGCGGGTTCGGCGTTTGAAGGACAAGCTCGGCACCCGCTCGGTGGCCTCGGGCGAGGTCGAGTTCGTCAACGCCGAAGCCTTTCTGCTGTCCGGCGAAGCGAGCGCCGAAGCGGGACCCTCCGACGGCAAGGGATTGGGCCGCATGATGGAGCTGACCAACGCCGCGCGCCTCGGGATCGCGTTGTTCGGGCTCGGTAACGCGCGACGCGCCTTGGTCGAGTCGCTGTGCTACGCCCGGCAGCGGCGCGCTTTCGGCGGTGCGCTCATCGACAAGCCACTGATGCGTCGCAAGCTGGCCGAGCTGATCGTCGACGTCGAAGCCGCGCAAGCAATGGTTTTCGACGGCACCGGAGCCACCAACCATCGCCAGCCCCGAAGCGTGCGCCAGCGCATTGCCGTGCCCGTCACCAAACTCAAGGTGTGCCGGCTGGGAATCACGGCCGCGTCGGACGCAATCGAGATCCACGGCGGCAACGGCTACATCGAGACCTGGCCGGTGGCCCGGTTGCTGCGCGACGCGCAAGTGAACACCATCTGGGAGGGCCCCGACAACATCCTCTGTCTCGACGTGCGGCGCGGTATCGAGCAGACGCGGGCGCACGAGACGCTGCTGGCGCGTCTGCATGACGCCGTGTCGGTTTCCGACGCCGACGAAACCACCGGCCTGGTGGCGCGCCGCATCGAGGATCTAGACGCCGCGATCACGGCTTGGGCCAAGCTCGACAGCAGCGTGGCCGAGGCGCGGCTGTTTCCGCTGGCCCAGTTCATGGGAGACGTCTACGGCGCAGCGTTGCTCACCGAGCAGGCCGCGTGGGAGCGGGCCACCAGTCGCGGCGACCGCAAGGAGCTCGTCGCCCGGCTGTACGCGCAGCGCTATCTCGCCGACCGCGGGCCGCTACGAGGTATCGACGCGGACTCCGATGAGGCGCTGGACCGGTTCGACGAGCTGGCGGACGGTGCGCTGCGAGCGGATTAGAGCGGTAGCAGGCTGTGCTTGCGGGCAACGCGGAACCAGATTTGCTTGTCTCGCAACAGGTGCAGCGACCTGCGGAGCAGCAACCGGGTCTGGTGCGGGTCGATGACCGCGTCGATGAACCCACGTTCGGCGGCGGTCCACGGGATCGCCATGTTGAGCTTGTAGCCCTCGATGAAGTCCTTCTTGATCTTCTGAGCATCCGGGGTCGTCGGGTCGGGGAACCGCTTCATCAACAGCTGGGCGGCACCCTCGGCGCCAATCACCGCGATCCGCGCGGTGGGCCAGGCGAAGTTGAAATCGGCGGTCAGCTGCCTGGATCCCATGACCGCGTAGGCGCCGCCGTAGGACTTGCGGACCGTGATCGTCACCTTCGGCACGTCGGCCTCGACCACCGCGGACAGGAACCGCCCGCCGCGCTTGATGATGCCGTTCTTTTCCTGCTCGGCCCCCGGCAAGAACCCGGGCGTGTCCACCACGAAGATCAGCGGGGTCTCGAACATGTCGCAGAACCGGATGAACCGCGCGGCCTTGTCGGAGGCTTCGTTGTCGATCGACCCCGCCAGGTGCATGGGCTGGTTGGCGATCACACCGACCGGACGTCCATTGACGCGGGCGTAGCCCGTGATGATGGACTGGCCGCCCTGCGCGGCGACGTCCAGGAAATCGCCGTCGTCGAAGATCCGCAGCAGGATCTCGTGCATGTCGTAGGCCGCGTTGTCGGAGTCCGGGATGATCGAGTCGAGTTCCAGGTCGGTCGGGGTGATCTCCGGTTCCAGCCCGGGGTTGACGATCGGCGGCTTGTCGAAGCAGTTCGACGGCAGGAAGGACAGGAAGTCGCGCACGTATTGGAACGCCGCGGCTTCGGACTCGACCACCTGGTGAATGTTGCCGTAGCGGGCCTGCGCGTCGGCACCGCCGAGCTCGTCGAGGCTGACTTCTTCGCCGGTGACGTCTTTGATCACGTCGGGACCGGTGACGAACATGTACCCCTGGTCGCGCACCGCGACCACGAGATCCGTCTGGATCGGCGAATATACGGCTCCCCCAGCGCATTTGCCGAAAATGAGGGAGATCTGCGGCACAATTCCGGACAACAGCTCGTGGCGGCGGCCCAGCTCGGCATACCAGGCCAGCGAGGTGGCGGTGTCCTGGATGCGGGCGCCGGCGGAGTCGTTGATGCCGATGATCGGGCATCCGACCATCGCGCACCACTCCATCAGCCGGGCCACCTTGCGGCCGAACATCTCCCCAACCGAGCCCTGGAACACCGTCTGGTCATGGGAGAACACCCCGACCGGGCGACCGTCGATCATGCCGTGCCCGGTGACGCACCCGTCACCGTAGAGGGCGTTCGGGTCATTCGGGGTTTTGGCCAGCGCCCCGACTTCCAGGAAGGTGCCGGGATCCAGCAGCGCGTGGATGCGGGCGCGGGCACTCGGGATGCCCTTCTTGTCGCGCTTGGCGGCGGCCTTCTCACCGCCGGGCTCTTTAGCCAACTCGAGGCGAGCGTGCAGCTCGGCCAGCTTCTCTGCTGTGGTGTGCTGGGTGGGAGCTGGCCCCGAAGCTGGCGCGGCCTCCGTCACTACTTGCCCACCTCACTTGTCCGGCTGCGCGCTGCCTCGATCGTGTCCAGCGCCTCGCTCATGTGCGCGCCGACCTTGGCGATGATCGGCTCGTCGATGGCCTGGATGTGCTCACCACCGATCGGAACGACCTCGAGGTCGGACACATACTCACCCCAGCCGCCGTCCGGTTTACGAACGGCGTAGCGCGGCTCGAACATGATCGCGTCGTCATGGTAGCGATCGGCCAGGTAGAGGGTGACATGGCCGTCATACGGCTGGATCTGGGCGGTGTCGATGGCCCGGTTGTCCAGATACGACGTGCGCTGGTGCTCGATGATCCCGGCCGGGATCTGCACGCCGCTTTCTTTGACGGCGTCGAGCACGAACCGGATCTGACCCTCGTCGTCGAGCTCCTCGAGCTGTTCGTACGGGATCGCCGGGATGGTGACGTTGAAGGTCCTTTCCGCAAACCGCGCGTAGCGATCCCAGCGCTTGCGGATCTCCTCCTTGGTCTGCGGGACCTCCTCGCCGGCGCGCACCGCATCGATGAGACCCACCCACTGGACGTCTTTACCCAGCCGCTTGAGTCCGATCGCGCAGGCATACGCCAACACCCCGCCCAGCGACCAGCCGGCCAATACGTACGGCCCGTCGCCCTGCATCTCGATCAGCTTGGGCACATATTCGGCCGCACGCTCTTCGATTGAGCCTTCGACCCGCTCCAGGCCGTACATCGGGGTGTCCGCGGGCAGCCGGTTGAGTAGCGGCTCGTACACCACCGTCGAGCCGCCGGCCGGGTGGAACACGAACACCGGTGGTTTCGAGCTGCCCTCCGCCCGAGCCCGCAGCGTGCGGACGAATCCGTCGATCTGCCCAGACTCCAGGTAGCTGCGCAGCTTGTCGGCCAGCGCCTCGATGTTCTCCGACGTCAGGACGTCCTCACTGGTGATAGGACCGTCGGCGCGCTCCGAAAGCCGTTGCGCCATCTTGGCGGCGGTGTCAGCGTCCAGCTTGGGCAACGTATTGAAGATGCCGCCCGGGGACTTGCGGGTGACGATCGCCCAGGTGGCGAAGGTGACCCGCTCCGCCGCATCGCGCGGCGGTATATCCGAGCTGAGCGCCTGGGCAACCGCCTGCTGGTTGAGCGCCTCAGCCGCTGCAGCCAGGTTCGGCTGTCCACCGTTGGCAGAAGGTCCGGACGGATCCGTGGGCGGCGGCGGAATCGGCACTTCGGATGCCGGAGGTGCTTGAGTCTCGGGCTCGGCCTGCGGATCCGGCGTAGGCGCGACAACGGACGACGGCGTTGCGCCGCTGAGCATTTCCGCCTGCGCTCCGGCGATCTCCTCGGCAGTCTGCGCCGCTTGGAACGCGTGCAGCTGCTCAACCTCGTCGCGGTGCTCGACCGCGTATTCGATCAGCTTCTCAACGTTGTAGAGGTTGGCGTCGCGCACCGCCGTCAACTGAATGGGCGGTAGGTCGAAGTCATATTCGACGCGGTTCTTGATCCGCACCGCCATCAGCGAGTCCAGGCCCAGCTCGATGAGGGGCACCTCCCACGGCAGGTCCTCGGGCTCGTAACCCATCGCAGCGCCCACGATCATGCCCAGCCGCTCGCCGATGGTCTCGCCGGAGTCCGGTGACCATCTGGTCATGCCGGACGGTATGTGGCGGTTGGTCAGGCTGTCTGCCATTGTTACGGCGTCCAGGTCCTCGACGGGCGCCGCTACGGGTGCCTCGGTTTGAACGACCGTTGCCGCTGAAGGCGCGATCCCCATGCCGGCGCCCACCGCGGCAGGCAACACCGACCCTTGACCCGCTCGCGAAACCAGCGCGTCGTACAGCAGCGTGAAGGATTCGTCGATGCGCGCATGCACCTGAATTGAGGCGCCCCCCGGGTGCCGCGTCAGCGTCGTAACCAGCCGGGCGCCCTCTCCCGGCACCGCGCGCTGCTCCGAGGCCGTCAATTGCGCGTCCGGAAGCACTTCGGCCGCAGCGGCTTTCACCAGCGCCACCAGATCCGTCGCCGCCTCCAGACCCGTAAATTTCCGAGGCGTGTACTCCCAGACGTGGCGGCCATCCGGCAGTGCGACGTGGGCGCCCGGCATAATCACTGAGCTGCTGCCTGCGGAGAAAGACACGTCCAGCCAGTGCTCTCTGCGCTTGAACCTGGTCGGCGGGATGTTCGCAAAATCTTCTGGGCCCGCCGGCCCAGCGGCCCGGGTGAACAGAGTCCGGATGTCCAGGTCGTGGCCGTAGACATACAGCTGCGCCATGGTCGAGATCATCGACTCGACCTCGTCCTGCTTGCGGGCCAGCGTCGGGATCAGCTGAGCGTCATGCAGCCCGGCCGCCGCCGTGGTCAGCCCCACCTGCATCAGCGCCACCGGGTTGGGCGCCAGCTCCACAAAGGTGGTGTGCCCGCTGTCGACGGCGTTGCGGACGCCGTGGGTGAAGTAGACGCTGTGGCGCAGCCCCTTCTTCCAGTAGTCGACGTCGTGGATCGGTTCGGCGCCGGGCTTGATGTAGCTGCCCTCGTGCACCGTCGAGTAGATCCCGGCTGTCGGGCTCATCGGCTTGATGCCTTGCAGCTCCGCGGCGAGCTCGCCGAGCAGCGGATCCATCTGCTGGGTATGGCTGGCGCCCTTGGTCTGGAACTTGCGGGCGAACTTGCCCTCGGATTCCGCACGGGCGATGATCGCGTCCACCTGCTCGGGCGGGCCGCCGATGACGGTCTGGGTGGGTGCCGCGTAGACACACACCTCCAGGTCGGGGAAGTCGGAGAACACCGTCTTGATCTCGTCGGCGGAGTACTCCACCAACGCCATCAGCCGGATGTACTCGCCGAACAGCATCGCCTCGCCCTCGCCCATCAGATGCGAGCGCGAGCAGATCGCCCGGGTGGCGTCGCCCAGTGACAGGCCGCCGGCGAAGTAGGCGGACGCGGCTTCGCCCAGCGACTGGCCGACCACCGCGGCGGGCTTGGCGCCGTGGTGCTTGAGCAGTTCACCCAGCGCTATCTGGATCGCGAAGATGGTGACCTGGGTGGTCTCGATGCCGTAGTCCTGCGAGTCGTCGAGGATCAGCTCGAGCACCGAGTAGCCCAGCTCGTCCTGGACCAGCGCGTCGACCTTCTCGATCCACTCGGCGAAGACCTCGTCGCGCAGATACAGGCTTTTGCCCATCTTGCGGTGCTGCGCACCGAATCCGGCCAGCACCCACACCGGCCCGTTGGTCACCGGCCCGTCGACGCTGAACACGTTCGGTCGCTGCTTGCCCTCGGCGACCGCCCGCAGACCCTTGATGGCCTCTTCGTGGTCATGTGCCAGCACCACCGCGCGGGATCGGCCGTGGTTGCGCCGTGACAGCGACCGCCCGATCGACTCCAGCGACGAGGCCTGGCCTTCGGGGCTTTCCATCCAGTCCGCCAGCTCGGCGGCCGCGGCCTTCTTGCGGGACGTCAGGAACGCCGACACCGCGAGCGGTATCAGCGGCTTGCAAGCCTCTTGCGAAGCTTCTTGCGCGGCAAGCTCTTCCAGCGCGGCTTCTTTGAGGCGCAGCGCTTCTTCGGTGACGCCCGGCAGCTCGGGCTCTTCCTCCTCGGCCGCCGGTGTGTCGGTGATGATGTTGCCGAAGTCGTCGAACCGCAGCGAGTGGCTTTCCAACGCGGAGACTTCGGACGGTTCGGAGGCTGCCTTCGGTTCGGGCTCGGGTTCTGGTTCCCGCTCGATCACGTCGCGAGGCAACACCTCGCGCACCACCAGGTGCGCGTTGGCCCCGCCGAAGCCGAAGCTCGACACACCGGCGAGCGCGTAGCCCCCGTAGCGAGGCCAGTCGGTCGCGGTGTCGATGACCTTCAACCGATTCGCGTCGAAGTCGATGTAGGGGCTGGGTCCGGCGAAGTTGATCGACGGCGGCAGCTTGTCGTGCTGCAACGCCAGCACCACCTTGGCCACGCTGGCCGCACCGGCCGCCGACTCCATGTGGCCGACATTGGTTTTCACCGCGCCCAGCAGCGCCGGCCGATCGGCGGGACGCCCCCTACCGACGACGCGCCCGAGCGCTTCGGCCTCGATCGGGTCACCCAGGACGGTGCCGGTGCCGTGCGCCTCGATGTAGTCGACGGTGCGCGGATCGATCCCGGCGTCCTTGTAGGCGCGGCGCAGCACGTCGGCCTGCGCGTCCTGGTTAGGTGCGATCAGGCCGTTGGACCGGCCGTCGTGGTTGATCGCGCTGCCGGCGATGACGGCCAGGATCTGGTCGCCGTCACGGCGGGCGTCGTCGACGCGCTTGAGCACCAGCATGCCGCCGCCCTCGGAGCGGGTGTAGCCGTCGGCGTCCGACGAGAACGACTTGATCCGGCCGTCGGGAGCCAGCACCGCGCCGATCTCGTCGAAACCGAGCGTCACCGCGGGCGAGAGTAGGGCGTTCACGCCGCCTGCGACCGCGACATCGGCTTCGCCGTTGCGCAGGGCCTGAACGGCCTGGTGGATGGCCACCAATGAACTCGAGCACGCGGTATCGACCGCGACCGAAGGCCCGCGGAAGTCGTAGAAGTACGACACCCGATTGGCGATGATCGAGGTCGCGTTGCCGGTGATCGCGTAGGGATGCGCGACGGTCGGGTCGGAAATGGCCAAGAAGGCGTAGTCATTATTGGAGACGCCGACGTACACGCCGACGGACCCGCCGCGCAGGCTCGACGCGGGGATGCGGGCGTACTCAAGCGCCTCCCAGGTCAGCTCCAGCGCCATCCGCTGCTGCGGATCGATGTTGTCGGCTTCCGTCTTGGCCACCGCGAAGAACTCGGAGTCGAAGCCCTTGATGTCCTTCAGATAGCCGCCGCGGGTGCGCGCCTTCCCGACGCGTTCGGCCAGCCGCGGCTCTTCGAGGAATTCCTCCCAGCGGCCTTCGGGCAGATCGGTGATGGCGTCGCGGCCTTCCAGCAGCGCCTGCCACGTCTCGTCGGGACTGTTCATGTCGCCGGGGAACCGGGTGGACAGCCCCACAACCGCGATGTCGACGCGCTCGGCCGGGCCGTTGCGCGACCAGTCGACGACGTCGAGGCCGTCATCGACCATCTCGGGCTCGCCCTCGATGATCCGCGTCGCCAGCGACTCGATGGTCGGATGCTGGAACGCCACCGCGACCGACAGCGTGACGCCGGTCATGTCTTCGATGTCGGCGGCCATCGCCACGGCGTCGCGTGACGACAGGCCCAGCTCGACCATCGGGACCGACTCGTCGATGTTGTCGGGTGACTGTCCGACTGCCTTGCCCACCCAGTTGCGCAGCCACTGCCGCAGCTCGGGGACCGTCATATCGGTCTTTTTCGCCGGCAGATCCCCGCCAGCCAAAGGGGCGGGGTTTCCGGGGTTGTCGAGGTTCTGAGCGTCAGGTTCTGTGTCAGCCATGGTTCCTTGATTCAGTCAGTTGCACTGGCGAAGGCCGTCGGGGAACCGACGCCGCTGCGCAGACTGCCGTCAAGGTAAGCGGCACGGCAGGCGCGGCGCCCGATCTTGCCGCTGGAGGTACGGGGAATCGTCCCGGCCTGCACCAGCAGCAAGTCGCGGACGGTCACGCCGTGCCGAACGGCGACAGCCGCCCGGATGTCATCGGCGATGGGCTGGTAGTCGAGCTTGTGCGAACCGGCGGCGCGCTCGGCCACAATCACCAGCTGCTCGGAGGTGTCCTCGGCGTCGAACCTGAGGCCGGCGTGCGGGTTCTCGAACACCGCCTGGGGCAGCTGGTTGGCCGGGATCGAGAAGGCGGCTACGTAGCCGGTGCGCAGTGCCCGGCTGGCCTCCTGCGCCGAGTACTCCAGGTCCTGCGGGTAGTGGTTGCGGCCATCGATGATGACCAGGTCCTTGATGCGGCCCGCTATATAGAGGTGGG
>Ga0210393_10002670_pt1 | contig 14522 bp, 15 predicted proteins | sample IncBWC27OmetaG_FD_160068 | JGI IMG/M metagenome (GOLD analysis project Ga0210393, IMG submission 160068) | Forest soil microbial communities from Barre Woods Harvard Forest LTER site, Petersham, Massachusetts, United States - Inc-BW-C-27-O ... | reverse complement strand
GCTGAACACGATTCGGTTGTCCGCCGGAGATGCCGTCTGAAGTAGATGCACGGTGAACTTCACGATTGGATTGGGCGCAAATGCATCTTGACGCAGAGACCAACCACGGCAAGACAACATGGCCCCCGGAGTTCTGCCTGACCTTCCGCTCTCAAGACCTTGCCGTTGAACCGCAGACCCTTCTTCTCGAGAGAAGGTCTTCCCTCGAACCATGCACTTGTCTTTGCAGTTCCTATAGGCGTGATTCAGGAGATTGGCCGGTAATTACCGCCGAACCACGAACTGGCCTAAGATTGCTGCGTTGCAACGCCAGGCAGAACGACTATGAAAATCGGCGTTTACGTATATGGCATCGCAGCAGTCGCTTATGGCATGACGGACCTCGTCTGGGGTGAGTTCGATCCCTCCGATCAGCCGCTTCAGGCTTGGGGTGATCACATTCCCGGTGCCAAGATCTCTGCATACATTGCCGCCATTTGGCTGGTGGTCGCGGGCGGAGCTCTGCTGTGGCGCCGGAGCAGGCGCTCAGCCGCGGCATCGCTGACTATCCTGTACGGCATCTTTGTGCTGTTTCCATTGCCCCGCTTCTACTGGGGGCCCCACGTCCACGGACATCGAGCCTATGTCTACTTCGGTGTTCTCGGCGATGTCTGCCAGGAAATCATTCTTTTCCTCGCGGCAGTGATTGTCTGGAAATCGCTGTCAGGACGAGATTCAGTTTGGCAGCGAGCGGCCAGGTTCGTTCGTTGGACGTTCGGGCTTTGTTCGATCGATTTTGGCCTCGCGCACCTGACTGCCGTCTGGACGGTGGTTCCAATGATCCCCAAATGGATGCCGTTCGGCAGAACCTTCTGGGCGGTGCTCACCGGAATCGCATTCGTCCTTGCGGGAGTGGCCATCGTTTCGGGGGTGCTCGACGTATTGGCGGCCAGACTTTTTGGGCTGATGCTGCTCGTCTTCAGTGCGCTGGCATTGGCGCCTCTGATCTTTTCTTCTCCCCGCGACCATGCGTCCTGGGGCGCCAACGCCTATAACCTGACAGCGATAGGAGCTGCGTGGATCGTCGCAGAGTGGCTTGCCACCCGGCAACGGCCAGTCCCGAGTAATCAGCCGAGCCCGCAGCAAGTGAAGCCATCGCTGGCGTAGAACGCGATGTGCAGAAAGCCCGCATTATTGCAGCTAACTCGTCAACACTCCTTAAGACAAATACAGGATCTTCGCTACCTGGAGTTCCGTTCGGGAGATCTTATCGGATGGGAGCAGCGGTAGGAATGCCTCAACCGCGAGGCGCGCAAACCGGGAACTATTAGCTGCTAGCTTTCCTCACAAACCCGTCCTCGCTCCACTCTTCCGAGCCCACGCCGTTATGCACAAAAAACAGTCCTGCCGGATCATATTTCCTTTTCACCGACGCCAGCCGTGCGTAATTGCTTCCCCAATACGCTTGCTGCCAGTTCTCCTGAAAAAAATTGCTCTCCGAAACGTACGCTCCGTCATCCGGCACGATCGCGCGTAACTCATTTACGCACTTGCGGATCTGTTGCCGAGATTTTCGTCCGGCCTCAACATCCGGCTCATGGCCGCGCACGCCGGGATATCCGCCGCCTGCGTCGCCTACGATGGCCAGCGCAAACCCATTCAGCACTGCGGGGTTCGTCGCCGTATCGCGGGTCGCCTCAATTGCCTCGCGCGACCCTCCCGCCAGCCCTTTGTTGAAATGCAACTCGATGTCTTTGTGACGCGCAGCGGCAAAGAGCGCCTGCGCGAGCCGCTCCCGCGAATCATCTTCGAGCAGGGACGCTGGCATCCACAACGATTCGTATCCGTAAAGGAACCACGCCACCTGCCCAGCGTCTCCCGTCCACCACGCGTTGTTCGAACTCGCTCCCGGTCGCTGGTCCAAATTAAAAACTGCTTGATGGTTCTGCTTCCTCCACTCCACGTCCCACCAATGCCGAGCCGGAATACTGCCCAGAATCGGCTGTCTCTCGATTGTGTAAGCCGCCGGCGAGCGCGCCACCCAATCCAGAAAGGGCTGCCATATCTTTTTTACCTCTTCGGTACTCAAGTCATGGCACACCATCAACAAATCGAGCACATTGTCGCTCGCAACGCGCGCATGCTCGCCCCAGTGATCGTTGAAGAGATGCTCTCGATAGAAGTCGACGAAGTACCGCAGCAAACGCCGAAACGCGTCATCCGAGGCGGCCTTTACCGTAAGGATCGCCGCCCCCCAAAATTCCGGCAGTTCCCGTACGCGCAGCGTCACTTTGCTTACTGCGCCGAATGTTCCTCCTCCGCCGCCCTTCAGCGCCCAAAACAAATCCGGGTTCGTACACGCATTGGCAACGCGCACTTTCCCGTCTGCGGTTATTACTTCCGCCTCCAACAATCCCGCCGCCGCGGTTCCGTAATGCTTCGAAAAACTTCCGAAACCTCCGCTCTGAATCAGGCCCGCCACGCCGACCGTAGTGCAGCCGCCACCTTGCACATAAGCACCGCCTTTTGTCGTCACCACGTCGTACGCTTGCATCCAAATCGCACCCGAGCCCAGCGTCACTGCGCGTTGTGGGGCATGCCTGCCCTTGCATCCTTGTGGAATAAATGTTTCATGCACGGCGATGTCGTGCATGCGCCGCGTCCACACCAGCAGCGAATCCGCCGCGTTTGAGGTTCCCTGATAACTATGCCCTCCGCCCTTCACCACCAGCCGCAAATCATTTTGCCGTGCGAAGTTCACCGCCGATGCGATGTGATTTGCATTGCGTGCCGCCACGACGTAGACGCTGGGCTTGCTCACCCACGCGTCCACCCATCCCGACGTTTGCGTCAAGCCCGGCTGATCTCCGATGTAATAGGGGTTGTGAATATTGTTGAACAGATTCTGGCAGCCCGCGCTTCGCGTGTCTTTGACGCAAGCCTCGATCGGAGATTCCACGGGAATCAAATTCCCGTCGACGTCATCATTCAGACGCTTCCACGCTGCCTGCGAAGGCCAATTTGCATCCGATGGCCGCCGCCGCCGAATCCTCGCACCAACGCGCGGCGCATTCCGCGGGTCCGCAGTTCCCGCATCGCGCGCAAGATTCTTTGCGGCTCCCCACAGCTCGCTCCCCCACAACGGACCCAGCGCCGCCGTTGCTGATCGTTTTAGGAATGTTCTTCTGTCCATTGAACTAGAAATTGTGCCAGGCTGCCAGCGACACGCTAAACCGCTATCGGCCTCTTCTTATATTAAAGGATTCTTCTCGCCGGGCTATCTCCGGTTTCTATCGGCATTCGAGCTTCGCCTCAGGAGATATTTGGAGTCACATGCTCTGGGCTTTAGACCATTCGCTCCACGGGTGTATTGACGTGCCCCGTCCTCCGTCCTATCGTTCAGGGTGGGGAAGGCTTCCCAGCAAAGTCAGCCATGACGAGTACATCACCGAGCTTCGATCGTTGCGCGTGTTCTTAAGCTATGGTGGCGAAACCTAGGTTTTTCATTGGTTCATCGACAGAGAGACTCCCGGTAGCGCGGGCGCTCAAGCAATCACTCGCCGACTGTGCAGATGCAACAGTGTGGGATGAGGCGCCGGAATTCGCCCTCGGTGAAGCTACACTTGATGGAATGATTAAGGTCGGGAACGTATACGATTTCGCCTTACTTGTGTTCGGGCCAGACGATTCCTCGATCATTCGCGGGTCAGAATATCTCACCCCCCGGGATAATGTGATCTTCGAACTCGGTCTCTTGATGGGAAGAATCGGTCGCGGCCGAGCCTTATGGCTAAGCCCACGGGGCTCAAAAGCGCCTTACACCCTGAGTGATCTGGACGGGATCCTGCACCTAGAATTTGACGAGCCGGACTTGAGAGATGACGCCAAAATACTGGCTTTCTCTTGACGAGGCCCGCTCGAAGATCTGTCGCCAGACCAATATGCTCGGCCCTCGCAGTGACGGTCCAGTCCACCAGGTCCTGATGAGGCAAGCTCTTTGTCTCGCCTCAAAACAATACGCGCAGGCACGCTTCGAAAAGGACATCGAGTACATCCATCGGTTTTTCTCAGAAAATAAGGTTACAAGTGAACGGGGCGTAACCGCTGATCACTTCCATGACTACTTTGCTCCCGGTAGGTCATGGGATATGGTCCATCTTGGGCTCTTTGTCGACAAGGAGAACCAGCGGATGTTATTTGATCCGCCGTCAGGTGCCGGTGAAATGGAGTTCCTTCGGATCGAAGCCGTCGAGGGAATGATCAAACAGTGTGGCGCCTCACTTGTCGTCATTATTACCTGCGATTCTCTGCGTTTCGGTGAACAGCTGGCGCGGTTCACGAACGTGATTGCCGGCCATCAGGCGATTGCTCCTCGCGCAGCATTGGACTGGGCCAAAGTGTTCTATCAAGCCCTCTCTTACGGTGAAGCTCTCTCCCAAGCATTCTATAAGGCACAGGATGCAGCTGATCCGGGTCTCATCCTTATGGCTCGTAGTGACATTTGCTTTCGTCCTGCGAGATAGAATCTTGGAAATGCCAAATTGCGACTGGGAATCGTCAAGCCATGCGTTAATGCGTTCGGCTTCCGCGGTTCGAGTGTGCGCAACGGTAGGGACGGAGGTTACGAGGCCCGAATCCATCCGCTTACAACATCGATAATTGCCTTCGCGGGCGAGAATCCCGCGTGGCTGGAGGGCAATCCGGTAAAAGCAAAAAAAGAACCCCGTTGGAAGGTTCCTGCGGTTTGCTTTTGCAATTCTGGTCGCAGTTTGGCGGATCTCCAAGCGGAATCCGGCGTCAACAAGACCCCTAGTGGCAAGTGAAATCGCGACGGGACAGAAGTCCTAGATGTCTTGAAGTAAGAAACTTGATGCAAATGAGTCAAGTTTTGTTGGTATTTTGTTCACCGCTATATTTTTGTCGGTCTGAGGCGAAGCCTCGCTATTATGCTGGGTGGCTCTCCCGCACTGCGGAGTCATTTTGATGTTGTAGAAGCATCCGGAAGCCGAGCGCGTGCGTGACCAGCAGTAGTGGCACCGCCAGCGTCGGGATGAAATACGCGGCTCCCAGCTGCCCCGGCTGGAGCCCAACGTGATTGGCTTGGTAGAAAGCATTCAGGAGATCGGCTGAGCCCCAGAGATTGAAGATCCATGCGATGAGAACACCAGTTCTACGTGGCAGCAAGAGCAGCGAGAGCAATGCGAGTATTGCCGCAATGATGTCTCCATAGGCCGCGGAATGCGCAAAGGAAGAAGGCAAATCGGGGGAGACGACACCTGGGACCAGAAATGCCAACCCGATGAAGCGGAAGCTATGCAGGATGAGTAGAGGCTGCAACGCTTCGGCCCGTTGCCTGAGGCGGAGTTGCGGCCAGATGTATCGGGCAGTGACAATCCACCACGCGATGAAACTGAACGCGATGTTGACGAAAAAACCGAGTTGCGACAGCATGAATATCTCCTTATCGGGATTCCAGCCATTGACCGCGGCTGGTGGCAGAAGGGGCCTTGTCGTGGGCTGAAGCTGCCGGCTTGGCAGGCTCGGCGATGTCGTGCTCGCGCCGCCAGACCTCGGACTCGGGCGCGAACTGCGGCTCCGAGGGGAACGGACGCCGGAGTTCACGGTCGTACCGGCCAAAATTGAAGCCAGGGCTGAGCGGGGCGATCATGAACTGCACGCAGAGGCGAAGCCAGTTGACGAAAGTCCGCCGGTTACCCGGCAGAGCCGCATAACGACGAGCGATCGTCTCGAAGTCCTCTGGGGGGCGGCCTGTCACGTCGAACACGTCGGTGGTTGGTGCGCCCGGTTCGAAAGCGCCGCGCTTTTGATCGTCGATGTAGTAGCGCACGTTGCTCATCAGATCGATTGGCATACCGCCCATCCGGGCGGTCTTCATGAATAGCCAGGCCGGCGTCGGCACAACCCTGACCGATCGCCCGACGGCCCGGCCGATCGCCTTCGCCATGTCCTCGGCGCCGAGGAGTTCCGGTCCAGTAGGGCGGTAGCTCTTCCCGGCGTGCCGAGCCGGATCCATCAGCGCCGCGACGGCGACTCGGGCGATGTCTTCGTTCGAAGGTGGCGCGTTACGGCTATTGCCGTACATCCAGGGAAAAATGCCGAGATGCGCCGCCAGGCCAATAGTCGTCAGGTAGGTGTCAGCAAAGAAGCCCGGGTTGACGATCGTGTGTGCAACACCGGACGTCATCGACAACAGCCGATCGACCAGCCAGCTCTGGCGGGTCAAGAGCGAGGGATGCGAAGGACTCGCCAGCCACTGGGTCAGCCCGACGATGTGTTCGAGCCGCGCATCCGCGGCTGCGACCGCGAAGGCGACCGCTCCTTGGATCATGTACGGATCGTAAGGCGGACAATAATAGGCGCGGTGAACGTCCTTCAGCGCATCGGCGACGCGCTCGACGTCGCTCATATCGGCGACCGCGATTTCGGCCCCCTGCGCTTTCAACCGCGCGCTGCGGCCATCTTCTCGGTGCACCATGGCGCGGACGGGATAGCCGGCTTTCAGCAGTTCGGCAACGACAACGCTGCCCGTTTTCCCGGTCGCTCCGGTCACGATAATTCTTGGCTTGGTCATGATCATCTCCTTCTAAGGGTTGTCAGCGGGCCTCAGTGCTGTCCAGTGCCGATGGCTTTGGCATTCGCCCTGCAAAACTCTTCCAATGTCTGCGGATCTCGTCCGGTCACTGCGCGGATCGCATCGGTAGCCTGGTAGGTTTCCTCACCTCTCCGGAAGTATTGCCAAAGATGTGTCAGGTGATCGAGGGCGTGAGGGTTGATCCGCTCCTTCACTGCATTGGCCCACTGCTCGTCCGTGATTTCTAGGTATTGAATCGGCCGGCCGATTGCTCTCCCGAGAGCTTCGGTCATCTCTCTCACTGTGGGCGTTTCGCTGACCAGAGCGTACGCGCTTTGCGACGGGGCATCGGGATTAGCCAGCAGGCTTGCGGCAACACGGGATACGTCTTCGGCGCCGACAAGTGGAATGACGGTCGTATCCGCGCCCCACGGGAGGAATACGGTGCTTTTTTCGGCGACGCTCCGGCTGACCAGGGCGCGAACGTTTTCATAATAGGGCGGCGCCTGGAGATGAACCGCTCCCACCCGCGCCCAGTCGAAGATGCGATCGGCCAGCCGGTGCTGCAAATTGCGGAAGCTGGGAGCATGTTGTAGATCGCGGAAGGCGGGATCACCAGGCCTGCCCTGAAACTGCGAATTGTTCACTACCAGCTCCAGGCCCGCATTGCGAGCGGCTGTGGCAAAGATTACGGCTGCCTCAAGCAGCCCGTCGGCCACCGGATATGTGAAGTAAGCGCGCTTAATATTCCGCATGGCGGCCTGGACTGAAGCTGGATTTAGGAGGTCGCCTTCGACCACCTCCGCACCTTGCTTACGGAGGTCATCGGACCTGGCATCGAGCTTATGAACTAAAGCGCGAACCGGAATGCCTTGTTCCATCAAAAGGCTCGCGACCCGTCGTCCGGTCGACCCTTGCGTTCCCCCCGCTGCGCCGGTAACCAAGATTGGATGAGACATGTGATTTTTCCTTTCTGCCGATAGGATGATATGTCTCATCCTATGGATTCGACTTTTTTATCCCCAGTCCCTTGTGGCTTTTGGGTTTGCACCTTAGGATGTTCCGCAGCATCCTACCTAGTCATGCGTTACAGGCCCGAACATAAAACCGAGATTCATCGGAAGATCGTGAAAGACGCCTCGCGGCGCGTCCGCACCGAAGGCTTGAAGGGCGCGGCGGTTGGTGCTGTTATGCGCGACACCGGGCTCACCCACGGAGGCTTTTACAAGCATTTCGAGAGCAAGGACGAGCTGCTCGTTGAATCACTGAGCGAAGCTTTCCGGGAAATCGAGGAAACCTTAGTTCGGGCCGCTGAACAGGCGCCCGCTGGCGAAGCGTGGAAGGCAATTGTGAAAACCTACCTACGGCCGGAAATGTGCGAACATCCCGAGCACGGCTGCCCCCTGGCGGCACTTGCGCCCGAATTAGCGCGGGCAGATAAGAGGATGAAGCCTAAGATCGTCGCGGAGCTTGTGAGCTACAAAAGCCAAATGCTGCCGTTCATGCCGGGCCGGCGAACAGTCGATAAAGAACGCGCTTTTTTTGCGATTTTTTCAACGATGATCGGGGCAACTGAAATTGCGCGTATGCTACCCGATCCCGCGATGCGAGAGAAAGTGCTGGGGAACGCGAGAGATTTTCTCTTGCGCAATTTCTGACCTCCTCAATGATGAGGCCCAACAACACCTCTGGGCGTGGTGCCAGTTCCGGGAAGCACGGTGCAACTCGGAAGTGCCCCCATGTGCTTCGACACTCAGCCGCAAGGGAACTGCTGCAGGCAGGGGTGGATCGTGCGCTCAATGCACTCTGGCTGGGTCACGAATCGGTCGAGACCAACCCGGTCTATTTTGCGCAGCGGAGTGGCTTCGGTAAGTGCCTGTCAGTGCGATCATTTCTCGTGGATCAGAGCACATAAGATTTCATGATGCACCTCCTGGCGGCCACGGAAGCTGCCGCTTTTAGAAAGGAGGTCCGCCATGGAGCAATTCGTTTCTTGGTTTTGCGGAACTGGCCACTGCAGCGACTTGCCGCTGGCGCACTCGGCGAAATTGAGCCGATGAGCTGCAGCAAGGGATCATGGAAGCGACTTTGTAACTCTTCGTGGGAGATCCGCGCATAGCAGCTGAGTCGAGATTTGCCAACCAACCGAGGATATTATGCTGAGTCGCGCCAAGGACGCGCGTTGACAATTGGCGACTTAGGGTACCCGCTGCACATATCTACCTTCTGCACATAATATCGTTCCGTGGTTTGCACTGACATGTGTCCGAGAAGAAACTGGATTTGCTCTAGTTCTCCGCCTGAAGCGTGGCAGAGCCGAGCGCTTGGATTACTCTTCCCTAATCCGAACAAGGTGAGGTTTGCCCGTAGCTTGCGAACTGCGGTAGCGCGGAAGGCCGCCGGCGAGCGCCGTATCACTCAATGGAAGGCTAGGCCTGAGCGTTTTCAAGTCGAGAAGGTGCCGTTGTGTGAATCGATGCTCTCCCGACTCAAAGAATGGAAAGAGACTCGTTTACAATACCGCCATTCCTGGCTCATGAGGTGATGTGATGATGATACTGGGGAGGATTAGGCCCGAGAGTCTCTGCGGAATATTGACCATGGCCTTGATCACATGTGGCTACACCGTGGGCCAAACCAGATCGGATCCGGTAGACCCAGGCGTCCGGGGTGGCGCGGCGGGTGCGGGTGGTCCGCTACAGGGTCTTACAGCGGACGAGACTGCGTTCTTCCTGGACGGCCAGGTGAGGTTCGCTCAAATCGAGGTTGTAAGCAAGGGCGCAAACAACGGCCTTGGGCCGCGCTTTAACTCAAATCAGTGTTTCTCCTGCCACTCGCAGCCCAATATGGGCGGAACGAGTCCGGCGAAGAATCCCCTGCCCCAAGTTGCCGCCTTGGATGGGGCTAAGAATACGGTGCCATGGTTCATCGTGCCAAACGGCCCCATCCGCGAAGCTCGGTTTAAGAAGAGCAACGGCGACGCGGATGGCGAAGTGCATGACCTATTCGTGATCACGGGGCGGGCTGACGCCCCCGGCTGCAATATCGCCCAATTCGATTTTCTGCCCGCAGGAAATCCGCTTACGGGCCAAGGCGGGAATGGAAACATTATTTTCAGAATCCCGACTCCTGTCTTTGGCGCAGGGCTGATTGAAGGGATTTCCGATTCGGCCATCCTTGCCAACCAGCAGGCCAACGCATCGGCGAAGTCGCAGCTGGGTATTCACGGACACGCGAACGCGCACCTCAGCGGAAACGTGAATCTCAGTGCCAACGACGGAACTATCACCCGTTTCGGGTGGAAGGCGCAGAACAAATCCCTTCTCATGTTTGCGGGCGAGGCCTACAACGTCGAGATGGGAATCTCGAACCAACTATTCCCGCAGGAGCGTGACGAAACGCCCGGCTGTCTCTTCAACCCCACTCCTAATGACACACTCAACTTCACAACCACTGCTTCGACCACCGGCAATTCTAACGGCATTTCGAACCCCGCGGTCATCTCGGATATCGAAGCGTTTTCCAACTTCATGCGGATGCTCGCTCCGCCCACGCCGGCACCACCCACACCATCCAGCGCGAAGGGACGCGACTTGTTTGCGCAGGTTGGGTGTGCACAATGCCATACTCCGTCGTTTACCACGGGAGCAATGATTGCAAGCGGGTCCGCGACCAGTCCGAGTGCTGCGCTTTCCAATCAAACTGCGAATCTTTTCTCCGACCTGCTTGTGCATCACATGGGCAAAGGCCTGGCCGACGGCATTACGCAAGGCGGCGCCGGCCCCGACGAGTTTCGAACTGCCCCTCTGTGGGGCGTCGGACAACGCGTCTTCTTCCTCCATGATGGACGTACTTCCAACCTGCTTGACGCCATCAGCGCTCACCGCAGCCACGGCAGCGAGGCCAATAAGGTCATCGAGCAATTCAATAAGTTGACCGTTCAGGAGCAGCAGGAAATCATCGATTTTCTGCGCTCACTCTAGAGTCCACCTAGTGGACACCTAGTGTGCACGGACCGTCGACTCGGATCGTCGGCCATTCCCAAGTTGTCCAGAAACTGCGGGAGGATCGCCACCGGCAATCCCGGATGTATGCATCGAATATTTCTGCGCGGTATCGAAGAGGCTCCTGGTTCGCTCGAAACACAGCCCGTAGGAAATCCTCTTGTAATCCAGATGGGGTCGCGCTCTGCATGGGCTCCAGATGGAGTTTCAACGCTAGCAGGTTCAATCTCCGCTATCCTCTCCTTCGACCGATAATCAGAAATCCTGCTTTGTGCGATTTGCCCACTCCGTTTGATCCCAAAGCAGGCTCTCGTAGCCTCCCGGTTGACGATGCAGCAGAAACAGTTCGCGGGTCACGCTCCCTAATCGAGCAAGGGTTTCTCTTCGGGACTGTCTCAGACAATCAGACGCTTCGCCGATCGGCTGGTTCCTGTCATTTCGCGTCGGACAGGAACTCCGCGGCCTTCCAGATGAGAGTCGCGTCTCCCGTGTGTTCGGCGATCATCGATACGCAGCTTTCGAGTTCAAGCTTCTTGGCCATTTCAGATCCTGAATCTTTTACATCCTGCGTCGATCCCCCACTTCACGCGCAATTCAATTCAGTGGGCCGGCTTCGGATTTGCGAAAGTCTAGAATGTTCGGTCGATTTCGAAGGGGTGCCCCCTCATGATCTTTCCCTCAGCATGGTCGGCAAACAGGAAGTTCTCGAAAACAAAACCGGCTTCTATGCACTTTGATGCCCGATCCGGGAACTTTGCGTTCGGTGTACACTCGGGAGCGCAAAGCGAGGCCGCAAGAATGTCACGCATTCATAATCCTAGGAGTTCTTTCACTGGGGATGGGCCCTTGGGAATGGAGACCAGCATTACCCGGCGTGACTTTCTCGGGACTGCTCTATTGGCTTTCGGATCCGCGTTGTTCGCAGGCGTGACCCCTGCGGAGTTGCTAGCAGCACAAGAGAATGACTTCACCGGTTATGGGGGAGTCGGCGAATACAGCAACGCCAATGGCAACACTTGGGACGTTTTGCAAGCTGGTCATGCGATTCGTGACCGCTTGTACGATCCTCGTCCAGCGGGAATCGTTGATACGGGGGAAATCTATGACTGCGTAATTATCGGCGGCGGGATCAGCGGGCTTGCAGGAGCCCTGTTTTTCCAGCGTGAAGCCGGTCCCGGCATGAAATGTCTGATCCTCGAAAACCATCCCATTTTCGGCGGCGAGGCGAAGCAAAATGAGTTTCTGGTTGAGGGCAAGCAACTGCTCGCACACCAAGGCTCAGCCATCTATCAAGTTCAATACCCACATAGCTTTCTCGCACAGTTCTATGAGTCCATCGGGTTACAGGCACCGCGATTGACCTATCAAAAGTGGACTGGATCGGACCCCGAGTTCCCCCTCTCCAAAACCCCGTATGAAGCAGTGGGTCTGCAACGTGGACAATACGGGTTTTGGTTTGGAGCAGGATTCAATCAAAGACCGGGAAAGTGGGTGCTGGATCCGCTTGGGAAAAGCCTGCACGGCGCTCCCGTTTCAGAGGCAACGCGACTCGAGTGGCTGCGCTGGTTGAAAAGTGAATCGGCGGGAGAGACGAAGTTCGAACATCCCAAAGTAGAAGGCGACGCGACTTCCCGATACCTCGACTCAATCACCCTGGAGCAGCACTACATGGAGCGTTTCGGCCTTAGCCGCGAAATGGTTCGGCGTTTTCTCTCGCCCGTGGAGGGCGGCGGTTCCGGCTTAGGCCCCGATGCTTTATCGGCATACTCAGATTACGCGTTTGAAATGCTGCACCCTTTACCAGAAGAGAATGGTGGCTCGGATCAGATGTTTCCGGGTGGCAACGCTACCATCGCGAGACTGATGATGAAGAGTCTGATCCCTGGCGCAATCGACGGACCGCACAGCGTGGAAGGAGTTTGCCAGAACCGCGTCAACTTTGCAGCGCTAGACATCGCGGGAGCCCCCGCGAGAATTCGCCTGTCATCCACCGTCGTCCATGTTGAGCACGATGGGCAAGCGAACAAAGCCGGCTCAGTTTCGATCGTGTACTCAAAGAAAGGCAAACTATATCAAGTTAAGGCGCGCTCGGCCGTGATGGCGGGCGGATGTTGGACTACGAAGCACATTGTCAAGGATCTCCCGGAGACTCAGCGCGTGGCCTATGGGCAGTTCTACCGCTCGCCCTGCATGATGGTCAACGTTGCTGTGAGAAATTGGCGTTTTCTATACAAGATGGGAATGAGCGGTTGTCGTTGGTTTGAAGGGTTGGGAAACTACATGGAGGTTCGGAAGCTGGCGTTGACTGGCGTCGAAGATGCAACCATCGGTCCAGATTCTCCCGTCGTGCTCAGCTTGAAAGTTTTGTACTCATATCCCGGAGTTCCAACCGAAGAGCAGGGGAATCGCGGCCGCGGAGAGATGCTGGGCACATCTTTCAGAGATTATGAGCGACAAGTCCGCGAACAATTCACCGAGATGTTCGCCAGCGGCGGATTCGACGCACGGCGGGACATCGCCGGAATCATCTTAAATCGCTGGGGACACGCCTATCTGAGTCCTCAACCCGGGTTCTTCTTTGGGCGCGAAGGTCAACCTGCCCCTCGCGAGATCCTGCGCCGTGCGCCGCACGGGCGGATCGCATTTGCTAACACCGACCTGGCCGGAGCGATGGACCATCGTTATTCCATACTTGAAGCAAAACGAGCAGTGGGCCAACTTCTCGATCAAGTGTTGAGCTGAGACGAAAACGGCCACTTCTGCTCGGTTAGTTAACGCAAGAAGTATGCTTCAACTAGCCGATTTGGAGCAGTCGAAGAATGCCGTTCTTCACTCGCTTGACCTGGCCAGTTCGCACGAATCATACGGTCGCGCCATCGACGAATTCATCGGGTGGTCACGAATATTACGGCGAGGTATGCTTGGGCGAATCTTATCGAGGCCAGTTCGGTATTCCGGTCTTCGGCTGGCGCCAGACGATGCCGAATCATTTCGCCGAGAAGCAGCTCAGGCCGCTGCCATGCCGCGAGCATTCGGCGTAATCCGGGATCCGGCATAGCGTCGCTCATACTGCATGCGGCATGAACGCCGGACCTGTGCTCGGTTATGCCATCTGCCGGGCGGAGAACTTGAGCATATTCAGTTTCTTCTTGCACACCCATCGGTTCAGACAACTGATCGCTATCTCGGCTGCAAGCAGAACTTCAGCCAAGCGGTGAACGTCAACCTCGGACTGGAAGACACCTGACGGGGTGATCACGACCCCTAAGCGGACCTGCAAAGACTTCTCGGTACTGATCCAGTGATGGCGGGATCGACTACTTCCGGATTGCGCAACTAGCCCAATACACATGATCTGACGGGTTTCCGCGAGCCAGGTTCTGGATAGCATCGGGTTGGCAGGCAGACCGAGAGTTATCCCGCTAAATCCATTAGAAACGATCGCTGGTCTGTGGGGAACCAGCTGGTATGATGACCTGCGGTAAAGCCAGATGGTTCTTTTTCTGTAATTGAATCTGAGGTCAACCAAGGGTAATCATCTTTATTCCGCCAATGGGGGACACATTGACTGACTCGAGCCATAACGCTTTCAATCGTCGCGAGTTCATCCACGGCGCGCTTGCTGGAGCTGCGTTCGCCGCATTGCCGATATCTGCTTTCTCTTCAGATGACCCCGGCCTCCAGTCGGTGCTGAGCCAAATACCGAGGATGCATGATGAGAACGTGAAGCGGCTGCAGGACTGGATCGCTTTGCCCTCGATTGCGGCCGAGAACCGCAACTATCCGCAGGGCCCTGACTATATGGCACAACTCGCTCGCGATGCAGGATTCGCGAACGTTGAAATTTTGCCAACATCGGGCAAGCCTGGGGTCTTCGGCACTCTCGATGCTGGTGCGGCAACCACCGTCGGCATCTATTTTATGTACGACGTGAAACAGTTCGACCC
>Ga0210393_10002669_pt1 | contig 14527 bp, 10 predicted proteins | sample IncBWC27OmetaG_FD_160068 | JGI IMG/M metagenome (GOLD analysis project Ga0210393, IMG submission 160068) | Forest soil microbial communities from Barre Woods Harvard Forest LTER site, Petersham, Massachusetts, United States - Inc-BW-C-27-O ... | reverse complement strand
CCAAGCGATGCACGGCCAGAAAAATTGCACTGGGATTGAGCTTCGCGACCGCGCCGACGCGTTTACGTTTGTGCCGCTCGTTGAAAGCGTTGCTGGCGACGTCCAAATCGTCGGAATCCTTGCGAACCTCGAGCAGCAAATCATCCACGGGATAGCGCAGCGCGAGCAGGCTGATGTACGGTTGCGAGCGCAGCCGCAACTTGGCGGGATTCACGCCCGCGAGATCTTCGGGCTTGAGCGACGGCTCCCTGAGGCCATCGAACGCCTCGATATCGGCCCATTCTAAACGAGCCATATCCACGGCGAGATTCTGGCGCTCGCCGGCCCGGCTCGGATGCTTCTGCAGCCAACTCACCAGGCGCGAACCAAGATTGCGCAGGGTGAAAGATTGCGACGGGCAATCGATCAAATACGCTTTGGCCATGGCGTCGAAGCGGCGGCCACCCAGCACGGCGCGCACACCCGGAAAATCTTCGGCGAAAGCGGAAAGCACGCGGAACCAGTATTGGCGATTATAAATTTCCAGGCGCTCGAACGACGTCAGCCGGTCGTTGGGCTTGATGATTTGCGACGCGACGGCGCGCATTGAGCGACCATCGGGCGCGACCGTACGCATGCGTTCGGAGTGCGTCAGCGGAGTCATGACGGCGCGAGCCATGCGGCGTTGCAGATTGAGAAGTTTCATACGGCGGCCGCGAGCGAGGCGCTGGCGAGGAACCGATTGGCTTTCAGGGCTTCGTCGTGCACTTCGTCAAACGAAGGGATGCTGTCGTCCCATTCGAGCAGCGTGGCAGTGTGGCCCACGCGTTCGATGGCGCGCGCGTAGAGTTTCCAGACGGGATCAATCACCGGATGATCGTGGGTATCGAGGATGTACCTGCGGTATTTCGAGTGTCCGGCGATGTGGATTTGCGCTACCCGTTCGGCGGGAACACTGTTTACATAAGTGAACGGGTCGAAGCTGTGATTCTGCGACGAAACGTAAATATTATTTACGTCGAGCAGGATGCCGCAGTCGGCGCGCTCGGCGACTTCGTTCAGAAATTCCCACTCCGTCATTTCGGAAACGTGAAATTCGGCGTAGCTGCTGACGTTTTCGACGGCCACGGGAATCTCGATGAAGTCGCGCACTTCGCGGATTTTCTGCGCGGTGCTGCGCGCCGCTTCAAAAGTGTAGGGCATGGGCAGCAGGTCATGCGTGTAGCGGCCATCCACGCTGCCCCAGCACAAGTGATCAGAAAGCCAAGGAGTCTTGCTGCGCTGGACGAGAGTTTTCAGGCGCCGCAGATGCTCGCGATTGGGGCGTTCGGCCGAGCCGAAGTACATCGAGACTCCGTGCTGCACCACTTTGTACTGTTCTAGAATTTGATCGAGAATGCGCAGCGGGCGCCCGCCGTCAATCATGAAATTCTCGGATATGATCTCGAACCAATCCACGACGGGCTTGCGCGTAAGAATGTGATGGTAATGCGGGGAGCGCAGACCGATCCCGATTCCGTAATCTGTGTGGCCATTGAACCGATTGGCAGGCATTCCCCACTCCGTTGGCTGAAGCGAACAGATGACGCGGAAAAGTGTTGAGGGCCGAACACCGCGTGCCGGCCCTCAACACCAGACCGTCGGTACTTGCTGCGATCGCCGATGCGGCGAATGCTACTCGGGCATCTTCGAGCCGTCGGTTGCGCAGCCGCCCTTGCCCTTGCAAGAGTTCTTGCCTTTGCAGCCGTTGTCGCTCGATTTACATCCGCCCTTGCCCTTGCAGGAGTTCTGACCCTTGCAAGCGTGCTTTTCCTTCACCTTGGAATCTGCGGGCTTCTGATCCGACTGGGCCGCGGAATGCATGCCGGAGAGAAGGTTGGAAGCCTGAATCGTGGTGGTGGTACCGGCGAGCAAACCAGCAAGCGCTGCGCCAGCAATCAGGGCCTTCTTTGACTTTGTCATTTTCCCGAATTACCTCCTGTGAGTTTGGACTTCAACCACACCTGCTTCTACTACGTCGTAAAAACGGGTTTTGGATTGCCTCTTTCGGTTATTCTGGGTTGGGCTGGTTGTGAGTCCCGGCGGCAAGCCGGGAGTCGCCCGCAGCATAACGCCGGGGGCTCGGCCTGACAACTTATCTTTTGTAACGTTTTTGGATGTCCGAATTCGCTCGGCGGGGAACCGCGTGGCGGCGGAAAATCCCACGAGCGAACATTTGGAGCACAGGGCTAGGCCAGCGTTCGTGTGTTTGACTGCGCTGGCGCTGATTCGTTATCGTCATGGGTGCGAATTAGATCGGTGGATGAATCGCATTCCGCTCCCGCGAATCCGATGTAGGGACGAGCGCCGTCGTTCGGGATTGACGGTGGCAGCGAAGTCCGGTAAGGTGTTATTTGCATGTTGAATTGTTGCCAGATGCGGTGCTGTCCATGCGCTTGTTGCGCGTGTTGTATGGCGCGCCAGTCTGGCGATAGGAGATTTGGGACTTAAGCCTTAATTCAACTTTAGTTCCCGAGCCCCACCCGCCAGAAACACTGGTTGGTGGGTTTTTTGTTTTTAAGGGCCATTTTTCTATGAGCGAGAAGAAGGAAACCAAGGCACAGCGCGTCGAGCGGCTGAAGCGAGCCAAGAACGCGTGGGAGTGCATTGACGAGATTCGCGAATTCGCGCGGCTGGGGCACGCCTCGATTCCGCCGGAGTGGCTGGGGACGTATTTTCGTTCGTGGGGAATTTACACGCAGGGCGACGGGCAGGGAGTGATCGGCGGGGCGAACGGCGAAGGGAAAGCGACGCCATTTTTCATGGTGCGCATCCGCATTCCCAACGGAATTTTGCGTAGCGCGCAATTGCGCGCGGTCGCTGACATCGCACAGCAGCACGGGCGCGGCGTGGCGGACATTACCGTGCGGCAGAATGTGCAGTTGCATTGGGTGACGATCGAAACGCTGCCGGAAATTCTCGACCGCCTGAAATCCGTGGGACTGACCACCACGGGCGCTTGCGGCGATGTGACGCGGAACATCACCGGATGCCCGCTGGCAGGCGTAGATGCGGATGAAATCTACGACGCTTCCCGCGTGGCGCTGGATTTGAACCGCCAATTCGTGGGTAATTCCGAGTTCTACAACCTGCCCAGAAAATTCAAGGTTTCGATTACCGGTTGCCATCTGTGGTGCTCGTATCCGGAAATCAACGACGTCTCTTTGACTGCGACGACGCGGCGCAGAGGTGGCGCGGTCGAAACGGGATTCTCGTTGCGCGTCGGCGGCGGGCTTTCCACCGATCCGCATCTGGCGACGCGCCTGAACGCGTTCGTGGCCGAGCATCAGGCGGCGCGCGTGGTGCGAGCGGTCGCTGAGATTTTCCGCGACAGTGAAGTGCTGCGCGAGAACCGCGAACGGGCGCGATTGAAGTTTCTTTTTTTGAGGCACGGTTGGACGGCGGAATCGTTTCTTGCAGAACTGCACCAGCGCCTGGGATTCAAGCTCGATCCTGCGGAACCCGAGCACGTGCCGGAAGACGCCTATCGCGATCACGTGGGGATACACGCGCAGAAGCAGCCGGGATATTCCTACGTGGGAGCGTCCGTATTGCGCGGTCGGATTGGCGCGGATCAATTGCGGATCGCCGCGGAACTTGCCGAACGTTTTGCAGGCGGCGAAATCAGGACCACGATCATGCAAAACCTGGTACTGGTGAACGTTCCGAGCGAAGACGCGCCAAGCGTGGCGCGAGCGCTGGACGCGGCGGGCCTGCCCGTTGCGGGATCGCCGTTTGCGCGTGGGACCATCGCCTGCACCGGATCGGAATTTTGCAAACTGGCTTTGACCGAGACGAAAAGCTTCGCGCGCTGGCTGGTAGAAGAACTCGAGGACCGCATTCCCGGTTTCGAAGAGCAACTGAAACTGCACATTGCCGGGTGCCCGAATAGTTGCGGCCAGCATTGGATCGCGGACATCGGCCTGGAGGGCAAGAAAATCAAAGTGGGCGGCGAGATGGTGGATGCTTATTACTTCTGCGTGGGCGGCGCGGTGGGCAAGTTCGCCGCGATCGCTCGTCCCGTGGGTTACCGCTGCGCCGCGACGGAAGTGCCGGTGGCCATCGAGCGCTTGTTGCAAAGTTTTGAGGAAGAGCGCAACCCCGGCGAAAATTTGCGGCAATTCTTTGCACGCCATACGAATGATGAGATCCGCATGCTCCTGGCGGGGCAAATCGCCGAAGCTGTGGCACGGGACGTTTCGGCGGGTCCCGTGCCGCACGGGATTGAAGGATAGGCGATGCCTCTGTTTCCCATTTCGCTGAAACTGCGCGGGCGCCTCTGCGTGGTCGTGGGCGGTGGCGCGATCGCGGAATCGAAAGTACAGAGTTTGCTCGCGGCGGAGGCACATGTCGTCGTAATTGCGCCGGAAGTTACGGAGTCCGTTGCGGCGTGGGCGCGCGCCGGGCAAATCGAATGGCAGGAAAAGGAATTTGCCGCGGAAGATTTGTGCGGCGCTTTTCTGGTGGTGGCGGGAACGTCTTCGCCGCTGCTGAATCACGAAGTGTTTCGGCAATGCGAGACGGACGGAATTTTATGCAACGTGGTGGATGATCCGGAATTCTGCCACTTCTATTATCCCGCGGTGGTGCGGCGCGGCGCTTTGCAGATTGCGATTTCCACCGAAGGGCAGAGCCCGGCACTGGCGCAGCGGCTGCGCCGCGAACTCGAAGCGCAATTCGGCCCGGAATACGAACCGTGGCTGGAATGGCTGGGCGCGGCGCGCAAATTCCTGCGCAGCGAAGGGAAAGATCCCGAAGAAACGAAGCGGTACTTGCACCAGCTGGCGAGCGAGGAAATGTTCGAGAAATTTTTACACGAAGGCGAGAGGGGATTAATTGGCAGGAGCCATTCATGAAGGGCAAAGTTTATCTGGTGGGCGGTGGTCCGGGAGATCCTGAGCTGCTCACGTTGAAGGCGGCGAAAATTCTGGGCCGGGCGAACATTGTGCTGCATGACGCGCTGGTGAGCCGCGAAGTGTTGGCGCTGGCTGCCGCCGGGGCGGAGCGGATTGACGTTGGTAAACGCTGCGGCACGAAATTGCTGACGCAGGAAGAAATCAACGCACTGATGATTTCCTACGCGAAGTCACACAAAGTAGTAGTGCGATTGAAGGGCGGCGACCCTTTGTTTTTTGGCCGCGCGGGCGAAGAAATCGCCGCTTTGCGGGAAGCGGGCGTGGAGTTCGAAATCGTTCCGGGCATTACTGCGGGATTCGCCGCCGCAGCTGCCGCGCGATTTTCACTTACGGACCGACGCGTTGCTTCGCAGGTGCTGTTCACTACGATTCAGCGCGACAGCGACAATCGTTCGATTCAGTGGGCCGGAATTTCCAGCAACACGACGCTAGTGATCTACATGCCGGGGACCGACTACGCTCGTGTGAGGCAGCAGTTGCGCGATGCCGGATGGCCGGAGGACATGCCTTGCGCGATTGTGTCGCATGCGTCCGCAAAAGATCAGGCGATTCGTTCGACGATACTGGCGAAGCTGGCCGACGAAGCCACGCTGCCGGCCCCGGCGATTATGGTAGTGGGGCGCGTGGTGGCGGAAGTGGCGGAAGAGATCGGCCGGGAATTTCGGATCGGCGTGGAAAATGCTGAGAGAACTTCACGACCGATGGTGATTTAAGTCTCGCAGCTCCCCAAACTAAAGAATGGCAGGCGTCGTAAGTTGGTTCTCGCGGATTTCTACCAGCGATGCTGCAGAGCTGCGCCGAACCGCGCATCGTAGATGTGACGTATCGCGGCCATGGCCTCCGCACTGAGCGGAGGCAGGCCTGAAGCGCGGCAGTTGTCGGAAACCTGATCGGGGCGTTTGCCGCCGGGGATGGCGCAGGCGACTGCGTCGAACATGAGAATCCAGCGCAGCGCGAACTGGCTCAAGGTGACGCCGGGAGGCAGCAACGCGCGGAGTTCCTCGACCGCGTCCAGACCGGTATCGTAGTCCACGCCGGAAAAAGTCTCGCCCACGTCAAATGCTTCGCCGTGCCGGTTGAAGTTGCGATGATCGTCCGGCGCGAAAGTGGAATCGCGGCGAAGTTTTCCGGTCAACAGGCCGCTGGCGAGCGGGACGCGCGCCAGGATTCCCACTTTTTTTCGCTGGGCTTGCAGAAAAAAATCGTCCGCAGGCCGCTGGCGGAAACAATTGAAAATAATTTGCACGCTCTGGACGTTCGGGTACTCGATAGCTTTCAGCGCCTCGTCAACTTTTTCCACGCTGACGCCGTAATAGCGCAGCTTGCCTGCTTTCACCATGCGATCGAGAATATCGAAAGCTTCGGGCTGGAAGTAAAGTTCGGTCGGCGGGCAGTGCAGTTGCAGCAGGTCGAGCGCGTCGGTGGCGAGATTGCGCAGGCTGTCATCCACCCACGCCGCAAGGTTCGCGGCGCTGTAGCCGGCCACAGACTGCTTCGGCAGGCGCCGGCCAGCTTTGGTGGCGACGATGATGTCCTTCTTGTAATTTTTTTTCAGGCCGGCGATCAGCCGCTCGCTGCGGCCGTCGCCGTAAACGTCGGCCGTATCGAAGAAATTGACGCCGCAATCCACCCCATTACGCAGGGCTGCCATGGCCTCGTCGTCAGAGACGTGGCCCCACGAGCCGCCGATGGCCCACGCTCCGAAGCTTACTTCCGAGACCTTCCAACCGGTGCGGCCGAGCGCGCGATATTCCACGTTTATTTCTTCTCCGGGAACCGATGATGGCCGAGGCTCAGGATTCGACCTGCCGGAAGCACCGCGATCACGGCGGCGATGTTCTCAGCCGTCCTAAGATACACGGTATTGCCGCTTGCAAGGTGTTCGCCCTGGCCGCAGGCATCGTTGAATAACTTTCCGTCGCGACTTACTTTTGCACGGAAAAATTATAGATCGAAGTAGAGCGAAATGTCTTCCCCGGTTTCAGAACCGTCGAAGGGAAATCCTTGTGATTGGGCGAATCGGGAAAATGCTGAGTTTCCAGGCAGAACGCGGAGCGGTAGCCGTACACTTTTCCATTCTTGCCGTGATCCGTGCCGTCCAGAAAATTCCCTGTGTAGAACTGCATGCCCGGTTCGGTGGTGGAAACTTCCAGAACGCGCCCGCTCTGCGGATCGTACGCGCGGGCCGCGGGAGACAACGAGCTTGGTGATCTCTTGTCCAGCACCCAGTTGTGGTCGTAGCCTCTGCCTAATTTCAACTGCTGGTCATCCATGTTGATGCGCACGCTGATCGCCATCGGGTGCAGGAAATCGAAAGGCGTGTTGTGCACGTCCTGAAGTTTGCCGGTGGGGATGAGCGTCGCGTCAATGGGGGTGAACTGGCTGGCGTACAGAGTGAGCTGGTGCTGCAGAATATCGCCATTGCCTTGTCCGGCGAGATTGAAATAGGAGTGGTTCGTCAGATTGAGTACGGTGTCCTTGTCCGTGGTCGCCGTGTAATCGATCCTCACCGCGTTCTGATCCGCAAGAAGGGTGTAAACGGCTTTTACGGTCAACGTTCCGGGAAAGCCCTCTTCGCGGTCTTTGCTCACGTAATTTAATTCCAGCGCCTCGCCCGCGCTGCTGGAAACATCTTTTGCCGACCATACATGCTTGTCAAAGCCGCGGATACCGCCGTGCAAGGTGTTCTCGCCGTTATTCAGCGGCAGTGTGTAAACGACGCCGTCCAGAGTAAATTTGCCGTGCGCGATGCGATTGGCATAGCGACCAATCGTGCCGCCAAAATGTGCTTTGCCGTTCTCGTAATCCGCGGGATTGTCGTAACCCAACACCACGTCGCCCAGCTTTCCGTCCCGGTCCGGAACCTCCAGCGAGACAAGCGTGCCTCCGAAGTTGCTGATCCTAACGGTCATCCCATACTTGTTCGTCAGGGTGTACAAATCCACGCTTTGCCCATCCTGTATTTTGCCGAACGCCTGCTTTTGCATTTTCGATTTTGCCTCTGTCGTGGGATAAGGCAGTCTCGTCATGGCGCCAAGAAAAAGCAGCGCTGCGATCATCGCGGAAATCCTTGCGTTCGGTATTGCCATCATTGTCTCCTAAGACCTCTTGGTACGGACCACACTAGCGCCAATCGGCGCCGAAGGAATCGCTGAATCCGCGGTCTGTGACCCGAGCATTACGGTGTGGCTAGCCGGAAAGTTTGGTCCAGTTTTGCAGAGTGGAGAATAAGCCCGGGCGTCGAGGTAGTGTCCAGGAATAAGGGTCGTATTCAATTCGAGCGCGGATGGAAAATTGTTTGGTAAGCGCTTTCCTTCGGTTATGCTGCGCGCCGTCGCGTGTCGGGCCTGTCCTCCTTTGGCGTGTCAATGCGCTGCCGCGTAAATCTGCGTCCCAAACCGGCCGAAAAAGATGGAACTTTCCGGCGCTGGCACAGGAATCTTCCACTAGAAACGACATAGGCCGCAGTGCGTCCATACAACGGATCGGGCGATTCACGGCGAGCGAGGGAAGAGGCGTTACGTTCATGCTCAACGGAAAACAGGCACATGCGAGAGAGCGCGGGTGTGGACGCAAATTCGCAATGCAGAAATCATTCGGATGGAGAAAATTCGGTTTAGTTCTTTGCGTAGGTTTCCTGTTACCCGCAGGCGCGCCGCTGCGCAGCCAGCAGCAAGGCCCGACTATTTCGGTGAACGTGAAGCTGGTGACCATGTTCGCCACGGTGCGCGATAAACATGGGCAGCTGATCCGCAATTTGACCAAGGACGATTTTGTGTTGCAGCAGGACGGCCATGCGCAAACGATCAGCTATTTCGCGCCGGATTCCGATCTGCCCCTCACTCTCGGACTGTTGGTCGATACCAGCATGAGCCAACGCCGGGTTCTGGACCAGGAGCGCGACGCCAGTCACGCTTTCCTGGATCATTTGTTGCGCGAAGATAAGGACAAGGCGTTCGTGATCCACTTTGACCGCGAAGTGGAGTTGCTGCAGGACCTGACTTCCTCGCGTCAGAAATTGGAAGCGTCGCTTGACCAGCTCGGGAGGCCGCAATTCTCGCAGACGGGCGGAGGCGGCTCGTCGGGCAGCGATCCGGACAGCAGCAGCGGCGGCGGTGGTGGACGCGGCTCGCGTGGCCATGGCGGAGGCGGCACGTTGCTTTACGACGCGGTGTACCTGGCGTCAGACGAACTGATGAAAAAGCAGCAGGGCCGCAAGGCGATCATTATTCTTTCCGACGGCGTGGATCGCGGCAGCAAGGAAACTTTGCGCGATGCCATCGAAACGGCTGAGCGCTCGGACACTCTCGTTTACTCCATACTTTTCGCGGACAAGGACGAACACGGCAACGGCGGAGGCTATGGCGGGGGCCACATGGGCGGAGGCGGCATGGGAGGCGGCGGTATGGGCGGCGGGCACCGGCGCTATCCGCAAGAAACGCGACCCGACGGAAAGAAAATTCTGCAGCAATTGTCGAAGGAGACCGGCGGGCGCTTCTTTGAAGTTACCAAGAAGGAGACCATCGATCAGATTTACGCGGAAATTGATGAGGAACTGCGCAATCAATATGCGCTGGGCTACACACCCGATAAAACAGACGCCGCCGTGGGCTATCACAAAATCCAGCTGACCACGAAGCAGAAGGACTCCGCGGTGCAAACGCGCGAAGGCTTCTACATTGACCGCTAGCTGGCTGCAGCCACTTCAGAAATGTTGCGCACTCAGGGGCTGGGCGTTGCCGCCGGCGGTGTCTGTTGCAGCGCCAGGTACGCTCGGCCGAAAGCTGAATGCTGCGTCCCAGGCGCGACGGCGACGACCTGAACGGTGTATCTACCCGTGGGCAGCTTCTGCAGCGGCAAGCTGATGCGGAACGAAACGCTGTGCGTTTTCGCATCCACCTGCGCGGGCGGAATCAAGGGCGTCGCGTTCATCTGCATCCCGTTGCGCAGAAATACCAGGCCAGCGCGCAACGAATTCGGATCGAACGCGCCGTTTTTCTCGGCTTTTTCCGGGTAGTACGCTTGCAGGAAGACGTACAGCGTCTGCCCTTGCGTGAAATAGTTGGTCACGCTGGGAATGATTCTTTGTCCTTCCATGTCGAGCGGCGAGCTGGTGATTTTCGCGCGCGCGCCTTGGCCTTTGGTGGCGACCTCGGATGATTTCTCGATGGGCACGAGCTGGCTCGATAGCAATACGGAACTGAGCGTCACTTTCTCTGGCTGCGCGGCCGGCACCACCAGATTCTGCTCGAACATGCCAATCTTTCCCGATTCATTTTCGCGCGCCACAAATTTCAGCCGGTAATTTCCCGGCGCCAGTACCACTCCGCCCTGATACAGCAGATTGCTGTGACGGACCTGCTCGAAATGTTCGGCATCCAGGTTCACGGTAATCGTATCGCGCAATTGCGCCACGATCTGGCCTGCCGGCACCGCGCGCACTTCCACCGCAAAATCGAATTCCGTGTGCTGTTTATTGTGTTTTTGCGGCCAATCCAGCGCGCTTGAAGCAAGTTTCGCCGCGATGGGAACGTAGGCTTGCGTCGCGCTCAACCGGAAGATGCCGGTCTCGACGGCGACGGGAAGCTCAACGACGGGATGATCGGAATTAATCGCGTCGGCCAGTTGCTGATCGCGGTCCTCCTTCTCCAAATGCTGAAAATCACGCGGAGCGTAATATCCGTCGCGGAAGCGAACGTGCGCGCCCGGGACGTTGACCTTCACGCGAATGGCTCGCCAGCGGCCATCGTGCTTTACGTCCGCGCCCAGGTTGTAGCCGACCAGGTAGTAGCCGCCGTTGTCGCGCTGTATCGCAGGGAAGGCATCGCTTAGATCGCCCAAATCGAAAAACGCTTTTCCGCCCGTGTCCGTGGAAAGGGTCGCCAGTGTGTCGCGCGAGTCTTCGCGCTGGTCGGTCTGATGAAACACGGACGCGCCGGTAAACATCGAAGTCCCGGTCGCGGCATTCGTTGTGGTGTCGCCGCCGGGAGGCGCGGCGAGCAACCCGCGGGAATCAATCGAATAAATGGAAACATCCGCGCGATTCGCGGCATCTGTCGCGGCGCGCAGTTGCGTGCGATTTTCCTCGCCGGTTTGCGTGATTCCGCCGGTGAATTCCACCATCGCTTTTCTTCCGGGGATTCCGCCCAGCACGTCGGCCAGGCCCTCGACGGCCGCGAGCTTCTGGTCCGTATTGAACACGTTGAACTCGGTTTCATCCGGCGTGTACGCCGCGCCGGTGTATTCCTGGACGTCGGATTCTCCATTCTGCGCCGCGGCGTAGAGCGGGCTCGCGAGGTTTGCGGAATTGTCCGGCGTGAGCTGCGCGATCGCTTTATTCAGGACGGTGCGGTCGTTGGTGAAATTTGCGAGGACGTTGAGCCGCGTTGAGAAAACGATCACGGCAATCACGTCGGCCTTCGTCATCTGCTGTTTCACGAATTTGTCCGCTGCATCGTGCGCGCGAATCAGGTCGTCGGTCTGCATCGAAGTGAGATCGAAGAAGAGCACGATGAGGCGCCGGTCGCGCAGGGCATCGCTGATGGCGTCCGCGGAAGGCGAGTTCGGCCCTTCATTATCAACGGAGACTACGATCGGCTTGTCGTCCTCGGCCGTCGCGGTTTCGATTGCTTCGATGTCGGCATACGAAAACGATGTGATCGCCTGCGCCTTGCCTTCGTCGGTCACCGTGAATTGTTTCGCCGACAGGTTTTTAATCGGCTTGCCGGATTTGTCTGTGACTTCCACATCAATGCGCACCAGATCGGACGAACTGCGCAGAACGGAGGACGGCTGATGAGCGGCCTGCTGCGCCGGAGTTTGCGGCGCGCGCGCCGGGGCTGGCGGGGGGGGCGCGACCACCACTGGCGCAGACTGGCTGCCTGATTGAGCGCTCGACGGGCTGCTGGGCTGGCCAGTCGCGGAGGTGCCGGATTGCTGCTGCGCCTGAGGTGCTTGAGGAGCTTGACTCGCTTGAGCCACAGAAGGTCCCGCAGCCAGGGCAGCCATCAACCAAAGCGTCGCGACTTTGTAAGCAATATCTCGCATCAGAAATTAAACCGCGCCATCACGTCCATGGTACGCATTGGGCCGGCGCTCGTCACGCGCCCCAGTGACGAAGAGCCCAGCGTGGCCGAAAGTCCGGAGAACGCGGGCGTGTTCGTAAGGTTCTGAACTTCCCAGCGAATATCCAGGTGATGCCGCTCGCGCGGCCCAAACCGAAAGGACTTCGCCAGCGACATATTCCAATTGAACTTGCAGGGGCCTGCAATCGCGCCGCGGCGCTCGTTACCGAATGCCCCGGAGGGTGGCGTTGCGAACGCAGCAGTATTGAAAAACGCAAGAGGCGAGCCGCCGCAGATTCCCAGGTCGGGATTGGCCACCTGATCGGGCCGCAGCGAGAAGCTGGCTCCCGTCCCGTTATCCGACGCGGTGCCGCCCAAATACGCCGTGACCGGCGTTCCAGTCTGCCACGTGACGATATTCTGCAGCCGCCAGTTGCTCAGGGCATGTTCGGCCCAGCCATGTGTGGCAAGGCGGTGATGTTCGCCGAAGGGAAGCTCGTACAGATTCAAGAAACGCAATTGGTGCCGGACGTCAAAGGAAGAAAGTCCCCGCTCCGCGGCGAAGTTGCCGTCCTGTTGCACCACCACTGCCGAGGTGCCGCCGATCGTGCTGGCGTTGTCCAGCGATTTTGCGAATGTGTAGAATGCCTGAAACGAAACGCCGCGCGTGAAGCGATGCACCAACCGCACCTGCAGCGCGTTGTAAATCGAATTCGCGCCGGATTGATCGAAGTAAAAACTGTTGGCATCGGGAATTTGCAACGAGTTCTGCGTGTTCAGTGGACTGGTGCCCAGTGGCGCGCGATTCGGTGCGCGCAATAAATCCAGGTCCGTGCCCTTCGTCCCGGTGTAAGTCAAATCCAGAATCCAATTCTGCGAGAAGGATGTCTCCGTGCCCAGAGTCCAGATCTGCGCGTAGCCGTACTTGTAAAAAGGATTGACGCCGCCGCGATTGGTAATCGTGCTGTTGCTCGGGAAACCGTCCTCGAGGGTCAGCGTTTGCGTGCCGGAAGTGATCAGGTTTTCGGAAGTGGCGAAGGGCGGCTCATACGACAAATATTTCTGCGCCAGCGAATTGTAAATCGCCACGTTGTAGAAAATCGAATACCCGCCGCGAATCACGGTCTTCGGTTTAATCCATCGCGGCAGCCAGGCGAAGCCAATGCGCGGCGCCCAATTTCCGTAATCGCCGTGGATCAGTGCGCGCGGGTACGGGCCGTTGAAAGTTCCCACGCCCCCGGGCGTAACCACGTCCACTGCCGTGGCCGTGGAATTCAGATCCAGATTCGCGATCTGATTGTACTTGTCCACCGCCGGTGTCGCGGCTTCGTAACGCAGCCCGTAGAGCAGCGTAAACTGCTTGGTCATGCGCCAGTCGTCCTGCGCGTAGCCGATAAAATCCCAGCTGCGCAGATAAATGTTCGGGCCAAATTGCACGGTGGTGCTGTAGGGCAGGCCGAGCAGAAAATCAGCAAGCTCATAAATAGGTTCGCTCTGCGGCGTCGCGGGAACGGGTTGTCCCGTCGCGGTCAGTTGCGACGTGAGCACGCCGGTAAAAGTGAATGACCCGCGCGGCACCGGATTGGCTTCGGAATTCAGCTGGATGCGGCGCATTTCGCCACCCAACGTCAGCGTGTGCTTCCCGTGAACCCATTTCCAACTGTCGCTCAGGCGCAGCGTCTGGTTGCGCACCAGCGACGGCACGGGATCGTTCAGCGCGGAGAAGCTGGTGAAATTGACCTGGGGAATGCCAAAGGTGAGAGGCTCGCTGGAAACGCCGGTAATGCCCAAGTCGCCCGCGACGTTGTTCACGAAAGAGTTGTCGCTCAGGATGCGCGCGCGGCTGCGGCTCCAGTTCAGCTGCGTGGTTTCGACCAAGTGCGAAGTCCAATTGTGCGCCAGGCCCAGCGTCACGGACTGGCTTAGCGTGGATGAATTGCCCGCCGTGTTCAAAAAATTTCCGAAGGTATTCTGCCGCTGGGAATTCAGGTTGTACCCGCCGTTCAGGCTGAACTTGGAATTGATGGTGTGCAGCACGTGCAGGTTCAACGTGTCGCTGTTCACAGGCACGGTGGTCTGCAGCAAATAATTCTGCACCGTGCCGGGTAAATTCGGGATTGGGTAGAAAGCCAGCAGCCCGGCCGCGGCGGTGTTAATCGTAGGAACTTGGCAGCCATTGCCCAGCGGTGTGCGCGGTCCGGTGAAATTCGAAAAGGGATTGAAGAGCGTAACTCCTAGGCCGCAGAAATTGCCGGTGCGTTCGGCCTCTGTCGGCACCGTGGAATAATTGTCCAGCGCGCTCGATTGTGTTTCGTGCTGGTAGTTGACGAAGAAAAATGTCTTGTCGCTGCCATTATAAATGTGCGGAATTTTCAGCGGCCCGCCCACATTACCGCCAAAGCGTTCGTCGTAGTGGCTAGGCTTGGGCACCCGATTGCCGGTAATCGAATAGGGTTTGGCGTCCCACACGGAATTCTCGTAGTGATCGTAGAAACTGAAGCGAATGCGATTCACCGCCTGGCGATTTAA
>Ga0210393_10002666_pt1 | contig 14534 bp, 18 predicted proteins | sample IncBWC27OmetaG_FD_160068 | JGI IMG/M metagenome (GOLD analysis project Ga0210393, IMG submission 160068) | Forest soil microbial communities from Barre Woods Harvard Forest LTER site, Petersham, Massachusetts, United States - Inc-BW-C-27-O ... | reverse complement strand
AATTCTTGAAACCAGAATAGACTTAAAATTTAAACAGAGAAATTTTCCAAGTATAGATAATGAATAAACTTTAAGTTTATGTGGCATTTATTTAAAATCTTTCCATTCACAAATCGATGCATGTTGACAGTGCATACGGAGGACTTAACATGTTCTTCGTCTTCATACCGATGCTCGCGTATTACCAGCAATTATTTTCGGGAAGCCGAGCAACGCTCGAGCGCCGCACCAGTCCCAGTGAATATTGTGGCCGCGATGGATTCACGTACCTTCGATTCCTTTACGTTGTCCGGCTCAGGACAACAGAATATATATAAAGCGTGCTACGGATCATTATACAGGGCAGCGAGAGATGTTATTTTGCGCCGCCGCCTTTGCTCTTTACTTGGGGACCTTCGCCTGGGCGACTCCTGCTATTCTCTGGGAAGGACGTGCATCATTCAAGTATACAGAGACCGACATCGATGAATCCTTTGGTCCATATTTTAGGTACGTTGCCGCGTCCATCATCTGGCCTATCTCTTACATGAAGAAATCACAGCATGGTGAAGGGGACGCAGAAAGCCAGTCACGTAAGTGCGTTCAATTTCCCGCAGCGTCAAGCCGCTCCCGCGCAGCATGTCTCAGTGTCTCTTCCCTTCATAGTACTTCCGCGTTTTGGGCCACACCCTCCACGCAACGCCGATATGGCCCGTACCCGACCAGCCCATCCGTATCGTCATCGACAATTCGTCTATTTTCACCCCCGGAGGCAGCGCGCCGCAGCTCGGCTTCCGCCGCGGCGAGATCATCGCGCAGGCATCCGAGAATGGAAACCGCACCGCGTTCGATGCGATGCTCGAGAGCGGCGTCACGGCGTTCCACTTCTCGGTATACGCGGACGCAAAACGACCGTTGAACTACGCACACGAGTATCAGACAGTGTGGGTCGAGCCAAGTGACGGGTCACACATTTTCGACCTCCAGATCGGTAAGCGCAGAGTCGCAAGTCCAAAAACCGGGTCGTAGATGGACTGACTGACGAATGCGCGCGTGTTATTAGGGACGCCGTTCAATACGACGTTGTCGAAGGCTGCCTCCCACGTGCTCCGCATCCGTGCGCACGACGGTACCGTATTATTCCGCACCCCGTTCTTGCGAGCCACGTGGCACAACTTTGCCGTTGTCGTCGACTGGGACAACCTCACACTCAAAGTGTTCTACTCGTCGGGCGCGCACCCTCTCAAAGCTGTAACAACGGCCGAAGACAACTCGAGCGCTGCCCGTGGCCCAAAAGGACAGGGAGATTTTCATTTCGGTGTGCTCAAGGTTCGTCGTCCCCAAGGCGTCTGGATTGGTCAGATCTTTGATAGCTTTATCACCCATCGCACCGAGTAGCTCCCTCTGATCGACCCATTGGAGACACCAGCACAGCAGGCTGATGTTGTACATTTTGGTATACAAGAGGGTTCATGCGAAGCATTGATCTACTCAGGCGTGTTTGTAGAGAGCACAGACGGCTGGATTAGCACTGGCTACGGAAATACAGTGTCTGTTTGAGATAAGTCCAGTCCAGTCCAATACACATTACTGAGCACATAAGTAAAGGAGTTGTGGTCAGCCGTTACTGGTACGCCTATCTATAACTCCTAATAACCCTTCTGCACGTTCTACAAGATCGTTGCTTGCCCAGGCCTTGACCCAGTCCAGTCGATTCCTTCGCCTTGCGGGTTCAAGATCAAAGCAATCGGGCGGCAAGACAACGTGTCCCTCCCGCCGTTGCCAATACAAAATGACATCACAGACTACCCGGTTTTCCCCTTGATTTACAAGCGCTTCGAACAATTTCTGTCCGCGTTCCTCAGCGACAAGGCTAGATGGGTCCTCACGCAGGTCCGGCCATACATTCGCTGCAACGTGATGCACCGCCATCCAGCGTACGAAGCCCTCAACTTGTACTCGTGTGCGGCGTCCTACGAGAAGACTGAGCATTGCGCCCACGATCTGGGTTGTCTGGTCGGCAGGCCACAGAAACGCTCCAGCAGCTTCACCGATAACGCGCTCGATCGGGGTGCGCACCATGCCGAGGGCGTGCGCGGTCTCATCGAGCAGTAATTTTCGATAATCAGGCGCGTAATGCTGCGCGAGTGGTGGGAGAAGCAGGGTCGCAAAGAGTGGGTGTCCGAAGGAGATGGCGTCGTACAGTGTGACGAAATCTGTGTAGAACTGGAAGAATGGCGTTCCGGTACCAAGAAAGCGAGTAGCGGCCAGCTCGAGATTATCTTGCTCATTCGGTGCTGCAGACGCGGAGAGGCCATCCGGGGACGCACTGAGGGTGAAAGGGAGAAGGAGGGCTTCCATGAGTTCGCCGACTACGCTGTCACGGAACACTTCTTCACGGCCTTCGCCGCTTGCGGACGGGGCGCCTTGAGCCTGCCCATGCTCAAGCATGAAGACCTTCATGCAGCTGAATGTAACCTCCGCGCAGGTCATCGCGAACTCTGGTGTCCCATTCGCAAGCACTGCCTCACGGACAACACGCGTAAGCAGGAGCGTTGAGCGAACGACGTCAGTTTCGCTTGCATCCCAGTCCGCCGGTAGGTGCTGCCAAACTGGAGATGTGCCAGAGTGCAAAAGGTGATCCAGGGGGAGAAGTAGCCAGTCGCGCGAAAATAGGAACGTAACGCCGCGAATGGATGGGAGACGTTGTGTTGTCGCAAGCTTGAGGCAGTGAGGAGTAGGGAGCAGTGGCGCGACACGTACACGCGGTGCTTCATCGCTCTCTCCCTTGGCATCATCCACGCGTGGCGCGAGGTCGTAGGCGAGAAAAGGAATGAGCATACGGAGCCCACCACGGGACCACACCTCAGGTGGGACACTCCAGCCGAAGTCGAGGAGACACTGCTCATCGACCAAGTTGACGATAGCATCAAGCACGCTGTGCGCGGCATCCTCGTCACCTGGAAGGAATCGCATCATGGTAATGCTGAGCTGGGAGAGCCAGAGACCACGCGTCGTATATGGGAGGCGGCGCGAAAGCCAAAGATAGTTTGTGATAAATAGGACCAAAGGGCGCACCACAGGCCGTGAACGTGGCGGGATGCTGGACGGGTCGGAGAGAAGGGGGTGGGTGACACTAAGCACCCCCAACATACCAAGGAGGGAAAATGGGAGCTGGAAGGGAGGCTCGGGGAGCGGTTCATTGTCCACGGGGAGGCAAGCTAACCAAAGGCGAATCGTGGCACCGAGGACCAAAGCGGATTCCGCTATGTCACGATAGAATGTAGGGCCCCTACTGGCATCATAGCCCGTGGGTATTCCAGTTAGCAGGCGCTTCAGCGAAGATATCGCGCCCAAGACCACCTCCTTCTCTATCCCGCCATCAAATGCGGGTCTCAACCGTGCTAACGAGGTTTCCCTCTCACCAGCACCCCCACGGACGCAGTTATGCCGGGCGCCTTCAAGCCAGGCAGCCTCCGCATTCCATAACGCCGCCCATGTAACCCAGTCCGAAGGGTCTCGCGTGAACTTGTGCGCAACTGTTGCAAGATGTGATATCCAACCCCAACTAGAGACTTGACTCCAAAGAATGTCATGCGGTGGCGTCGTTTGATGGGGATCAGAGGCGCAAGTTGTCCAGGCAGCCAACAGTAAAACGTAGGTCGTTATCAAGGGACGCGAGTCGCACTCGGGCGCAAGAATATAGGAAGAGAGGCGAGCAAAGGGTTCTGCAGCGGTTGTCGCAATATGGGCATACAGGCCATAACGAGCGAATGTAGTGTATAAGCGTAACGTTTGTGTTAGGAGGTCTGTGGAAAGCGGAAGTGGATAGGGCAATGACGCCGGAGTTGATGTAAAGAAACGCAACAGCGCATCGGCTGGGTCGAGGAGTCTGGACGCCGATAGCCGAGAAGCTGATGCAAGCGTGGTGAGGAGGTATATGGCGGCTGGGTTGGGCAGAGGCGAGTTCTCCGATGGAGGAATAGGCGTTAGGATGAACGCACGGAATACACTGGCAATCAAAGAGGGTGTATCAGTGATTTCGTCCGCAATGGAGTTGCTATGCATCGCGAGACGTTGGAGTATTGCTAAAAGTTGCCCTAGCGAGAGTTGCGGAAGGTCCGCCGCGTCGAAGATTGTCGTTATTTGAGGGAGGAAGAATCGGAGTTGAAGAGATGGTATTGCATCGCCTTTTGAAGCGCCTTCGCCTTCCTGGCCAGAGGGGGCCTGGGCCTCACCGGGAGGATCGTCCTGTAGCTCTGCACCTTCGATGGCCACAAACTCCTCATCCCACCTAACGAGAGCCTCCCATAGCACCTCTACCGCCCTCGCGCCGAGGCTGCCTCGCTCAGACATTGCTTCTGCGCCAGCAGCGACAGCCCTCTTCCGAATTTCCTCTTCCTTTCCGCGCAGCTCTTCCATTCCCTTTGCATCACTTGACACTCCCCGCCGCATGCCAGCGAGTCTACGCACAATACCTGCGAGAATACCGAGCACAAGAACGCGCTGCGCCGGGACAGTTGAGCGAGAAAGTAGGAAGACATCATCGAGCGTATAGCCAGCCCGCGCGCCTTCCGCATGATGATGAAGCCCTAAGTGCGCTGGCAATGTCGCGGACAACTCGGGTGGGATTGGCGCGCCGTGGAGATCGAAGCGAAGGGTAGGAGCAGTGGGATCTGGCAAAGGCGTGGACTCGATCCAAGCGAGAGCAGGATCACCAGAGGAAATCGAGGGGAAAAAGCGGCGCCTGATGTCTTCGGGCGTACCTTCCTCTGGAGATCTGTCGAAGGCGATGGATGCCGCAGCAACCGAAGGGTCCTTGTCGGGTACTCCAGCGTCTGCCTGTGGCTCAGAAGAGCTGGCTAGCTCGATGGAGTGGGAGAGGGGGCCTTTCCATCTACCAAGTGACACCGCTAGGTCGTCCGCTGGTGGAGGGAGGAGTGCTAGCGGCTTTCTTCGTGGAGATGGAGGGGCAGATTCATAGACATGAACATCGCTGGGACTGACATCTGCGAAACGTAGTTTGCGATTCGCGCGCGCTGGGGTGGAAGGTCGTGTGCTAGAGCTTGAGAGAATTGGCGAAGGGGAAGGTGGCCCTATTGATGCTTCGCCTGAAGTCGAAAGTTGGCTAAGCATGCAATAGGAACAGAAGATGGGGTAGCGTACCCGTTGGTACGATGCGCACTGTTTTCTGCGTGTCAGACCCGGGAATATAGCATTTCGATTTGATACGAACCTGGAAGCGCAGCAGGCATAATGGTTTCGCTATCGCCATCAGGCCGACTTGGCGCAAGGTCTCCGTCCGATGAAACAACTGCTTTTCTCTGCTTTTCGCGAGACTCCCGAGCCATTCGCGCTTTCCTCAGCACATCCCCGATAGTTTTTCCGAATTTCTCCTCGATCTCTCGCCGCTCTTGTGTTCTCTCCTCCTCTGTCATGGCAGCCACACGCTTCTCATTCTCCTCGCTCATTTGCACGCGCCAGTCATCAGTATCGAGTTCCTCTGGTGGTCTAAGCGCTTTCGTTCTTGATGCTTGCTGTACAGCAGGTGGCACGGAAGCCCGTGATGGCAGCGTAGCAGGTTGCTGTTGGGCTTCTCGGTTCCGAGCAAAGACACTCTTCGATCTATGTTGTACCGTAGGAAACCCGGTTTTTGACCCGGTTGCCTGTGGTGCGGAGGGGGCAGAAACAGAGGGACCAGGCTTCCGCTCATAAACTGAGCCAATGAGGGGTTTACTGTGTCCTGACATTATTGCGACGGGAAGCGGGTGCGCACGATCACGGGCGTATGAAGAAAGTGAGAAAGGAGAGGAGTGTAGTCAGTGCCCACGAGCGCCTGTCAAAAAGTTGAAAGTCAACGTGCAAAGCAAGGGCACATGGTGTAGTTGGTTTATCACGCTCGCTTAGCATGCGAGAGGTGTCCGGTTCAATTCCGGATGTGTCCAGTTGACTTTTTTTTGCAAGTCTAAGACCTCGAGTACCTCTCATACTCTTTGCCTCTGGCACTGTCACCAAAAACACCTGTCCAATCCTTGCATTATGTGATCACCTTAATTGTGGTTGGTTCAATAGACCCAATGATCTGTGTTAATGGGAAGAACTTGAAGGGCTCGCGCCTTGCGGCCCTTGCCGTCTCTTACTAACCACAGATGGGACTCTTAGCGAGGATACTCGCACCCAGGCAGGACTCGGTATTACATTTATGGCTAAAGTGAGATCAAAATAATATATACGTTCATAACAAAGATGAAAGGATCCGTTACTATACAGCCAGGGCCATCGTCTGGCATAAGCGCTCGACCTCATGCCGCCTACGTAGAAAATGTTGCGTGGGGCTGGTCGATGCCATATGAAACCGAGAAAAACAGCTTCGTCAGATGACGTGTCGCGATTACTTTGGCGGATCCTCTGCAATCTGTCCCGATCATCGGATGCTCCTTCTAATTGTACCTGAGGCTCTTGAAGGTGCCAACGAAAAGTGGGCGGGTGGAATGCAAGGCGGAGTGATGCTGCGAGGCTTTGCTAGCGAGGACCGCAGACATCGGCGTCGGCGTCCCGCCGATGACCCACCCGATTTCCGGGATGTCTATTTCGGCCGCGCTCAGATCCCACAATACCTTTGGCTGGTAAGGACTGGCCCACTAGTTTGTAGTTGAGATATTCTGCGGCGCACAAACGCAGGACCATAGCCGCCGCGCGAGGGGATGAATTGCGACATCAGGTGGGGAGCGGCCACGCGCATTCTCTTGTTCGGTGGCAGCGCTCGATGGAAAAATTGAAGCAGGCGAGAATTGCCGAACCGAAAGATCATTGTCCGCACGAGATACGATCATCGCTTCGTCTGCCTTCAAGTTCTCAGCCCAGCCGAGGGTGTTACGGGTGTCTCCGAGGTCCCTGATCGTCAATAATCTGTCGTCCTGTCAGTCACCGCCATCTCTTGTTCGTCCCCAACATCTTCCCCACATACCTCTGCGACAAGTAACGACGCGCTGGCTGGCGTCACGCACAACCGGCGTGTTCAGCATCTTGCGCACGGCTATATTCGACACACACGACCATGGCCGCACTGCCAGTGCAAAGTACGCGTCAAAGCTCGAGGTCTACTGGCACGGTTCGCGGATCCTATCTCTGCCACCGAGATAGGTAAGCGCGTGGGACATGAACTCGGGCTCTGCGAACTAGTCCCGCTCGTTGTCGGCGAAGAACACGAAAGAGAGAGATGCGTCCACGCATGCGTTGCGTCGGCTTCCTCGGTGGGAAAATCGCCGGGGTTGGCACGTCTCGAACAGGCGCGTGATCCGACCGCTAGGATCTTGGATCACTCTTGAGCCGCACAAGGGGGGAAAGAAGTATAGTATGGCCGCCGGGACTCTGAGGTACGATCGCGAGTTCTGTTTCACTCGGACGTGGCGCAGCTGCCGTAGTAACAGGTGCGCCTCGGTCGTCCTCACCTTCCATGACTGTCTCTCAGACCTTCTTCCCCCATCTGGAGTTGAACGAGCAAGGGATGCCTAGGACAAAGAGGTCCACCTCGCCGTCCTCTGGGAGGTTGCTTGATGACCCAGCGAATGGCACACGCATCCCGCTTCTCGCGATCGTCAGACCCATTCATGGTGAGTTGCAGTGTCATGGCCGGTACTGTGATCTCTATGCCCGTCGTGCACCGGGGCGATGACGCTCCAGAGATAGAAGGCGGAGCAAATAACTGGTGGTGGTGCCAGTGGTTGCTGTTGTGGTATTGATATTGAAGAGGAACTCCGCGAGCCCCAGGAAGAACAGGAAGAGAGAGACGTCGATGAGTCCGGGCACGCAGTTTACGACGACGGGCACGTGCCAGTTCTCGGTGCGCGCGGACCCATTATTGGTCGATCGTCCGGCGAGCATGGCAGTCAAGCTGAAGGCCAGGCTCATGAACCAGAAGCCGTTGACCCTGATGACTCCCTCAGGCTGATGTCCGAGGGGCGCCGCACAAAAGTCCGGGAAGTTGAGATCATCACCGTTGATGGAACTTACGAACCACTCGCTTCGGGCTGCGCTGAGGTCTGCGCGAGGAGAGATACGATCTGCTGCGAGTAATACGTATTTCATTGCGGGTAGATTGCTGCAGGAAGGCGGTCAAGGTTGCCGAATATAAGCCGGCCTGATCGGCCCTCCGGAGAAGCATACGATCCGGCCCTCGGCCGGCGGGAGATGTCGCGGACGAAAGTGATGGTTCCCTCCACGTCGTCCTTCTACGCCTCAATCAGAGCATTATCGTGGCTTTCGGCCTCGTCTACGTAGACGGGCCATAACTTGGCAGCTCTGTCATCGTACTCATCCGCGTCGTGGGACTCAGCAGAGATGACGCTGTCGAGTTAATGAGGGGATTCCGAGGAGCCTGCTTCTTGTCTGTGGCTAAGTTCTCGTTCAGTTGTTCTTTCATCATACCAACTGCATGACAAGGGCCGGAAGAAGCTCCTGCTACCAGCGCTACCGTGGAGAACGTGCACGATCACGCACATGGAATTAGTGATGCCCCGGCGTGCCAGTGAGCCTTCAGGCCCCGACGATTCCCGTTTGTACATTCCGTCACGACAAAGAAAACAGGGAGGTCACCAAAAGAGGACGTACGGAATGACACAGCAGAGCAGACAGCTGGGAGTCCGCCCTGCTGGTGATGGGAAAGCGGATGTCAACAAATGAAAGAAGTTGGGGTGCAATTGATTGGGTGCATGAGCGCCCTGAGAAGATCAGACGGATTGGACGCAGCATGCACCTTCGGGTATCATGATTCCCACTGGCCCAGGAAGCTGGCCAAAACCGACGGCGGGACACAGCGTTTGAGTTATAGCATCATGATGTTATCAATCATCATCATCGGATCAAGCTGCGTGAATGGCAAAAGGGATCAGCTAGACGGCGGGCCTGATGCAGTGATACTTACAATTAATGGATCTAGAGACTGGGATCATCATTACGGTACGGTAGTGTGATCTTTATCTTTTACGCGTCAATCTTCAATTGGACGTGTGTTTTCGTTTAAGTTAGGTCAGTGCTACAACAAATACAGTAATGGGAGTCTACCTGCTGTAAGTCTGATGATGCCCGGTCCAGCCGTCACGTAACTCATCATTATCCTCATCATTATCAGTGATATAGTGATGCTGTGAAAAACAACAATTCATGGTTGGACCTGGCGACAAGACTCTGCGTGGCACCATTTCAGTGTTTTGCAATTTCACATCATCGAAGATGCGAAGGCCAAAATCGCTCGCCAAGGCTATTACCAAAAGCGACAGACGTGCGACGCTTGATTTCCATGGGTGTCGGAGCTGAGCGCTGAGCCCTGGAGGGGTACACGAGGGAACAGCAGTTCGACCTCAGCTGTCCAATGAGAGAAGATCTGGGTAACGACCGACGCCTTTCTCAGAGCGCCGCTAAGGCGCCTACGGCATCAACTTGAATCCCATTAGAGATATTTGATATGATTTGTTCTCCGTGAAATACATTGCCTTCGGCGCGAAACCAGGTCAATAAAATGCAAAAATAGACAATCTAGAACATGCGGCTGCACAACTTCGGGATGATGGTATCGATCGTTGCCCTATCACTTGCTTATCCAAGTCACTGTGCGACAAGGACAAGGAGGTGTTTATCGACCGAGCGGAAAATGCCAACCCGTCCTGTTTGGCACCAATAGAGAAAATCTAGAAAACGAGAAGATAAACCCTCGAGATGTGTTACGGTTACGGGACTAAAAATGACGCGGTAAGTGTAAATCGGTTCGACAGAGATAAAAAGATAGGGCAATGATACTCGCGTATCACGATCACATCCTCCCCAATGGCCGCATCCACTCTACCCGAACTCTCATTTGGGAGTGCTACTTCCTTCTCGACGAACGGGACAGATTCGGAGGCGGATGTCCGGAGTTGTGTAACACATGCGCGGCCAAAGTCCCAGACACTGATAGAGTTACTAGTACGCGTGTCGGGGCGAGGGAGGAAGCGCGAGCCGGAAAGAGGGCTGTGGTCATGGAACACGGACCCTGGACTGGTGACCCTATATGCCCCAGTGGCTCCCCAGTCTTCCCACGGGATGTGGCGCATCCGCCTGTTCTCAGTCGTGCCGACATGACTCAGTGGCGTAGAGATGGGAAAGAGGAGGGTATGGCATAACATGATTGAGGAACAACGCGAATTTGGTGGCCTAGGTGACTACTAGTAGTTGGTCAGCAGGTGAGCCGAAGAAAGGAACAGCCGCTTCCGGGGAGGAGTGGTCGTAGAGGCGGTGATGCAGGAACATGTCAGCCGAAATGAGATCGCGCCCCAATTCAAGGAAGAAGATAACAGCAGGGGCGGGTTTGAGTCGCTTACTCCCCAGGGCGGGCACTGGCACCTGATCCAGATTGTACACTGCTAGGATTGGGCCATCCGCTACCCCGCCAAGGGCTGCGTGCCGAGCCAGATCCTTGGTATGGGTAGCGCCAAGTAATATGCGATTCTCCGGAAGGAATACTACGCTTCGAACAGTCGGGGACGTGATACACTGAGTGTGGATCAGTTCTAGCCTTCGTGTGACGTAGGGATTTTCGGACGTACGATTACGGCGTGACCGGTCTTCCAATCATAGACCTTTATTGATACCCTCGAATTAGAGTAGCAACATAGTTCCCAGCCACAGCGAGCCGCGGAATCGCACAATTGCGATACTTGAGAGGGGGGTTTGAGGATATAGGGCCAGCGGCCAGGGGATGTGGTTCCCCACTTCTGAGAGAGAAGAAGTGAAGGCACCATCTACAACGCATGAGCCCCAGTTGTTTATGATAGGGTCCAAACCTGCTTACTCTTCGGATTGGAATGCGAGGAGTATATCTTCGCAGGGATCGAGATCATACGCAGACGCGGTAAAAGAAAATGTGTGCTCCCGCTGTCTCATGGGAATTCCTCGTGTGTTGGATGCAAGCTGGACGAATGTCATTTTCGGTTTCTTCCTCCAGCGAATGACAAGAATTCCACCCGAGGCGACGTGTATGGCAAATTTTTGATCCGATTCCAACAAGTGGATACAGTCGGTCCACTGGAGGTTTCTCCAGGCGTTGGTGTGTGCCTGCAACTTTTCTCTACGTTCCGCAATTCGCATTGTGCTCATGGGGCCATCCTCCATACCAGATCTTCCCAATTCGAGGTGGTATTGCAGTAAAGAGGAACTGCCGATCAGATTGCGCATGCATTTGCACACCTGCCAGTGCCAGAAGCGCAAACGACGCGAGTCGCATGAATCATCGGGACAAGAAAAAAAGAGACCTGGAGCAAACTATTTCGTGCGTGGACACCCATTTGGATGTTTGACGCGGGGTTTGGACCTGGTTGGGGACTCTGAGACGAGATGACGGACGTGTCTTCCCCATGGGTTCCCAGGCTGATGCAACAGCAACACCCTAGCGTGAGGGAGTTATTAAACAAGACGCCTTGCTTAACATTATTCACTCGCCAAACTTCAGTTGGCGCGTCATCGTTAGTTACATAATCAATGAGCCAGCGTTTCGGCGGTCCGTTCCTTCCGTGTCGACGACGACGATGGCGAGCACCCTTCAGGCAGAGGGACTCTGTCTTCGTTTTCCAGAGAACCTACCGCCACACGCAAACCTCACTCATGATGTCGCTGTTCAAATGCTCGGACGTGCCGTCAGCCTCGCCACCCAAATTGCCTTTCAACCGAGCTACATTGACAAACCACCAGGTGCCGCCTCTTCCTTGGCTCAAGCGTGATGCGAACCCTTCTCCTTTTCTGATTGCGCTGCAGATGGCCAGATTTATCTCCTCTTTATCCCAGCCGGCGTCAACTTCCCGCTGGATGGCGTTCGGTATCTGGAACACGAGCAACGTTATGCTATACCCCTTGCGGCTGGACGCGTACGTGACAGGTGCCACCGCCCGAGTTTTTATCTCTCGTACCCACACGCTCTATCGATAGGAACTCGAAGTCTTCGAGGCACGTCACGGCTTTGTGCCTCACTCGGGGGAGATGGTCGCCTCGCGCGTCCGCAGGCGGTACCGTCTCCTGAAAGGGGGCCACCCATACCTCGTCCTCGTCCACTATTCACGAGGGCAATCGATGGGTCAGTCTTCCCCTTTTTAATTTTTCCTCCTCGTTTCGCTCGTGTCCAAGCGTCCCACTCACGTTTTGCACCGGCCAGCCGTCCCGCCTGGTCTGCAGGGACAGCCGGTTCGACAGTACCCCCTGCGCCAGCACAACGAGCCTGCCGTCTTTGTACTTGGTGAGAGGCAAGGCCAGCGCGTGCCACCCTCAGGTCCCGTCGGAGGCATGCCGCCGAACGTGGGTGTAGGTATGGGTGTAGGCGCGGGGATGGGCGTAGGCGTTGGTGGGCGGCCAGACGCACAGGCGATGCTCGCTCAGCAAAATCGCGAGATGGAAGCGCTCGAGCGGCGTAGCCAGCGCGAGCGCAGCGTCAGCATGAACCCCGGGCAGGTGTGTCGCGTCGCCACTACAACTCAGCGCGTCTTCTCATACTCACTCCCCCCTTTCACGCCGCTTTGTTTTCTAGAGGCCACCGCAGCAGCACCCGCAGCGGCATGACGAAGAAGACTCGGCGGAAGAGCTCGAGCATATATCGACTCGGACCCTCGCACTGACGCGCTACAAGCGGAATCACGAATTCATGAACGAGGTCTTCATGCACGCGGCCTTTGGTGAGTCATCATTCCCTCAAAGTCTCAGATCTCAGAGTCTATCCGGGGCCGAGGCCTTCTTGCTCACGCGTTGCACACTGTAGGGGAAAAACACCTGCCGAAACCGCCTGCGCCGTATTCCATCTTCGACAAGGCCGAGTTGGAAAACCGCGCTGTAGGCGTTGCCTCTCATATTTACGCGTATATATATGTGAGACAGAGGTCTGACGCGTCTTTCGCAGGAACTTCTGACCAAAGAAATTGAAGAGCTTCAAGCCAAGTCGGCGGCGCGGCGCGCGGCGCGCGAAAAGGATTTGGGTGCGGACATGAGTGTCGACGAGGTCGGCGTCGTGCCAAGCATTGTCGTGGCTTGACCAGGCAGCTATCTTCCTCATCTTGTGTAGAGTTATTTGCAGACCTACGCGGTGTTATCTATGAGCCAGCGCTGGCTCGTTCGTGTACATCTAGCCCTGGGGATGAAGGCTGTTCGGGCTTTTCTGTTCGGTGACTTGGTCGATAATGAGCGAGTGACGTTATGAGGCCGTCGTCGCCGACCCAGCGCCGTTCACTCTCACGTTCTTGACAGACAGACGCGGTCGCAGTCAGCGCACGAAGACAACAGCCTATGGCCAGCCTGAGGGGATCCTGCCATTACAGTATCAGGGCATACAGGCTGGCTGCTGGCGTGCCAGTGAACGCCGTGCGTGAGGATGCATGGTGTCTCGCAAAGGCCATCCCAGCTGTATGTGCCCGCCCGGGACCAGACCGCGGGTGACCCCCATCCAGATTTTGGCAACGGGGTTCCTCGTTGCTGGGTCTGTCTACAGTACTCCTGCCTATCTATACTACTGTAGTGCTACTGCGCTATTAATTGTACTACTTACTACTTGGACTGGTGCTCGTACTGTACTGTACTGCGTCCATCCACGTTGAATGCTGTCATCCGCAGCTACTCGCCATTTCGTTTCGAATACTGCAGGCGACCCCTGCAAGCACCATGGCCTACACGGCGTAGTACCCTACGCCCGCAGCACGCTTGCCGCAGTCGATGCATCACCTCCCACCTCCCACCACCTTCCCCATCGAAAACGCCCCTCGTGTCGATAAATGGAAGGGAAGATGGCAATGCCACGAACGCAGCAGACCGAATTCCTCAATCGCGCAGGCCCTGCTCACCTCCGAGTCCACGTGCGCAGCTGGCGGGATTATACCCACTGTACTTTTTTTTTAAAAGACTCTTTTTCCCTCTTATCTTATCTTTATTCCTTCCTGCCTGATACAGCGTAGCCGATATGGGCCCTGCAGCATACCGCGCCGTCTCGAGTCCAACTTCTTGAAGTGATGCGCGACTGGAGGGATGTCGAACTGTCCTTTTTTTCAAATGAATTGGTTTTTTTTTATGTCAAACGAGTGTTCTTCCCGAACGAGGACTCCCCATCTCCTGCGGCCGCAGCTACGCACCCCGCTTCCCTCAAGGCGCAAAACATACGTACAACTGCGCAACTCCTGTCTCTTCACCTTTGCCCCCGTTGATGCTACCGTACGCCCTCGTGCGGGCGCATATAAATGGGCTGACGTCCGACCCTCTGAAGCCCCCGTAGAGTAAAGACCCAATCGTTTGTTCCTCTATGTCTCGCGAACAGCCCTATCGTGGGAACTTTCCGACCTTCACACGCAGGCCAGGAGACGGTAACGGGAGTCCCAAGCCAGACCCTGGCAACGGCTACTACAACACCCGCGGTGGCTACAACCCCCGTAGGGCAAGGGGAAGAGGAGGCTTCGGCGGCTTCCCCGCCAGGACCACAGGCCCCAACGTTCCTCCGGAGGCCAACATCAAGGATGGCCTGGACACGTCCAGGATCATCGAGACGATCGCTGCACCTG
>Ga0210393_10002663_pt1 | contig 14542 bp, 11 predicted proteins | sample IncBWC27OmetaG_FD_160068 | JGI IMG/M metagenome (GOLD analysis project Ga0210393, IMG submission 160068) | Forest soil microbial communities from Barre Woods Harvard Forest LTER site, Petersham, Massachusetts, United States - Inc-BW-C-27-O ... | reverse complement strand
CCGCCGTGATCGGCACCGGCGTGCACGCCGTCATGGGATCGGGCGGCGCGCCGGAAGGCGTGATCACCGCCGCCGCCATCCGCTGCCTCAATGGATATATGCTCGGCCGGCTGGTGGTAAAGCCTGATCAGGAAGAGCGCCTCGCTCGCATGGGCATCAAAGACAAGAATCGTATCTATGAAGCCGAAGATCTTGCTCCTGGCAAGCAACTTATTTTCGCTGCCACCGGGGTTACGGATGGCGCGCTCATGAAAGGCGTTCGCTTTTTCGGCGAAGGCACTCGAACTTCATCTGTGATCCTTACGCTGCAGACTGGCAAGGTGCGCTTCATCGAAAGCATCCACCTTGAAAAAGGTCCGGATGTGAAAGTAAGATTCGCCTAAGCCAAGCGCCTAGCGCTTCGATGAAAGGACCTAGGCCGCATGAGTTCCGTGCCTGCTCGCGCACTTTTCCTAAGTTTTCTGCTGTGTCTTCTCGCGCAAGCGGATTCTGCTCCTGTACAGGCCGTTGTTCCTGAAGTTTCCCTGAGTGCCAACATTTCGTCCCACGTTATCCGCGAGGACGAACTCTTGCCGTTCCTCATCACCATCAAGAACAAAGCGGATGGAAAAATTGGTTCAGGCATCGCCGTGAACTCCATCACACTCTGGAAACTCCCGGACAGCTACAGGCTGGCTGATTCCCAGCAGATTTGCGTTGTTCCAATATTGCCACCTCGAACCCAGCCCTGCGAAACCGCGCAAGCCTTCTTTGCTTCTCATAACCTCATCGCGAACTCCCTGGCTGCGGGTGGGATGGTTACGGTTCAGGGTTATCTGAAGCCCACGGCACTTCACAACCCGTCAACTCTGACCTCGGTCGTGACCTGGAATTTTGTGAGCAAAGAGGAGGGCGCTGTCGCCGTGCTCGAGTCTCAAGGCGTGAACCTTGGCGAGAATCAGGTCGTCGATGCATCATGGATCGGCCGGTTGAGCCTGGATGAACTCTTAAAGATCCTTGCGGTTCCCGCTTTGCTTCTACTGGTAGGGGCCGCAATTACGGCATTTGTCAATTTCATCAATGTCTCGCGAGAGAAACGGGCGGCGGCCACGCAGGCGGTCATCGATGCCGCACGGCACATTCAGGAACAAGAGCGAGCCGTACGCGCCGAAACCTGGAAGCAGATGCTTCCCGTCAGCCACAATTACGCTGCCAAGTTCTACTTACCACTCTCGTTAGCTGCCGAAAGATTTGTCGACAGTCTGAAGCAATCCAATGCCAGGCTGGCATTTTTCTATCTTTTATTTTGCGGGAGAAAGATGATTTTGACACGCAACGAGATTGGGGGATTTTACTTCAAGGATCTCAGAGGCGAAAGCCTGGCGGCCGTGTGTTGGAAGAACCAGCGTTTGGCCTGTCTCGGAGAAGAGGACAGCCCTCTCTTCTTGGCCGTGCGTGACTCGATGGATCAACTGGAAGACATCGACAGTTACGAGGGTTTTGAAAAAAGATTCGCGGACCTCTCAGGCGGAGCCGTCGAATTTACGGAAGATTCCATGCAGCAGGCGTGGACACTGTTCCAGGTGTGGATCGGGACTGGAAACGTCGCCCCAACCATTCAGTACTTGGAGGGCTTTTACGCGGTGCTCGACTTCGAGTCGAACCGGCCCTACGAGTACTGGTATGACACTCCGGCGAAACTGAAGATTACCGCGGAAACCGAGCAGCTTTTGCGAAAGCTTCTGGCGGAGGAGAAGAAGTACAGCGCTGAAGAAATTAACGGATACTTTACGAGCACGGTACGCCCGTAGTGCGGGAGAATTCGTGAGAGAACTAGCGACGGGGAATCTTGGTTGCCGGGATCGTTGCTGGAATCTTTGTGGCCATGTTGACCCTCCCTTGCTCCTCTATTGTCTCATCTCTCAGATCTGCCTAGCAACCCGAATTTCACTCTCATCCGCGACTGCAGAACCGTGTTGCTATAGGAGTTAGATGCCAATTCTGGCTCCTGGATCCTCTCACAAACTCTATCATGGATCTCCCTGCCAACCGCAGGTTGACGGTTACGAAAGGCCATCCAGCAAGGCATTTATTATCAAACGTTTAGACATTTTTACCGAAAGCTTCATCCCCCGTGCCTGAACCGGCTATTTCAGATACACCGACCCTTTCTTCAGATCCTCGGGAATGTCGGGGAACGGTGGAAGTTCCTGGGAATATCCCTTCATCAAGCTCACTGCCACCTCGGCGCGCAAGTTGCCATCGTGGACGGCAATCTTGTGAAGATTGCCCTTCGAGTAGCCTTCCCACAACGAAACGCCGGCGTAGGCTCCGTCCTTACGCAGGATGTAATAGGTCATGTCTATGAAGCGCAGCTTGTTCATGTCCCCGTTATAGTTGCGGACAATGCGCTTCAGCGCGTCTATGCCGGCCTCCTGCGGCGACATGCCATGGCGCATATTTTCAACGATGGTATGCGCGCCGGCGACCTTGATATTTTCCTCGCCGCTGCCGGTCGCGCCCGCCGAGCCCACATCCTGATCGGTGTAGCAGCCGGCGCCGATGATGGGCGAATCGCCGCAGCGTCCGGGAAGCTTAAAAGCCAATCCGCTAGTGGTGGTGCAACCGGAAATTTCGTCCTTATCATTCAGCGCTGAACAGTGGATGGTTCCCGTCTGCGGAAACAAAACTTTGTGTACAGCAGCAAGTCGATGTTCCGGCTCGATGCCGAGCTCGGCCGCGCGCGCCTGCAGGTCTTCAATTCGCTGGCGCCAGAGTTCGGACTGCGGCTTGTCCTTACTCGCCGGAACGGTCGCGGGAAGCTGCCAGTGCGGATCAGCAAGACCCGGCCCCCACCAGTCGTTGGTCGAATGAAACTCCTTCCACAGTAGCCAGATCTTGCGCGAGTGTTCGGTCAAAAGGTTCTCGCGCGGAAAGCCGAGAGCCACAGCGAAGCGCTCGGCGCCTTCGCCCACCAGCATGACGTGGCCGGTATGTTCCATCACGGCCTTTGAGACCAGTGACACATTCTTGATGTTGCGCACGCCGCCGACCGATCCTGCGCGCCGCGTCGGCCCGTGCATACAGCAGGCGTCGAGTTCGACCACGCCTTCTTCGTTGGGAAGTCCGCCAAGACCGACCGAATCGTCATTGGGATCGTCTTCCGGACCTTTCACCACTTTGAGGGCAGCATCGAGTGTGTCTCCCCCACCTTTCAGAAAGGCGAATGCATTTTCGAGATAAGCGTAGCCGTTGTTGGCGCAAACAATGATGGGGCGCTTGTGCGGTCCGGACTGGGCGTCGCGTTCTGGCGCGGCGCCTTGCTCGGGCTCCTCTCCTTGAGCCGCAGTTCCGACTCCAGCGGCGACTGCTCCGAGAAGGGAAGTCTTAACGAAATCACGGCGCGAGAAGGTCATGTTCCTCCTGCTGGCAAGAAAGCGGGAAGCATATCACGCGAGCATGTCTGGCTCCAGCCTTGCCTGGCTGAGTCGATATATGCAGGACAACAGAGGCGCGGCGCAAAGACACTTCTCCCCGGGCGTCGGCCCAGTGAGGAATGACGAAAGACTAGGGCGCGTCTGGAAGCGGCCGAATCAGCCGCTGGCCAGTCCACGGTAACGGCCGACCAGTCCGGGCTGGCGGCCGGGGGATGTATTCGTGCGAGGTCCACTGATCGGCTGAACGTTATTGTTCTGGGCAGAGCGGAAGCGCAAGAGGGCCGCGATGTTTCCTACGCTGTCGAACTCGGGATCATCCTTTACGTAGAAAACTTCGATGTCATGGCGGATTACCCAGGGCAATATTGCCTCGGCCACGTCGACGACCTCGCGAGTCTCGCGTCCGCAGACCGGACAGAAGCTTACCAGGTGCGCGTCAAGGTGGCCGCAGCCGGTGCACTCCACGGCCTGCGCGACATAGTTATCGCCAATCAGCAAGGTTTGTATTTCGCCCATTTCCAGCGAGCGCAGCACGCGGCGCAATCCGGTGACGCCGCGGCCGTTGCTGCGGGCCTGGCTGATGGTCTCGTGCAGGGCTTCGCTGCAGCGGCGTTGTTGCCAGTCGGCGAAAATCCGTTCGGCTTGCGCGCGAATTTCATCGCGGCTCACATGGGCAACCTCGGCGGAGAACCGGCCTAACAATTTTTGCGAAGCATAGGAATGTAATTGCGGGGCGAATTGGGACCAGTGAATTTCCTGGCAGCCCAGAATCCACTTATCAAACATGCCCTTTTCCAAGGCGTCCTTAAAGAAATCGGCGACAAACTTATAATGCTGGCGTGCTTCATCGGCCACGCGGCGCTCGGCATGGCCTCCGTCGTAACCGGCGAAACCATCACTGCGGCCACGGCGGGAGAGTGGGTGAAAGAATCCCTCCAATTCGTTAAGTTCGCCTAGACGCAGCTCAAACAGGCGAGCCCGGTGACGATCGACCAGGACCACACCCAGGCTGGGTGACGCTCCCAGCAGGTGGGCCAAAGGCTTCAGATGGAAATGCCGATCCACGAGCAACTGCGTGCCGCTCAGCTGCGCGGGCAGATCATACTCGCGCCAAAAGCCTCGCGCGGAGCAGGCGAAGACCGCCTTGGCATGCACACCGTTGCCGCGCAAATTCTGCGAAAGGCGTACGATGCGCTCGATATCCGCGCGGGCCGACTCGCTCCGGTCTTTTTCCCTACCTTTGTCCTTCCCTTTGCCCTCGAGGCGCTTGCTTTCCAGTTGACGCAACGCTTCCCGTGCCAGGTCTTTGGTCAGGATCGTTTCTTCCTTGTGCGCCTTGTTGCGTGGCGAGGTGGGCTGAAAGTAAAAGCTGAGAGCGCAGTTCTCGTGGTCTTCGAATTGCGCTAATTCATGGATTTGTTCGCGATTAATCATTCGATTTTCCCAGTCCCTTCTTTTGGAATTGGATTATGCGGTGCCTGTATTGGCCAATCGCCCTTTAAACTGGCCGACAAACTGGGGCGATTTGCGCAGGTGATCGCGCGCGGCAGAAATGGAACTCGACACCCGGTCGGGCGGAATGCCGGTGATAGCGGAGATTTCCTCCACCCCGAAGCCTTCAATGGCGTGCAGGATAAATGCCTCCCGATGGTCGTGGGCTATATCGCGCAGGGCGGAGGCAATCAGGCGCATCATCTCGTCGGAGCCAACAATCTGTTCCGGCGTCGCTACACGGTCGTCGGCGATGATGGTTTCTTCGGTGATGGCTTCGTCAGGTTGATGAAATTGCAGCTCGGGCTCGTCACTCGCCCTGACATTCGGTTTGCGCGCGGATTCTTCGAGGCGTACGGCGCCTCCGTTGATTCCCTCGGGGCGGGAGAGTTCGTTGATGGCATCTAGGGCCAAGCGATAGAGCCAGGGTTCGAGCGCCAACCGCTCCGGCTTTTCGCGGGCCGACGGTTCTCCGTCCCCGCTCAAAGCGGCCGCGATGGTTTCGTCAATCACTTCCTCTATGGTGATGGAATCGCGCACCACCTGGTCGGCAGTCTCGCGGAAATAAATCTCGCGCTCCACGAAGCGCTCGAGGCGGGGAAGATTTACGTTGACGTAGGAACGCACATCCTCGGCCGACACCGTCGCGGGAAACACCACGGCCAGCGTGTCCTCAAAGGGAACAGAGACATTTTTCCGGGCCGGCGCGTCCTTTTGCCGGCGCGTCCACTTATGCGCCGAGCGCAGCTGTTGTTTGTGCTTGTTGAGCTGTTGCAGCAGGTCTTCGAACGCGGTCTTCACGGCAGCGGCGGCGCTAGCGGCCGTGGTTTGCGCCGCCATCTGTCCCGAAGGCAGACGCAGGTTGAGCGAAACACTGATCCCTTCGCGCGCAGAGACCTCTTCCACCATGCCTTTCAGGTGAATGAGTTCGGGCCGGAAAACTTGCAGCCGTTTTCGCAGCTTTTCTATTTGATGGTGGATGTCTTTTTCTACAGCGGGAGTTTTGTGAAGACGGTAACTGATGTGGACGTTCATTAGCACCTCGAGCTTGCAAACGAAGGACGCAAACCAGTGCTTTCTTAGCACGATTGTACACCCGCCCACGCGCTCGGAAACCTCGAATCGATGCAGTGAAATTTCGCCGTTGCCGCATTTGAAATTCCCTCGCCAAGCCCGGGGGCTTAGCCCCAAAATAGGTTTAGCCCGAAACATTTGCAGGCTCTCATGCCACCAGCTATGATCCGTGGACGATGAAACTGGCAAGGATTGTGCTGTTAGCATCACTCGCGGCATCGGCCAACGCCCAAACTCCGAGATCGAAAGAAGTCGAGAACGTCTATCCTGAGGCGCACGCCCTCTATCTCGATCTGCATCAACACCCAGAACTGTCCGGGCACGAAACTCAAACGGCGGCAAATTTGGCTGGACGGTTGCGTAGCTTCGGTTATGAAGTGACAGAACACGTCGGCGGCACCGGGATTGTTGCCCTCCTCAAGAACGGCACCGGACCGACCGTGATGCTACGCACCGAGCTTGACGCGCTGCCGGTGGAGGAGAAGACGGGCCTCTCATACGCGAGCCAAGTCCGCGCCAAAGACGATGCCGGCCACGAAGTATCCGTCATGCATGCGTGCGGCCATGATCTGCACATGGCATCGATTCTGGGCACGGCCGCCATCATGGCGCGCAGCAAAGACACATGGCACGGAACTCTGCTCCTGATCGGCCAGCCCGCCGAAGAGACGATCAGCGGCGCCAAGGCTATGCTCGACGACGGCTTCCTCACCCGCTTTCCCAAGCCCGACGTGGCCGCTGCCTTGCACGTAGGCAACATACTTCCCGCGGGAATGGTGGGCATCACTGCAGGAATTTACAACACGAATGCGGACTCGTTGCGCATCACGATTTATGGCAAGGGCGGGCACGGTTCAGCTCCGCACACGGCCATCGATCCCATCGTGATCGCCGCTCGAACCATTCTGGCGCTGCAGACCATTGCCTCGCGCGAAGTGAAGCCGCAGGAAATGGCAGTGGTCACAGTGGGCTACATTCAGGCTGGCACCAAGAACAATATTATTCCGGACCAGGCTGAACTGGGATTGACCGTCCGCACCAACAAGCCAGAGGTGCGGAAGCAAGTGCTCGCGGCTATTGCGCGGATCACCAAGGCTGAGGCCGAGGCGGCGGGTGCGCCGCGTCCTCCCACGGTTGACCGCTATGAAGGAACAGATGTGGTGTACAACAATCCCGCGCTGGCCGAACGTCTGCGCACAGTACTGGAGTCGTCCCTAGGAAAAAAGAATGTAGTTACTGCCGAGCCCATCACCGCCTCGGAGGATTTTTCTTACTTTGTTGAACAAGGAATTCCCGGCTTTTACTTCAGCCTGGGCGGAGCGGACCCAGTAAAGTTTGCCCAAGCTGATGCTGCCGGGACGATGCTGCCGTCAAACCACTCCTCTCTTTTCGCTCCAGACGTAGATCCGGCGCTGCACACTGGCATTGCCGCGGAGGTGGCCGTGCTGAGGAGTCTGCTGAGTGGATCGGCGGAGGATTTGCGGAAGAGTATCGCAACTGAGAAGGCTGAGCGATAGCTGGCGGGGCCCGGTTTCCGACTACCGACAAACCGGGACTCCTCGCACCAGCGCCGAGACACCAATCAGCTGCTCCGTGCGGGGCGGACGAAGGTTCCCGTTGAATTCTTCTGGGGATGAGATCTTCTGAACAGGGCTCGAAACTCATGGTTTGTCTCCCTCGGCTTTTTACTCGGCGCCGGAACCTGGATTGAGTTCTCCCTGGTCCCTTGGTTCGCCTGCAATCGTCATAGTCAGAAAGACTGTATTTACCGGACCACGAGAGCAGTCCCGGTGCGGTCAATGCTGTCAATTTTGACGCTTGTGGCTAAAACAAAATTGTGGTATACAAGGCGCAAATCTTTACCTTCGGGAGGAGTCATGTTCTCTCTCCGTCAGCTCGCGATGTGTTCCGCGTTCGCGATATTGTCCGTCTCTTCCGCTCTAGCCGGCTCGGTCACCCTGAATGAGAACTTTGACGAATTGACCCCAGCACTTGGCGTGACTGCGGTAGGGGCCTTCAGTGCTATCAACGGGACCAATGTTGACATCTTAGGAGGGGGACTGTTTGGGAACCTTTGTGTTTTGCCGGAGTCGGGGAACTGCATCGATCTCGACGGTACCGGTGGTAAAAGTCAGGGCGTTCTTGAGACGATCGCTGCCATCACTTTGCACCCCGGCATTCGTTACACCTTGAGCTTTGACCTTATTGGCTCGCAGCGAGGAGTCACGACATCGACGACAGTCAGTCTCGGTCCTTACTTAAAAACGTTTGTTCTGGGGAGTACTGACGACAAGGACGGTATCGTAAGCGTACAATTTACTGTTCCGTCCACAACCGTCACCCACCTTGAATTTCAGAGCAACACTCCTGGTAACGTAGGGGCTCTGCTCGACAATGTTTCCATCACGTCGAGTCCGGTTAGCACGGTCCCCGAGCCTTCCAGTTTAGTTTTGGTGGGGAGCGGGCTACTCGGGTTAGCATTGCGCTGTGTGAAACAAAGGCGACACTGAAAACCTTCCCGCCATCCGCCAAAATCCCAGGGAGCCCATCCACAATTGTCGCTGATGCGATGGGACTCCTGCCCTCGTAGTCGAAGGACTTGTCCACCGCCGCCAGCATGATCAACGCGCGGGCTGAGACGGCGGCCACAAAAGCCCGCATTCCGCGATGCAATGAAATCTCGTAGGTGCTTGATCGCTTGATCCCGGCAGACGGTTTCAATGAATGGTCGCGGACGGGGAAGACCAAGCGGGACCGTACTGTTTTGAAGTCAATGCGGAGAGTTGTTCGGGTTCGCAGGAGTTTGGGAGCGATGGAAGGACGCAGGCGGCAACTGGGGCAAGGCGTGCTCGATCTAACGACGACCTCGAATGCTGTGATCTCAACTGTCCACGACAGAATGCCAGTGATCCTCGATCCAGACGCCCACGATGTTTGCCTTGATCAATCAGACTGCAGCACTACCAGGCCGTCATTCGTTGACTCGCGGATGCCCGCTCCGTAAGATGAAGCGACTCGAACGCCAATTTATCTCCTGAATGATCGGCCAGACCATTTCGCATTACCGCATCGTCGAGAAACTCGGTGGCGGCGGGATGGGAGTAGTGTACAAAGCCGAGGACACACGGCTGCGGCGTTTCGTTGCCCTCAAGTTCCTTCCCGACGAAGTTGCCCGCGATCCGCAGGCACTGGCCCGCTTTCAGCGCGAGGCACAGGCTGCGTCTGCGCTGAATCATCCCAATATTTGCACCATTTACGACATCGGAGATCAGGATGGCCAAGCCTTTATCGCCATGGAATTCCTGGATGGCGTAACGCTGAAGCATCGCATTGAAGGGCGTCCCATGGAGACCGAGACGCTGCTCTTATTAGCCATCGAGATTGCGGACGCTCTTGATGCGGCTCACAGTAAAGGGATTGTGCATCGCGATATCAAGCCGGCAAATCTATTCGTCACGGAACGCGAACACGCGAAGATTTTGGATTTTGGCCTGGCAAAACTCACACCCAAAGCCCGTTCATCAACCCTGCTTGCAGGCGCGGCAACCCAGGCCGCCAGCATCGACGAGCAGCATCTCACCAATCCGGGCGCAGCTCTAGGCACGGTCGCCTACATGTCGCCGGAACAGGCGCTGGGAAAAGAACTCGATCCGCGCACCGATTTGTTTTCCTTCGGGGCCGTACTCTACGAGATGGCCACGGGCACGATGCCGTTCCGTGGGGATACTTCCGCGGCTGTCTTTAACGCCATTTTGGAACGCTCTCCGATCGCTCCGGTTCGCCTCAACCCCGATGTTCCGCCGAAACTGGAAGACATCATCAACAAGGCACTGGAGAAAGATCGTAATCTGCGCTACCAGCACGCCGCCGACTTGCGCGCTGATCTCCAGAGGTTGAAACGAGATACTGAATCGGGAAGAAGCGCAGCGGTAATGGCGATGCCGCAACCTGCTCCAAACTCATCCTCGGCGCAGGAAGTATCGGGGGATACGGTAGCTGTGACAAGTGTGAGCGGTTCTGGCTCCGCGGTGGTTCCGGCGGGAATTTCTTCGAATGCGCCTAGTGCCCAGGCCTTCGGAAAACGCCAGGGGATGATTCTGGCCGCGGTGGTCCTGCTGGCTACAGGGGCAGGGTTCTTTTTTCTGCGCGGCCGAAGCTCGCGTTCTGCGGGCGGCGGAGCCCACAAGGCGATCGCCGTACTGTACTTCAGCAACCTGTCACAGGATCCTTCGCTCAGTTGGCTCGACAGTGGCCTGACTGACATGCTGACCACGAACCTGGCGCAGGTAAAGGGCCTGGATGTGATCTCCACCGAACGCGTGATGGGAGCGGTGCAGCGTGCGACCAAGGATGGCAAGTCGTTGGATCGTGCCCAGGCGCAGGAGGTGGCGCGCGATGCCGGGGCCGACGCCTACATTACCGGAGCCTTGCTAAAGATTGGGCCGACCGAACTACGCCTCGATGTTCGCGCGCAGGACACCGGCTCAGGCCAGATCCTGTTCTCGGAAAAGCTGGAAGGACAGGACCTGCAGAGCATCTTTGGCATGGTGGACCGGCTCACCGCGAGCATTGCCAGCAGCTTTTTGCCGGCGTCCGAGGTGCCGCAGAAAGCGCCGGAGATCGAGCAGGCTTCCACCTCCAACGTGGAGGCCTATCGCCATTACCAGTTGGGCATTGACTACGGCCGCCGCTATCTCACCAGCGATGCCGTTCGCGAATTGGAAGAGGCGGTCCGTTTGGACCCCCAGTTCGCTCTGGCCGAACTGCGCCTGGCCGACCAGTATCGCCTTCTGGGTGATTTGCGGCGCAGCAACGAGCTTGCGATCAAAGTGAGTCAAGACCAGTCGCGCCTGCCGCGTTACGAGCAGTTGGCTTTGCAGGTGCTCAAAGCCCGTCGCTCCGAAGATCCGGAGGCCGAACTGGCCGCCTTTCAGCAACTAGTATCCGAGTTCCCCCGCCAGAGTCTCGATCGGGGCATCCTGGCCGGCATGCTGGGCGGCTCCGGCAAGCAAGAGCAAGCGCTGAAGTTGCTGCAACAAGGACTCGCGCTGGATCCCAAGAATGAAGATGTATTGAACTTTGAGTCCTACGGATTGGCTGCGGTGGGCGATTTTAGTGGCGCGCTGGCAGCGAATGACAGCTACACGGCGATTCGTCCCGGCGATGCTAATCCGCTTGACACCCGCGGCGACGTACTGTTCATGGCGGGCCGGGATGACGAAGCGGCAGCCGCCTACCGAAAGGTTCTTGAGCTGAAACCGGACTTCGGTGACTACGCGGAGTACCTCAAGCTGGCTATCGTCTACACCGATCAGAAGAAACCCGACATGGCCAATGCCGCCTTCCAGCAATATGCCCACCGCGCCTCTGTCCTCTCGCGCCTTTATGTTCCGGGCTTCGAGGCGCAGTTCAAGCAGACGGGAGGCGATTTGGAAGGCGCACTGGCTAGTTACCGGGAGGTCGTGCTCCAACTTGAACACGCAAAACAGAGCCAGGCTGCGCGGACGTTTCTGCGATCGTTCGCTGCCTTGTCTGTCCTGCTGGGAGAGGGTTCCTCCGCTCTTTCGTTTACGCAACAACAGAAGCTCGATGATTATGAACAGGAAACGGTGGCCTTCCTCGAAACCGTTGCGGGAAACCCATCCGCCGCTCAGCGAAGCCTACAACGATTCGCCTCCAGTCATCCCTGGATCGCGCCGCGGGCGCTTGAAATTAATCAAGCCTTCGCTGATATCACGGCAGCGGTGCAGCGTGGCGATGGGCCAGCAGCCTTAAGTCGTGCCACCAGCATTCCCGATTTCCAGTCTCCTTATTTGCTCTTCCTCAAAGGCCGCGCCCATCTGCTCACCAACGACTATGCTCCGGCGGAAACCGAGTTTCGCGGAGTCTTAGGGAACGAGCGCTCGCTGGCGAACTCTGGGACTTTGACGCAGCGTTTTCCCCTGCTCGGTATTCTTTCCCACTACTATCTTGGCCAACTCTACGAGCGAACCGGCAAACGCGATCAGGCGATCAATGAATACCAGGAATTTCTCTCTCGCTTCACGGGTCCGCAAACCCGACTCTCCCAAGTCGCCGATGCCCGCGCCGCACTCAAGCGACTGATGCAATAAAGAGCCCGGGGCCTGCGTCGCCCCTCCCGAGAAACTCGACCCCTGATCGAGCCATTCGGAAGGCGTACCCCTTTCCAGATCACCTATCGACGAATGCCCGGAGCGATAATGGCGCCACAATTCCTAAGGCTGGTAGGCCCCGAAGTCCTTGGGTTACACTCGTCGCTAACCACACCCGCGATTGCTTGCCCTTCTGCTTTTTGGTTTCTTACCCTTCCGATGACGATATTCCTGGCGGCCGGCATTGTTCAGGTTATTTGCCTTCGCGGCGCGGAGAAGGCCAGACTCAGAGCGACGACCAATGTGAACTGGGATTGCTTGCTGCTGCGCCGCGTCCGTAAAGATCTTCAGTGGTGAGGCTAGAGAGATATTCTGGATATCGAAAACGGAGCAATACCATACGGGCTTGCAGGTTTGTGAAGCGAGTTTTCTAAGAGCCAATCTGGGCCAGGATGGCCCTGGCTTCCGCCGCCGGATCGGCAGCTTCAGTGATGGGCCGCCCTACCACGATGTGGCTTGCGCCTGCGGCAATCGCTTCCGCCGGAGTGACTACGCGGACCTGGTCTGCATGGCCCTCGCCAGCGAGGCGCACGCCGGGAGTTACGATGGCAAAATCGTGTCCCAGTTCTGAGCGCAGCCTCGAAGCCTCGCGTGCGGAGGCGACAATCCCTCCGCATCCGTTTGCCAGGGCGAGGGCCGATAGCCGTAAAACTTCATCTTGCACCGCTGATTGAATCCCGATCTTCTGCAGATCGTTCTCGTCCAGGCTGGTGAGTACCGTCACGCCCAGCACGATGAGCACGGGATTGACGGCACGGGCAGCGTCGACCGCAGCGCGCACCATCTTATCGCTTCCCGACGCATGTACCGTCAGCATGCTGACTCCGAGCCGCGCGGCCTCGTGAACCGCTGCAGCTACTGTGTTCGGGATGTCGTGGTACTTGAGGTCGAGAAAGACGCGCCGGCCCGACTCCACCAAATCCCGCACGAACTGCGGACCTTCGGCGGTGTAGAGCTGCATTCCGACTTTATAGGTAAAAGCCGACTCCCCGACAGCCGCCACGATCTTGCCGGCGGCCGCTGCCGTGCCGACGTCCAGCGCCACTATCAATTTCCGGCGCGGGTCTCTTTCATGTTCATGGGAGACAAATTGGGGGGAATTTTCCTGCTGCCGATCGCTGCCAGGGATGAGATGGGGCAGAGTAGTCTGCATCCCCAGCAGTGTAAAGCTTCTAGCGGAGTTCCGCTATAGGATGGTTGGCGGCGACAGTTTGGTAGATCGGCCGGTGCTGAGACGTGCCGGCTTTCACCAGATCGAGTCTAACTTTTTGCAAGCCGCGCTGTTGGAATTGCAAGACCTGAGCGGCCCCGTAAGACAGATCGATGATCCGGCCCGCTACGACGGGTCCCCTATCGTTGACTTTTACGACTACCGCCCGTCCGTTGCGCAGGTTCGTCACCCGCACGTAACTTCCCAAGGGAAGGGTCGGGTGGGCTGCGGTCATGTCGTACATATCGTAGTCTTCGCCGCTGGCGGTCGGTTTTCCGTCGAAATACTCGCCATACCAGGAAGCGGTACCAATTTGATACGGTTTAGTCTTACCGGCCTGTTTTTGATTCTCGGGCTTATTTTGGGCGGATCTCGTTGGGGCTGAACTGGCCTCCGAGCTGTTCGGTCCCTGAGCCGCTCCTAGCCCGACGATCAGCAAGCCGATCATCAGTCCATGAGCTATACGTCTTCGCATTCAGTTCTCCTCGCATCTCAAAAAGTCGTCCTAGCTAGGCTCTTTCGTTAACGTTCTGTAAATGGTAGGGTGCTGGTAAGGGCTTGTCAACCCGAAAGTACGTGGTCTATAGTGACCTGGTAGTTATCTATATCTTACGTAACTTGTTGTTAAACATGAGATAAGGTAACTATGTCCATAAGAACAAGTAGCTTACGTATTTACTATATAGTAAATACATAAATCCAGCAGCCTGGCAACCATCTTCATCCTCAATGGAATCAGCGACTTGTACGGCATTTATTGATAAGTTGTTTACTGCCAGCGTTTTAGGCAGAAGGTTGCTGAGACGGGCAATGATTTTTTTCGATCCAAGGACCAGAAGCCAACCGAGATCATCCCGGTTCTGAGAGCTCAATTGGGATTCTTAATCGCGAGTTTTATCTGCTATGGCTGAGACACCTTTAGTCGTATTGAGCATCGCCGGCTTTGACCCCTCCTCTGGCGCGGGCGTCACTGCCGACATTAAGACCATCGCCGCCCATGGATGCTATGGCATCGCCTGCCTCACGGCCGTCACTGTACAGTCGACTTCCGGCGTCCGACGGGTTGAAGCCGTCGATCCGAGCGTTATTACCGAGACCCTTGAGGAACTCACGGCGGACATCCCCATCGCAGCCGTCCATATTGGGATGCTCGGCAGCGCCAAAGTGGTCCGGGTGGT
>Ga0210393_10002660_pt1 | contig 14549 bp, 14 predicted proteins | sample IncBWC27OmetaG_FD_160068 | JGI IMG/M metagenome (GOLD analysis project Ga0210393, IMG submission 160068) | Forest soil microbial communities from Barre Woods Harvard Forest LTER site, Petersham, Massachusetts, United States - Inc-BW-C-27-O ... | reverse complement strand
AGAGTTGCAGTTTTTTCGGAGGCCATTTTTATAAAACCAGGGAGGTTATGGATGGAGGACTAACACCTTGGCTTGAGACTTCCCGCCGAAGGACCACCCTCTTAAGGGTGGTCCAAAAGACGCTTGTCCGGGATTGTTATTTATGCTGCGCCTTGTACTGGTCGACAGCTTTCTGGATCTGGGCGCATGCGGCCTCCGGTGTTAGAGTGCCGAGGACGACCGAATCCTGAGCCTGAAAGAACGCATTCACGAGTTCCTGCGGTAATGCCTGGTCGGTTGGGAGGTAGAGCTGCACCTCTCCTTGGAGCCAATTAGCCATGGTTGTCGTGATTGGATGGCCTTCGGGGGGCAGAACCCCGACCACCGCGCTTGGCGCACCGAATGCCGCAATGTGTCGCTTGGCTACCTCTGGCGTCGTGACGAACGAAGCAAATAGAAGAGCAGCCTTTTGCTGGTCGGGCTTTGACTTGGCCCAAAACTGAAGCTGCTCCTGGAAACCGGAAACCCGAACCGGCTTCTGGTCGGCTGGAGCGATGATCGGCACGTAGTTGTTGGGATCTTCATGCGATGCGATGATGTTCTGGTCCTCGATCCAAGGTCCTTGGAAGATCATTGCTGCCTTGTCCTGCTGAAGCAGCGGTAACGCTTGCGCGGGATCAAGAGAAATGAAACCATTATTAAAGTAGTCTTTGGTTACCCATTCCTTCAGCTTGGTAAACGCTTTGATTACCTCGGGAGAATTGTAAGACGCCTCAAGGGAAAAAAGCTTGTCGTGCATGGCTGGACCCGCGAAGTGTTCAACGAAGAAGTCCGTCGTCCGCATCGTCATCCAACTGAACTTTCCCCCGCAGGCAACGGGAATGATCCCTTTGGATTTAAGCGTTTCGCAAACCTTCTCCAGCTCGTCAAATGTCTTGGGTGCGGTGAGACCAAACTTATCAAAAAGGCTCTTTTTATAAAATATCGTCATTGGGCGCACCCAGACAGGAATCCCGTAGAGCTTGCCTTTATTGCGCGCCAACTCGATCGCCGCAGGTACGATGTTTTTGTCCACGCCGTACTGGGCCATCAATTTGCCCATTGGCTCCTTCGACCTCGAAAAGCCCGTCGGTAAAGAGCAGCAATATATCTCCCGTGCACAACTGGGCGGATACGCTGTGATATTCTGCGTCATCAAAGATCCCGAGCACCGAATCGGGCTTTGATTTGCTAAGAGGGAGCGGCGCAGCGCTTCCTGTCCGGTGAACGCAGAGCGGAGTTGGATGTCCCGCATTTGCATAGTGCAGTTCGCCTCGTGCAATGTCGGTTATCACATACAATGCCGATACAAAGATCGACAGATGAGTGTGTTTCAAAATATGGGAAATTGCCCGGTTTAGTTCTTGAAGGAATTTCGCCGGCTCGTTCGCGTAGGCGCGTAAATCCTCTACGAACGCACGTAGGATCATCGCAACGAGCGCCGCGCGCACGCCATGTCCCATTACATCACAAATAAGCACTCCCGCGACGGAGTCGGAGATCTGAAAGACCTGGAAAAAATCACCGCCCACCGCTGAGGAGGGACTAAAGAAATGGTGAAATTGCAGCGCACTCTCCTCTGGTAGCGAAACTGGGGAACCGGGGGAATTGCTGCGGTTGCAAAGCGTTTTGTAGCTCGCGCGCAATCTCCAAATCCGCTTCCAACTGTGCATTCTTCTCACGCAGCTCCTCTGCGTATTTGACCAGTTGCTCCTCAGCCTTCTTCCGCGCCGTAATGTCGCGCGTAGTGGACACCAAACCCATTAGCTCGCCTTTGTCATCGCGCAGGGACATCTTCGTAACCGACATCCAGACTTTGTTCCCGGAGGGGTCGATTGACTCGTCCACAGACTGAACCACTGCTTCACCTGATCGCAAAACGCGAAGATCTTCGGCACGAAATTTTGCGGCGATCACAGGCGGTAGGAAATCGAATAAAGTCTTACCGACTACATCCGCAGTGTTCGTTACGCCGAGAAACCGGCAGTGCGAGGTGTTGTCGAAAATATAGCGCCCTTCCAGGTCTTTGATGGAGATATTGTCGGGCATTGAATCGAGCACAGCGCGCAGCATTTTATTTTCCAATGCAAGCTTCTCGGCTTTGTGTTGATAGTCGGATGATTCCGTCTCCGTCCTCGGCTGATCCGGCCCGGGTCTGCGTTGTTCATCGTTCATATCGCCCCCTCGCGTATCGCCTTACTCTACCACCTTTTTCCAAACTGGATGGCGGTAAGGAGACCTGGACGACCGCGAGAAGTTCCCCCCCATCATCAGGGAAATCAGGCCTCGATGGTGTTAGCGCTCACCAGCATACAAAGCCGCCGTCGACGACCAGGTCGACGCCCGTGCAGAAGGACGCCGCTTGACTGGACAAAAAGATGGCCGGCCCGACCAACTCGTCAACGTTGGCCATGCGGCCCATCGGGGTATCGGCCTCGAACTTCTTTGTTTGCCACGCCATCTCCGGGCGCAGATTCATCGGGGTAGCCGTGTAGCCAGGACTGATGGAGTTGACGCGTACCCCTCGATCGCACCATTCCATGGCCAAGCTTTTGGACAAGTGGATGACCGCGGCTTTTGAAGAGTTGTAGTGGGCTTGCATCAGCCCGCGGTTCACTATGATGCCCGACATGGATGCGATGTTGACGATTGAACCTTGCTTCCGGGCCAACATAACTTTTGCCTCTGCCTGACACGACAGGAAGACGCCCGTGAGATTGACTCCCATTACCCGCTGCCATTGTTCCAGCGGCATTTCTTCGGCGGGCGCTGCGTTGGCGATGCCGGCGCAATTAAGCGCGACAGAAAGCGGCCCAAGCTCCTTCTCCACGGTGTCAACAGCCTGATTCAAATCGGCAGTTTGGGTGACGTCCCCTGTTACTGCGACCGCGCGGCAGCCCAGTTTTTTGATCTGCTCGACAGTGCTATTGAGACCGGTACTCGAAGCCAAGTCGAAGCATCCCACGGAGGCGCCAACTTCCGCGAGTCCCACGGCAATACGTTGACCAATCCCACTGCCGGCGCCGGTAACAAACGAAATCTTTCCTTCAAGGCTAAATAAGTTCATTATTTTAGATAGAGTAGTTAGGCTTTTGCGCCTCCGCGCAGATGCCGCGTTAGCGTGTTGCTAATTCCATGATCGCAACGTTGGTTGCGTCGCCGTGTTTTAGAGTGCCTTGTTGGATGCCGCGGGCGAGCACAAGCACCTGGTTAGCCAGTCCGATAACCTCCTCAAGGTCGGAGCTGACGACGACTACCGCCATCCCCTCACGCGCCAACGTGACAATTGTCTCATAGATGGCAGCCCGGGCGCCCATGTCGATGCCTCGAGTCGGTTCGTCCAGCATGAACACCTTGGGGGAACGAGAAATCCATCGGGCGATAATCGCTTTCTGCTGATTGCCGCCGGAAAGAAAGCGCATTATCTGATCGGGCTGCCCTTTAACGGCGAGGCGCTTGATCGCACTAGCGGCAAAGGATGCGACTTTCGCCGGCATCAGCCAACCGTCGGGGGCCAGCCGGTCAAAATTCCCGAGCGCCAGGTTGGTGGCCACCGTATGGTCCAGCACCACCCCTTGGGCTTTGCGATCTTCCGGGACCAGGACGATTCCGGCTTTGATCGCATCCTCGGGCGATTTGAGCTGAAGCGGTTGCCCTTCGATAAAGACCGATCCGGACGCCAGCGGGTCCGCGCCGGCGATGGCCCGAATTAGTTCCGTGCGCCCTGCGCCGACAATACCGGCGATGCCAAAGATCTCACCAGCCCGCACCGAAAAGCTGACGTCTCGGAACGCGCCGTTGGCTCCCGTCAAACCCTCCACTCGCAAGACTTCCTTGCCGGTTGGAGCCTCGATTTTTGGGAAAATTCGGTCCACGTTGCGTCCGACCATGTTCTCTAGCAACACGTTCACGGGCACCTGAGCTGAAGCATGCGTGGCCACCAGCCTGCCATCGCGCAAAACTACGATGCGGTCGGCGATCCGCGCGATCTCCTCCAACCGATGGCTGATATAAATAAAACTGACCCCTTGCTTTCGGAGTTGATCAATCTGCGTAAAGAGCCGATCAGTTTCCCCGCCGCCGAGGGCCGCAGTGGGCTCATCCAAGATCAGGAGCCTGGCTTTGAGAGTGAGCGCCTTCGCGATCTCAACCTGCTGCTGGGCGGCGACCCTTAAGGTTCCAACCAGTGTCGTGGGCGGGACATCCAGGCCGAGGCGGTGCAGTTGCTCGGCCGCAAGCCGGTTCATCGTTTCGCGGTCGATCCGGCCCCCTTTCATGAGGAGCCGGCCGACAAATACGTTTTCCGCAATCGAGAGCTGCGGCAAGAGTCGCATCTCCTGGTGGATGAGTACGATGCCGGCATCGATAGCCTCGCCCGGACGGGTGGGTGCATAGGGCCGGCCCTCCCAGGTCATCGAGCCAGCGGAAGGCGGGTAGAGTCCCGCGATGATAGACGACATCGTGGACTTGCCAGCGCCGTTTTCGCCCAAAAGCGCTACCAGCTCGCCCTCGTACACATCCAGGTCGATCCCGGACAGGACCACGTTGTTGTCGAAGCTTTTTTCGATTCCGCGCAAGGACAGCCGCGGAACGGCCCCCCTTTGAGAGGGGTCTTGCGTACCGTCCCGGACTGTATTGGCGTGTAAGCTCATTCGCTATCGATTTAGCGCGTTACTTTAGGGGTGTTTGTCAATGAAGGGTCCCACGTTTTCTTTGGTCGTCAGAACAGCTTCTTGCAGCTGTTCTCTGGGCAGCTGCTTGCCAGCGATCAGATCTAGTGCGGAATCAAGCGCCAGTTTGCCCATGCCCTGGGTCTTCTGAGTCATGGTCGCGTCAAGCGTTCCGTCCCGAACGGCTTTCAGGCCGGCCACGTCGCCATCGAAGCCAAAGATCCAGACTTTGTGGCCCACGTTGGCCACCTTCACCGCGTGCGCGGCCCCCAGCGCCAGGGCGTCTGCTCGGCCAAAAAAAACGTCAATGTTCGGGTAACGCTGCAGCATGTCCTGAGCAATGGCAAAGCCCTCATCCTGCATCCACATCTTGCTGGGTTGCTTGGCCACCACCTTGATCCCGGGGCAGTTGGCCATCGCCGCGGTGAAGCCCTTGTCGCGGTCCATTTCTGGCGTGGTGCCCTCTTGACCTTGTAAGATGGCGAGGTTGGCTTTACCGCCAGTTACTTTGCAAACGTAATCGCCGAGGGTACGGGCCGCCGATACGCTATCGGTAGCGATGAACGTGTCGCCGGGAGCGTCGGGAGCGTTACGGTCCACGTTGACGACGGGAATATTGGCTTTCTTGGCCGCTTTCACGGGCACGCCCGCGGCCGTGGCGCCAGCCGGGATGTAGATGATTGCTTTGACCCCGCGAGTCATCAGGTCTTGCATTTGGTCGACCTGGGTGGCCGCGTCACCCTTCGCATCCGCCACGACGAGCTTAACGCCCTTGGCCTTGGCTTCGGCATCGACGGATTGCTTGATTTGATTGAAAAAGTCCGCCTGGAGGTTGGCGACGGCCAGACCAATCGTCGTTTCCTCTGCCTTGCTGGATAACGAGGCAGCGGAAAACAGGCTTAGGGCTGCCATTGCCCTGATAAAGTAGGTATTCTGAAGCAACATGTTAGTATAATGGATTGTTAGTAGGTTAGTTTTTAGGGGTTGTTTTCTTAGGATAAATTGGGGGCAGACAACGCGGGGGGTTGCAGTTTTAGTCATCATTAGGCTCCTCGGCGACGCAGCGTGTCTGAACTGACCGCCAACGCGATAACCACGCCGATAACTATCTGCTGGATGAACGGAGAAACGCCCGTCAAGTTCAGTCCATTGTGCAGCACGCCGATGATCAGGACGCCCGCCACCGTACCGCCAATCCCGCCGACGCCGCCGCTTAAACTCGCACCGCCGATTACCACGGCCGCAATGGCGTCCAGTTCATAACCTAGGCCGGCGCTGGGCTGGGAGGAATCCAACCGGCTGGCTAACACGATACCTGCCAAGCCCGAAAGCAGCCCACTGGCTACGTAGACCAGGGTCGTCATTTGTCGAACACGTATCCCGGCTAGTCGCGCTACCTCGGCGCTGCCCCCGATTGCGTACAAAGCCCGACCCGCCGCCCGGTAGCGCAGAAAAATCCAACTCGCGATGATCATAGCGACGGCCAACGCGACCGTCAGCGATAAAAATCCAAAGTAACGGAATGTGGCAAAGCTATCGAACCAATCAGGATAACCGACGATTTGGCGACCGTCGGTAATGATATTGGCCAGGCCGCGGGCGATGGTCATCATGCTTAAGGTGGCGATGAACGCCGGCAACTTGGCGCGTGTGATGAGCATACCATTCGCCCAACCGCAAATGGCGCCGACCAAAAGAGCTAACAGGACTGCAAGTAGCAGAGGTAGCCCGCAATCGTGGCTCAGCCAGCCGAGGATCATCATGGAAAATGCCAGGACCGAGCCGACCGACAGGTCAATGCCGCCGATCACGATGACCGCGGTCATGCCAATGGCTATGATTCCGAGAACCGTGACCTGATCGAGAACGTTCAGCAGGTTCCGGAACGAGAGGAAAGCGCTAGTGGTAAAAGAAAAGATGATGCAAAGCACTACCAGGCCAATGAGGGGACCTTGCACGCCAATGAGCTTACTGGCCCATGAGGCCCCGCGTAGCGCGGCCGGAGACGGCGCCGTTGGTTTGGCGGCGCCTTCGTTTGTCGGGGGGATTGCCATATAGATTCTCCTTCTTTAACGTTTGGCCAAGAGGTTACGACCGGCGAGGGCGAGTCCAGCGCCGTCAAGGCCGTAGTGGCGGAAAATTTCCTCCTGGCTCCCTGACACGGTATGGTCGTCCGGAAAACCCGCGATTTTGAATCGGGTATGGACGCCCGCCTGGAGCAGCAACCCGGCGCAGGCCTCGCCCAATCCGCCGTTCACGCTGTGCTCCTCCACCGTGATCACCCCACCTGTTTCGGTGGCGGCGTTCAGTACCGCTTTTTCGTCAAGCGGTTTGACCGTGTGGACGCTCAACACCCGACAATTGATGCCTTCCTTGGCCAGCAATTCCGCCGCCTCATAGGCCGGCGCCACTGTCTCGCCGCAGGCCAAAAAGCTTAGGTCGGTGCCTTCGCGGATTAGCGCCGCTCGGCCCAGTTCAAATTCTGAGTCCACCCGCGGCAAGTGCGGCATTCTTTTCTTACCAAATCGCAGGTAAACCGGTTTCGACAATAGGGCGGCCGCTCGCACCGCCTCTCGGGTTTCGAAATTGTCGGCCGGCGCCACGATCACGATGTTGTGGATCGCGCGCAGCACGGCATAATCATGCAAGGAATGGTGCGTCGTGCCCAGCGCTCCGTAGCTGACCCCGGCGCTGATGCCCACGGCTTTCACTGGCCGGTCGGAGTAACACAAATCATTCTTGATTTGTTCCAGCGAGCGCGCCGTGAGAAAGCACGCCGGGGACACTGCAAACACCTTTTTACCGGCCGCGGCTAATCCCGCCGCCACCCCCACTAGGTTTTGCTCGGCAATGCCCACCTCCACGATCTGGCCCGGCGCGGCTTTGGCGAAGGAAGCCAGCTTGGCTGAGCCCCGCGAATCGCTGGTGATCACTAAAAGATCGGAATCCTGGCGAGCCAGTTCTAAGAGCGTGGTCGCGAAGGTCTCTAAGTTAGTTAGTGCAAGTTCCACTAAGCCAATACAGCTTCCGCCGCCTCCAGTTCAGCCATCGCTCGACTAAGTTCATCGTCGCTGGGGACGCCATGATGCCACTTGGCCACGTTCTCCATGAAACTGACTCCTTTGCCTTTGCGGGTTTTAGCCAACACCAAGCTCGGCTTGCCCGGGCGGAATGGCACCGCTTCAAAGGCTCTCACCAATTCCCCGACGTCGTTGCCGTTGCAACGTTGAACCGCAAAGCCGAAGGCCTCAAACTTCTCATCCACTGGCGAGAGTTGGCAGACGTCCTCTGTGGAGCCGGTGATCTGCAGCCCGTTGCGGTCGACAATGGCAACAAGGTTATCCAAGCGGTAATGCGCCGCCATCATGGCCGCCTCCCAGTTGGAGCCTTCCGCTAGTTCGCCATCGCCCAACAATGTATAGACCCGATAATCTTTGCGATCCATTTTGCCCGCCAACGCGATCCCCGCGGCCACCGCCAGCCCGTGGCCCAATGCGCCGGTGTTTTGCTCCACCCCGTTGACGTCACGCGTCGGGTGGCCAATGTAATGCGAGCCGTAGCGGTTCAAGGTTTCAAGATCTTTTTCGGGAAAGAAACCCCGATCGGCCAGCACCACAAAGAGCGCTTCCGCGCAATGGCCCTTGCTTTGGATGTAGTAGTCGTGGTCGGGGCTTTTAAACGTCTCAGGGTTGACCCGCAGAATGCGGTTGTAGAGCACGTTTACGATGTCGAGACAGGAGAGGTCGCCGCCGGTGTGGCCGGACCCAGACGCCTTAATGAGCCGTAGCAAGGCTTTCCGGTATCGCACCGATTTGAGCTCAAGGTCGCGTTCAGTCAACATGGGGATTTTTTGGGGAATGGCATAAGTAACTAATAATGAATAAATATTTATATGAATAAATATTCACAGTGTGTTGCTTAGCGAGATTGAGCATTAGGCGAGGTTTTTTCCCCTGTCAAGCCAAGGGACTAAAAAAAGTTAAAATACTTTGGCGCACGCTTGGTCACATTTCGTTCCTTGGCCGACCATCGTTAACCGGGCCGCCCTCACGACATGATCAACCCACCGTCGACGTTGATGGTCTGACCCGTGATGTACGCTGCGTCTTCCGAGGCCAGGAAGGCCACCAGTCCGGCTACGTCCTCGGCCTTGCCTGCCCGTTTCATCGGGATGTTGTTGACCCATTCTCTCATTAACTCGCCGGGCTGGTAATTGCCTAGCAACTTGCCCCAAGCCGCGTCGTTGTAGGCCCACATATCCGTTTCGATGATCCCGGGACAAAAGGCGTTCACGGTGATTCCTTCCGAGGCGAGCTCTTTGGCGAGGCTCTGGGTCAGACCCACGACCCCGAACTTGCTCGCTGCATAGTGAGGCGTGTAGATGAAGCCCTGGCGCGCCTGACCCGAAGCCGTATTGATAATGCGCCCAAAGCGCCGGGGCTTCATTCGAACCGCTGCCGCCTGGCAACACAAAAAGACGCCCTTGGTGTTCACCGCCATGACGCGGTCCCAGTCATTCTCCGACAGCTCTTCGATGCGTGCGATGGTGATGACGCCGGCGTTCTGGATTGACACGTCAAGTTTCCCGAACTCTGCGAGCGCCCGGTCATACAGGTGCTCGACATCGGTTTTTTGCGTCACATCGCAGACGACCGAAACGGCATTTATGCCCAAGGCTTTGAGTTCTTCGGCCACCTTGTGGACGCTCTCCTCATTGGCTGAGAGGATAAGGCTGGCGCCTTCTTCAGCAAACCGCTTGGCGATGCCTTTACCGATGCCGCGGCTGGCGCCGGTAATTAGGACAATTTTTTCTTCAAAACGTTTCATCAATTGGGGGAACTTTATTTAATTTGTTGATTTTATGAGCGAGGGTTAGGGCGGTGCAGAGTGACCTTTGTTCAGGTGCTCCGGACGATTTGCGCAAAGCTATGGGGGTCCAGGGAAGCGCCTCCGACCAACGCCCCGTCGACGTCTTTTGGCGCATCAATTCTTGCGCGTTATCCGGCTTAACGCTTCCCCCGTATTGGATTCGGACGCCCTCCGCGGTCGTGAGATCAAAAACCGAGGCGACCACCGACCGGATGAACGCGTGCGCTTCTTGAGCCTGAACAGCCGTTGCGGTCCTGCCCGTACCGATCGCCCACACGGGTTCATAAGCGATCACCACATGGCTAAGGTCCTGAGGCGAGCATCCCCTTAGCCCCTTTCGGAGTTGGCGCTCTAGGACTTCCTCCACTCGATTCTCGTCCCGTTCGGGTAACGTCTCGCCCACGCAAAGAAGGGGGAGCAGCCCGGCCTTCAAAGTGGCTCCCACCTTTTTACCCACGGCCTCGTCGGTTTCGCCAAACCATTGTCTGCGTTCGCTGTGGCCAATTGCGACGTACTTTACCTGCAGCGCTCGCAACATCGCGACGCTGGCCTCGCCCGTGAACGCGCCGCCCTTTTCCCAATGCACGTTTTGCGTGCCCAACTCCACGAACGTGGGAGACCTCTCTAAAGCGTAAGCGAGTGCCGGGATCGAGGTAAAAGAGGGAATCAAAATAACCTCTACCTCGGTTAGCTCTCCGACTTCGGTGAGAAACCGGTCCAGATAGGGTTTTACCCCCTCGTGCGTCAGGTTCATCTTCCAGTTGGCGGCCACGATTTTTCTTCTCAAGATGGATTTAGCTCCAGCGATCCAGCGGCTATGGTTTCAATTGTTTGTGCTTTGATCAACCGCTGCGCCGTGTATTGGTCCGTAATCAGGGTATTGACCCATTTTCCACGCAAGGCCCCAAGGATCGCGGGGAATTTTTTTTTGCCGCCGCAGAGCGCGACCGACCGCTGAACCCGGCGTAAGCTTTCCAAATCAATTCCGATTACCCGGCCCTCAAGAGCGCCCCTCACTTCACGGCCATTGGCGTCATAGAAGCAGAAGCAGATGTCTCCGACCGCACCGCTTTGTTGCAGGTCTTCCAGTTCCTCCTTCGAAAAGGTATTTCCGCTACTGGCCACCAACGCCGAGGGTTCAAGGACGCCGACGCCCACCAGCGCCAAGGTGACCTTTTCAAAAAAGGCCACGACCTCGCTCACGGCCCGGTCCTCTAACAGGACCCGGGCCGCCCTAACCGAACCCACCACGCCCGGGGCGGGCAGAAACCGGGCCTCGCCGTGCACCATTCGGGCCAACCGAAGGGCCAAGCGATTGGCGTGTTGCTCGGCAGACGGATTACCCACTCCCCCCAGCATTTGCACCACCAGGGATTTTTCACCCTTTTCACCCTTCCGGAGGGGATGCATGTGATCGATCATCGACAAAAGCGACGTGCTCCAGGACGAGATCCCGATCACCTCTCCGGATTTTAGCGTGGACTCAAGGAATTGGGCCGCCGCGGAACCGATCGCACTCAGAACGGACTCCTCCGAATCGCGCGCGGCGTCGCCGACGATTGCCTGGTTCAAGCCAAACTTCGCTTCGAGCAAGTCTTCCAAGTCTGTGAACGCGCCCGGCGGCGTCACTACCGTGGTTCGCACAATCCCGGATTCTTCTGCTTTCTTTAGCATGCGAGAGACCGCCACCTGCGTGAGCCCGAGCCGATGGGCCACCTGGGTTTGGTTCAGCCCTTCTTCATGGTAGAGGCGGGCGACCCGGGTGAGGAGCCTGAGATCTGTTCGCGCCTCACTCATTGAGCTTGCCCGTACGCCTTGACCGAGGCCACCGCGCCGTTCCAACGGCGCACGGCCCGGTTTCGCTCGCCTTCCTCGAGCACCGGATGAAACGCGTCGTGCGGGGCAATCACCTTGGCGACTTCGTCGGTCGAGGACCAAAACCCGCAGCCGAGCCCCGCGGCAAACGCCGCTCCCAGCCCCGAGAGCTCGGCCGTTTGGCTGCGCAACACTGACCGGTCGAGCATGTCGGCTTGAAATTGCATCAGCCAGTCGTTTTTGCTCGCGCCGCCGTCGGCCAGGAGGGTTTGGAGCCGTGCGCCGGCCGCTCGCTCCATCGCGTCAAACACGTCTTTGACCTGAAAAGCGATCGCCTCCAGGGCGGCACGTACCACGTGTTCCTTACGCGTGCCAAATGACAGTCCTACAATCGCTCCGCGTGCCTTTTCGTCCCAGTGGGGCGCGCCCAAGCCCGCCAGAGCTGGCACAAAATAAACGGCGCCGTTGCCGTTCAATTCGGTCGCGAGCTTCACCGCCGGCTCCAAACTTTCAAAGCCGGTGAGCGCCAAGGCCCAGGACAGCCCGGAGCCGGTCACGGTGATGTTGCCTTCGTAGGCATATTGGATTCGGTCAAACTTCCAAGCGATGGTGCTCGAGATGCCCTTTTCGTCGCCCTGCGGACCATCGCAGAGGGTCATGAGTGATGAACCGGTGCCGTATGTGGCCTTTACTTTGCCCTGCTCGAGCACACCATGACCCAGCAACGCGGCATGGGAATCGCCCAAAACGCCACAGATAGGGATCGGTTTTCTCCCGCTCAAGTTGGCGTCACCCAGTGGCTCGTTTGAGGCAACGACTTCCGGCAGACACGATGCCGGCACCCCAAAAAGGGTGAGCAACTCGGGGTCCCACACGCCTTTTGCTAGATTAAAGAGCTGCGTTCGGGAAGCATTGCTAAAATCGGTCACAAACCGTTTGCCGCCGGTGAGTTTCCATACAAGCCATGCGTCCACGGTACTCAGGCAAAGGTCGCCCCCCTCCGCAAGCTTGCGGACCTCGGGGCGATTCTCTAATAGCCACTGAATTTTGCTCGAGGGAAACAGCGGGTCGACCTGGAGGCCGGTTTTAGCCCGAATGGTTTCCTCTAAGCCTTTCTGGCGAATCGCCTGGCAGATTTCGGCGCTTCGGCGGCACTGCCAAACGATGCAGGGGGCCACAGCCTCGCCCGTCCCTCGGTTCCAGGCCACCACGGTTTCTCTTTGGTTAGAGATCCCTAGGGCCACGACCTCATGTTCGCCACCCTGGGCTAAACAACCTTCCAGAGCTTGTCTAGCGGCTTCCCACACCTCTTGGGCCGACTGTTGAACCCAGCCGCTCTTGGGAAAATCGATCGTCACAGGCACCGAACTTCGGGCCAATACATTGGCCTGACGATCGACTAAGATCGCCTTAACGTTGGTGGTTCCGGCGTCCAGCGCGATAATGACTTTCATGAAGGTAAGGCTCCTTTTTTCGAACGCTCTGCCAAGCTAGGGAAAGGAAACGCTCTGTTAGTGGAATGAAAATTAAGTTGTATAAATATGTAGGTGAATAAATATCCTCATGCATAAATATGCAATATGAGTTATACCTTCGGACAAGTCATTAAAAGACGATCAACACTCAGTTGTCAAGTACTACCGCTTCGAGCGATCAGCCTTTCTTTTACGCTTTTGAAAAGACTGTTCAATTATCCCCCCAACGTCGATCGCGGGGACCTGGGCTTAAGCTTCATTTTAGGGATGTCAAGGTACTCCTGCTGCGCCCAGCTCTAATGAACAATCGAAATGGCGGTTTTGACTCTGTGTTTCGATCCGCTCCCTCCTCCTCAGACCCGGCGGTCGAAATGGCCGGGTTTCGACCGCCGGGCTTGAAGAGTTGGTGAAGCGAAACCAGCCATTTCGACCGCCGGCTATGGCGTGATAATACTGATTTCGCTTTGAACTGAACGCGAATCTGTAAAAAAATCGGGAACGCTGGTATAATCGGGCCGGTGGCGATTTCCATCAAGGACAGCCAGGCCCTCGCCGATTTGGCGGACATTCTATATGACTTTCTACCCGGAAGCGGCAACGCGCGGCTGGCGTTTCCAATAGCCGCGGAGCAGGTCGGCGTAGAAAAGTACTGGGCACCGGGAAGCAAGCGACCAGCTATCACGTATCTGTTGGAACAGACATATAATTTCGAGAAACGCTCGTTCTGTCCTTTGATCGAGGCCGTTGTTCGCCAAAGTCTAACTTGGCGCCGACGAAAGAGTGAGCCACTGCGACGGGATGAAATTGATGCGCTGAACGCTGTCTTGCTTCGTCTCGGGTTTAAGATTCCCGACTTGTACGATCCGAACTTCCTTCGCGGGCTGGCGCGCGCCATCAAGCCGGGACCAGCCGAGAACACACCAGATGTCGCGCTCATCGCCGAGCTTCAGAGCAAGCTTCTCGATCTCGCAAAACTCTCTCCAACCTCCCGAGGTCTTGGTTTCGAGCATTTCTTGACTGAGATGTTCGTCGCCTTTCGCCTGGCGCCGAAAGGATCTAGCCAGATCCGGCCTAGCATCGGCCCATAGAGCGAATCCACCAATGCGCTAGTCGGCAGTACCAGTCGGATATCCAAAAGGAATGTCACGCGAATAAAACAACGCACCGATTTGTCGATGATACGAGCGTCCCATTTCTATTTTCTGACTGGATGCCGGAATTCACATCAGTGGCGCCTGTCGGCTTTGTGTGGCGGGACCGTCCACCAGTACGCCGCCATCGTACGTCGTCAGGACGATCGATGGCGGGACAAATATCATCACTGCAGATCCTTCGCAGACACGAGCATTAATTTGACGTCAAAGATCGAGGCATTTTACGCCAGATATTCAGTTGAGCGAAATCTCTTACTCGTACTGAATCGCATTAAGCAGTTGAGCCAGGTGAACAGCTGCTTTTCTCAATTGCGCATGAACCCGGGGGACTTCCGCGGGAACATATCTGCTTGGGAACTTTATCTCGATTCGTTCAATGCTGCCGTCTTCTCCCAGTTTCGCAGTCCCGAATTGAATGCCATCGTAGGCGCCGATTGCTACGGTCTCTGAGTCCTTGACCATTTCATCGGCCAAGCGTGGTAGTTTCCGGAAGTTTGCGGTGCAAGGGGAGCCTCACTGAGAATCTCGGCAAGTTTCTGGAAAGACGT
>Ga0210393_10002655_pt1 | contig 14559 bp, 18 predicted proteins | sample IncBWC27OmetaG_FD_160068 | JGI IMG/M metagenome (GOLD analysis project Ga0210393, IMG submission 160068) | Forest soil microbial communities from Barre Woods Harvard Forest LTER site, Petersham, Massachusetts, United States - Inc-BW-C-27-O ... | reverse complement strand
AAGACTGGACTAGCAGGCTGCGGAAAAACTCGGTTAACTGGCCGATGAGGGTTCAGGCGTCCCAGTTTCGTCGTGCCCGCTGTCAAAGTTGCGTTCAAAATGCCAGCGGACATCTCGAATTTGCGGAGAACCCGATAAGATTTCGTGGATAGCCCGGGCGGCATCTGGCTGGATGCCCCGCTTGCGAAGTCCCATCAGCGAGGCGAGGAAGCCTCGGCTCCGTTCCAGCCAACCGATCCATAGGCCTTCCTCGTTGTTGTCCCCGGGGCGATGCCCAATCACAAAACAGTGTTCGATCCCAGATTTGGTGAAGCGGAAGTACCAGCCGAAGTCCTCTTGCCCGGGTACTTCTGCGGCTTGGTAACCCTTGCCACGTAATTGCTCTGCAAGCCACTTCGCCACGTCATCCCCGAAGCAACACGGATTTATGAAATACTCCTTGGGCTCGGACATGTTAAAGACTGAGCTCTTGAAAGTGACCACCGTTTTGACCGTTGTGTCCATGACTCGCGAATAAGAGTTTATTGCGGAAACTTGTTAAGCACCAGGAATGATTCTTGTTTCCACAACACCTTCTGATAAGAAGAAGGAATGCGCGGAAAAGACGAGCAGCAGTTGGACGTGTTTAGCTATATCAGCCCCGAGCAGCGAGTTCCGCGCGACCATCCGCTACGTTCGCTGCGGGCCATGACCGATGAAGCACTACAGCAGTTGCAGCCTCGGTTCAACCGCTTGTACGCCAAGACTGGGCGACCGTCGATAGCGCCGGAGAAGTTGTTGCGAGCGCTCCTCCTGCAAGCGCTGTACTCGGTGCGCAGCGAACGAATGCTAATGGAACAGCTCGACTACAACTTGCTGTTCCGTTGGTTCGTGGGCTTGAACATGGATGACTCGGTCTGGGACGTGACTGTGTTCACCAAGAACCGCGAGCGCCTGCTCGATGGGGACATTGCCGAAGCCTTCTTCCGAGCCGTGCTCCAGCAAGCACGTGAACGGGATCTGCTTTCGGACGAACACTTCACGGTGGATGGAACGCTGCTGGAAGCGTGGGCGAGTGTGAAGAGTTATCAACGCAGGGATGCGAAGAACGAGGTTCCGCCGGACGATCCCGGCAATGCGACGGTGGACTTCCACGGGGAGAAGCGGTCGAATCAGACGCACGCATCGAAGACGGACCCGGATGCGAAGATGGCCCGCAAAGGCAAGGGCAAGGAAGCCAAGCTGAGCTACAACGGGAATCTGTTGGTGGAGAACCGCCACGGGCTGATCGTTAACACTGAGGTGTTCGAGGCCAACGGAACCGCTGAACGCGATGCCGCGCTGGTGATGCTGGAACAGATTCCGGGTACGAAACAAGTAACCGTGGGAGGCGACAAGGCCTATGACACCGCGGATTTCGTGGCCGAGTGCAGAAACTTAAAGGTCACGCCGCACGTGGCCCAGAACTTGGAGCGGCCCGGTGGAAGCGCGATTGATGCTCGTACGACGCACCACGCCGGATATGCCATCAGTCAGAGGAAAAGAAAGCGCATTGAAGAGTGTTTCGGCTGGCTGAAGACGATCGCGCTGTTGCGGAAGGTTCGGCATCGTGGAATCTTCAGGGTCGGCTGGGTCTTTACCTTCGCGGCCGCCGCCTACAACTTAGTCCGTCTGAGGAATCTGGCGATTCAAGCGACCTAAGCCGAGGTCGCAGTGTGCTCGCAGGCCCGAAAATGAATCCGCGGGACACCAGCGGATGCAGCCAAAACCGTTCCCGAATCACAAAATCACGGAGACTGGAGAGAATCTAAGTCGCGGAGTCGCTTTTTCCGCAGCCTGCTAGCAAAGAGGTTAGCGCCAAGGAAATTGATCTTCGGTTCGGCAGCGTACTGTTCTCCTGCCGTGCGTGGCCTTTGATAAGCAGAGAAATGCAAGGGACGGGAGCGCCAGCTCCTGCATCACTTCCACCCGCCCGCAACTTCTTTGTGTCACGTGCAGAAAAAGCGTACGATGCCCGAGGAGAATCTTGTGGGTTGCCTCCTGCTAGTTGTCTTTCTCGCCTTTCCTCGAATCGCACTCGCATTGTTGTTCCTGTTCTCGAATTATTTAGAACGAGCGTACCATGGTCTGATATTGCCCTTGCTCGGATTTCTGTTCTTACCCCTAACCACGTTAGTGTATGCGTGGATGGCGAATACACGACAGCCTATAGCTGGCATTAATTTACTGATTCTGATTGTCACCATTGTGATTGACCTCGGCGGCCTTAGTGGCGGCGAATATCATCGACGGAGACGGTGGCAGGATTAGCCAAATTCAGAACTTTTTCAAACCCGTCCATACAACGGGAACGGCAAAGTGTTGTCCCCGAGCTACCCATCCGCGGCGGCTTCTCCCAGCATTTTCATCGCACCTGCCGCACCAAATTGGGCACATCCCACAACGCCGATCTGCTGCATCGGGTCGGACTGTGGCAGTAACTATAGACGAGCCCCGCCCCCACGTTGGCCCCCGTTGAGGGGAAAAAGAGGAACTGCCTATGAAGGCTGGTTCACAAATAATCACCGAGGGATCAACCACGAATACCAAGGCTTAGAACAGTGCTTTATGTGCCGCGGATCATTGCTTCAGGGCAAACATCCACCCACAAGTACCAATTGGCGCATTTCTTCGATCTTAGTGATCACTGCCAATCACGGTCTATATGGAAGTGATGGACCCTTCCTCGCATAAATAGCTACGCACCAACAGCGCCAAGTTCGAAATGAAATCACCGACTCATTCGGCACGTAACAGGTGAGGGAAGAAGCCGAGGAAGAAACGCAGCTTGTGAGTAGGCCAGCACTGTCGATTCTCAGCAGCGCAGATTCTCGACACCGCACACTGATATGGTTGAAGCCCCGGAAGTCGAACGTCTCGGGGTTCCCTTCTCTCCTATGTCTCCGGTGCTTTCGGCAAACCCCCGAACTCGATCCGGCGTCTTATCCAAGTGTAACTCCAGTCCAAACTAGGCCAATCGTTCCCGTGGCTTTCCAGAAAGCGATCCGCATCCGTCCGATACTGGAATCCCAAGAGGATATCGTCCTCGTAGCGGACGGCCACCACCTCGAAATGATGCCTCAGAATTTCTCCTAATTTTTCTTGACATCTACTATCTATGTAGTAATATCGCACACGTCGATAGGAGACAAGATGCCCAGTCCGAAACTCACCAAGCTGGAGCTTCAGATCATGGAAACGCTGTGGACCCGCGGTAACGCCTCCATCCGCGAAATTCAGGAAGATTTCCCCGAAAGAGATCGCCCCGCCTACACCACGATTCAGACCACGGTTTACCGCTTGGAGAGCAAGAAGGCGGTCCGCCGCGTGAAGAAGGTCGGAAACTTTCATATCTTCGAGGCCGCGGTTTCGCGCAACGCCGCCCAGAGCAAGCTCATTGACGAACTGCTGGCGTTATTTGGCGGAAGCACGCAGCCCGTCATGGCGCATCTTATTGAGTCCCGGCGTCTCACCCTTGCCGACGTCCAGGAAGCCGAGAAAACTCTTCGCAAGCTCGAGCGAAAGGATAAATCACAATGATTGAAAAATATGTAACGTCCGCGTGGAGTGCCATCGCTCCTGGCCTCGGCAACCATCTCTGGCAGTCCACGCTCGTCGCCCTGATGGCCGGGCTGCTGACTCTGGCTTTGCGCAAACATCACGCGCGCTCTCGCTATTGGCTGTGGTTGGCTGCATCGCTGAAATTCCTCGTTCCCTTCTCGCTGTTGGTCGAACTCGGCCAGCGTCTCACCTGGATGCGGCATTCGGCGCAATCCGTCAGCCCCGGGTTCTACTTCGCCATCGACCAAATCGGCCAGCCATTTTCGCAGTCGGCTATCCGCGTTTCGTCCACGCCCAATCCTTCGATCGCGTACTCGAGTCTTACGCACTTCCTTCCGTTCGTGGGCGTCCTATGGGTGAGTGGTGTTCTTGCAGTTATGCTTGTTTGGACTGTGCGCTGGTTCCGGATTTCTTCCGCGATGAAATCCTCAATCCCTTTGCACGATGGCCGTGAGGTGCAGGCCCTGCGCCGCGTCGAACGGATCGGCGGACTCCGCGATCCCATCCGGCTGCTCTTGTCGCGTGCCCCCTTCGAGCCGGGGATTTTCGGAATCGCCCGGCCGACTCTCATCTGGCCCGATGGCATTTCCAAACGACTTGACGAAGCCCACCTCGAAGCCGTCCTTGCACACGAGGTCTGGCACGTGCGCCGTCGCGACAATCTCTTCGCCGCGCTGCACATGCTGGTCGAGGCCGCTTTCTGGTTCTATCCGCTCGTATGGTGGCTGGGAGCCCGCCTGGTCGAGGAACGCGAGCGCGCGTGTGACGAAGAAGTCGTTGCTTTCGGCAGCGATCGTCAAGTCTATGCGGAAAGCATTTTAAAAGTTTGCGAATTCTGTCTGGGGTCGCCGTTACCGTGTGTCTCTGGCGTCACCGGCGCAGATCTTAAGAAAAGGATGGTCCATATTATGAACGATCGCATCTTGCACAACCTGGGCTTGGCTCGCAAACTCCTGCTGACCGTGGCCGCCGCGCTGGCGATTGCTCTTCCCGTCACCTTCGGCTTGTTCAATGCCACGCCCGGCCGCGCTCAGGAGCAGACCGAAACTCCAACCCCTTCAACGCCGATATACTCTTCCCTCTCGATCAAGCCTTCCGCAACTGCGAACGGAGACAAGCGGGCAAAGATGCTGTTCTCTCTCATGGACGGCAGCTTTGTCGCCAACGGAGTCACTCTGGAAAGGCTCATTCAACTGGCGTACCACGTTCAAGCCGCACAAATCTCCAGTCCTCACGACTTCCTTAACAAAACGAAATTCGATATCGAAGCCAAACTCGATCCCTCGTTGGTTGCCGCCATGCATCAGCAGGTTTCCAATGGCAAGAACTTCGACGATCAAACCATGCTGAAGTCGTTGCTGGCGAACCGATTCAAGCTGGTGACACACTCCGAGGCGCAGACTCTCCCAGCGTACGACCTGGTGATCGATGAGAATGGCGCGAAGCTCCAGCCTTCAGCGAACGAGCCGCGCATGATGCGTCTTGGCCGTGGCGAACTTACTTCCTCAGGCGCTCCCTTGGAATTGTTGGCCGAGCAGTTATCGGCTCGCCTGGGGCGTCCGGTCGTGGATAAGACAGGCCTCAAGGGCAATTACGCCTTCAACCTTCACTGGACACCCGATCCATCGGAAGAAGAAAATTTAAAGCAATCGGGGGAACTAGCTGCTCCGGAACCGGCCACCGATTCGAACGGCCCGTCGCTCTTGACAGCCCTTCAAGAGCAGCTCGGCCTGAAACTACAACCGCAAACTGAACCCGTGCAGGTGCTCGTCATCGACCACGCCGAACAGCCGTCTGAAAATTAGCACTCGAAGTGTCTCACTCTTGTGAGGGTGCCCCATTCTAAACATCGCGCAGTCCGCGACACTTGGAGTGGGCTTTTGATTTCTTGAGTTCTGTAATGGGAAGGCCTTTGGATGTGGGTGTTGTAACCCGGCGAAACAGACTCAGACGCAAGGCGAGCATGTCTCTCGATTCTTTCTTCCAGCTGGTTGAAAAGTCAATATGATCTGGACGATCCAATTCTGGCGAAGGGCAACCATCGCCATGGACTTGCTGAACAAATTTCCCAATCCGCAAGAGCGGCGCGTGTCAGTTACGGGCGCCGGCGCATGGACTGGCAATGCACGAATCGCTAAGGAAAGACCAATCCGGGGTAGTGGGTCAGTTTGAAGTTCCAGTTTCGACCCTTGCCTACGTTTCCTCAGTCGCCAATCGAACGAATGACCCGCGCCGGATTTCCTCCGACAAGAGTATTCGGGGGAACGTCCTTGGTGACTACCGAACCTGCCGCGATCACCGAATTCTCGCCTATCGTTACGCCACCGATGATGGTCGCGCCGGCTGCGATCCACACGCTTTTCTCAATCACGACAGGCGTTCCGATTGTGGCGGCGCGTCGCTGCGAGGGTGAAGGGGATGGCCCGTCGTGATGATGCGCACGCTCGGCCCGATCATCACATCGTCCGCGATGTCGAGGCCGCCAAGGTCACAGAAAGTGCAGTTCAGATTTACGAAGACATTATGCCCGACGCGAATTTCGTCCCCACCGGCAGTATAAACATGGAGGGATCAGTAAAAAGCTCTTGTCTACTTTTTTACCGATAGGTTCGCTGAACAATGCTCGAATTTCGTCCGCATCGTCGAACGTCAAACGGTTAAGTGTGGCGGTGATCGCCATCGCGCGTTTAACGTTTGCCAACATGGCCGCTGATTCCGGCGTCCTGCTGTAGAATATTTTTGTGCGATCGTCATTCGGCATTCGTTATTTTCCTCGGGTTGCGGTTGAGCGTGCGCTTCGGCGCACCAAAGCCGCGCCGAGCTTCGCTGAGTATAGCCCCAAAGCTGAAAGGTCAAAATCCGGCCAGGGCGGCAATTCAGAATGACCCACTACCCGATCCCGCTTCCGTTTGACCCATTCGCACTTCATAATGGATGATTGTGACGCATGGACGTTGAACGCATCATTGACGAGATTCAGCAGCTACAGGAAATGTTCGAAGCGCCGGATATCAGGCCACTCAGCGCAAGCGACATCGCTGCCGCCAACCGAAGGCACGACCAAACCCTCGCGCAGAGCCCATGGTTTCAGCTCTGGCAGCGTTACGGCGTGTGCTGCCGAGCTGAAACCGAAGGCGCGCCTCGGATTCAAAGCTAGTGCCGCCTTCACCGTCTTGAACCGATAGCCATGCTGGCTTTCCGGGCGGGAGTTGCACCGCTGAATTCCACCGCCTTCAAGGAGGACTGTTTCGACAAGAATCTGCAGCACCGTACTGCTTACAGGAATGATTGCACCTTAGGCGGCGCGCATAATCGCACGGCACTCATGGCCCATAGATGAAAAGCAGAACACCGACCTTGCTAGGGCGCTGGATCAGATAATCAGCTTGTTGAGGGGCATCCTCATTGCTCTATGGGCTATCGTCGGCCCTGCTGTGGTTCAGACATTAAGCGCGATATGACGAGGTCGATGCGTAATCGGGACTTATCAACAATTAGGCTCTCGGCTGCGTGAGAAGGTTCACCGGAAGGATCAATTCGGACCTATAATAAAGCTCTTCAGGAGGCCCTCTAATGAGGCATTTCCTCTCCTTCGTGTTGATTGCCGCAAGTATTTGTGCATTCTCGCAGACCAAAGATCAGCAAAACGGCGAGATCAAAGGTACGGTGACAGACCCGAGTGGAAACCCTGTGCGCGGCGCTACTGTCTATGCAGTACAGCAGGGCCTCACGTTGGACGACATTGTTCCTCGTTCGGTCAAGACGGACGGTGATGGGAAATTCGATTTTCGCGGGGGTTTGCAGTTGGCGGGGTACAAACTCTACACGCGAAAAGACGAGGACGGTTACCCTGACCCGTTCACGCCGCTCTACGCAAACTCGAATTCCCCAGCGCCTACGGTTGATCTCACAGAACATCGCTCGGCAACAGTGAGCATAAAACTGGGGGAGAAAGCCGGGGTGATTGCAGGACGAGTTATCGACAGTGAGAGTGGTACTGGCGCGAAGGCCATCTTAATTTTCAGCGATGAAGATGGACACGCGGTGAAACTTTTCGTCGATGGCCGGTATCGCGCACTATTACCGGCTGGGAAAAATGTGACCTTGTTGGTGATAGCCGTGTCGTCGCACTTCGATGAACAGCGCCCGATCGCTTCCCTGCGGTTTGAACCAGGACAAGAGATTTATATGGATATTCCGGTCTCCCAACACTGATAGGCGCTGCCATTGCCTCCAACCGATAAGTTCAGGCCGGCAAACAGTTTTTCATTTTTTCTCCGCGCGATCGGTCACTTGTAGAAGAATCCAATCCTGCCTCGTGCGTATCACATCAGAAATTTCCTCGACCCGCATCCGAATACCAGTTTCTCGAGGGGCTTGGCCCTTCAAATCCTGCCGCCACCAGAGCATGAGCCTCTGTGTCCAGCTCTCCTTGTTGAACTGACCCCCGTGAGCCAGCAAGACGTCCTTATCACTCTTTCCAAAAGGGTTGGCGGAAACTACGCCTCCGTCCGCAGTAGGAAACGACAGGGTCTTTTGCGCAGTTGCCTCCCCTAAAGGCAACTGCGCGAAAACCATGAGAATGAGACCACTCAAGCTGCAAATGTAACATCACCCACAATTGACGTTATATCCCCATAGCTCTCACCAACCGGGAGTCAAAGTAGTTTTCCTTCCGGCTCACTTGTACAATCACTCGCGGCCGAGTCATGCCGCGCGTGCCTTCGCAGAGAACAGGCATGCCGCAACCTCACGGAGGACCTGCTCGTAGTCAGCGGCTATCGCCCGCTCTACATGAATACGAGCGCCCTTTACGCCCGCTTCTTGCGCCAACCTCTTGAACTCACTCTGAAGAAAGACTTCCAACTGCTTCGGTGTCAAGACCGCAATGGGAACAGTAGAGGACTGGCCGGTCTCGGTCTCGATCCTGACGCAGTATGGAGATTCGGACTGCTGCGTTTCTGGAGTCATGCGACACCCCTGTTTCTGGAGCGACGAAAGTGGCAAGCAAACTCTTAGCATTTTAGCGCGTCAGCGGCCTATCTGGGTGGGCATACCTCGCCCTCATCGCAATCAGGTCCAGTATGCGGGGTCACTCCGGTCCCAGAATCCGGGACCCTAGCCATGCGCTTGCTCCCAGGCAGACCACCTAGGGCGCCGCAACCCCAGTAACCGCTGCAAAAAGATAGCGTACAAATAAACCGAGTTGCTTAGCCTCAATGCGCTCATCATTGCCGTGTACGCCCCGATTCTCTTCTTCGGTCTTGGGCACGCCTATGCCATATGCTTGAACGCCTTTTGCTCGCAGGAACGAGGAATCAGTGGCCCCCGTTGTCATAGTAGGTAAGGTAATGGCCTCGGGACTAACTTCCTTTTGTGCGCGTTCCAAAGCGGCAAACATTTCCGTGTTCAACTTGCTAGGAGGTGCCGCTGGCATCGAAAGCGAAACATCCTCGGCTACGACTCTTACTTGCGGATCGTTGATGATCTCCCCCAGCATCTCGCGGAACTTTCCGAGGTCTTCGTCGGGCAGGGCGCGCACGTCGAGCGTCGCCTCGGCGGAGGGTGGGATGACGTTGGATTTGTAACCCGCCTTCAACATGGTGGGAACGACCGACGTCCGCACCATCGAGTAGTACTGAGGCTTCTTGCGCTTTAATTCCTCTTGTACCTTTGCATTCAGCACGTTTCGATACAATGCCGCTTCCTCGGGCGTTGAAATTGTGGCCAGGCGTTCAAAAAATGCGCGGGTAGTTTCATTGAGCCGCGCGGGGGTATCCCACGTTCCCGCCTTCACGACGGCAGCGGCGAGGTGGACGACGGCATTGTCGATTCGAGGTACCGCCCCGTGTCCGCTGCTGCCCGTAGCTTCCAGACGCAAACCTCTCGGGAGCTTCTCTGCGGTCGCGACGCCGAAGTACTTTACCGCCCCATTCTCCACCAGCGATCCGCCTCCTTCGTTGAGCGCAAACTCACAGTCAATCTTGTCCCAATATCGATCCGCGATAGTGGCCATGCCCGCGGGCGAAGACATCTCCTCGCTGGCTTCGGACAGGAAAATGACGTCTCGGTCGAGCAGCACCCTCGTGCGCTTCAATTGCAGAAGCACCTCCAGATTGGCGGCCACCATCGCCTTATCGTCGGACGCACCGCGACCGTAGATCACGCCATCGCGCTCATTGGCAGCAAAGGGGTCAACCGTCCAGTGCGCTCGATCGACGGGAACAACATCCTCGTGTCCCATGAGCAGCAACGGGCGTTTTTTTCCGTTGCCCTTAAGCCGCGCAACAATACTGGCGCGGCCTGGCACGGGTTCAAGAATTTCCGATTCGATTCCTTCGTTCTTCAGCACGCCTTCGATATAGTTCGCCACCTTCGACTCATCACCGGGAGGATCCTGAGTATCAATTCTTACAAGATCGACAAGAAAATGTACCGCTTCGGTTTGGGCCTGCTCAGAATTCAAAGAAAAGCGTTTGGACTGTGCCAGGCTCAAGCTTGCGGTCGCGAGCACACAGCTTCCCAGGAAAATCGCTAGGAGTGTCGATCGAATCAAAGCAGCGCCTCCAGGCGAGCGATTATAGCTTACCCTCAGTGCCTCAGAAGGTTTCCCGGGCCGGAAATGAAGAGCAGCTTGCCAGCACTGATCTTGTTCTCAGGACAGAGTCCCAACCGGGATGCAAAGGCGAAGCATTATGAAATCGGGACACGTCTGTGGCGATCTCGCATGGGATGGTCTGGGCTGCAATCGCGCTGATGCCAGGCACGTTGGTGAGAGCCACTCCGAGGATTCAATTCAGCTCACCGCGGAGGTCGAACGTCTTCGGCTCATACCGGCGCGCCGTCGATAGGCCGACGTCTTGGTTCCTTGGGCAACTGTTGGCCCGTGCTTGTCGCTGTCTCCAGACTTCCGGAGTTTCCAAGTTCCCGACTGTCCGGGAGTATCGCGTCGCAGCTCGAATTAAATGACTGGCGCGCCATTTTTGCGGGCTCCGCGATGAGGTGCTGGGATTTTTCATGGGTAACAGTCTGTCCGATCCGAAGCGCCTGCTCATCCCATTTATCGGCACCGATCGCTTACGTGACTCTTGCGCATCCACTAGCAAGAACAGGAAGAACCGCTTAAGATGTCCAGTGCCTCACTGCCCGTCGCAAACGGGCACGGCATCCATTGGTACGAGGTTCACGATGAACACGAACGCAAACCCAACGCAAAATTTGGCCGACCAATCGCCCGCGGCAAATGGACTGGCAATGGTTCGTCTCACGATTGGCGCGATGTTGGTATGGGTCTTCTTCGAAAATCTGGGAAAAGGGCTCTACACTCCCGCAGGCTACGCAGGCCTGATCAACTATTACATAAAAGCGAGCCACTCGCCGGCCGCCTGGAAGGCAGTTATGGGTTTGATGGCGAGTCACGCCGCGCTGGCGGCGCCTATGCAGGCGATGGCGGAGATCTCTCTCGGGGTACTGCTCGTCATCGGTCTGTTGACGCGCCCGGTTGCCTTTGTGGCGTTTCTGTACCTAGCCAGCCTTTGGATCTCCGAGTGGGGCACATCGTGGATTTGGGAGCTGCTGGTTCCGGTGCTCGCATCGCTTGCGCTCGCGGTGGGGCGAGCCGGTCGAGCGTGGGGCGTCGACGCCTTGCTGGCGCGGCGCTGGCCTTCCTCCCCATGGTGGTGATTTGAGCGTGCTTACTTGAGCCCAGATCCAGTGCGAGTGTCGGTCGTCATTCCTACGTACAATGAAGCGCAGTCCATCGGCCGCGTCTTAGCTGATCTCCCAGCCGATATTGCCACTGAGGTCTTGGTGGTTGATAGCAATTCATCCGACGGGACTCCCGAGATCGCTTCAAAGATGGGCGCCCGCGTTATTCACGAGCCTCGCCGGGGATACGGTCGCGCTTGTTTGACCGGGCTTGCCGCTGCAACTAATCCTGACGTTGTAGTGTTCCTCGACGGCGATTACAGCGATCGGCCTGCTGAGCTGCCGCTTCTGTTGGCTCCAATCATTTACGGCCGAGCCGATATTACCCTGGGCTCCCGTCTGGGGAAGCAGAGCATTCGTGGGGCGTTGCCTTGGCATGCCGCGTTTGGGAACCGTCTGGCAGCTCTCCTGATCAGGCTGTTGTACGGTCCAAGGATCACTGACCTCGGACCGTTTCGCGCCGCGCGAGCAGATGTCCTTCGCCGGCTTGAGCTGCAAGAGAACACGTACGGCTGGGCGGTTGAAATAATTCTAAAAGGTACGCTCCAGGGATTCCGCATCGTTGAGGTGCCGGTGAGCTATTACCCGCGGATCGGAAAATCGAAGATTAGCGGTACGCTGAGGGGCACGGTCGGAGCGGCGTGGTTTATCCTCTCCCTGATAGTGCGCTATTATTTTCGGCATCGAAGGGCCGGAATGCGACGGCCCGCGTGAGTCTCGGGCAGCGGCCGTGAGAACGATCTCCTATGGAATCCTCTAGCCGGGGCACCATGCTTTCGCGCGCTGACGATTGCATGCTAGTGATCATGGCGAAAGCACCGAAGCCCGGCAGAGTCAAGACCCGGCTGGCTCAGAGTTTTCCTCTGACTGCGGTCACGGCGTTCTATCGCGGCCTGCTGGACGACACGATGACGCTGGCGCGATCGCTGGGTAATGTGGAAGTCGCCATTATGTGCCCCGGTTCCGATCTCGACGAGCTAGCATGCTTGGCGGGTAAGGAGATGTGCGTGGTGGCGCAGAAGGGTGAAGGCCTCGCGGCGGGGCTCACTTCGGTGTTCGCCCATTTTGCAGCGGGCCACCGGCGCGTCATCGCATTCAACAGCGACAGCCCCCACCTGCCGGCGTCGGTTCTGGAAGACGCATTCAAGATCCTCGCTGCGCACGATATAGTGATCGGACCGACACACGACGGAGGCTACTATCTCATCGGCGCGAAGGCCAGCCATCCAGCGCTCTTCGAGAATGATGGAATGGGTACTACGAATGCACTTGAAGCGCTGCTGGCGCGCGCTCGGACCCTCGCTCTTTCAGTAGGCTTCACCGCTCCTTTTTACGACATCGACGTCGCTAGCGACCTGGCTAGGCTCGCTGAAGAACTTCGTCTCGCTCCGGCGCGGGCGCCCCGAACAGCAGCCTGGTTGACGGAGTGGGACCAAGCGGTGGCGCAGTTACGGCCGGGCACGGGAGACCTGTGAAGCTCACGCCATCCCGCAGGCTGCATGCTCTCAGCCTCGTCATGCTTGCGTCGCTGACGATCTGCTCACGCAAGCTCGGCAGTATGGGTGGACTGTCCTTCATCCTTCCGCTGGCAGCTGCCGGCATTGCGTACCTGCTCGCCATTCGTGAACTCTTCTTCACGTCGAGGTTCCCGCGCCGCGTCATCGTCGTCGGGCTCGTGCTGGCTGCTCTCTGGCGCCTTGCATTTCTACAGATGCCGCCGGGTTCAGATGATGACATTCATCGATATGTTTGGGATGGCCGCGTTCAGCGACTCGGCTATGACCCTTATACGGTCGTTCCCAGCGATCCTGCGCTCGCCGCGTTGCACACGCCTGAGACCCGCACGCTGAACAACCCGGATCTACCGAGCCCATATCCAGCGGGCGCCGAGCTTTTCTTCCGCGCCGTAACTGCGATTCATGAGTCTGTCTTTGCGCTGAAAGTAGCATTTGTAGTTTGCGATGTCGCGATTGTTCTCGTTTTGCTCGATATTTTGGGTCGTAGTGGACAAGCAGCGCACTGGGTTCTAGCTTATGCCTGGAATCCACTGCTGGCGACGGAAGTGGCGGGCAGTGGTCACATCGACATTGTCGGTACACTCCTGCTGCTGGTGTCTTTCGCTGCGCTAAGCCGGCGCTGGCGTGCGGTTGCAGCCGTGACATTTGGGCTGGCGGTTGCCGTGAAGTTCCTCCCGATTGTGCTGCTGCCACTCTACTGGAGGCGTGTTCGGATGCGCGACGCTGCGCTGGCGGCTGTCGCGGTCGGACTCCTGTACGTACCATTTTTCAACCACGGGTGGATTCCGATCGGCTCGCTCGGCACCTACGTGCAGAGTTTCCGCTTTAATGATCCCGTGTTTACAACCCTCGAGCGAGTGGCGGCACCGCAGCTTGTGGTTGGCCTGGCAGTGCTCGTCGGCTTTCTTACCGCAATCTGGATGAGAATCAAGGCGTCGGCGTTGTCTGCTGATGCGTTTGCCTGGCCTATGGCAGCATCGCTTCTATGTGCACCAGTCGTATATCCATGGTACCTCCTCTGGCTGCTGCCGTTCCTGCGGTCGGCCGCGACGGTGCCGATCATCATCTGGACGGTGAGCATCATCCCTACTTATTACGTTTGGCATCTGCGCGCACTTGGGCGTCCTTGGTTGGTTCCTGGCTGGATTATGCTGCTGGAATATGGATCCGTGGCAGCGGCCGCTGCAATTATCGGGTTTCGCCGGTTTAGACGACCAGCGGCAACCGGAAGCTCAACCGATTAGGTGCGCTTGCGAATGCGGTCTGCAAAGTTGTGTGACATAACGAGCCCGGCTGCGTCGGGATGCGAGGACGCAATCAGCCTGTTCCTGCTATATAATTCGCAGCCAACCGAGCAAGGGTGCCAATGACTGGCTTGGGTGAACTGCGCCGTGCGACTCGTGTATCCCAAAGCTTTTGCCCATCATCCAACACAGCACCCTTTCAATTCACCAAGGAGCGAACACCATGACAAATGCGAGCCGTGCAACGATGATCCCTCTTCTGGCTTTCGGGGTACTGGTCCTTGCTGCAACTTCCCGGGCGCAGCAGCGCCCACCAATTGTCGAGCAGATCGCCAAGACGTATGGCCTCGATTCGTTCGGGAAAATTGAAGCCATCCGCTACACGTGGAATGCACAGTTCCCTGGAGTGAATGTCTCCCGTTCATGGGTTTGGGAGCCCAAGACCAACAAGGTTTCCTATGAGGGGAAGGACAAAGACGGTAAGCCGGTCAAGGTTACCTACATGCGCTCCG
>Ga0210393_10002650_pt1 | contig 14577 bp, 11 predicted proteins | sample IncBWC27OmetaG_FD_160068 | JGI IMG/M metagenome (GOLD analysis project Ga0210393, IMG submission 160068) | Forest soil microbial communities from Barre Woods Harvard Forest LTER site, Petersham, Massachusetts, United States - Inc-BW-C-27-O ... | reverse complement strand
GTACTATTCGTCACGAGAATATGACAAGTCGATACAACAGTGTCGAAAGGTCGTGGAAATGTTTCCCGATGTTTCCATGCCCCACGACACAATCAGCGGCGACTACACACAGAAAAAGATTTACGAAAAGGCGCTCCAAGAATATCAGCGAAGTCTAATCCTTCAGGGTGAAACGGAGCTATCTGCTGCGATGGGAAAAGCTTTTGCTGCCGGGGAGTGGGTAGGTGTTCTCAGAAAAAGGGTCGAGGTCTCTCAGAAGCATGATACCAGCGATTATGACCCGGCCTTCGTCGCTGAATGTTATGCAGCTCTAGATGAAAAAGACAAAGCGTTTCTGTGGTTGGAGAAGGCCTATGATGAACATTCGAGCCTTCTCTTCATCAAAGTAGAACCTGATTTTGACAACATTCGCTCCGACCCGCGCTACTCTGATCTTCTGCGAAGGATGGGGCTGCCACAATGAGTGACTTCAACCTCCCGATTCTGAGCAAGCCAGAGCGGATACGAAACTGAGGGATCCCGAAAAAGTGCGTTCTCCCTCAGCTGCCTGCCAGCCGATAACTGTTGAAACCAGGCGATTTCGCTCAAATTTCGACTCCTTTCGATTCGGTTCAGCGGCCTGCGGTATGCTGAAGCCATGCGAAAAGGATCGCTCCAACCGCAAAAACGCAAGCCCCGCCAAAAGCGATCCAGCTTCCTACTCGAATCCTCTGTTGCCTCTGTTCCAAGGAAAGGTGAGCGCGGGACGCGGGTGGCCTGCCTCGAACCTTAATGCTTCGCAACCATAGGCTCACCCAGAACCATGAAATGGCACCGAGAACGCAGAGAATTACCGGGAACGTCATTTTCATGTTCAGGATTTGAACATCCCCGTGGCGCATGAACACATAACGTATCACGGCAGCCGTAAAGGCAAGCTCATATCCATACAACAGAGGGTCGATTATCAGCCTTTTCTTCGCTCTGACCGGGTCGATAGATTTTCGCAGTGCATAAGCGGCTGAAGTCGAGATGACTCATATCGCTGCGCCCGCCAGGGCAAGCCAACCGATCCCTCGCGTCAATGTCACAAGTACGCCTCCTCCCACATACGGAAGAAGGGCAGCACAAATCGCCACGAACATTTGGAGGCGGCTCGCCTTGGGTCGTTCAGTTTGATTCGCCATCGGAGCGGGCGGCATGGCTAAGAATATTGGGGGATCGGCAAAAGTTACAAGATAACTGTTGTCATTAGATAGGGTAAATTGAGAATTGGCCGACCCTCGTCCGGGATCAAAACGCGTCATGGAGATATTTCACCAGTTGCAGAGGCCCACCAACGCTATAATCGCTTGCAGCGTGACTAAATTATCTGACTGGCCAGAATGGATTTCAGGTTCTGGTTCTTGTGCCGCACGCCATTCGGGAGGGACCTATGCTTCGAGGCCACAGCTTCAGTTTTGGGTCAGTTTGCGCGGTGTTGGTACTTTTGTTTGTGCCGGATTACTTGAGTGCTGCTACTCCACTGTTCAAGCCTGCTCAAAGTTACGGAGCAGGCGGCTATCCTGCCAGGTCTGTGGCGGTCGCCGATATTAACGGGGACGGCAAACCCGACATCATCGTGGCCAATGGCTGTACCGGTTGCGGTAGCGGGCCGAACTTCGGGGTTGCAGTGCTTCTAGGTACGGGCGGAGGAGGATTTGGAACTGCCCAGGATTATAGTTTGAATAACCAGGCGGCTGTTTCTGTCGCGGTTGGGGACGTAAACGGGGACGGGAAGCAGGACATTCTTGTCACGACAGATTGTTTCAGCACAACTCATTGCGACACCGGCGGCGTGTGGGTCTTGTTGGGCGACGGCCATGGAAACTTTCAAACCCCGGTCGTCTATAACTCGGGGGGCGTGGGCGCAAGCGGAATTGCGGTTGCGGATTTTAACGGCGACGGAAAGCTCGATGTGGCCGTGGCGAACTGCGCGGCAACCGGCAGTGCCACTTGTTCTTCAGGGATTGGAACCTTGGCCGTGCTTTTAGGTAATGGCGACGGAACATTTCAGTCTGCTAAGACTTTTGCTGCAGGTGGTATGCACTCATGGGATATCGCTGCAGGTGATGTGAACGGAGACAACAACATCGATATTGTAATTACTAATTGCGCGGCCATCGGATCAGCCTGCGAATCTGCGGGCGTAGACTCCGTTGTGGGCGTTCTTTTGGGCAATGGCGATGGCACCTTCCAGCCCGCGAAAACCTACGATTCTGGAGGCGGCGCGACCGGCGGCCTGGCGCTGGCGGACCTCAACGCCGATGGCAAACTGGACGTGGTTGTCACTAACGGCAAGGTTGCTGTACTGCTGGGGAACGGCGACGGGTCGTTTCAGGCCGCCATTGGCTACGACCCCGGGGGATCTGGTGCCGATGCAGTGGTGGTAGCGGACGTAAATCATGACGGTAGACCCGACCTTCTCGTGGCCAATTATTTCTGCGGTAGTACTTACAATTGCAGCCACGGCAGTATTGGGGTGCTCCTGGGAAACGGCGATGGTACTTTTCAACATGCTGTGTCTTACGCATCGGGCGGAGATGGTGCATTTAGGCTGGCGATCGCAGATCTGAATGGGGATTTTAAGCCTGACGTTATAGTGGCTAATACCTTCACCACCGGTGGCGAAAACAGCACGGGAGTTGTAGGCGTGCTAATGGGCACTGTGGGGTTCGAGACGTCTAGCAACATCCAGTCCAGCCTAAACCCTTCAACCTACGGACAAACGGTAAGCTGGACGGCGACGGTTACCTCCTCCGGTTCGATCACGCCGACGGGGAAAGTGAATTTCACGTGGGGCATCTACACGATTGGCGCCGCAATCCTCAACGGTAGCGGCGTAGCCACTTTCAGCAAATCAAATCTCAACGCCGACGCTTATCCGCTGACGGCAGTGTATGTAGGCGATGCGGTTAATCAAGGCAGCAAGTCAGTTGAGCTGAACCAACTCATTTTGGAGACTACGAGTTCGGCCACGCTCACTTCATCCCCGAACCCGACCAAGCAAGGTCAGGCGGTGACTTTCACTGCTAAAATTTCGTCGCCGACCGTCACTCCAACGGGTGCAGTCACCTTCACGGCGGGGAAGATTGTGCTGGGGACAGCTCAACTCATCCGCGGCAAAGCAACGATGATCATCTCGTCGCTGGCTGTGGGCTTGACCAAAGTCACAGCGACCTACTACGGAGACTCAAACATCGCCAAGAGTTCAGCTTCGGTTATCCAGACCGTGCAGTAGCACAAGCTCTCTGGGGTCTCGTGGGGATCTCCTGGGATTCAGGCCAGTTGACGTAGCCAGGCGATTTCACTCAGAACCCCGCCAAACTTTATTTCGGGCCAAAATCAACAGCGCGTCCCAGCCCGTAAAGCCGGCGCGAGCCACCAACGCTCGGCCCGAAGCCCGCGCGGTCGGCGATCAGTCTTCGGCGAGATGGCGGTGGTGACCGGAATTGTCTTCCGCACTCTCTTTGGGCTCGTCCAGCCACATCCTCAGCGCACGGTCGCTCAGGTTCATCTCGACCACAGTAACTTCGTCGGGCTCGATGGTGACAATCATCATTTGCAGCTTGGGCTCGCCTAGGTTCACGTAGATGAGCGCGTCGTCGGAGTCATCCTGGGTCCGAGTGCGAACGAACAGTCGCCAGTCTGGGCCGAGAGAATACTCGACCAAACGTTGCAGGTCTTCGCTCCTGCTGGCTCTCGTGTGCATGCTGGCGGAGGATGGGTGGAAGTCCTCGAAAACTGCGAGCCTGATGCCGCTGACGCCTGCGGGACGGGCGCCAAGCGACATGGCGAAGCTTAGGAACGGGATGCGCATGTGGCGCACTCCGTAATGATCTTCGATCGCGTGGACCACGCCGTTGAACTCGTGTCCATGAAAGCTGCTGGAAGAATCAGGATCGCCGGCAAACGAAGGAGCGCATGCGCAGACGACGACCAGGAGCACGCTGGCAAGCGTGCGAAGCGGATTGCGGAAGAGATTGCTGGGGAGGTTGCGGATAAAAAGTTTCACTTTTGATCTCCTTTGTCCTTCTTCGGGAAGCTTCGCGGGTTCAGCTTCGGGATGCCAAACTCACCTCCCAGATCGGCTAGCTGGTCAACGTCGATGGGGCCGACGATAGTGACGAACGTCAGCTCCTTGGGCTCGGCGGAGATGATGACGATTCCTACCATTTTGTCCTCTTCCAGCTTGAAGAAAACGTCCACGTTGTCGCCGTCGGTCTCGCTGCGCACTCCGACCACCTTGGTCCATGCCGGCGCGTGCACCTGGGAGCGCAGGGATTCCACGTCGGCAGCCGAGTACTCGCCTACTTTGGAGAACTCGAAGCTGCGCACGTAGATGCCTTTCAGGTTGGCGACCACTTTGGCGGCCTGCTTCTCTTCCGGATCTTCGGGGTTGAGAAACCTGGAGGCCCAGCGGAGCATGGGGCCCTCCATGTTGACTTCGACGGTTTCCTTGGCCTTAGCCGAAAGTTTCTGGACATCGGCGGGAATTTTGATTTCCTGGGCCCGCGCCCACAGCGGCAGCGCCAGCAACATCGCAGACATCAGGACGAGCGACAGTACTGGATTTCGCTCTCTTAGCGTTGTGTCGATTGCGTTTGTATTTCTCATGCGCTACTCCCTTTCTTGCTGGTTCGCCCGTGGATCGGAATGAAGTTGATCTGAATTGACTCGCCCGGAATTGATCTGGTCGACTCTGGTCTTCGCCAGTTGGAGTTTGCGTCCGGCAATGCGCAGAGCCAGAAGCAGGCGTTGTTTGGCAGCTTCTCCCTGAGTGCGCTCACGCTGGACGCTGCGATAGTGGACTCCGCCCACGACCAGCCCCGCGGCGAGAACGGTTACAGTCGCCCAGCGGAGCAGGTTCGCTGGAGCCAAGGGCTGATCGAAGATTTTCAGCCACAACTCACGCCACGCGTGGTCGGCCTGTCGCGAGCCTATCTCCGCGGCACGGGCCAGGACGCGGTGGGTAAAACCCTGCGGCGGTTCCCGCCGCCGAAGTGCGTTCTTGAGTTCGTCCTCGACACGGGTCATAAGGTTACTTCTCCGATTTCACTTTTCTTATCTCACTTCCCCCATGGTGCGGACCACCTTGTCGCGCAGCATGGCCAGCGCGCGTTGCAGATGACTCTTGACGGTAGCGGCGGGCATATCCAGAATTTGGGCAATGTCTTCCGCCGACAGGTCTTCCTGATAGCGCAGGATCACCATCAGCCGTGCCTTTCCGGGCAGCGACGCCACTAGTTGCTGCAACCTGCGAGCCAGAAACGGATCCGCGGGCTGCACGCCCAGCGAAAACGCTACCGACTCCGGTAAATCTTCCAGGCTCACCTGCGGCATTCTATGGCGGCGCATGCGATCGATGCAGCGATGGCTGGTCACCTTGCGCAGCCAGAACACCACGTGTTCCGGCGACTTCAGCGTGCTCAGCTTGGCGTGCAGCTGCATAAAGACGTCTTGGGCCAACTCCTCGGCGGCGGGCGGGTCGGCCAGGAAATGCAGAGCAATGCTGAACACCATGGACTGGTGCCGGCGCACGATCTCCGCAAAGTCGCCTACGACAACATCCGCAGCTGCGTCTGCGGGAACGGGCTCTGCCATAGCCAAGCTCTCTGACCGCCTCACTTTACCTATACGTGCGGGAATTGGGTAGGGAATGCAAAATGTTTGGGCGAGCGGACTTCACCGCCGTACTCTGGTGGCGCTGAGAACGAGTATCATAAGTGGGTCAATGGACGACGCAAACAAGGTCACGCCATCAGGGAACTGCGGGCCTTTTCACGGCGACTCCTAGATTTGTGTCTTCTCTCCGCGACCTTTAGGCACCTTACGAACGGGTCCTAGAGTATGTTTAAACTTGGCATATTCAAGAGTGAGCAACTGACGCCGGACCATTTGCAGGGCTTCGTAAACAGCCGTAAATTCATTGCGCTGGACCTATTTAACTCGTTAGATGGTTTGCCACCGGCTGAGATCGATGCGATCCAAGAGCGAATGTTGCGCTGGTTCCGAGTTCACAACGGCGTTTTAAAATGCACTTATGCGCGGCGTTTCGAAGACTTCGACCGGTTGTCCAGTTCGGCCATATCGGCGCACTTCTCTACTAACCAAATCATCCGGGTGCACGACATCGGTGTATCGGATGGGCGCACCTCATGCGATCTTTACGACCATCTGAACCGCTTGTATGACGGGCGGCTCGACTTCCTGGCGTCGGATTGTGCTCCTTTTTTGTATGTTCTAAAACGGACGCATGGCAGGAATCGGCTCATTGTTGATGACCAGCAGCATGTCTTGCAGATTGTTACACCGCCGTTCGTGTTCATCGTTGTCGGCCGACGAGAAAGGATAACGCCTTATCCTCTAAATGCTCTGATACGACACCTCGTGACGGTCCTCTATGCACGCCCTTTGCTGGAACACTATAAGACTGGGAGCCCTGATATTCAGCGCACTAGGATAGAGCTTTTCGGTCGGGCGTGTCGCGCATACATGAGCCAACACCACAACTTTCGCTTTGACGCCTATGACGTTTTTTCAGGCGCTACCGAGGGCTTTGACATCATTCGAGCAATGAATGTGCTGAACTACTCTTATTTTTCCGAACCACAGTTAATTCAGGCGGCGGAGAATATCGTCCACTCGCTGAAGGAAGGCGGTTTGTTTATCACGGGCTCGAATGATGAACCGGGAACCGTCGTCAACGGAGGAATCTACGGGGAAACAAAGGGCCGCCTGCAAAAAATTCACACGTCGGGCAAGGGATCAGAGATCGATGCCTTGCTCTCCGCTGTCGGCAGTCCCCACTGATGAATCGTAGGTCATGATGGGAACGATCGCACCCTACTCCAAAAAGGGGTGCCTTCTTATGATGCGATTTCGTCAAGCGACGGAATTAATGGTCTTGACGCCTGAACGGAAGCGAGCCCTGACAATGGAAACTCTACTGCGTTTTGTCAATGCTCGCCCGACACCTAAATCCCAGGCTCCAGTGAATAATCCAGATGATAGAGGCAGCCGCACTGACCAGCAAGGCTGCGCCCTGAGACCCGTCATAAGTTGCCATGATGAACATGTACATCGGGAAAAAGCGAAGGCAGTAGCGTCATCAGTACCAAACAGCGGACGCGGGGGAGCTATGGGTTTTGATTGGGCGATTCGAAGATCCTTCAGCCTTGGGGAATGTAAAATAGAGTATTAACTGAAGGTAGGCTGGGTTTTTGCCAGGAGCAAACAGTATCGGGCGAGGTTTGGACATAGAGATTAGTGACGCCTGCACGATCCGCGGTCGAAATATTCCTCGAACATGCCAGCGCCTTCTCAAGGGCCCGACCGCCCGCACTTCGCGGATGTAGATGAATGGTTCATTGCGCCCTTCCCGCTTAAAGTTTCTTCGGAATCCGCCCCCACGATCAATTTTGTTAATTAGACAGCTCTTCAGAGCGCAGCTTTCTGGCGTTCTTTGCATCTGTTCTTAGATCCCTCGATAGTATTTCAAGGTCGGGGACACTTTTCTGATTTCGGAAGCGTAAAAGGGCGGAGAGTGAATGAGAGACGAGGCGGCCGTGGTTGGCGAAGGAGGTGCGGCACTGAAGGAGGCACGGCACCCGAATACAGTCCGCGGATCGCGAGTGCGAAAACTCCTCCTCGCGTTTCTCACGGGATCGGCGGCCTTATTCATCGTGTGGGTAGCCGTGATCCTCGGTCGTCCTGCACTTCTTTCCGCACAGACGCTCCGCTACGCGAAAAGTCCGGATGTGAAGAATGGAGAGAAGGTCTACAGGGGCGGCTGCATTGCGTGTCACGGCAGCGAGGGCAAGGGTGCTCCCCTGGCGAATACGGTTTTCACACGGCCCGATACGTTTCCGGACTTTACGGACTGCGCCGGGGCGACGCCTGAGCCCAACGGCAATTGGAAGGCGGTGATTGTGCATGGCGGCCCGTCGCGGGGGCTCTCGCAGATTATGCCTGCATTTGGAGATCTGCTGACAGACGAGGAGATCAACGACGTGATCGCCTATATGCGGGGATTCTGCAAGAATGTCCACCACGATCCGCTGGGCGAGCTGAATCTGCCACGGGCATTGGTTACGGAGAAGGCGTTTCCAGAGAACGAGATTGTGATTTCTACGGCGGCGAGTGCCTCGGGAGCGCCCGCGGGGACTACCGATATCATCGATGAACGAACGATCATCGATGCCCGGACCCAGCTTGAAACCGATGTTCCGGTGAACTATGCGGACCAGGCGCACAACTGGACCGAGGGTCTTGGGGACATTACGCTGGGGCTGAAGCGGGAGATGTTTTCCAGTCTGCGGACGGGTTCGATCCTGAGTCTGCAAGGCGGTATTTTGTTGCCGACTGGGGACAGCAAGCGAGGCTTCGGTGCGGGGACGACGCAGTTCGAACCCTTCGCAGCGTTCGATCAGCTTTTCAAGGAGAATACGTTTTTGCAAACCCAATTGGGGGCGGACCTGCCGGTGGATACCAGCGTGGCTCCGCGCAGCATGTTCTGGCGGGCGGCGGTAGGGCAGGCGATGGCGCCTGACCATATGCTGGGACGGCTGTTTTCGCCGATGGTGGAGTTTCTGGCCGTGCGGGACTTCAAGCCAGGCGCTGGCACGAACTGGGATGTTCTGCCGGAGATGCAAATCACCGTAAGCCGGCGACAACACGTGCGTGTCGGCTTTGGCGTGAGGGAGCCATTCACGAATACGAGTGGGCGAACGCCGCAGGTGCTGTTCTATTTCCTCTGGGACCGGTCGGATGGAAAGTTATGGGAAGGTTGGCGGTGAGACCCCGTTGGGGGGGATGTGCAATTGTTCTAGCGCTCGCAGTAGCCGGGGGTCCGGCTATGCTTGGCGGCCAGTCGCAGACGGAAAACGCAAAGGGAGACAAGACTCCGCCGGGGACTTTTTTCCGGACATCGGAGCGGTGCGTGGCTTGTCATAACGGGCTGAAGACGAGTTCGGGCGAGGACGTTTCGATCGGATTCGAGTGGCGCGCGAGCATCATGGCCAACGCCTCCCGCGATCCCTATTGGCAAGGAAGCGTGCGGCGCGAATCGATGGATCATCCGGAGTCGAAGCAGGCGATCGAGGATGAATGCTCGATCTGCCATATGCCGGCTGTCCGGATGGCGGACCGGGATGCGGGAAAACATACGCAGGTCTTCTCGCGACTTCCGTTGCAAAAGTTTCCCAAGGGGGACCGCGCGGCAGCAGATGGAGTGACCTGCTCGGTTTGCCACCAGATCGAGAAGACGGGACTGGGAACGGAAGCGACCTTTGTTGGGAATGTGGTCATTGCGAAACCGATCCAGAGCGATGAGCGGCCCGAGTATGGGCCTTTCGACATCGACAAAGGGCACCAGACCGTGATGCACTCCTCGACGGCGACGTACTTCCCAACCAGGGGTGACCATATTCGCGATGCCGGACTCTGCGGGAGCTGCCATACGCTGTACACTTCGGCGCTTGGACCCAACGGTGAGAAGGTGGCGAAGTTCCCGGAGCAGATGCCTTTCCAGGAATGGCAGCACAGCGACTACGCGACTACGCAGACGTGCCAAGATTGCCATATGCCCGTTGTGAACGAGCCGGTGGCGGTGACGGCGCTATACGGCCAGCCACGCGAGGGCATGCACCGTCACGTGTTTGTCGGATCGAATTTCGCGATGGAAGGGATGCTGCAGGATCATCGCGATGACTTGGCGACAGCGGCACTGCCGGAGGAAATGGATGCGGCGATGAAGCGCACTGCCGAGTTTTTGAAGACGCAGGCGGCGAGAGTGACGATTACCCGAATGGATACGACGCCAAATGGGCTTGTCGTGGATGTGCATGTTGAAAATCTGGGTGGGCACAAGCTGCCTACGGCTTATCCTTCGCGGCGGGCGTGGCTGCATTTTGCAGTGAGGGACGGCAATGGGCGCGTAGTGTTTGATTCGGGCGCGCTCAATCCGGATGGGTCGATTGCAGGCAACGTCAACGACGAAGATCCTCTGAAGTTCGAGCCGCATTATCGCGAGATTACCAGTGAGCGGCAAGTGGAAATTTACGAACCGATCCTCAAGGATTCCGAGGGCAAGGTAACGACCGGGCTACTGCATGCTGTCGGGTATCTTAAGGACAATCGGCTGTTGCCGCACGGCTTCGACAAAACCACCGCAGCCAACGACATCGCAGTGACCGGGGATGCGGCCGACGATCCCGGGTTCACGGACGGTGGAAGCTCCGTGCGGTATGTGGTCTCGACCGGAAATGCAACCGGACCGTTCAAAGTGGAGGCGGAGCTTTGGTTCCAACCGATCGGGTTTCGGTGGGCGCATAATCTGGCAACTTACAAGGCGGAGGAGCCGCAGCGAATGGTGCGGTATTACGAAGAGGCAGCCCGCAAGTCGGCTGTGGTGTTGGCTAAGGCGGAGGCTACTCGGTAAGGATGTTCCTGAAGTTCGGCTGCGTGGAACACATAGCGTCCTCCGCTTTGTCGAGGGCGCTCGGCCCAATCGGGCGGTGGCTCTTGCGTCGTCCGTACGATAGACCTCGCCCAGCCTTCAGCGCACGACGATCTTGCCGGCTAGCATCCCTTTGGCGAGATGATTTTCGATCTGCCATGGAATCTCACCTGACGTATTCGGCTGGAATTAAAAATCGTAGGCTTCGCCAGACACGATATGCAGAATCGCGTCCTGCGACATCGCGAGTCGCGAGGGGAGCATCGGCCCCGTCCTTCGCGACAGCGCGCCACGTTACCGGATGCTCCTGGCTCGCGAGCTGAACCTTCGCTCCGAGATCGGGCGCCATGTTGACTACCCGCAGCCTATCCTTTGCGTCGCGGCTGAATGCCGCTCCTTAGAACGCTGATCGCGTTTGGTTTCACGCTGTTTCCTAGCCGAATGATACGAAATCTCATCAAACCCGAAGTCGGGACTCCCGAACTAGCGTCTGATATCCTGCCGGTATGGAAAATCGGTCCTTGAGCGACGTGGGTGGGACGCCCGGCGGCCTCGGCCACTTCTTGATCGGTTTCGCCATGACTTGTGTTGGAGGATACCTTCTCAGCAATCAAGTCAGCGTGGTCGGCTCCTACTGGGGATTTTACGGAGGCAATACTTTCGGTATCACGCTCTTGCCGATGCTGATCGGAGTGGGCCTGCTTTTCTGGAGTGGGCGCAGCCTGGTCGGATGGCTTCTTACGATCGCGGGCGCGCTCTTCATTCTTGCGGGCGTTATTGCCAACATGCATATCTATTTCCGGCCAACGAGTCTCTTCAATACGCTGGTCATGCTGATTCTGTTTGTTGGAGGGCTGGGATTGATGGCGCGCGCTCTCCGCCCGCATCGTGGGCAGAACACCGAGTGACTATGCCTGCCGCTGCTAACCACGAGAGATGTTTGAGAAATTGATTTGAGCGCCGCGAGAAATGGACTGACGGAAATTCCGTTTGACGAATATTCGGTGCGCACGCAGAAGTATCTGGAGCGCGCCTACGGAATCCGCGTCGTGACCAGGGATATTCCCGATCCTCTGACGGGCGACCTCAACGGCGCGGAAATCCATATTGATTACGCCGTCAGTCCGGAACAGCGCTTGTTCCTGTTGGGGCACCTTTTTGGGCACACCGTGCAGTGGAATACGGACCCCGCGTTGTTTGAACTTGGCCAGCGGTATCAGCCTCCAGTGAGTGAAGATTTGTTTCCCGCCATTATTGCCTACGAACGTGAAGCCGCGTGCTACGGACTTGCGCTGTTTCATCAGATTGGCATCACTGATATTGACCGCTGGTTTTGTGATTACACGGCGTGCGACCAGGCATACTTGCTGCATTTCTATCGCACGGGAGAGAAACGGGATTTTGGGGCGTTTTGGCGAAACGATGCGCCCGCGATTGAGCCTAAGACAGTTCCCACGTTTACTCCGACCAGAAGGTCTCTTCGGACGGAGGGAATCGTGATTTGATTTTCCACTGCAGAACCGCCCCGTCAATGCGGGCCGGGATGTGCTCGCAACCTTATCTTTATTCCTGAACCTATCCTTGGGAGCTTTGTCGCGACGAAGCCATAAGTTCATTGGTCTGGCGGATCAGTTCACTGCGGTCGATGTCGCGGTATTTCTTAGGGAGCAGGCTCTTGCTGGTGCATTCCAGCACGGCCACCAGATTCTGCAGATCGATTTCGGTTGGATAGTACGGCGGGATGAAGTCTTCCAAAGCCGCTTTCAAATCCTCCGTATCCACGGCGGACTTATTCAGCAGGCTGCTCCTCATGTGACTGCGAACCAGGACAGCCTCGATATCGGCTCCCGACAAGCTTCCTGCCCGGTCCAAAAAGAATTTCTCCACTTCTTCCGGAAAGGGCTTCATACCCACTTTCCTCTGCATGGCGCGCAAAAGTGCGAGACGCTCTTCTGGTGTCTCAGGATAGAACAGAGCGATGTGCTCTTCCGCTCTTCCCTGCCGTTTGAGATCCACTGGCAACAGATCAGGACGGCAAGTGAGGAGAAACCAGATCACCTTGCCGCGCAGTTCGGTATTCCCCATAAATTGCGCAATCTGGGCGAACACGCGATTGCCCACGCCACTATCGCCGGAACTTGAGCGGTCTCCCAGTTGAGCGTCGGCTTCATCGACAATCACCGCAATCGGGCTCATCGCTTTGAGTAGAGTCAACACTCTCTCTAGATTGCCTTCGGTAACGCCCTGCCACATGCTGCGAAAGTTCTTCAGCGTGACCGCCGGAATTCCGACTTCGCCGGCGAAGCAGGTAGTGATGAAGGTTTTCCCCGTGCCCACCGGTCCACAGATTACGTAGCCCATGGGAAGGACATCGGTGTTGCCGGCGCGGATTGCTTTGGCGGCATCCTGCAGTTTTCGCTTTGCCTGGTCATTTCCAGCAACGAACGAAAGATCAAAACGGCTCTGCACGAATTCCAGGAGGCCGCCGGATTCTGCTTCAATCAGGTCCTTCTTACGTGCCGACAGAGCTTTCAGCGTGAGTGGCTGCCGGTTCTGAACGGAGTGGGAAATCAAACTCTGCAACTGTACTCGTTTCAAGCCGGCGCCCAGAGTGGCGAGCGATTCGTCGCTGACCTCGGAGCCAGGAGGCAGTGCTTGATTTTTCAACTGTGAGCGGATGAATTCCAGCCGATCAGCGTAGTCTGGCAGCGGAATACCGATCGAAGACACCCCCGGGTTTTGTACGATCCCCTGATTCAGTTCGATCTGGTTCTCAGACACGAGGCAGATGGTGACGTCAGCATTCAGAAAAGCGGAATTCCGCGCCCAGCGTTTGAGAATAACCAGGGCATTGCGATCATCGGCAGACATCCCCGAAACATCGCCGGCGGGAGCAATGGTCTCGGCGAAATCGATCACCAGCCCGATCTTCTTGCCGTCGGCGATGCGCAGGCGAAGATAGTTGTCTAGCAGGTTCAAGACAGCATCAGGGTTGCGCGGCACGCCGCCTTGCGAGTAAGTAGTCCCGTGAAAACTGTCGTAGCCTTCAAGGGCGCGGCGGAAGTCGGCTTGAGTATCGGAGGAACCGAAACTGAGGCCGCCACGGTCGTAGTGCAGAACCAGATCCCGCTGACCAAAAAGCGCACCGGAAAGAAACTCATCCAAGGGAACGAAGGTTGTGATTTCCTGACTGTGAAGGGGTACCAGGTCACGCACATTTCCGTACAGTACAAATAGCGCGAAAGAACGCGAGTAGTATTTTTCGGAGAGCTCACGCGCCCACGCGGGAAGGCCGTCCAGATACTTCCCTAGTGTTGTTGAGTTGCCTGCCATCTAGTTCGACATCCGCACGCGGTTTGGGCTCGACGATGTTGAGCTATCGTCCAGCGACATCAATCCATCCAAGTCCGGCGACATCCCGCTGAAGATCGCCTCCACCTGCTGCACCGTCTGTTCGGTCTGCTCCACGTCGTGGACCAGACTGTCGAGCCGCTCGCTCACCTGCTGCGGGTCGCGCATGGTGACGGATTGATCGCGCACCAGCATCAGCACGTCCTCGACAGCAGAGCACTGCGCGTCGACCACTTTACGGTTTTCGGAAATCTTGTCGAACTTTTCCAGGCGTTTGGTGAGAATCTCAACCCGCTTCTTGTTGATCTCCTGCACCTTCGGCGGATCGCTGCTCAAAGTTTTCTGCAGCGAGGCGATTTCGTGCTTGATGCCATCCTGCTCGGCGTTTTTCAAATACTGCTGTTGCTGCGCCGCGCTCGACAAGAGCCGCGCATAGCCATTCAGCAGGCCCTGAAGCCGCGTGTCGATTTGTTGCAGGAAGATTTGCGAGGTGGAGGACAACTGAGCAAAGTTGGTGCGAATCGAACCGCATACTTGCGCGGCGTGAATGTACCGGCTCTGCAACTCGGCAGGCAGCATCCGAAGCATTTCGCCCAGTTGCTGTTGATGCTTCTGTTGCTCTTCGGCGAATTTCCACGAGCGCACCAACCGCTGAAAACGCCAGTTCTGTGGGACGATGGCGAGATACATCAGCTCCAACCCACTGGCCAGAAGAATCGGAAGTAAGCTGCCACTCACCACAGCGAACG
>Ga0210393_10002649_pt1 | contig 14578 bp, 16 predicted proteins | sample IncBWC27OmetaG_FD_160068 | JGI IMG/M metagenome (GOLD analysis project Ga0210393, IMG submission 160068) | Forest soil microbial communities from Barre Woods Harvard Forest LTER site, Petersham, Massachusetts, United States - Inc-BW-C-27-O ... | reverse complement strand
CATCGACAACGGCAACGAGTACGACAGCTCGGCCGCGGGAATCTCATATCGCCCCGCTTCGAGCGGGAAGAATGCCCGCTCGAACACGTGCACCTCGTACTCGTGATCACCCACGCGCCGCGCGCCAGGCGCGGTCGCGGTCGATGGCAGGTCATACGCCAGCATGGCCCGCGGCTCGGGCGGCACGAACTCGGGGTTCCGGCGCAGCCGCAGTCGCAGCTGGTCGTCGAGGAATACCCCGACTTCGTAGGTCACCTGCTGCCCGACGAACACGGTGTCCGGCGTCACCATCGCGTGGAAATTCACGGGCTGCGCCGTGTCGATTGGGGCTCGCGCCACGATGGCCAACTGCAGCAGGACGCCGAGCATCACCAATCCTTCCCGATCGGCGGCACGTCGGTCGCCGCTTCTTTCTGCCGCTTCCCTTCCACGTCGCGCTCCTCGCGCGCCGCGCTCTTCAGGATCTCCTCGGCCTGCCGCTTGCCGAGCTGCCCTTCGGGCTGATCGCCCTGGCGTTGTTGCTGACGATTGTTCTGCTGCGGGTTGTTCTTGGGCTGCTGCGACGAGCCGCCACCACCCGACTGCTTGGCTTGGAGCGCGAGCTCGTAGTTCCACTTGGCATCGTCGTCGGACGAGCGCATGAGCAGCACGCGCTTGTAGGCCGCGAGGGCCATGTCCAGCTCGGATCGCGCGTTGTCGCCGGACTCGGCCAATCCACGTTTCAGGTGCGCCAGACCCAAATTGAACAGCGACCGATATCGCACCTCGGGATCCCGATCGCTCGCCACGAGCGACAGCGCCGACACCGCGGCGTCCATCGAATCGCTCGCCAGCAGCGAGGTCCCATAGTTGTACATGGTCCGAGACGTGTGATCGCCCTTGTCGACCAGCTGCTTGAACGTCTGGGGAGGAGGCACGCTGTCTATTTGTACTTGTACGAAGCCGAGCGTGACGGCCGCCACCGCCACGGTGGCTGTCTTGCGAACCCGAACGCGCGTTCGATCAGCCAAGAACGTGTCCAACAGCAGGAGCAATACCGCGGGCGCCAGAAAAAGCTGAAATTGCGGCGCGAGCGACTGCCCGCGCTCCAATGCGCGTTCCTGCGTCCGCAACTTGTTCAACGCGTTCCGAATCTTGACCGCCTTGTCGGTCTCGGCCGCCGAGATGAACACCCCATGCCCGGCCTCGGCGATAGCTTGGAGCAGCTTCGGCGTGTAATGGGTGACGACGACGTCCCCGTTCTCATCGCGCTTGACGGTGTCGCCTGGCGCCCCTCCCGTAACGGGGATCGTCGTGCCTGCTTCCGTGCCAAATCCCACCGTCACGACGCTCACCGCATTCTCCTTCGCATACTCCGCCGCCGCCCTCACGTCCGACTCGTCGTCGAAGCCTTCTCCGTCACTCATGAGGACGAGTGCGCGATCGCTCGCCGTCCTGGTCGCCAACAGGAGCTCGGTTCCCTGTCGGATCGCCCGGGCCAGCGCCGTGCCGGGCTGGCCGACGACCGACGGGTCGAGGTTCTCCAGAAACAGGTCCAACGCCCCATCATCGACCGTGAGCGGCGTCAGGACGTAACTGCGGCCGGCGAACGCGATCAGCGCCGTCCGGTCGCCCGGCGAGAGATCCCGGAGCCGCCGGACCTCTTCTTTCATACGCTCGAGGCGATTCGGACGCTCGTCCCGGGCCATCATCGAGAGCGATGCATCGAGGGCCAGCACGACATCGACTCCGGAACCGTGCTCCAGTCGCTGCTCGTTTCCCCACCGCGGACCCGCGAGTGCCACTCCCGCGCAGAGAGCGGCCCCGCCGAGAAGGATCACCCTGAGGACCCCTGATTCCCTGGACGCCGTCGGCACCAGGCGATTGACGATCGCCGGTGTACCGAGCTTGGCCAGTCTCGCGCGTCGTCGCTGTTGCCGGGAAACAACCAGCGCCACCACGATGATCGGCGCGAGCACGGCAATCGCCAGCAGCATGGGCTCTTCGAACAGTGCCATCACGGCAACGGCCCTCGCCACGCGAGCAGGCTGAGCTCGAAGAGCAGCGCGAACAGGCCGACCGACAGGGGCCACCGGAACAGTTCACGGTAGTGCACGAACGATTGCGTCCTCACCGGGACGCGTTCCAGCTGATCGATCTGCTGATATATGCGCCCTAACGCATCTGCATCTCGCGCCCGAAAAAACCTCCCATTCGTGATCTTCGCGATGTCGCTCAACAGATCGTAGTCGATGTGCACGGGCCGATTCTCGTAGCGAAGCCCAAAGAGCCCGCGCCCGACAGGCACCGGCGCCATGCCATCGGTCCCGATGCCAATCGTATAGACCTTGATGCGAAATGCCGCCGCGGCCTGCGCGGCGGTTCGCGGATCGATGGACCCGCGATTGTTGTCGCCGTCGGTCAGCAACACCATGACGCGCGAGCGCCCAGGGGCGATGCGCAGTCGGTTGGCGGCCGTGGCGATCGCCGTCCCGATGGCGGTCCCATCGTCGAGCTCACCGGCCTGCAGGTTCGTGATCGCCGCCTGCACGACCCCATAGTCGAGCGTGAGCGGCACCTGCGTCAGCGCTTCGCCCGCGAACGCGACGACACCGATGCGGTCGGACTGGCGGGCCGCCACGAACCGCTTCATCGTCTCTTTCGCGACCTCGAGACGATTCTGCGGCTGGAAGTCGAGTGCCAGCATCGAGCTCGAGAGATCGACGCAGAGCACGATGTTGATTCCCTCGCTTGTGATCATCTCGGCCCGCGCGCCGGTCCGCGGCCGGGCCAACGCGATGATGCCCGCGGCCAGCGCCAGGTTGCGCAGGACAAACAGGAACCGGCTCAGACTCAGGCCCAACCTCGGCCCAGCGGCCAGAGTCGCCACACGCGAGAACGTGACGGCCGCCGGCCGCTGTCCCCGGCGCGCGAGCCACCAGAGTGGGAGCATCAAGAGGAGGAGCAGGACCCACGGTTGTCCGAACCCGACCCCGTTAAAGGTCATGCGGCCGCCTCCTCGCTCTTCTTGACGGCCGTATCCGTCTCCTCCACGACTTGCCGCGCATCACTCGCGACGGCGACCGCGCGTTCGGCCGAGACTCGGGCCCGCGCGAACTTGACCTGATCGCTCTCTTCGAGCACGCCTTGCAGGCGCTCGAGCGGCACGCGCGCATCAGCGCGCAGCGCTTCGACCAACTCCATGGTCGTCAGGGACAGCGGAGCCGTCGCAATCCGGCCGGCGAGATAGTCGCGCACGACTTGGGTGACCAGGGCGACGTACCGCCCGCGCTCGCCGGCATCGATCAGGCCGAGCCGCTCGATGCGATCGAGCTCGCGCACGGCGTCCTCGTACGGATCCCGCTTTGCTCCAGGCCCGGTCCGGCGCTTGGACCGCGCGACGAGCCACCAGAGGAGGAGCACGAGTATGAGCAGCGCTCCCACCGCCACGACCCAGCGCCACCACCACGGCTCGACCGCCACGAGGATCGCTCGCGCCGGCTTCGGCACACGCCGCGCACTATCCTTGGGCGGCACGAGGCGCCGCACAAACACCGTCAGCGGCGCAATCGGCACGGGTCGTAGGGCAAGACTGGGGAGCCGCACCATGGCACCAGGAATGAGCACTTGCTGCGGCCCAACATCCCAGGCGGCCAGGCGATACGTCGCCATGGCTTCCGCGCCGGTCGTATCAGGCGAATCCTGGACCTGGCGTGTGTCCAGGGCCTGAACCGTGCCGGTCGAATCAGGTCCGAGCGAGAACTCGATGCGCGACCCGCGCGGCGCACGGATGCGAATCAGGACCTGAAACGGCGCGCCTACCGTAACGGTGTCTGGCGCGACGCGGACGCCCAGCATGACCGAGTCGCCGGGAACGAGCAGCGCCAGCACCGCCAGACCGGCGACCATCAGGCATGCCCGGCGCTGCGTCGCCGATGGAGTCGCATCGTGCGAGCGCGAAAGAACCCCAGGAGGGGCTCGACCACCCCGGCGTCCGTGCGAATCGCGACCTCGTCGATCGCCAACCGTCGCAAGAGCTGTCGCCGCGCGTGGCGCTCGTCGGCGACCATCTGCTCGTATCGGGCTCGCACCATGGCCTTGCTGGTGTCGACGACGATCGTCGCACCGGTCTCCGGATCGACGAGTCGCACCGGGCCGAGGTTCGGCAGCGTTTTCTCGGCTGGGTCCTCGACCGTGACCGCGACCACATCGTGCTGTCGCGCGAGATGCTTCAACGGCCGCTCGATGCCGCCCGCTCCGGCTTGGAAGTCCGAGATCAGAAACACGATGGCATGGTGCGATAACAGACGGTTCAGGTACTCGATCGCGCCCGGCAGATCGGTCCCGCGGCCCACGGGCTGGAACGCGAGCAGATCGCGGACGATCCGCAGCACGTGGCGCCGTCCCTTGCGCGGCGGAACCACGTGCTCCACCCGATCCGTGAATAGAACCGTCCCGACCCGATCGTTGTTCCGGACGGCCGACATCGCCAGCACGGCGCCGAGCTCCGTCGCGGCCTCGCTCTTGAATCGGCGCGTCGTGCCGAAGCGCTCCGAGCCCGACAAGTCGACGGCGAGCACCACCGTCAGCTCGCGCTCCTCGACATAGCGTTTCACGAATGGGCGCCGCATCCGCGCGGTCACGTTCCAGTCGATCGACCGCACCTCATCGCCCGGCAGGTACTCGCGGACCTCCGCGAACTCCATGCCCTGGCCTTTGAACACGGAATGGTACTCGCCCGTAAATAACGAGTTCACGAGCCCCCGCGTGCGAAGCTCGATGAGCTTGACTTGCTTGAGGACCTCAGGCGGAACGGTCGATGACATGAGGTTCTGAGTGGCGCTTCGCGCCGGCTCGCTTCGCGTCGCCCTTACGAGTGTGGTCGGTTCCATGGTGCGCAATCACCGCAAGCGCCGCAGGCGCTGCGGGCGCGAAGCGGCACTCAGAACCCATCATGTCGCCCTTACAAGTGTGGCCGGATACATGGTGCGCAAGCGCCGCAGGCGCTGCGGGCGCGAAGCGCCGCTCAGAACCCGTCACGGGCTCTCGATCGCGGCGAGCACGCGCTGGACGATCGTATCGCTCGTCACGGACTCGGCCTCGGCCTCGAACGTCGTGAGTATCCGATGCCGGAGCACGTCGGGCGCGATGGCCTTGATGTCGTCGGGCGTCACGAAGGTGCGACCCCGCAGGTACGCGTGCGCGCGAGAAGCCTGCGCGAGCGCGATGGTTGCGCGCGGACTCGCCCCATACTCGACGAGCGGCCCGAGCTCCTTGAGTCCGGCGTCCGCCGGCCGCCGCGTGGTGTGCACGATCTCGACGATGTACTCGACGATCCGATCGTCCATGTACAACTCGGCGATCTTTGCCCGCGCCTCGAGAATCTGGCCCGGCGACGCCACCGCGTCGACCGGGATGGCAGTCCCACCCGCCATCCGCCGCAGGATCTCCCGCTCCTCCTCCTTCGACGGATACCCGACTTTGAGCTTCATCATGAAGCGGTCGACCTGGGCCTCGGGCAGCGGATACGTCCCTTCCTGCTCGATCGGATTCTGCGTCGCCAGCACCAGGAACGGCTCCTCGAGCACGTGCGTCACGCCGCCGATCGTCACCTGCTTCTCCTGCATGGCTTCGAGCAGGGCCGCCTGCACTTTCGCCGGCGCGCGATTGATCTCGTCCGCCAACACGATGTTGGCGAAGATCGGACCGCGCTTGACGGTAAACTGCCCATTCGACTGGTCGTAGACCTGCGTCCCGATGACGTCGGCCGGCAAGAGATCCGGCGTGAACTGAATGCGACTGAATGATGTTCGAACCGTCTCGGCCAGTGTTCTCACCGTCAGCGTCTTCGCGAGCCCGGGCACTCCCTCCAGCAACACATGGCCACCCGTCAACAGGCTGATAAGCAGGCGCTCGACCATGTAGTCCTGCCCGACAACCCGTCGAGCAACCTGTCGCGCCACGGCCTGCGCGAGCGACGTATCCGCCGGAACAGCGGTCGAAGCCGTAGGTGTTGCGGTCTTAGGCATGTTCTATCACCTGCCGTTCAGCTGCGGTGAGGGCCCGATTCGCGCCCGAAGCCAGATTGGCCAGTTGCACTGGTCCAAAGCGAGTACGCACCAGTCGCTCGACATCGAGGTCCAGCGCCTCGCACAGTCGGCGGATCTCATGATGCTTGCCTTCGGTAATCGTGACCTCGAACTCCCATCGCCGTTGCCCAATCGGGCGCGCGGCCACGTCGACGGGCCGCACCACTTCACCCTCGGCCAGCTCGACACCACCGCGCGCGAGCCGCGCGGCGCCAGCGGCGTCGCCACGGACCGTCGCGACGTAGGTGCGTTCGACGCCGGCGCTCGGATGCGTGAGCCGATGCGCGGCGATCCCGTCGGTCGTGAGTAGCAGCACGCCCTCTGTCATGTAATCCAGCCGTCCGACATACGTAAGCCCGGGAACATCCGGGACGAGATCGAAGACGGTTCGGCGACCGTCCCGATCCTTTCGAGCCGTCAGCACACCGCCCGGCTTATTCAGGACGATCCACGTGGCCGACGCGGCGGGTGGCGTGACCTCGGCGCCATCGACGGTGATGCGATCCGTGTCCGGATCGACCGACTGCCCGATCTTCGCGACCTGCCCATTGACCCGCACGCGCCCCGCCGCGACCAGCTCGTCCGCCCGCCGCCGCGATGCCACGCCGGACCGGGCGAGCGCGCGCTGGATGCGCATCATAGCTCAGCGAGCGGCTTGAGCGCGACGGCAAGCTCGTTCGCGCGCGGCAACTCGCCCAGATGCCGCAACGCGAACTGTTCCAGAAACGCGGGCGTGGTGCCGTAGAGCAACGGCCGCCCGAGCCCCTCGGCGCGGCCGACCACGTCGACGAGCCCGCGCTCGAGCAGGGTCTTGAGGAGATTCCCAACCGTAACGCCACGGATCTCCTCGATCTCGGCTCGCGCCACCGGCTGTCGATACGCCACGAGCGCCAATGTCTCCAGCGCCGCCGATGACAACCGCTGTGGCCGTGAGGCGAGCTGCGCGCGCTCGATGGCCGCCGTGTACTCGCCGCGCGTCAGGATCTGCCACCCGCCACCCGCCTCGATCAGCTCGACGCCGTGATCCCCGTAGTGCTCGGCGATCTCGGTCAACGCCGCGGTGATCTGCTCGCCCGTCGACTCGGGGTCGAGCGCCGCGAGGTCGTCGAGCGGTACCGGAGTGCCACTCGCGAAGAGCGCGGCTTCAAGCAGCTTGGCCAGCGGGCTCACACCGAATCTCCACGTCGGCAAACGGCGCTGCCTGCCGAATGATGCACTCACCCAAACGGGCCATCTCCAGCAGCGCCAACAGAAATGACAACGCGCGCCAGGGCTCAGACCCCGCGGCCAAGAGATCGCGCCAGGACGCGCGCGAGCGCTCGGCGAGCAACGCGCGTACGGCTCGAAGTGCGCCCTCCACGTCGAGGGCCCGGGGCACGACGGTGTGCACGATCGGGCGCGCCGCGGAGCGCAGCACCCGATCGACCGCGGCGAGGAGCTCGCTCATCGAGACCGACAACACAGTGTTCTGGGGCACCGGATCGCCGGGGCGAACCGGCACGGTACGCGCGAATTGATTGCGGCGCGCTTCGCCTCGCGCATCCAGGATGTCGACGACCTCGCGGACCTGCTGATACTCGAGCAGCCGGCGCACGAGCTCCGCGCGCGGGTCTTCCCACGCCTCGTCCCCTTCCGGATGCGGCGGGAGCAACTGTGCCTTGATGCGCAACAAGCGCGCGGCCATGTCGAGATAGTCCGCGGCTTCGTCGAGGCCGAGCGAGTGCAGACGCACGAGGAATTGCTCGGCGACGCGCGCGATCGGAATGTCGTAAATGTCGATCTGCTCGTCGCGGATGAGCGTCAACAGGAGATCCAGCGGCCCGTTGAAGTGCGCGAGCTCCACGACGAATGGTGCGCCCTCGGCGATCATAGCGTCAAAGTAATGGCGCATCTTGACATGCGCGATTGGGACGGCAAGCTTACAGGTCTATGCCGAACATCCAGTCCGCGAAAAAGAACATGCGCAAAGCCCGGGCGGCGACTGTGCGCAATCGCGCCCAGCGCTCGGCGCTGCGGACCGCGCTCAAGAAGGCAAAGGCCCCCGCGTCGACGGCCGACGAGCGTCTGGCCGCTGTGAGCCTGCTCGACCGTGCCGCGCGCAAAGGGCTCATTCACCGGAATGCGGCCGCTCGGCAGAAGAGCCATCTCGCTAAGGCTGCCAAGGCGTAGGTCAGAATTACGCGTGGCGCTCCGCGCCAACGCTTGACGCTCAGTCCCGTCGGGTCGCGAAGTCAGCGCTCGGGCCGTCGGATCGCCAGTCACCCTGACAGCCGTGTGATTCTGCTTACATCGCGGCGAGTTCGCCGCCGCACCGCTCGCAATACCACTCCGTGGGGTAGTTCATAGACCCACACTCCGAGCACTTGAGTGACTTGACCTGCTCGGTCGGCACATCGCGCAAAAACACCGGCACGCTACCACTGTCGCCCTTCGCGGGCGCCGCCGGCGTATCGCGCAACGAGATGTCGTTCAGGGTCCCGGCCTCTGGCGGAGTCGCGAGCTTGGCGCGTGATGCCGGCGCAGGCGCAGCGCCCCCACCAGCGGCAGCCGCGCGTGCCTGATTGCCCGCGGCCCCAGGCGGTGATGCAGCCCCTCCGGCCGGCGCCACCGACTTCAAGAACGCGAGCTCGTCAAAACTCGACGGATCCATGATCGGCCCAGTCTTCGGCTCGGTCCTTGGCTCGGCCGGCCGCGGGATGGCAGCCGAGGGTCTCCGCATCGCCCCATCCGCGGTCCTCGCCTCAGGCGGACGCAGTCGCGGGATCTCTGGCGGCGGAGGCGGCGGGGCCGCGGCGGCCGGCTGAGGAGGAGCAGGAGCCGGCGCGGCGGCAGCCGGCGCCGGAGCAGTCGCGGGCGGCGCCAACGGCGGCGCCGCTGGAGGCGCCGGCACGACCGGCTCGGGGCGCCGACTCTTCGCCATGTTGAGCAGCTGTTGCAGCTGCGCCAACTCCGCGGTCGCCTCGGACCGCTCACTCGACAACCGAGCAATCTCGGTGTCGGTCGCCTCACTGAGCTCGATCCACCGCTCTTGCGTGTACTCACCCACGGCGGCCCGGAGCTCAGCCTCGGCGCGCTCATCGCGCCTGGTGTTCTCCTCGGACTCCAGCGTCGACAGCTTGGCGCCGAGCGTATCCACCGATTGCTGAAGCTCGGCCGACCGCCCGCCGAGCTGATCGAGCACGCCCGATAACCGTGCCGTGTAGTCCGCGTGCACACGCGCGTAGACGTTCGGCGGCGTAATCGCGCGCCGCGATTCGAGCGTCGCCAACCATTGCTCGAACCGCCGGCGCTCCTGCAACAACGCCGTGATCACATCCGTCGATTTCTCAGCGCCCGTAGCCATCACCTCTAGAGTAATCCCTCAGGTGTCACGATGCTATTCGGTGGACGATACGGCCCCCAACTATGGTACACATCGCCCGACCCTTGAGCTCGAAGCCGGCATAGGGGGTATTCCGACCTTTGGACACGAATCGGGTCGGATCCACCTTCCACATCCGCCGCGGGTCGAACACCGTCACGTCCCCCGGCGTTCCCTTCGCCAGCGATCCGCCGCGCAGATTGAACAGGCGCGCGGGCGCCACGGACATCCGGTCGATCAGCTGAGCCCATGTCAGGATCCCGCGGTCGACCAGCGTCGTCACGTTGACGCCCAGCGCGGTCTCGAGGCCGACGATGCCATTCGGCGCATCGGCGAACTCGCGCTCCTTTTCGTCGTAGTGGTGCGGCGCGTGATCGGTCGCCACGACATCGATCGTCCCGTCGCGGAGCGCCTCCTGCAAGGCGGCGACGTCCTCCGCCGTGCGGAGCGGCGGATTCATCTTCGCGTTCGTGTTGTAGCCCTCGACCGCCTCTTCGGTGAGCGACAGATGGTGCGGACACACCTCGGCCGTCACGCGAATGCCCCGCTCTTTCCCCCAACGAATGAGCTCGACTGATCCCTTCGTGCTCATGTGAGCTAAGTGAACATGACCGCCTGTGCGACGTGCCAGGAGAATATCGCGGATGACCATGATCTCCTCGGCCTCGGACGGGATGCCTTTGAGGCCCAGCCTCGCGCTCACCAGGCCCTCGTTCATGGCACCTCCGGCCGCCAACGTCGGCTCCTCACAGTGATCCACGACCGGGATGCCGAACGTCCTCGCGTACTCCAACGCGTTGCGCATCAGCTGCGCGCTCACGACCGGCTTTCCATCGTCGCTGACCGCCACGGCGCCCGCGCCGACCATCTCCCCAACCTCGGCCAGCGCCACCCCTTTCTGCCCCACGGAAATGGCGCCGATGGGATACACCCGTGCCGCCGCGGCCGCGAGGCCTTGGCGCACGATGAACCCAACGGCCGCTTGATTGTCGGTGACAGGATCCGTGTTCGGCATCGCGCAGACCGCCGTGAATCCTCCCGCCGCGGCCGCACGGGCTCCGGACGCGATCGTCTCGACGTCCTCCCGACCCGGCTCACGCAGGTGCGTGTGCACGTCGACGAATCCGGGGCTGACAATGCATCCCGAGCAGTCGAGAATCTCGACGCCGTCCGGCCCCGCTATCCCCAATCCGGTCGCTTCGACCAAGCCATCCATGACGAGCACGTCGCCGACGATATCGACACCCCGCCCCGGATCGATCACCCGGCCGCCGCGCAGCAGCAGTGGTTTCGTCATCCCTTTGCCGCCTCGGCGAGCTCCGGCCGGCCGCCGGCGAGCAGATACAAGACCGCCATGCGAATGGCCACGCCGTTCGTCACCTGGTTGAGGATCACGCTGTGCGGGCCATCGGCCACGTTGGAGTCGATTTCCACGCCGCGGTTCATCGGGCCGGGGTGCAGAATGAGCAACTCTTTCGATGCGCGCGCCACCCGATCGGCGGTCACGCCGAACACGCGATTGTACTCGCGGAGCGACGGGATGTACCCCGCGGTCATACGCTCCAGTTGCAACCGCAGCACGTTGAGCGCCTGCGCCCACTCGATGGCCGCCTCGATCCTGTCGAACACCTGGACGCCAAACTCCTCAATGCCGTACGGCAGCAACGATCGCGGACCGCAGACGGCGACCTCGGCACCCATTTTCTGAAGGCCCCAAATATTTGACCGCGCTACGCGCGAGTGCAGCACGTCGCCACAAATACACACGCGGAGCCCCTTCAGCTCTTTGAAATGATCGCGGAGGGTCAGGAGGTCTAATAGGCCTTGCGTGGGATGTTCATGCGTGCCATCGCCGGCATTGATCACGTTCGACTCGATGCGCTCGGCCAGAAATTGCGCCGCTCCCGACGCGCCGTGCCGCATGACGACCATGTCGATGCGCATCGCCTCGAGGTTCCGCGCCGTATCGACCAGCGTTTCGCCCTTCGAGACCGACGAGCCCGACGAACTCACGTTCACCGTGTCGGCCGAGAGTCTTTTCTCGGCAAACTCGAACGAGACCCGTGTGCGGGTCGACGGCTCGAAGAAGAGATTGACGATGGTCGACCCGCGGAGCGCCGGCACCTTCTTGATGGCCCGCTCGCTGATTTCCTTGAACGGTTCCGCCGTATCGAGAATGAGCCGAATTTGCTCCGCACTGAGCGGCTCGAGCCCCAGCAAGTCTTTGCCGAGCGCGCTCGTCACGGCGTCACCAAGATCACCGCGTCCTTTCCGTCGAGGCTGTGGACGAGCACATCGACCCGCTGATCCTTCGGCAGGTCGACGCGTTTGCCGACGATATCGGCATGAATGGGCAATTCGCGCCCGCCCCGATCGACGAGGACGGCGAGCGCGATCCGCGCCGGCCGCCCGAAATCCGCGAGCTCGTCGAGGGCCGCGCGGACGGTGCGCCCCGTGTACAGCACGTCATCGACGATGATGACCTGCGCTCCGTCGATATCGCGCGGGAGCTCGGTTTTCCCGACCACCGGTCGCGGACCGACGGTCTGGAGATCGTCTCGATAGAGCGTGATATCGAGCGCCCCGCGCGGCGGCGCATCGCCTTCGCGCTCGCCGATGAGTTGGGCCAGGCGGTCTGCCAGCTGGACGCCGCGCCGCTGAATACCGACCAGCATCAGGCGATCGGTCCCGCCGTTGAGCTCTACGATCTCGCCCGCCATCCGCTTCAACGTGCGGTCGACTGCCCGGGCGTCCAGCAGTATGAGTGAGTTTGGTCCCATCCAGGGGCCAAATATAGGGGGGGTGTGGGGGGGAACGCCCCACTCAGTCCGACGGCTATGTCCGTTCGTCCCGCTGTTGCTCGTCGGCCAGCCGTATGGTCAGACCGGCCGGCTTCTGGTACCGCCGGAGAAACGCCCGGAATTTGACGGCCGCCATGCGGGCGTCGTCCTCGCCGCCCGCGATGATGACTCGCGCTTCGTAGATCACCCGCCGACTCGATGCGTCGACGTTGGTCGTTGTCACTAGCGACAACGACGCCTCTTCGTGGAGTGGCATTCCCACTGCTGAGCTCGTGTAAGGGTGGAATCCAGCCAGCTTCGACCTGGGGACTCGCTAGTGGGCCGCGCCCCTACATCCGTCCACCGATGGTGTCATCTGCGTAACTACTCACGCGGGACTTGTAGTATGTGGTTCGATGGCGACCGCCCGTGTGCCACTCAGCCGTGAGCTATTCGCCCGTGGCTCAGTTCACCGTGGATCATTATTACCGTGGGCGTGCCTCGACATTCTCGCACTGATCACCAAATGCTCGCCGCCGTTCTGATAAGCTTCCGCAAGCAACGCGGTATGTCCCAGGAGAAATTCGCGGCCCAGTCCAACGTCGACCGGGCATACGTTGGCGGCATCGAGCGAGCGACGCGCCGGCCTTCTTTCTCGGTCGTCGAGAAGCTGCTGGCCGGCCTGGATGTCACCTGGGCCGAGTTTGGGACGGCGCTGGATCGCGAGGCGAAGCGACGCTAGCGACGAAGTTCGTCCGGGAGTACTCGCCTCCCGTGAGCAACCGGAGCGACCCCTCCCGCCCCAGAACCTCTCGGGCAATCGCCCGATGACTCCACCCCTCCGCTAGGCGCCGCTCGATCGCGGCGACGGTCCCCTCGATCCAGTCGGCCTTCGCCGTCAGCGCCCCGATGGGGTCCATGATCAAGCCCCGGTGCGCATCGAAGAGTCGTTTCGGCCGCAGCGCGATGGCGGCGCGCAGGCTCGCTGCGTGTGTGCGTGGGTCTTCCCAAGGCGCCAGCACGCGGACCTTGACGCCGAGAAAGAGGTCTGCGCCGAACAGGTGCTCCCGCTCGGCGTCCCAGACCACGTGATGGTCGGCCGAGTGCCCTGGGGTATGCACCATCACCAGCGCGGGTTCATCGACATGACCGGCCTTCAGCCCGTCCGGCACCCTCCGCGGACGCCCCCACACGTAGAGTCGATAGAGTCCGATCCCCTTTGCGCCTTGCAGCTCGGCAAGCGTGCCCGGGGTCATTTGCATGGGGACGTTGAGGCGCGCCACGAGATCGACGTTGCCCGCATGATCCTCGTGGGCATGGGTCACGATGACCCCTCGCGGCGTCGCCGCTTCGAGCCACTGCACGAATTCGCGGCCGATCGCCGGGAAGCCCGTGTCGATGACCACGCCGCGGGTCACGTAGGCGCTGACATGGTAACCCACCGACATACTCCGCCGGGTCCACATGATCACCCGCTCCACGTCCCCGTATCGCTCGATGCTCAGCATGAGGCCCCGGATCTGGCGCCCGGCCGTACCCACAGGCAGTCTACCGCATGCCGCATCGCGTCGGTCCGTGCCTGCTGGTGGCGACCGCGAGCCTCGCGTGCACGACCCGCCACTCGCCGCCGCCGGCAGACACGGTACTGCGCGGCGGCGCCGTGTACACGGTCGACTCGCTGCACCCCACCGCGCAGGCGGTCGCCATAACCGCCGGCCGCATCGCCTACGTCGGCGACGACAGCGGGGTCACGCCCTGGATCGGCACCCAGACCGTCGTGATCGAGTTGGGCGGCCGGATGCTGTTGCCCGGGTTCAATGATTCGCACGTGCATGCGATTACCGGTGGATTGAACCTCGGCGACTGCCTCCTCGCGGCCCTGCCGACCGCCGCCGCGGTCGTCGACTCGATCCGCCACTGCGCCAAGACTACGCCATGGTTCCGAGCCTCGGGGTGGGACGACCCGATCTTCCCCCATGCGAACCCGCGGCGCGAGGTGCTCGACTCGCTCGTGCCAGACCGCCCAGCGTACATCGAATCCGCCGATGCCCACTCGGCGTGGGTCAACTCGAAGGCGCTCGACGCCGCCAACATCACATCGGCGACGCCCGATCCACCGAACGGGCACATCGAGCGCGACCCTCGCACGCACCGGCCGAGCGGCACGCTGCGCGAGGACGCCAGGTATCTGGTCACGAAGCGGATGCCCGAGCGGACGCCCGACGAATACGCCGCCGGTCTGGCCCGCGCGCTCTCCCTCGCCAACCGTTACGGACTCACGTCGCTGTTCGAAGCGAACGCCGACTCGGCCCGCATGGCGACGTACGCGACCGCCGACCGTCAGGGCAAGCTCAGCGCGTGGATCACGA
>Ga0210393_10002648_pt1 | contig 14578 bp, 10 predicted proteins | sample IncBWC27OmetaG_FD_160068 | JGI IMG/M metagenome (GOLD analysis project Ga0210393, IMG submission 160068) | Forest soil microbial communities from Barre Woods Harvard Forest LTER site, Petersham, Massachusetts, United States - Inc-BW-C-27-O ... | reverse complement strand
GTGACAGGGTGCGCAGTAAATATTAAAGCGCTCACGGCCGCGGGCCAGAACATCCTCAGTGACGGGGAAAGGCATGTAGTCGCCAGGATTGTTGCCGAGCTTTCCCGAGTAGAAATATGTATCTTCATGCAGTTGCCCGCGCGCCACGGTCCCTTCGACGGGAGGCCGAGCGGAGCGCAAGTCAGAATAAAAGTCACTCTCAGCGAGCGGCTTGAAACGAGGTTGGTCTTGCATATCCTGGCGGCATCCGGCCAGGGCCAGTACGGCCAGCAATCCCAACGGCGTAAGCTTGCGGAGGCTTAACATGGTCCCTAGCTGGGCACCTCCGATATCGAGCGCGGTGCCAGTCCTTCAAGAAAGCGGCGGGTTTCGCTCGGGCTGTACTTGGGATCGGTAGAAAACACGATCAGAAAGAAGCGATCTTTGGTCGCGAACGCGAAGCGCGGCACATTGAAAACGGGATGGTATGGCATGGGAAGACCGTTCAACGCGAGCATCCCAAACACAGCAAAAATGCCGCCGAACAAAATGGTCATCTCGAAAGTCACCACAATGAATGCCGGCCACGAATGATACGGTTTGCCGCCCACATTGATCGGATAACTGATCGCCGAAATCCAATACTGCAGGGCGTAGCCGGATAAACCTCCGAGCAGTCCACCAATCAGCACGACTAGCGGCACGCGGTTCTTGTGAAAACCAATTGCCTCGGCCAATCCTTCGACTGGAAACGGGCTATACGCGTCGATTTTCAGATAACCCGCTTCGTGTGTGCGATGCGCGGCCTCCACCAGGAGGGTGGGAGAATCAAACTCGGCCATCATTCCATAAATCGGAGTGCGTTTCACTCTTTCACCTCCGCCTCGGGCAGGAGGGTGCGCATTTCAAATATTGAAATCATGGGCAAAATGCGCACGAACAGGAACATCGCCGCCAGAAACATCCCGATCGTGCCAATGAAAGTCATAAAGTCCCAGCGCGTCGGGTAATACATTCCCCATGAAGACGTGAGGAAATCACGGTGCAGGCTAACCACCACGATGATGAAGCGCTCCAGCCACATTCCGACGAGAATGACACCGGAGATTAGAAACAACGCCGCGGGACTGGTTCGCAGTTTTCGAATCCAGAGCACTTGCGGGATAAAGATGTTACAAGCCAACAGCGACAAGTACCACGGCGCATAGGGCCCGTGAAGCCGGTTCCAAAGGAGGAATGAATCGTAGCGGTTGCCGCTGTACCATCCCATGAACGCCTCGATGCCATAGCCGTAAGCAACGATCAGCCCCGTCGCCAGCATCACTTTTGCTGAATTTTGCAGGTGACGTTCGGTGATGAAATCTTCGAGACCGTAAAATTTGCGGATCGGAATCGCCAGCATGAGCACCATGGCGAAGCCGGAATAAATCGCTCCAGCCACGAAGTAGGGCGGGAAAATCGTAGTATGCCATCCCGGCACGATAGCGACGGCGAAGTCGAAGCTGACGACGGTGTGTACCGACAGAACTAGCGGCGTCGCGAGTCCGGCAAGCAGGAGATAGGCTGTCTCGTAGCGATGCCAGTGCCGCGCAGAACCACGCCAGCCGAGCGCCAGCATTCCATAGATAATCTGCGCAGCACGATTGGTGGACCGATCCCGCAGCGTTGCCAGATCAGGAACCAGTCCAATGAACCAAAACAATAAGGAAATTGTCGCGTAGGTGGAAACGGCAAAAACATCCCAAACCAATGGGCTGCGAAACTGTGGCCAGTAATTCATGGTGTTGGGATAAGGGAAAAGCCAGTAAGCCAACCACGGACGTCCAACGTGAATCAACGGAAAAAGACCTGCGGCTGACACCGCGAAGAGAGTCATGGCTTCGGCGAAGCGGTTAATCGAGTTGCGCCAAGATTGCCGCAATAACAGAAGAATGGCGGAGATCAACGTGCCAGCGTGCCCGATTCCAATCCACCACACGAAGTTCACGATGGCGAAGCCCCAACCGATTGGAATGGTCACGCCCCAGATGCCCACACCGCGGGCAAACAAATATCCGACGGCGAACAACATCATCATGGTCAGCAGAAAAGCGACGCCAAAACCAAGGAACCAACCATTGGAGGTTGGGCGCGTGAGAACGATCGAGCTGATTTTGTCCGTGACCGTGCCGAAGGTGTATCCAGGCTCGATTACTGGAGCTGCGGGTTGCCTTTGCTCGTCCATCTTTCGATCGCGCTCCGCCTACGTTTCCAGCTCAGGATTGGGGTTTCGAATCTCTGCCATATAGGTCGTTCGCGGCCGCGTATTCAGATCGGCCAGCAAACTGTAGTTGCGTGCGATCGCCTTCGCCTTCGAAACCCGGCTGTTGGGATCGTTGATATTGCCAAACGTTATTGCATCCGCAGGACAAGATTGCTGGCACGCCGTCTGCAGTTCGCCGTCCTGGATCTTGCGGTCTTCACGCTCGGAATCGATGCGATGCTGGGTGATGCGCTGGATGCAATAAGTGCATTTTTCCATGACTCCGCGGCTGCGCACGGTCACGTCTGGATTGCGCATCATCTTTAGCTGCGGCGTCTCCCAATCTTGGAAGAGCAGGAAATTGAAGCGCCGCACTTTGTACGGGCAGTTGTTGGAACAGTAGCGCGTGCCCACGCAGCGGTTGTAGACCATGTCATTCAGGCCTTCAGTGCTGTGTACGGTCGCGCCCACAGGACAGACCACCTCGCACGGCGCATTCTCGCACTGCTGGCACGGAACAGGCTGGAAGTATGCCCGAGGACTATCACGGTCGCCCTGATAATAGGCGTCGACGCGCAGCCAGTGCATATGGCGGCCGATCACAACCTGCTCCTTGCCGACGACCGGAATGTTGTTCTCTGATTGGCAAGCAACAATGCAATTGTTGCAGCCCACGCAGGCGTTCAAATCGATGGCCATACCCCAGACGTAGGGTTCCTTCTCGTATGGATAGGGCTTGTACAACGTGAGTTCCGCCGGAGGCTCTTCGTCCCGAGCAAAGTCTGGCTCCTTGCGATACTCTTCGAGAGTCGCCTCCCGAACCTGTGGCCGCGCGCCTTCCGGCGTGTCCATCGTCTGATAACCCTGGGTCGTCGCCAGCTTGTAAGTTCCGCCAGCCTTGGTGATGTTCACTCCCGTCGTGAACCACGGCGTAGCGCTCGAGCGAAGAGGGTACATGTCGAAGCCGGCGCCGGTTCCGGCTCGGCCCGCGCGTTTGCGTCCGTAGCCAAGAAATACTGTGACGGAATTATCGGGATGACCTGCCTGAATCCAGATTGGCGCAGTCACCTTTTTGCCATTTAATTCCAACGTGACCAGATCTTCGCTCTTGAGGCCCATCCGCGATGCCATCGCTGGACCGATGAGCACGGGATTGTCCCAAGTCATTTTTGACATTGGTTTGGGCAGTTCCTGCAGCCAGCCGTTGTTGGAGAAGCATCCATCGTAAACGCAGGGATCGCGGCGGAAGTTGATCTCAATCGATTTGACATCGGTGATCGGGGATACTGGAAAATTCGCCGACTTCAACGTGACTGCCTTAGGAGGGAAAGCTGTTCCTTCAATCCATCCATCGTGCAACGATTTTCGCCAGAAGGCGTCAAAGTCCGCGCCGGGATGCTGCTTTCGACAATAGCCCTGCACGACTTCGTGGCCAGTAGCTTCGGCTTGACCAGCGAGCAGCGCGGTGAGTTCATACGCGCTCTTGCCGCCGTACAGAGGAGCAATCAGGGGTTGCACAATGCTCACGGTGCCGTCGTAGGCGCGAGCATCGCCCCACGATTCGAGGTAATGCGCTTCGTTCACATGCCACTGGCAGAGTTCGGCAGTCTCGTCCTGATAGAGGCCGAGATGCACGCGCATCGGAATGTTCGTGTTTTTGAGCGCATCGGCGAAACCCAAGTCGGCGGGTGCATCGTAGGCGGGATTTCCGCCCAGGATGAAAAGCATGTCGACTTTGCCGGCGCGCATATCGGCAACGAGATCTTTGATCGAGTCGGCCTGGTTGACCGGGTTGGCGTCGACGGGATCGGTGTAGAAAACGGTCTTACCGACATTGCCCAGGGCTTGATTAATCTCATGGACCAAAGCGTGAACTGCCGGAGGTTGGTGATCCCCAGCGATGACTACGCTCGAGCCACTGTGAGCTTTCAGGTTCCTCGCAACAGCGGAAACAAACCCCGAATATTCGCGTTTCTGCTTCCAACTTGCATCAGAGCTGGGTCCTTCTTGCGGTATAAGGTCGCTCTTCGATTCCCAGAACTTGCTCAAGTCGCGAGCAAAAACTTCAATATCCACCGCACGAACGGGCAAGCGGTGATCCGCTTTTGTACCCGTCGAACTCATCGTGCTCTCGATCACATACAACCGGCTCATATTGCCCGCATCCGGATTGCGCCGCTTAGCGAAATCGCGAATGTATCGCGTCGAACCGGGAAATCCTGCGTAAAGGAAATCAGCATCCAGCGAAACAATTACGTCGGCATTCTCAAGCTTGTACTGCGTTTCCACGGGTTGACCGAAGGCCATCTTCGCGCCTTCGAGCACGTTGTCGCGATTCACCGGCTCATACACATGCCACTTCGCTTGCGGATACAGCTTGAGGACCGACCGCAACTCATCGGCCAGGGTGGGCGAAGAAACCGTGGGCATGAGAATGCGAATTCCCGCTCCCTGCACAGCTTTCTGCGCGTTCAGCGGTCCGCGGATCGCTTCGAGAAAATTTCCCCAGGTGCGCACGTCGCCCAAATACGCGATGGTCTGCGAACGGTCGGGATCGTACATGCCAAGGATCGACGCCTGAGCAAATATGTCAGTTCCGCCAAGGCTCGCCGGATGCTGCTCGTTGCCTTCAATCTTGGTGGGACGATAGAGATGACTCTCGACCAGAATTGGACTGGCGTATCCACCAAGAGTGAAAGCGGTTGCGAAAAAAAGAGGCCGGCCGGGAATTACTTCTTCCGGTTGCCTTACATAAGGAACGATCGGCTCAAGCGGCTGTTTCGTGCAGGCGGTCATGCCAGCCATAGCGAGCGAAGCGCCCATCAGCTTCAGGAAACCGCGACGCGAAACCGCATCCAGCCATTCCGATGCGCCCTTAGGGAACTCGCGATGCATCATCTCCTGAAACTCAGAGCTGCCCGCGAGTTCTTCCAGGCTGCGCCAATATTCCGGCCCTTTCGTCTGGGCGATTTGAGCGCGAACCGTTTGCAAATCGAGCTTGCCCTTCTTGCCCGGACAAACCTCCTCGCGGTGCTGCTGATTGTTTTCTTCCATCTTCTTACTTCTTATTCGAACTTCGTTGCCGTAGAGACGTAGCTAGCTACGTCTGCATCGTGAATGCGCCTCACCGGTGACACGTCGAACAACTCGTAATGTCGGTCACCGTGCGCAAATGGTATTTCCGCACCAAATCCGTGCCCAGCGAAAGCTGGTCAGTATAAACCTTGCCATCCACTACCACGGGCTTGTCGCTCGAGGGCTGCTCGTAGCGCATATTGAACACTTGGTCGCGAGGCCGAAGGTTTTTCTCGGGCGCGCGATGGCATTCCAGGCACCACTCCATTTGCAGCGAAGCGTAGTTGAACATGAGCGGCATGCGGTCGACCGGGCCGTGGCAGGTGTTGCATCCTACTCCCTTATTGATGTGAATGCTGTGATCGAAATAAACGAAATCCGGCAAATCGTTTACTCGTGTCCATACCAGCGACTTGCCGGTGCGGAAGCTCTCCCGCACTGGTTCGAGCAAGGGCGCTCCCGTCCAGATTTGCGAATGGCAGTTCATGCAGGTCTTGGTTGGAGGGATCCCGGCGAACAGAGACGTTTCCACCGAAGTATGGCAATAACGACAGTCAATGCCCAAGCCGCCGACATGGTGCTGATGGCTAAAGGGAACCGGCTGTGGACGGGCCACTTTGGCGTATGTAATGTAGGGCGAGCGTTGCAGCTCGAGCACCGCCCACAACAATGCCGCAACCAGGAATACCGCCCCGTAAATCGTGGCGCGGGAGATTGTGTTCGTACTGCGATGAAAAATCTGCATCAGCGTTCAGTGCAGCAGGGATGTTGAGCTGCATCCCCAGTTCAGTATGGCGCTCTTGGAAGCAAACAGTCACAGATATCTGTGATGTCGCACATGAAAACTCGCGATTATAGCAGTTCGTGCCGTCTTGTGATTGCCAGTAACAACTGAATCTCAACAAATTGACGCAACGTCACGAGCACAGGAAAACTTAACCCGGAATTCTAACAGAATCTCGCGGCCGGTTGCTGCGAAGAACGGTCGACTGCGAAAGTTCTATCGCAATCCGATACATCTTACCAGCTCATACTGAATGGACTATCGCAGGTTCATGACCAGCAATTTCGGTTCCGTCATTTCCTCGATGGCGTAGCGCAAGCCTTCGCGCCCCAATCCTGACTCTTTAATCCCGCCGTAAGGCATGTGATCAATTCGAAACGTAGGCACATCTCCCGCCATCAAGGCTCCGACCTCGAGCTCTTCGTAGGCGTCGAACAGCAGTTTTGCATCGCGCGTGAATATTCCAGCCTGCAAACCGTAGGGAGAGCTGTTGATTTGCCTCACAGCCTCCTTAGAGTCGTCGTAAGCCTCGACGGTTACAACCGGGGCAAAAATCTCCTGGCAATTCACCTTCATGTCAGAACGCGTCCGGGTTAGAACGGTAGGCTCGAATATCGAACCTTTGCGTTGTCCACCACAAAGTAATCGGGCGCCGCTTCGCACTGCCTCCTGAACCCATTCGCTCGCCCGGATGGCATCGCTTTCGCGAATCAATGGACCGACGTCGGTTGATTCCTCGAGCGGATCTCCGGTCTTGAGTTTCTTGACTCCCGCAACGAGAAGCTCGATGAATTTTTCCAGAACGGAGCGCTCGACCAAAATGCGCTGCACCGAGATACACGATTGCCCAGCGTAAGCGAAGCCGCCAGTCACGCACCGTTCAGCAGCGTAGACGAGATCGGCGTCGCTGTGAACGATCACACCTGCGTTCCCTCCCAATTCCAGTGCGACCTTCTTTTTGCCAGCCCGTCGCTTGATTTCCCATCCGACCGCGGCGCTGCCTGTGAAGCTGATGAGCTTCACGCGTTCATCGGTCACCAGTAATCCAGCGTCGTCGTCGGAAAGCGGGAGAACATTTAGAGCCCCGTCCGGCCAGCCCGCCTGCTGCACTGCTTCAGCCATAAGCAGGGCAGTCAGCGGCGTCTGCGGCGCAGGCTTAAGCACCATGGTGCAGCCACTCGCGATGGCCGGAGCGACCTTGTGCGCAACTAGATTGAGCGGAAAATTGAAGGGCGTGATTCCCGCAATCGGTCCCAGGGGGAAACGGCGCACAATTCCCCAGCGGCCCGCAGTGAATTCCTGCCAATCGAGCGGCAGGTATTCACCATAAATGCGTGTGCTTTCCTCGGCGGCTACAGTAAATGTGAAAATGGATCGTTCGACTTCACTACGTGCCGCCTTGATCGGCTTTCCCGCCTCCTGGGCCAAGGTGTGCGCAAACTCTTCCTTGCGCTGGGCAATACTCTCAGCAACCCGTCGCAAGACGCGTTGCCGTTCGAATGCCGGAAGGCGTCGCGTCGTGCCGAAAGCCTTGACCGCAGCCGCGATCGCCGCTTCGGCGTGCTCACGCCTTCCCTGAAACACTCGGCCCACAACGCTGCCGTCGTAAGGCGCTCGAATTTCGACCGGGTCGCCTTCTTCAACCCATTTACCATCGAGGAGAAATCCGTGGGTTGCGACTGGAGTTGCAATCATCTGGGCCATGACGTAATTCTTGCACCTCCCACAAGCAGTAAAGATTATAGACTTTTCAAACCCGGCAAAACATCACTGTCACAGGATAATGGTTCGGGCGACAGCCGGTTCGTATCAAGACGGACGATCATGCTCACTTCGATTGTGGAAACTGGCGAGCGGTTGCGTAAACGAGACGTTTCCCCCGTGGAGTTGACGAAGGACTGCCTTTCGCGGATCGAAAAACTCAACCCCAGGCTGAATGCATTCATCACGGTCACCGTAGAATCGGCTCTCATCCAGGCGCGCGTCGCCGAAGCAGAAATCTTGCGCGGACATTGGCGAGGACCGTTACACGGGATCCCGCTGGCGTTGAAAGACCTCATCGATACCGCAGGAATCCGCACCACCGCAGCTAGCGCTTTGTTCAAAAATCGGATTCCGGAGGAAGATGCTGAGGTCGTCCGCCGCCTGAAAGATGCTGGAGCCGTTTTCCTGGGTAAGCAAAACCTGCATGAGTTCGCCTATGGCGGCAGTTCGATAATCAGCCATTACGGCGAAGTTCACAATCCATGGGACCCCGCGCGCATCGCGGGGGGCTCGTCAGGAGGCTCGGCTGCATCGGTAGCAGCGGGCCTATCTTACGGCGCTATCGGAACTGACACTGCCGGTTCGGTTCGCGAACCTGCGGCATTGTGTGGAGTCGTCGGACTGAAACCAACGTATGGACGAGTCAGCGTGCGGGGCGTAATCCCGCTCTCTCGATCGCTCGATCACGTCGGCCCGATCGCGCGCACGGTTTCAGATGCTGCGCTGATGTTGCAGGCAATCGCAAGCTACGACGCGAAAGATGCAAACGGTATGAACGTGCCTATCGGCGACTACCTCGCAGCTATCGGCAAACCATTAACGTCGGTGAGGATTGGCCTGCCCATGAAATTCTTCTATGAGGATCTTGATCCGGAAGTTGGTTCGGCGATGGAAGAGGCGCTCGGCACGCTGCGAGCGCTCGGCAACAATTTATTCGAAATCGAAATGGATGTCCCGACCGACCGGACGTTGCAAGCCGCGGAGTCCTACGCGTTTCACCGCGAGTTTGTCTCCAAGAATCCTGAACTCTATCAACCGGAAACCCTGCGACGCATCCGTACGGGCGAGGGGATTAGCGCCGCGCAGATAGAAGAGGCAGAGCGCAACCTAAAACAAATCCGCAGCGAGATCGGGAAAGTATTTGAACGCGTAGACTTTCTCGTGACCCCGACAACGCCGATTCCCGCGCCAGCGATTGCGGATTTGGAGCGCGACCCGGATGCTTTGCGCCCCTGTGAACTCCTTCTGTTAAGGAATACGCGCCCGACAAATGTGTGGGGACTTCCGGCGATCTCAATTCCATGCGGATTTACAAAGGCAGGTCTTCCCATCGGACTTCAGATTATCGGCCCGCATTGGCGAGAAGACAGGGTTCTGCAGCTTGCGTATGCCTACGAGCAGGCCACGGATTGGCACAAGCGAAGCCCGAGATTGGCCGGGCTTGATTGTTAATATGTTCGGGTGCCCATCAAGAGCGTTGACAAATTTCGACCGACTATCCTTCGTACCGAAAATCTAGCTCGCATTCCATGGCTGATTCATGGATTCAGTACGCGAGTTGGCGGATTTTCTCGGGCTTTCGGGGGAAACACTCTCAACCTTGGATTCACCAAACAGGATTCCCGCCGCGCGGTCGAACGCAACCGAGCGGCTCTCCTGCAACAACTTGGCGCTCGCAGCGGCAAGAAGGAATGGTCGCTGGTTACTCTGCGTCAGATTCACTCCGATCTCATCCACTGCGTAAGTAACCTGCCGAAGGAACCTCTTGTTGGCGATGGGCTCATCACGCGCATGCCCGGCATTCTGCTCGGAATCCAAACCGCCGATTGCCTGCCCGTCATCCTCGTCGACACCAAGCAGAGAGCCGTGGGAGTGTTTCACGCAGGTTGGCGCGGCACAGTCAAACGCATCGTTGAAAAAGGCGTGGGGGAAATGCTCCGTTGCTTTGGCACGCTGCCCAGGAATATCAAAGCTGCCATCGGCCCTGGAATTCACGCTTGCTGCTACGATGTCGGACCCGAAGTGCGCCAGCAGTTCGAGTCGCAGTTCGCTTACGCCGACGATTTGTTTCGCGAGATCAAAGAATCGGATCCGGTGCGCGAAAAGTATCCGCTGTTGTTTCTGACGGCCCGTGCGCCCGGACATAGCGAACTGCCAACGAAGATCTTCCTGGACTTGGCAGAAGCCAATCGGCGTCAGCTCATCGACGCCGGAGTGCTGCCCAAGAGCATCAGCGCCTCGCCGCTGTGCACGGCTTGCCGACCGGACCTGCTATTTTCCTATCGCGCGGAAAAGGGTGTGACGGGGCGGATGATGGCCGTAGCGGGAATCCGGAGTGGGGTAAGTAGAAAGGGCTAGAAACGCAAGATCCCTCGGCTCCGCTCGGATGACAGAGTTTGGTTAGTGGTGAGAAAACTACCGCTTCGCCGATTTCAGCCGCTGTTCCAGCGCCACAACTTCATCTTGCAATTCCCTCGGCAGATGATCGCCGAACTTAGCGAAGTGCTCTTTGATTAAGGGCACCTCCGCGAGCCAGCCTTCGATATCGACGCTTAGCAGTTCCTCGACATTAGATTCCTTGATGTTCAGCCCCTTCGTGTCGAGATCGCCCACGTCGGGAATGCGGCCGATGGGCGTTTCTTTCGCATGCACTTTACCGTCGCAGCGCTCGAAAATCCATTTCAGCACGCGGCTGTTTTCTCCGTAGCCGGGCCAGAAGTACTTGCCACTCTTATCCTGGCGAAACCAGTTCACGTAGCAAATCTTCGGCAGTTTGGACTCGTCCGAACTGGCGCCAATCTTGAGCCAGTGCGCAAAGTAGTCGCCCATGTTGTATCCACAGAACGGAAGCATTGCCATGGGATCGCGGCGCAGCTGGCCGACTTTCCCGGTGATCGCGGCAGTCGTTTCGCTGCTGACGGTCGAACCCAGGAATGTGCCGTGCTGCCAATTGAACGCCTCCGTGACCAAGGGAACAATTCCGGCGCGCCGTCCACCAAATAGAATCGCATCGATGGGGACGCCTTTCGGATCCTCCCACTCCGGAGCAATCACCGGGCACTGCTTCGCAACCGCAGTAAACCGCGCGTTCGGATGAGCCGCCTTGCGCTCCGAATCTGGCGTCCATGGCCGACGCAGCCAGTCCACCAACTGGGCGGGTTTTTTCTCGGTCATGCCCTCCCACCAGACGTCGCCGTCGAGCGTCATCGCGCAATTAGTAAAGATACAATCGTGGGCGACTGTGAGCATGGCGTTGGCATTCGACTTCATGCTCGTGCCCGGCGCGACGCCAAAAAAACCATACTCAGGATTGATGGCGTAGAGCCGGCCATCTGCGCCGAATTTCATCCACGCGATGTCATCGCCGATAGTTTCGACCTTCCAGCCGGGAATTGTTGGGATCAGCATCGACAAGTTGGTCTTGCCGCAAGCGGAAGGAAACGCGCCGGTCATGTACTTCACTTGTCCGGACGGGCTGATCAGCTTGAGGATGAGCATGTGCTCGGCCATCCACCCTTCATCGCGCGCCTGCACCGAGGCAATGCGAAGGGCGTGGCACTTTTTCCCGAGCAGCGCATTTCCGCCGTAACCGGAGCCATACGACCAAATCTCGCGCGTCTCTGGAAAATGGCAGATGTATTTGTGAGCGGCATTGCACGGCCAAGTGGAATCCTGCTGGTTCGCGCCGAGCGGGGCGCCGACGGAATGCAGTCCGCGAACGAATTCATCTTGCTCTCCGAGGACTTTGAGCACCCGCGTGCCGACCCGAGCCATCAAATGCAGATTTGCGACAACATAAGGCGAATCACTGATTTCAACGCCAATCTTAGCCATCGGCGAGCCGATCGCACCCATACTGTAAGGAATCACGTACATGGTGCGGCCAGCCATGGAACCTGTGAAGAGTTCGGTAAGCTTCCCCTTCATCTTCGCAGGATCTTCCCAGTTATTAGTCGGGCCGGCTTCTTCTTTGGTTCGCGAGCAGATGAAAGTTCGATCTTCAACCCGGGCCACGTCCGCGGGATCCGATCGGACCAGCACACTGTTCGGTCGCTTCGATGGGTCCAGGGGGATGGCTGTTCCGGTGAGGATCATCAGCCGCAGCATCGCCTGATACTCCTCCGGCGAGCCATCGCACCAGTGAACCCGGTCGGGCCTGCACAACCGGGCAACTTCTTCGACCCAGCGCACCAGTTTGGGATGCTTATGGTCGTGGGCGGCTGTTTCAACTTCGATCGTGGTACTGGCCATCGTATGTCTCCCTATTTGCGAACTACGGATTGCGGGATCACGCGCGGAACCCTTGCGAGAGAATGGAAGGCGTGTGCGTGTGCGCTACCCGACGGGCTGAGAACCAACTTTCTCTTCGACCGCCGCATCCAGATGCTCAAGCGTCTGTGCTACGGTTAGCGAATACATCTCCCGATCCATTCCTTCGCCCGATTCCAGCGCGGACTTGAGATAGTGCCCGGCAATCTCCACGGCCAGCGGATCGGTAATCAATTTCCCTGTACGTTTCTGATATTCAACCCACGCGGGATGCGGCAATGCAATCCAGACGGGGCGGCCGTTCACCAGAAACTTGATGTCTACTGCATCCGCGTGCCGCGTGGCAATTGCCACGATCAGCGCCTGATAAATGCAGTGCACTTCTTTCCTGGTCCAGCGGTCTATAGCATGGAAGTCTTTGTACATGCCCCTTAAAACTATATCGGACCACTCGGGACGGTAGCAAACGGCGAGCGGGCACGCAAGTTGAATTATGATAAACGGTTGCCCAAGTGCTGGTCGCTTACCACTTAAAGATCCCATGAAGAACCTTGGCATTCTGCTCTCCGGACGCGGTTCAAATTTCGAGGCCATCGCCAAGAATGTCGCGGCTGGGCGTATTCCCGATGCACGCATCGCCGTCGTTATTTCCAATCGGAAGGACGCGGGAGGTATTGAGATTGCCCGCCGGTTCGGGCTTACCGCGCTGATAATTCCGTCTAAGAACAGAGACCGGACGGAGCATGATCGCGAAGTCGTAGCGGCGCTTCAGCAGCATCAGGTTGACCTCGTGTGCCTTGCGGGATACATGCGGCTGCTCTCGCCGTGGTTCGTACAGCAGTTTCCCCGGCGCATTCTTAATATTCATCCGTCGTTGCTGCCGGCGTTTCCGGGGCTTGAGGCTCAGGAGCAAGCTTTTGCCTACGGTGTGAAGGTTTCCGGCTGCACGGTCCACTTCGTGGACGAAGAACTCGACCACGGCGCGATCGTTCTGCAGAAGGCAGTCCAAGTGCTTGATACTGACGACGAACACATTCTCGCCGCCCGCATCCTGGAGCAGGAACACATTGCATACTCTGAGGCGATCAATGTTGTTCTGCAAGGGAAGTTTGAGATAACAGGGCGACGATTGGAAGCGCGCTAAGCACACGTGGGGGCAGCCCCGCCCTTGCGATGGGCGGAACTCAGCAGAACATTGCTTATAATCGAAAGTCCATGCCAAACTTCGCACCGGTCGACGAGCAGTTAGCCTACATAAAAAAAGGCAGCGCGGAAATCATTCGCGAGAGCGAACTGCGTTCCAAGCTGGAGAAATCCCGTGCCACCGGCAAGCCCCTGCGCGTGAAACTCGGCATGGATCCTACAGCGCCGGACTTGCATCTCGGGCACACTGTCGTGCTGCGCAAGCTGAAGCATTTTCAGCACCTCGGTCACACGGTCATTTTCCTGATCGGCGATTTCACCGGAATGATTGGCGATCCGACAGGGCGCTCGGCCACGCGTCCGCCGCTTTCGCGCGAGCAAATTGAGCAAAACGCGGAAACCTACAAAGCCCAGGTCTTCAAGATTCTTGATCCGCAGAAGACAGTCATCGATTTCAATCGCCGCTGGTTCTCGAAGTTTACCGCCGATGACTTCATCCGACTCGCGGCCAAATACACAGTTTCGCAGATGCTCGAACGCGAGGACTTTCACAAACGCTTTCTGGAAGAAAAGCCGATTGCAGTACACGAATTGCTCTATCCGCTAGCGCAGGGGTATGACTCGGTGGCTCTGGAAGCTGACGTCGAGCTCGGCGGCACGGATCAGAAATTTAATTTACTGGTTGGGCGGGAATTGCAGCGCGCTTATGGCCAGGAGCCACAAGTTGTGCTCACGACGCCGATTCTGGAGGGTCTCGATGGTGTCCAGAAAATGTCAAAGTCGCTGGGTAACGCAATCGGCATCCACGAGCCGCCGCTCGAAATGTACGGAAAGATTATGTCGATCTCCGACGAAATCATGTGGCGCTACTACGAACTGCTGACGGATGTGTCGATGGACGAGATCGAAAAGATGAAGCGTGAGTTGCATCCGATGCAGGCGAAAAAAGACCTTGCGCGGCGCATTGTGGCAGATTTTCATTCCGCTAAGGCTGCAACGAAAGCGGGCGAGGATTGGGCGAAGCAATTCCAGAAAGACGAGGTACCGCAGGATCTAGATGTCGTTGAGATCCGATTGGCAGACATAGTTCCCCAGGGAAGTGGCGGCGGCGCAGTCCGTGTTGTCGGAGGAATGGAGCAATCAGCGGAGTTGGAAATAGTGCAGGTAGACAAGTTGATTCGCAGGTCCGGACTTCGGATAGACAAGCTGATCCGTTTGGCGGGGCTGGCGGCCTCGAATACAGAGGCTGCCGCAAAGCAAAAACAAGGGGCGGTCAGCCTGGTCAGCATCGATGGTGAGAAAATCGACACTGGGAGATCGGA
>Ga0210393_10002647_pt1 | contig 14585 bp, 9 predicted proteins | sample IncBWC27OmetaG_FD_160068 | JGI IMG/M metagenome (GOLD analysis project Ga0210393, IMG submission 160068) | Forest soil microbial communities from Barre Woods Harvard Forest LTER site, Petersham, Massachusetts, United States - Inc-BW-C-27-O ... | reverse complement strand
GCGCGCCATCGAGGCGCGGACATGGCCCGACGCCCCGCCGCGGACCGAAAAGATGGGCAGCCTGGGTTCCTACCGAATGGACGTCGGCTTCGACGGGCCCGACACCCTGATCGTCGGGGTGTCGCTCAACCTGGCCAACCGGATCATCGCGCGCAAGAACATGACCACCACGGCATTGGTGGCGAGCGCGTTGCTGGTGACCGCGGTGCTGACGGTGTGGCTGGTCGGCTACACCCTTCGGCCGCTGCGCCGGGTCGCCGCGACGGCCGCCGAGGTCGCCGCGATGTCGCTCACCGAAGATGACCATCAGATCGACGCCCGAGTGGCGCGTGAGGACACCGACCCGGATAACGAGGTCGGGATCGTCGGGAACACGTTGAATCGGTTGCTGGACAACGTGGATAGCGCGCTGGCCCATCGCGCCGATTCCGACCTGCGGATGCGGCAATTCATCACCGACGCCAGCCACGAGCTGCGCACCCCACTGGCCGCGATTCAGGGCTATGCCGAACTCACCCGCCAAGACAGTTCGGCGCTGCCGCCGACCACCGAGTACGCGCTGGCCCGCATCGAGTCGGAAGCACGTCGCATGACCTCACTCGTCGACGAGCTGCTGCTGCTCTCCCGCTTGGGCGAGGGCGAAGATCTGCAGACCGACGACGTCGACCTGGCAGACCTCGTCATCACCGCGGTGAACGACGCCGCCGTCGCCGCGCCGACCCACATTTGGATCAAAGACCTGCCCGACGAACCGGTGTGGGTACGCGGCGATCATGCCCGGCTGCACCAGCTCGTCAGCAACCTGCTCAACAACGCGCGGGCGCACACACCGCCCGGCGTCACGGTGACCACAGGGATCACCCGCCACCGCAGCGGCGCCGACGCGCCGTGCGCCGAACTGACGGTTGATGACGACGGGCCCGACATCGACGCGGACATCATGCCCCGGCTCTTCGAGCGGTTCGTCCGGGCGGACAAGTCCCGAACCAACGGGTCAGGCAATGGATTGGGCCTGGCGATCGTCAGTTCGATCGTCAAGGCCCATCACGGCTCGGTGAGCGCCGAGTCCGGCGACGGCCGAACAGTATTTCGAGTGCGGATTCCGATGATCGAGAAATCCGGTCACGCATAGCCGCCCAGCGTAAAAATCCGCTGTATCAGTTTCGCCGGGCCCTTGCGGTGCGCGGTAATCGCCGATCAGGCCAAGATTCGGAGCGGGATTGCCCTTGTCCCTTCCGACCCTGGTACCAGACGATCAGCAAGGTTGATGCCGCAGCGACGGCCAGGACAATCTGCGACAGCGCGTTAGACATGGGTGGTCTCCTTTGGTTGGAGGACAGCCGGCCCAACAGTCCGATGTCGGGTGCTTCGCATTGATCCAGGTGTACGCCAAGTGATGACGCCAGCTGCAATCCAGACGACATCCATACGCTTAACGCGCCAACATTTACGCGACCTAATCGACCCGACGGCGAACCCGGCGCGCGTGAGCCGACAGGCGGCGTCGATCCCATCCGGGTGGTGGTGGCCAACATCGCTGTGCTGTGCATCACCGCGCTCCGTTAAGAAAACGTAAATGTGCCCCGCGATGCCGTTAGGAAAGTGTCAACCAAAGACCCTGCTCGGCCCGTCCCGCTTAGTTTCAAGCTGGCTTTGCCCTCCGAGGACTGCGCTGTGGCTGACTCGTTGAGGTTCCTTTCGTATGTACGTGACTGGCGCGGAACGGAGACAAGATGGGCGTGTTGGCATTCGTCGCACTGACGGTGGGGGTGTTCGCCGTCCTCGGACTGGTGCAGAAGTTGGTCGAGCGGCTGTGAGCTACGAAAACATTGTCGGCTTGGCGCTTTCCATCGTTCTTGCGCTGTATCTCGCGGGCGCCCTGCTGTTTCCGGAGAGGTTCTAGTGAGCACAACAACAGCGGGGATCATCTTCCTCCTCGTTCTCGTCGTGGCACTCGTGGTGGTGCATGTGCCACTTGGCGACTACATGTACCGGGTCTACACGTCGGACAAGGACCTGCGCGTCGAGTCGGTGATCTACCGGCTGATCGGTGTCGACGCGCGCTCGGAGCAGACGTGGGGCGCCTACGCCCGAAGCGTCCTCGCGTTCTCGTCGATCAGCGTCCTGTTCCTGTTCGTGTTCCAGCTCGTGCAGGGCAAATTGCCGTTGCATCTGCACGATCCCGCCACAAAAATGACCCCCGCGCTGGCGTGGAACACCGCGGCCAGCTTCGTCACCAACACCAACTGGCAGGCCTACTCCGGTGAGTCCACCGACGGTCATCTGGTGCAGATGGCCGGGCTGGCGGTGCAGAACTTCGTTTCCGCCGCCGTCGGGATGGCGGTGGCGATCGCGGTGGTGCGCGGGTTTGCCCGCACCCGCACCGGCGACCTGGGTAACTTCTGGGTCGACCTGGTGCGCACGGTGCTCCGCATCCTGCTGCCAATCTCGGTCATCGGCGCGATCGTGCTCATCGCAGGAGGCGTGATCCAGAACTTCCATCTGCACGACCAGGTTGTCACCACGCTGGGCGGCGCCCAGCAGACGATCACCGGGGGTCCGGTGGCCAGCCAGGAAGTGATCAAGGAGCTCGGCACCAACGGCGGCGGGTTCTACAACGGGAACTCCTCGCACCCGTTTGAGAACGCGACGTCGTGGACCAACTGGGTGGAGATCTTCCTGCTGCTGGTGATCGGCTTCTCGCTGCCACGCACGTTCGGGCGCATGGTGGGCAGCACCAAGCAGGGCTACGCAATCGCGTCGGTCATGGCGACGCTGTATGGGCTCAGCATGATGTTCATGCTGTGGCTCCAGCTGCAGCACCACGGGACGGTGCCGACCGCGGTCGGAAGGGCGATGGAGGGAGTCGAGCAGCGGTTCGGCATCGCCAACTCGGCGGTATTCGCCGACTCGACGACGCTGACCTCCACCGGTGCCATCGACTCGGCTCACGACTCCTACACCAGCCTCGGCGGGCTGATCGCGCTGTTCAACATGCAGCTCGGGGAGGTCGCCCCGGGCGGCACCGGTACTGGCCTGTACGGCATGCTGGTCCTGGCGGTGCTCACCGTCTTCGTCGCCGGACTGATGGTCGGGCGCACACCGGAATACCTCGGCAAGAAGATCAATCCCCGCGAAATGAAGCTGGCTGCAAGCTATTTCCTGGTCATGCCGGTGGTCGTGCTGATCGGGACCGCGATCGCGATGGCGCTGCCGGGCGAACGCGCAGCGATGGCGAACACCGGCCCGCACGGGCTGTCGGAGGTCTTGTACGCGTTCACCTCGGCAACCAATAACAACGGGTCGGCATTCGCCGGAATCAGCGTCAACACCGACTGGTACAACACCGCCCTGGGGCTGGCCATGCTCTTCGGCAGATTTTTGCCAATCGTGCTGGTGCTGGCCCTGGCCGGCTCGCTGGCCAAGCAGGGCCACACGCCGGCATCGGCGGGCACGCTGCCCACCCATCGGCCACAGTTCGTCGGAATGGTCGCCGGCGTCACGGTGATCCTCGTTTCCCTTACTTTCCTGCCCATGCTCGCCCTCGGGCCTCTCGCTGAAGGAATTCACTGATGACCGCGACCATCGATTCGGCTGAGCAGACGCAGCCCGAGACCCCCACAGCCACCAAACGGGTTCAGGGCGGCCTGCTCGATCCCAAGATGCTGTTGAAGTCGACGCCGGATGCGCTGCGCAAACTCGACCCGCGCACCCTGTGGCGCAACCCGGTGATGTTCATCGTCGAAATCGGCGCCGCCTGGAGCACCTGGTTGGCGATCGCCAACCAAACGTGGTTTGCGTGGTTGATTGTGGTCTGGCTATGGCTAACCGTGCTGTTCGCGAACCTCGCGGAGGCGGTGGCCGAAGGCCGGGGCAAGGCCCAGGCCGAAACGCTGCGCCGAGCCAAAACCTCCATGATGGCCCGGCGGCTCAAGAATTGGGCACCCGGTGCTTCTTCTGTGAGGGAAGCCGTGGAGGAAGAAGTTGCTGCGCCGCTGCTGCAACAGGGCGACATCGTCGTCGTCGAGGCCGGGCAGGTGATACCGGGTGACGGCGACGTGGTGGAGGGCATCGCCTCGGTGGACGAATCGGCGATCACCGGTGAGTCGGCGCCGGTGATTCGCGAATCCGGTGGCGACCGTTCGGCGGTCACCGGCGGCACCACCGTGCTGAGCGACCGCATCGTCGTGCAAATCACCCAAAAGCCCGGAGAAAGCTTCATCGACCGGATGATCGCGCTCGTCGAGGGCGCCAACCGGCAGAAAACCCCGAACGAGATCGCGCTGAACATTTTGCTGGCCGCGTTGACGATCATCTTCGTGTTCGCCGTCGCCACTTTGCAGCCGCTGGCGATCTACTCCAAGATGAACAACCCCGGCGTCCCGGACACCCAGGCGCTCAACGGAGGTGGGGTCACCGGGATCGTAATGGTGTCGCTGCTGGTGTGCCTGATCCCCACGACGATCGGCGCGCTCCTTTCGGCCATCGGCATCGCCGGCATGGACCGGCTGGTGCAGCGCAACGTGCTCGCGATGTCCGGGCGCGCGGTGGAAGCCGCCGGCGACGTCAACACGCTGCTGCTCGACAAGACGGGCACCATCACCCTGGGCAACCGGCAGGCCGCCGCGTTCATCCCCCTCGACGGGGTCACACATGAGCAGCTGGCCGACGCCGCGCAGTTGTCCAGCCTCGCCGACGAAACACCGGAAGGACGCTCGGTCGTCGTGTTCGCCAAACAACACTTCGGGCTGCGCGCACGCACGCCGGGCGAACTCGCGCAGGCCCATTGGGTGGAATTTTCCGCCGCGACACGAATGTCGGGTGTCGACCTCGACGGGCACATGCTGCGCAAGGGCGCGGCCAGCTCGGTCGCGGAATGGGTACGCGGCCAAGGCGGTAAGGTTCCCCAGCAGCTCGGCGTGATCGTCGACGGCATCGCCGCCGGCGGCGGCACCCCGCTGGTCGTCGGGGAGAACGTCAACGGCGAGGCGGCCGTGCTGGGAGTCATCCACCTCAAGGACGTCGTCAAGCAGGGCATGCGCGAGCGGTTCGACGAGATGCGGCGAATGGGCATTCGCACGGTGATGATCACCGGCGATAACCCGTTGACCGCCAAGGCGATTGCCGACGAAGCCGGCGTCGACGACTTCCTCGCGGAGGCCACGCCCGAGGACAAGCTCGCGTTGATCAAGCGTGAGCAAGAGGGCGGCAAGTTGGTCGCGATGACCGGTGACGGCACCAATGACGCGCCGGCCCTGGCTCAGGCCGACGTGGGCGTGGCGATGAACACCGGCACGTCGGCCGCCAAAGAGGCCGGCAACATGGTCGACCTCGACTCCGACCCCACCAAGCTCATCGAGATCGTCGAGATCGGCAAGCAGCTGCTGATCACCCGCGGAGCGCTGACCACGTTTTCGATCGCCAACGACATCGCGAAGTACTTCGCGATCATCCCGGCGATGTTCGTCGCACTGTTCCCCGGGCTGGACATGATCAACATCATGCGGCTGCACAGTCCGCAGTCGGCGATCCTGTCGGCGGTGATCTTCAACGCGATCATCATCGTGATGTTGATTCCGCTATCGCTGCGCGGCGTGCGATACACGCCGAGCAGCGCTTCAAAACTGTTGAGCCGCAACCTCTACGTCTATGGGCTCGGCGGCATCATCGCCCCGTTCATCGGAATCAAGGCGATCGACCTGATCATCCAATTCGTCCCAGGGATGTCCTGACATGAAGTTCTCGAATTTCGTCCGTATGCACTGGGCGGCCTTCCGCACGCTGCTGGTGCTGACCGTGATCACCGGTCTGGCCTATCCGCTGTTCATCTGGCTGGTCGCGCAGATACCGGGACTGCACGAGAAGGCGGAAGGGTCGATCCTCACCGCCAACGGCAAGCCGGTCGGCAGCCGGCTGATCGGTCAGCTGTTCACCGACAAGGACGGCAATGCGCTGCCGCAATACTTCCAGAGCCGTCCCTCGGCGGCCGGCAACGGCTATGACCCGCTGTCGTCGGGCGCGAGCAACCTCGGGCCGGAAAGCATCGTCGACACACCCGCCGACCCGGCACTGTTGGCGGCCGGGAAGTCCGCGTCGGATGCGGGCTTCAAGCCGAGCCTGCTAACCCAGGTGTGCACGCGCAGCGCCGCGATTGGCCAACTGGAGAGTGTGGATGGGTCACGTCCGTTTTGCACAGGCGGCGGTGTGGGCGCGGTGCTGTCGGTGATCGGCCTCCGCAACGCCGGCGGAAACGTCGTCCACCCCACCCGGGTGGTCAGCGTCAACGAGCCATGCCAGACGACGCAGGCGCCGTTCCTGGCCATCTACCGAGATGTGCGGGTCGAGTGCGCCAAGTACGGCGAGGACTACTCGATCGGACAAATCGTGCCGATCCGCGGCGCCGCGCCCGACAACCCGGCCGTGCCCGCCGACGCGGTCACCGCCAGCGGCAGCGGCCTCGACCCGAATGTCTCACCGGCCTACGCTGACATCCAGGTCGCCCGGGTGGCCAAGGCCCGGCATGTCAGCCCGGACCAGATACGTGCGGTCGTAGCGCAGTACCGCAGCGGCCGCGATCTCGGGTTTATCGGTGAGCCGACGGTGAACGTGCTGCAACTGAACCTGCAACTCGACCACAAGTATCCGGTTACCAGCTAGCGCCAAGGGGGGATGATGGTTGACGTGACGACCGACCACCATCCCAAGCGCGGGGAGCTGCGCATCTACCTCGGTGCGGCACCGGGTGTCGGCAAAACGTACGCGATGCTCGGAGAGGCGCACCGGCGTTTGGAACGCGGCACCGACGTGGTGGCGGCCGTGGTCGAGACCCATGGCCGCCGGAAAACCGCTGAGCTGATTGAGGGCATCGAGGTCATTCCCCCGCGCTACGTCGAATATCGCGGCGGCAGCTTCCCCGAACTCGACGTGCCGGCAGTGCTGGCACGCCATCCGCAGGTGGTCCTGGTCGACGAACTCGCCCACACCAATACACCGGGCAGCAAGAACGAAAAACGTTGGCAGGACGTCGAGGAACTGCTCGACGCCGGGATCACGGTGATCTCCACCGTCAACATCCAGCACCTGGAAAGCCTTAACGACGTCGTCGCCCAGATCACCGGTATCGAACAGCAAGAAACGATACCGGATTCGATCGTGCGCCAGGCTTCGCAGATCGAACTCATCGACATCACCCCCGAGGCGTTGCGCCGCAGGCTATCCCACGGAAACGTCTACGCTCCGGAAAGGATCGACGCGGCGCTGTCGAATTACTTCCGCCGCGGAAACCTCACGGCGCTACGGGAATTGGCGCTGCTGTGGTTGGCCGACCAGGTGGATACCGCGCTGGCCAAGTACCGCGCGGAGAACAAGATCACCGACATGTGGGAGGCGCGCGAACGAGTTGTGGTGGCGGTGACCGCTGGCCCGGAATCGGAGACGTTGGTGCGACGGGCATCCCGGATCGCGTCGAGGTCCAGCGCCGAGCTAATGGTTGTGCACGTCATACGCGGTGACGGGCTGGCCGGCCTGTCTGAGCGCAGAATGGGCAAGATTCGTGAGCTGGCCAGCAGCCTGGACGCTTCCCTGCATACCGTGGTCGGTGACGACGTAGCCGCGGCCCTTCTCGATTTCGCCCGTGAGAACAACGCCACCCAGCTGGTGATCGGCACATCCCGCCGGCCCCGATGGGCACGCATCTTTGAGGAGGGCATCGCTGCGACGATCGTCGAGCGGTCGGGAAAGATCGACGTGCACATGGTCACGCACGAGGAGTCCAAACGCGGCTTTCGGATGGCATCACGCTCGCCGCGCGAGCGGCGGGTCACGTCGTGGCTGGCGGCCTTCATCGTGCCGACGGTCATCTGCGCGGTAACGGTGACCATGCTGGACCCGTATCTGGACACCGGCGGTGAGAGCGCACTGTTCTTCGTCGGGGTGCTGCTGGTGGGCTTGTTGGGAGGCGTTGCCCCGGCAGCGCTTTCGGCGGTGCTGTCCGGGTTGCTGCTGAACTACTATCTGATAGCTCCGCGACACAGCTTCACCATTGCCGAACCCAATAGCGCCATCACCGAGTTGGTCCTACTGCTGATCGCGGTCGCGGTCGCGGTCCTGGTGAACTTCGCGGCCAATCGTGCGCGGGAAGCACGGCGCGCCTCCCAAGAGGCCGAACTGCTGACGCTGTTCGCCGGGTCGGTGCTGCGCGGCGCCGATCTCGAGACGCTGCTGGAGCGTGTGCGGGAGACCTACGCACAGCGCGCGGTCAGCGTGCTCCGAGAACCCAGCGAGGAAGAGCGCGCCAGCGGCAAGAAGGGCGACATCGTCGCCTGCGTCGGCAAAGATCCGTGTGTGACCGTTGATTCCGCCGACACCGCGATCGAGGTCGGCGACGACGAGTTCTGGATGCTGTTGGCCGGCAAGAAGCTCTCCGCGCGCGACCGCCGGGTGCTCGGCGCGGTGGCCAGGCAGGCCGCGGGTCTGATTAAGCAGCGTGAGTTGGCCGAAGAAGCCGGCCGGGCCCACGCGATCGTGCAGGCCGACGAGCTGCGCCGCTCGCTGCTCTCCGCGGTCAGCCATGACCTGCGCACGCCGCTGGCGGCGGCCAAGGTCGCCGTGTCCAGCTTGCGCGCCGAAGACGTCGCCTTCTCGGCTGAGGACACCGCCGAATTGCTGGCCACCATCGAGGAGTCCATCGACCAGCTGACCGCACTGGTCGGGAACCTGCTCGATTCTTCGCGTCTGGCCGCCGGTGTGGTGCGCCCGGATCTGCACCGGGTGTATCTCGAGGAAACGGTGCAACGCGCGCTGGTCGGCATTGGCAAGGGCGCCACCGGCTTTTACCAACCCACCATCGATCGCGTCAAGGTCGACGTCGGTGATGCCGTGGTGATGGCCGACGCCGGGCTACTGGAAAGAGTCCTTGCCAACCTGATCGACAACGCCCTGCGGTACGCGCCCAACAGCATCGTAAGGGTCAACGCGGGACGGGTGGGCGATCGGGTGCTGATCAATGTCATCGACGAAGGCCCCGGAATCCAGAAAGGCACCGAGGATCAGATCTTCGAAGCGTTCCAACGGCTGGGCGATCACGACAACACCACCGGAGTGGGTCTGGGAATGTCGGTAGCGCGCGGCTTCGTCGAGGCCATGGGTGGCACCATCGCGGCCAGCGATACCCCCGGCGGTGGACTCACCGTCGTAGTGGATCTGGCCGCCCCACAGCAGATTGCTGCACGATGACCCGGGTGTTGGTAATCGACGACGAGCCGCACATCCTGCGGGCGCTGCGAATCAACCTGTCCGTGCGGGGCTACGAGGTCATCACCGCCTCGACCGGTGCCGGTGCGCTGCGCGCGGCCGCTGAGCACAGGCCTGACGTGGTGATCCTCGACCTCGGCCTGCCCGACATATCGGGTATCGAGGTGCTCGGTGGTCTGCGCGGCTGGCTCACGGCGCCGGTGATCGTGTTGTCGGCGCGCACCGATTCGTCGGACAAGGTCGAGGCGCTGGATGCCGGCGCCGACGACTACGTCACGAAACCGTTTGGGATGGACGAGTTCCTGGCCCGGCTGCGCGCCGCGGTCCGCCGCAATGCCGCAGCGTCCGAAATGGACCAGCCGGTTGTCGAAACCGAGGCGTTCACCGTCGATCTGGCCGCCAAGAAAGTCACCAAGGACGGTGTTGAGGTGCATCTGACCCCGACCGAATGGGGCATGCTCGAGGTGCTGGTCCGCAATCGGGGCAAGCTGGTGGGCCGCGAGGAACTCCTCAAAGAGGTTTGGGGGCCGGCGTATGCCACCGAAACTCACTACCTGCGTGTGTATCTGGCGCAGCTGCGGCGCAAACTCGAGGATGACCCGTCACATCCCAAACACCTGTTGACCGAGTCGGGTATGGGCTACCGCTTCGAGGCCTAGCCCGCGATCGCCGTTTACAACTCATCGGCGTAGGCGCAGAGCCAGGAAGTACTCGTGCTGTCGGGTGCGGTCGACGGTATGGCCAATCGCCTTTTTCACACCATCGGTATCGTATTCCAACCAGCGCTCGGTGCGCTGGCGCTCAAATTCGGTCCAGGACGCCACGGTGAACCTCTCGAGGAACGTGTCGGGTTGTCCGACACTGTGATACAGCCGCCAGCTGTGGCCACCCGTTCGCAGCCGTGACTGCCTGACCTCACGCATCGCCTCGGTGAAGTCGCGCAGGTTCTCGGCCGGAACTCGGTAGCGCACGGTTACCAGCACCGGTCCATCCTCAGGGCATGGTTCAAACACGAGCGTCGGTGACGGCCAGGCAGTGGAAATGTCGACGCTCAGCGTCCCGGTGCATGGCCGCAACGGAAGCACGGCAACGCTGAGGGCAACAGCGCCCAGCATCACCGCCGAGCCAAGCAGCGCGACGTTGAGTCCGGACCGCGTGGCGACCGCACCCCAGACATAGGAGCCGATTGCCTGAGATCCCGTGGCCACCAGCAGATACACCGCCAACCCGCGGGCACGCACCCATCGCGGCAACGACAGCTGCGCTGCGGCGTTCAACGTTGTCAACGTGATCAGCCACGACATCCCCGCCAACACCAAAATGGGCGTCGCGGCAGCGAACGGCAGCCAGGCCACCGCGAGCGGCGCAAAACCGTAGACGGCGGCGGACCCCGCGAGCAGCACGTTGTCGGACACTCTCTGGCGTAAGCGTGCGGCAAAAACGACAGAGAGTACGGCCCCAAAACCGATAGCCGCTAGCGCCACACCATAGCCACTGGCTCCCAGCTGCCATCTGCGGGCGGCAGCCACCGGCAGCAGAGCCAGCACGGCCGAGGCCGGAAACAGGAAAAGGGCCGCGCGCAAGAGGATCCTGCGGAAGATGGGACTGTTGGTAACGTAGAGCAGTCCGGTGAGGATGGCGTGGCCGAAATGTTCCCGCTCGATCGGCGCGAATTGCTTGGGTCGTTTCCACGCCACCAGGGCAAGAATTACTGCCGCATACGACACGGCATTGATCGCGAAAGCTGCTGCGGGTCCGGATAATGCGACCACAACACCGCCGATTGCCGGTCCAATCGCTCGGGCGGCATTACCCGAGACGCTGCCCAAAGTCGACGCGGCCGGTATCTGCTCACGCGGGACAATCTCGGGCTGAATCGCCTGCCAGGCCGGCGCGGTCAGTGCAGCCGCACAACCGATGGCCACGGTAAACATCAATAGCGACGTTGGGCTAAGCCGGCCGAGGTATGTCAGCACTGCCAGAGCCAGCGCCACCAGCACCGCATATGACTGAAGAAATATCAGCAACCGCCGCCGGTCAAACAGATCGGCAAGCACGCCGGCGAACAATCCCAAAACCAGCGTCGGTCCAAGACTCGCCGTCTGTACCAGTGCCACGATGACATCACTGCTGTGCTTCTCCACCAAAAACCATTGGGCCGCCACACTTTGCATCCACGTGCCAATATTGGAGGCTAACTGCGCGATAAACAGGTCGCGGTACACGCGACTGCGCAGCGGTGCCCATGCCGACGGTTGCCCAGCGTCGGCACGTTCCTGACCCTCAATCACCACTGAACCGATGATCGACAGCCCATCTGCTCGGCGCGGTCACAACAACGAAGCCGACCGGCACCACCCGGTGTCGCAAGGATGAGCGTCGTAGGCAAAGGCAGCCGGAGAGGGACACCTGACATACGGGCAACGCCTTTCGCGTCGTGCAGGGATTAGAAGTCTAAAGCAATTGCCCAATTCAGGCGCGCGCAGTGCTCCGGTATGAATCAACCGACGTTCTCGCTCAGAGGCGGACAGAATGGGTGCCGCCTGTCCGGGAGACGCGTGTGGCGGATGTAGCTTCATTCGGCGATCGACAGCACAATGCCGTCCAGAATGTCGTGTTCGCTGACCGTCAGCTCATCGATGCCGGCCCGGGTGTGCAGTTCTCGCGCCAATTCCTCGACCACGATCGCGCCGCCTCCGATCACGTCGGCGCGGCCCTCGTGCATCGGCGGCAGCGCCGCGCGCTGGGATCGCGTCATGCCGATCAGCCGGTCGCAGACCGCCAGCAGATCGTTGCCAGCGACGCGCGAAAGGTGAATGGCCGCAGCGTCATACGTCGTCATATTGTGGGCCAGCGCAGACAGCGTGGTCATCGTGCCGGCCAGCCCGACCCAGGTCCGGGCTCCTTCGACGGGCACTACGCGCAGGGCGACGTCGAGCCGCTCGCGCACCACCTGCCGGGCCGCCGTCACTTCTTCCGGTGTTGGCGGGTCTGAGTGCAGGCAGCGTTCGGTCAGCCGGACACAACCGATGTCGGCCGAGTAGCTGGCCACTACTCCATCTCCAGCTGATCCCCCCCCGACCACGATCTCGGTCGAGCCGCCTCCCAGGTCGACGACGACGAAAGGACCTCGTGCACTGTCCAATTCGCCGACCGCACCGCGGAACGACAGTTCGGCCTCTTCGGCGCCGGTGATCACTTCCGCAATCGCGCCGGGGAGCACCGCACCCAGCACATCGGCCGTCATCGCAAAGAAGACATCACGATTGGCGACGTCGCGCGCGGCCGACGTGGCCACCATCCGCACCCGCTCCACGGTGTGCGTCCTCAGCAGTGCGGCGTAGTCGGCCAGTGCGGCCCTGGTTCGGTCGAGTGCGTCCGGAGCGAACTGACCGGTGGCGTCGACATCCTGCCCCAGCCGCACGATCCTCGTCTCGCGATGCACATCACGCAGCTTCCCGTCGTCCGCGTCGGCGATCAGCAACCGAATCGAGTTGGTACCGCAGTCGATAGCGGCGAGCCGCCTCACCACTGTCCCGCCACTAAAACCGAGGCCATCGCCGGCTCGCCGGCCAGGATCGCCAACGCCTCATCGCCGAGCGGATTCACCCCCGGGCCCTTGGCCAGCGAATGCGCGATCAGCACGTGCAGGCACTTGACCCGGTCCGGCATGCCTCCGGCGGAGAACGTGGTTCCCAGCGACTCGATCGCGTCACGCTCGGCCAGATAGGACTCGTGCGCCCGCCGATACGCCGCCGCCAGTGCCGGGTCGTGCTTCAGCCGCTCGGTCATCTCGCGCATCAGTCCCGTTGTCTCCAGCCTGCTCGCGGCCGCTGTGAGCACCGGGTGCGTGAGGTAGTACAACGTCGGAAACGGTGTTCCGTCAGGAAGTTTCGGCGCGGTCTTCACCACGCCGGGTTCACCGTCGGGGCAACGGTAGGCGATCTCCAGCACCCCGCGCGGCTCGCGGCCGAGCTGGCGCGCCACCGCTTCCAGGTCTGCACGATCAACCACCGGGAGCCGTGGGGGTCGGCGAAGCCGGCAGCACAGAACCGGATGGTCCCGGCTCTCCCGGCGCAGGCGGGGGGACGTTGGCCGGTGGCAGGTGCGGGGCGTCAGCGATGGTATGCCACAGCGCGGTGTACCACGGGTCGCTGCTGGCGGGTTTGGCCGTATCGGATCCTGGCTGCGGGGTCGCCGCCGTTGCCGGAAGCTGGACTTGGAACGGGGTGTCTCCCGGCTTCACGAAGCCGAGGCGCTCGCGCGCCTGCGCCGCAATGTAGGCGGGGTCACCGAGCTTGACCTTCTTCTGCTCGAGGTCGGCGATCTGGCGCCGCAGCGCGGCTTCGCTCGCGGCCAGCTGATTCATCTCGGTGCGCTGCGCGAAGTAAGTGCGTACCGGGCCCGCGATGGTCAGGGTCAGCACGCAGATAACCGCGGCCAGTACCGCTGCCCGGCGCGCGGTGAATCCCAGCCGCTGGTCCGCCCGCTGCTCGACGGATTCGGCGAGCTGCCGCTTGATGGGTTCGACGACGTGCTCGCGCAGCGTCCGCGTCGTGTTGCGGGTGGCGTGCGTTGCGGTTTGCGAGGACTTGGCCGGCCCGGAGGGCCCAGAAGTCCCAGTGGAGCGACGGCGCCGAGCCGAATCGCCGGCTTTCCCCGGACGTGATGCCGGGGAGCGGCGCTTCGGATCTGGGCGTTTCGCTTCGGCCATCGCAGATTCAGCCGCGTTTCGGGTTGGCTGTCAAACTATTTCGCCTCCAGCGCGAATCGCGGGAAAGCCAGATCGCCGGCGTAGCGGGCGGCGTCGCCGAGTGCCTCCTCGATCCGCAGCAGCTGGTTGTATTTGGCGACGCGTTCGCTTCGGGCAGGTGCGCCCGCCTTGATCTGACCGCTGCCGACCGCCACCGCCAGGTCGGCGATCGTGGTGTCTTCGGTCTCGCCGCTACGGTGGCTCAGCATCGTGCGGTACCCGCTGTGGTGAGCCAGCACGACAGCGTCGAGCGTCTCGGTCAGCGTCCCGATTTGGTTCACCTTGACCAGCAACGCGTTTGCCACGCCTTTTTCGATGCCGTCCTCGAGCCGCTCAGGATTGGTGACAAAGATGTCGTCGCCGACGATCTGCACCCGGTCACCGATCGACGCCGTCAGGGCCGCCCAACCGTCCCAATCATCTTCGGAGAGCGGGTCTTCGATGGACACCAGCGGATAGGAGCCGAGCAGGCCGCCGTAGAACTCGGTCATCTGCTCAGCGCTGCGGGTGGTGCCCTCGAAGGCGTAGCCGGTCGCGTCCGTGTAGAACTCGGTGGCCGCCGCGTCGAGGGCCAAGGCCA
>Ga0210393_10002645_pt1 | contig 14589 bp, 13 predicted proteins | sample IncBWC27OmetaG_FD_160068 | JGI IMG/M metagenome (GOLD analysis project Ga0210393, IMG submission 160068) | Forest soil microbial communities from Barre Woods Harvard Forest LTER site, Petersham, Massachusetts, United States - Inc-BW-C-27-O ... | reverse complement strand
TGCCGGATTCAACAATTCTCATCGACTACATGCTGGCCAAAATGACTGCCATCGTCGGCCACATGCGTGTGTTCCCAGAGCGCATGCTGCGAAATCTCGAGTCCACACACGGACTCGTTTTCTCCGGCCAGCTTTTGCAGGACCTCGTGGAAAAAGGCATGCCGCGCGATGATGCCTATAAAGCCGTGCAGGAAAATGCCATGGCAGCGTGGGAATCGGAGAGCAGCTTCCGCGAGCGTGTGGCAACCGATGCGCGCATCACGAAGTATCTGGATGCGAATGGACTCGCCCATACCTTCGATTTGCAGAGACAGTTGCGCTGCGTCGATGCGATCTTTGACCGCGTGTTTGGGGCGCATCCTGCCGGCGAGAAATCGGTTGCGGGTTCAGCCGGAAAAAGCTGAAGCGGGCAAGGCCGCGAAACTGCGGGAAAACAAAGAAATCCGAGCTAACGCAAAAACAAAAGCGTCCTGGTTTGCACCGGGACGCCTTTTTCACCTCTTCTGATTTCAGCTTTCGCCGAACTCAGCTGCGGAGGCGGAAACTTTTCAGTCTTTCATTGCTACTCGACGCGCTGCACGTAGCGTGCTTCGGAAGTGTCCACTTTAATCCGGTCGCCTTCATTCACGAAAGGCGGAACCTGAACGACCAGACCCGTCTCGAGTGTGGCGGGCTTCATCACGGCGCTGGCCGTGGCCTTTTGCAGCGTCGGCTCAGTTTGTACGACGCGAAGTTCCATCGTGTCTGGCAGATCCACGCCAATTGGTTTGTCCTCAAAAAATTCAACCTTCACCACGGTGTTCGGAATAAGGTAGTAGACGGTTTCGCCGAGCAGTTCGCGCGACATCTGCATCTGCTCGTAATTTTCCGTGTTCATGAAGTGGAAATCGTCGCCCTCGGCGTACAGATATTCGAATTCGATTTCGTCGAGGATGGCACGGTCCACGAACTCTTCCGCGCGGAACCTGTAATCGATCATCACGCCCGTCTTGAGATTCTTCAACCGCGTTTGCATCGAGCCGCGCTTGTTCCCAGGAGTGCGATGATCCGTGCTGAAAACCGTATACAAATGGCCCTCGTGCTGGATCACCATGCCGGGGCGGAGTTGTGTCGCTTTCACGCTGCTCATAGTTTTGTACGTTCCCGGCCGCGCCGGGCCCGATTGCTCCCTGACTCGTAAAATGATTTCGGAAATTCCAGCCAGCAGCCCGCTCTGCGATGCGGCCCACGCGGAATGACTCGAGGCGCACTGGAACGAAAAAGACGTCCAGCGCGAAATTACAGTATAACGGCGGGCCTCCGAAGCGGTCAATGCGCCTCGCACACGCCGCGCCATTTTTCTCCGCGGCGAATTTCCCTCGCTTAAAATCCCCGACGGTCTTCGATCACGGGCATCGCGGAATAGTGAACGTGGACCAGGCGCCAGCCGTTTTGTTTCCTCTCATACACCTGCGTCTCTCTGCCGTGGGTTGTTATTGGAGAACCATCTTTCTGGAACTTCGCCACAAAATCCCAGTAGAACTCGGCGACGGCGGAGTCTCCATACACATGAATGGCAAGATCGTGCACGCTCAAGTTTCGTTCCGAGAAGGTTTCTCCCATCAAGTGCTGATAGACGTCTTGTTTGATTTGCTCGAAGCCATGCTCGTGGCCCAGCGGGTGGATAAAGGATACTTCCGGCGAGTCCCACCAAACCTGCGCAGCCAGCGTGGTATCTGCGTCGTCAACCGATCTTGCATATTTCGCGATGAGGCTGCGAATCTCCTGAGCGTCCGTGTCGTATTCGGTTGCGTGTCTGTTTTCGGTCCTTTGCTTCGACGCCTCGACCATTATTTTTTCTATTTCATCGGCGGAGCGCGGCAAGCGCTCACTCAAGAATTTGTATCCCGTATCCGTGATCAGCACGTCGTCCTCGATGCGCACTCCCAGGTTTTCTTCCGGAATGTAGATGCCGGGCTCGACGGTGACCACCATTCCTGGCTGAAGCGGCTTACACGACCCGCCAGGATCATGCACGTTCAGCCCAATGTGGTGGCTCAATCCATGAATGTAATACTGGCCGAGCGATTTGCCGTGTAAATCCTTCCCGTGAGAATTGATGTACTCGTATGACGCCCTGTACGCGCTTTTGGCTCCTTTATTACAAACATCGTTCCCCGGCTTGATTTTTTCCAGCGCCGCATTCTGGGCACCCAGCACGATATTGTAAATCTCGCGCTGCCGCGGCGTGAATTTACCGTTGGCGGGAATCGTGCGGGTTATGTCGGCCGAGTAGCCCGAGAATTGGGCGCCAACGTCCATTACCACGATGTCGCCGTCTTCGATTTTCCGCGACATCTTGTCGTAATGCAGCGCGGTTGAATTTGGCCCGGCTCCGACAATGGGTGCGTAGCCTTCCGCTTCCGAGCCGCCCATCGCATGAATTTCCACCATTTTTGCGCCGACCTCATATTCATACAGGCCCGGACGCATCATCTTCATGGCCTCGAAGTGGGCGTCGAGCGAGAGATCGATCGCCTTCCGCAGAAATTCCAGTTCTCCCAGGGATTTGATTTGCCGCAAGCCATCAATGTTCGTGCGCACGTCCTTCAATTTGGTTTGTGGCGCAGCAAGCTGCAGCCAATCCACGACGGCCTTCTCGTGAGGGTAACCGCCCTCTTCTTTTTCGTAAGGAAGGATCGTATAGAAATTCGGGTACAGCTTTGCGAGCTTTTCGGCGTTCGAACGCATTTCTCCAAACGCCTTTACACTTCCAAACCCGGTGCGAGCTTCAATCCCCGGATCGCTCGGGGACAGGCGCACGCCATTCCATTTTTCTTTGGCAGGATCTTTTGCCGGCAGGAAGAAGATCTCGCGCGGGCCGTCCCAGTTGTCGCCACTCTTGGGCGCGGGCAGGACGATTAATCCGGCGCCTTCTTCATTGTGGCCGGTGAGGTAGTAGAAGCTCTCTTCCTGCGCAAAGACGTAGGCCTCGGAAATCTCTTCGCGCCCGGAAAAGCCCCAAAGCACGATTGGTCCATCGACTTGAGCTGCCAGCTTGGCGCGCCGCTCGGCATACACGCTGTTGGGTTCGCGCTCCCGGCGCTGCTGCGCGCTTGCGCCCGGCAGAAAGCATCCCACGCATAGTATTCCCCACGCGGCCGTTGCCGCATAGTTCCAACGACCGCGCGACTGCAACCACGCGCAGCGACCACTCATGCGTTCACCTCGAAACCACCGTTAGATTGTTACGCCCACAGGGCAAGTGGGTATGCCGCGCGCCGCGCACCGCTTGGGCGAGGCGTTCCGTGACGCGTGAATTGTATCTGAAATGAACCGCACGCCGAAATCAGCTGGGCTGCTGGCGGTGCGCCGCTTAAATGCCGCTTCTCCCGACTCCGTCACTTCTTGAAGAATGCGTCGAGGCCTGCTTGCGCAATCGCCTCGTCGATCTCAGACTTTGCCCCGCTGGCTGCGATTCCGCCGATCGCTCTTCCGTCCACCTGAATCGGCAGTCCCCCCTGGTTCGGGAAAAAGCTCGGAAAAGCCAGCGCTTCGACACTGCCTTTCTTCACCGCATCGGCGCCGTTCTTTGACGGGCTGTTGTAGAGAGCCGCATGACGCGCTTTCTTCTGCGCAAATTCAATCGTGTTGAGCGACGCGCCGTCTCCCTTTTCCAGAAAGAGCAGATTGCCGCTTTCGTCCACGATGCAAATGGTCACCTCGACATTCTGTTTTTTTGCTTCGGCTTCGGCGCCGGCAACCATCGTCTTGATCGCCGCCAGGCTTAGATATTTCTTAGTGGGAAGCTCGGTGGAGGATGTTACGGCAAAGAGGATTGGCAATACAAAAAGTAGTTTATACATGGCGAGGATGCTACCAATTGACCCCTCGATTTGCTATTGGTTTCCAAGCACCTCCCGATGTCTCCGATTGGCGGTTTGCGGAATCTAATCTTGTATGCGCATACCACGCGGGATTCTCGGCTTTATGGCCGTCTTTCAGACGGTTCTATTCTTGACCCATCTTTTCCTATACGAGACGTGGACATTCTCATCATTGGGAGTTGATCCACCTGCCCCGCTCTGGCTCCGGCTGATCCTCACTATCCTCTCCGTCAGCTTTCTCGCCGCGTCACTCCTCGCATTTCGCTACACCAACCCCGCTTTGCGCCTGTTCTATCGAATTGCCGCCGTGTGGCTCGGACTCGTCAGTTTCCTGTTTTTCGCGGCAGCCGCGTCCTGGATCGTTTTCGCAATCGCGCGATTTGCCGGGGTGCCCGTAGACTTTCACCGCATTGCCGAAGCGCTCTTCGCCATGGGCTTTGCTTTTGGCTTCTATGCGCTTTTTAACGCCAGCTGGACACGTGTCCAGAAAATCGTCGTCAAATTAGAAAATCTCCCCGAGTCGTGGAGGGGACGCAAAGCAGGACTCGTCAGCGATCTGCACCTGGGCCACGTGCGAAACGGCGGTTTTCTTCGCCGTATCGTGGCGAAGCTAATGCGGGAGAAGCCCGACGTCATTTTTGTCGCGGGCGACTTATATGACGGCACGGCGATCGACGCCACGAAAGCCGCGGAACCCCTCCGCCAACTAAACGCGCCGCACGGCACCTTCTTTGTAGCCGGAAACCACGAGCAGTTCGGCGACGATTCAAGCTATCTCAAGGCAATCGCCGCAGCGGGAGTTCGCGTCCTGACCAACGAAAAAATTGATGCCGACGGCTTGCAGCTCATCGGGGTCCCTTACCGTCACGCCACGCACGACGGACACTTGTCATCCGTGTTGCAAGAAATCGGCGTGGATCGCGGCCGGGCGAGCATCCTGCTCACGCATGCGCCCGACCGTCCGCAAATTGCCGAGGCCGCCGGCATCTCTCTCCAGCTCTCCGGCCACACGCACCTCGGTCAATTCATTCCCTGGAGCTGGATGGCTCGCCGCATGTACCGGCAATTTGTCTACGGTTTGAGCCGCATCGGAAACATGCAGATTTACACTTCCAGCGGCGTGGGGACCTGGGGACCGCCGCTGCGCCTGGGTTCCAATCCGGAAATTGTGCTGCTTCAATTCGAATGAGGGCTCGAATCAGGACGGCAACTTTCCGCGCGCAACCCAGTCGGAATGCCGAAAAAAGCTAGGCTTTTGCCTGCGGAAAAACTGCGAACAGGATAGCGAAGTAGTGGCAAGTGCTTCCGGCCATTACGAACACGTGCCAAATTACGTGGTGATAAGGGATCTTTTTTGCGGCGTAGAAAATGACGCCGATGCAATACATCAGGCCGCCGATAACCAGCCAAAGAAGCCCGCTTGCCGGAACGTGCGCCAGAATCGGCTTTAGCGCCACCACGCCCACCCAGCCCAACACCACGTACAGTGACGTCGACAAAATCGGAAATTCCCGACCGCCGCAGAGCTGAAACACGATCCCCGCCAGCGCCAGCCCCCACATCACACCCAAAAGCGACCAGCCCCACGGCCCCCGCAGATTCACCAGCAGAAACGGTGTATACGTCCCCGCAATCAGCAAATAAATCGCGCAATGATCGCAGACCAGCAGCGCCCTCTTGATCTTCGGTTCCGGCACGCTGTGATACAAGGTTGACGCCGCATACAAGCACACCAGCGTGGTGCCATAAATCGCGCATCCCGCAATCAGCCACGCGCTCCCCCGCGCAATCGCCAGCGCCAGCAGAATGACAAAGCCCACCACGCTCAGCACAAACCCGATTCCATGCGTAACCGCATTAGCAATTTCTTCTATCGAGTGCCGAATAGCCGGAGCCGTGGTCATAAGAAGTTTCCCGAATCCATTGTTCTCTGCGGCCGCAGTCCGCGCAACAACTATTCGCGGCTGCGATGTCTGAAAAAATCGATCAGCAGCTCGGAGACGCGCGTGGGTTCTTCATGCTGCAGCCAATGCGATGCTTCGGCAAAAGTGAAAAGTTCCGCGTTGTCGCAGTAGCGCAGACTGTCCTGCGCCATCTCGACCGAGAGAAACGCATCTCGCGTGCCCCAGAGGATGCGCGTGGAAACGTGCACGGTGTGGTCTGCGAACCGTGCAGGGAATCGGAAGGCCGCGCGGTACCAGTTGATCATTCCCGTGAGCGCGCCAGGTCGCGACCAGGCCGAGCGGTAGTGCTCCAAATCCTCGGCAGTGAATGTTCCTGCCCGGCTGGATCCAATGAGCGCGCGCTCACCCGCTCGAAAATTGGACGTGGAGAAGAGCATTTCGGGCAGCCAAGGTATTTGAAACGCGAACATATACCAGCTTTTTCGGAGCTGCCGCAAGTTGGTTTTCAAAAAGCGGCGCATCACCGAGGGATGTGGCACGTTGAGAATAGCAAGCTTGGCGATGCGCTCCGGATGCAGGATCGCCGCGCTCCACCCCACCGCCGCGCCCCAATCATGCCCTGCTAGAAACACGCGCGGTTGTCCAAGCTGATCGGCAATCGCGATCACGTCGGAAACGAGTCCCGGAATAGCGTAAGAGCCGACCCCACTCGGCTTACTGCTGAGGTTGTAGCCCCGCTGGTCGGGCACGATCACGCGAAAGCCCGCTGCCGCGAGCGTTTCGATTTGCTGGCCCCATCCGTACCAAAATTCCGGAAATCCGTGCAGCAAGATGACAACGGGACCGTCCGCCGGACCTGCGGTCATGGCGTGAAGGCTGATGTCCGCGTTCTTAAAGACGCGAGCTTCCATCCTGTCGTTCCTTTAAGACGCTTATCCCGCTATCTTTTCAGCAGAATCTCCAGGACGCAAGCGCATCGAAAAAGTAGGATGGCCGCCGTGCGTCAAAAGTATCGTTGCGTCCACGCCGCTTTTGGGGCGCTCCGTCACCAGCGCCGCATTTGCAACTTCCCACGACCATACCACGCGGAATAGCGCTGAAGGTGAGCTGACAGGCGTAGCGGAAGCGCCCCCATCGCTATGAGGAGAAGGCTTGGTTTTGGGAAGGCGATTCGATAGATTGAGGGCGAAGGGGCGAGCGGTTGGCAGGAGGATCGCGATGAGAATTGCGAAAAGAATTATGGTGGTGGCGGGATTGGGATTGGCAATTTTGGGCGTGGCCTCGCTAAGAGCGAAGAGTTCGGCGAGTGATGGGCAGCATGAAATTGAGGCGTTCAACGATGAGTTTGGAAGGGCGGAACAGCGGATGGACAATGCGGCGGTAATGGCGCTGTGGGCGGACGATGGAGTGAGCTTGCTGCCGGGGATGGCGCCGGTGGCAGGGAAAAAGACGATTGCCCGGTGGATGGACGACATTGTGTCGCAGATGCAGGGCTACCGGATGGTGAAGGCGGAAAATGAGTTCCACGACATTCAGATTTCGGGAGATTGGGCGTCCGAGTGGGCCATGACGCACCAGATCGTGCAGCCGCCGGATGGGAAGCCGCCCATCGAGACGCATGGAAAGATGCTGCTGGTGATGCACAGAGAGAAGAACGGGGAATGGAGAATCAAACAAGAGATGTGGAATGCCGGTGAGCGCAGGTAGATTGCAAATGAGATTTGAATCGCGGGATTGACGCGGTGAATTCGTGGCGTGGGATGAGACATCACCCTTTGTGTGGGACTATAACTGCCAGCGGGTAGCGGACTGTGTGAAATCTTCGGCGTGTTCGTCGAACGCAAATACGGTCTGGGGGACGACACGGAAGACGAGTGAGGCTGAGTCTGCGAGAAGTGGTTCGACATTTCCCCCATATTTTTGATTGTAGGCTGCGACAAGCTTTTTGATTTCCGCTGCGTCGGTTACCTGTTGTGCCGAACCTTCCAGGATGACAGCTTCATCGGCGTGTTCCGTGCCAATGACGCAGTCCGCTTGGGCAGCGAGATTATTCACTTTGCGCGTACGCGCCCCAGTGCAGAACCAAAAAGAGTCTTCCAGCCAAACGCCCCAGACAGGCATCAAGTGCGGACGGCCCTGCGGACGAGTCGTAGCGAACCAATAGTTGTGTGACTTTTCGAGGCGTTCCACTGCCCAAGACCAGGGCTTGAGGCCAGTGGTGGCGTCGCGAGGATTTGGCAGCGCGTCGGGCCAATGTGGGCGGCTGGCTTTGGGTTCGAGCATGGCGCCTTCCGTGCGGAATTGCAAGAGCGGCGAAATCATATCAACGCAGCGCGAGAAGTGTGAATTATTTCAAGATGTGAATTTGAGTGGCGGGGAAATTAATCAAGACACGAAGGCGCAGCCGATGCGAGAGCCGCCCTGAGAGGTGCGTTGCGACCACACGGTCCGCAGGTTGACGCGAACGGGCGGAAGAATCGGGACGTGCAAGACGGCGAGAATGTTCTCCGGAAGTGCTTCTGCGGTATCCACTTCAAGAGAGACGCCACCAAAACCGAGATCGAGGACGCGTGCGCGGCGCGAGCCTTGTTCGCCGAGAACGGCGTAGGCGTTAGTGCCGGTCATGCTGACGCGTTCGGCTTTGCGCTGGATGGTGAAGATACGCGAAGCGCCTTCTGAAAATGGAGTGACGGAAATTCCCGCAGCTGTGGCGGAGGCCGCATCCGCTAGAGTAGTTTCGGTTTTTTCAGGCGAGCGCTTGGACTCGATAGGAATGGGCCGGGCGGGAGGAGCGGGGCGGTCGAGGTGAGAATCAACTGAAGTCGCGGATGCGGTGGAGGGAGAACCCTCGGGAGAAGAGGCCTCCGCAGCGGAGCGCCCGTGGCTGGCATGCTTGAGGCGATAGAGGCGTTCATCAGCGACACGAATCAGTTGATCAGCCTGTTCGCCATCCTGTGGGAAGTTGGCGACGCCGTGATCCAAGTTCACGCTGATGCTGAGACGAAGAGTCTGCAGGGTTTCGGCGAAAACAGTTTCAATGCGGCGGCTCAAGGCCACGGTCTGGGCAGGATCGGTCTGGGGAAGGAGCAGAGCGAATTCGTCACCACCGATGCGAAAGGCAGAGTCCGAGGTGCGCAAAGCTTTTTTTAGGGTTGCGGCGGCGGCGCGCAGAACTTCGTCACCGCGGGGATGGCCGTACTTGTCGTTGACTTCCTTGAAGCGGTTGAGGTCGAGGATAACTAAGCCCATGGGGTGACCGTAACGCCGAGCGCGATTGAGTTCCTTTTCAAAGGATTCGCTGAAGAGACGGCGGTTGTAGAGACCGGTGAGCGGATCGGTTACGGCGTTCAATTGCAGGCGTTTCAATTCGTCGTACTCAATGATGATGGGAACGCGGAACATGCCCGCGGTGGTGAGCACATCCATGAGAGAAGTTTTCAGGGCGACGGTGCGGCCGAGGTGTTCGCTTAGTTCGCGGCGGCGAAGCAGCATTTCATCCCAAAGCTGGACACACTGACTCTCGCGCAAATCAAGGTGAGTGATCGCGCGGAAGTAGCGCTGAAGGAACTGGCCACGCGCGGGGAGATCGAGAGACTCGAGCGTATCGGCAAGCAACTCGAGATAAGAATCCTCAATCGGCAAACGCGCGGGCGCAGGGGCGCCGGAGCTGGGCATATCCGGTATAGACCTAACCTCTGCCTATCCCCGCGGGGTTTGGGGAAAGCATAAGAAGCTTTCTCGTTTTTATATGGGAGCAAGCCGGTGTCCATTCAGGATGGAAGGCGGCGGGATCCCAGGGCCAAACTAATAGGTGTCAACTCCTCGGTATGTTATTACAAAAGCGGGGCATAGAGTAATGAGGTCGGAGAGGGAAAGCAAGAGGATAGATGTGCGTGTAACAAAATTACACGAGTTCCAGAACCGTAGGGTCGAAAAGAGAAGAGAATTACTCAAGCGGTCGAAGGAATTCCAAGCCAAAGAGGCGCATATCGGCGGTGGCATCCTGGCGAAGGACTTTGGCGGCGATGGGAGGGGTCTCGCTGGGGATCTGGCTGGAGGGGGATGGGGAAGGTGCGGGGATGGTGAGATGGACCACTTGGTCGGGGCGGAGAATATGTGCTGAAGCGATACAAGCCCCGGTTGCACTAATATTGAGAGTCTTGGTGAGCTCGACGAACTCGGCACCTGAGGTGTCCGTCCCTCGAAGGAAAACAGGGACCTGCAGTCGAATCCGAGGAGAACGTCGGCGGGGCGAGTAATCCAATCGTCGACCTTCCTTGATAACCTGAGTATCCACAGTATCCACGCGGGCTCACTTAGTACTACGGAACTAGTACGATAGCGTGCAGATTGAGTGCCACAGTTCTCACAACGGGAGGAAGGTAAGTACAATGATGTGAGTTGCTTATAAAGCAGAAGCCTGAGGAAGTTTCTTTCCGTACAAAGACAGTTCTCGAGGTATCCAATTCGTTTCCGCAATTGTGCAAATGGACCGCATTTACCATTGACATCGGCAAACGGGGTCTGCAAGGATAGACAGCTCACAAGGGAAAAACTTTACCACTTGGGCTTGGGTTGAGAGGCGGGACTAAGAATGGTTGGACGTGTTGCTCCGCCCGAGGTGGCGGAGAAGAGGAACTTTTCTTCCCTACCGTTTGAGTCCGTTCTGACGGTCCTGGACGCGGTGGACAGACCACTATTGGTGTCTGACCGAAGCGGACAGTTGTCGCTGGTGAATCTGCGGGCACGAGGCTGGATGGAAGCGGCGGGATTCCGCGACGGCAGCACGACGAATTTATTCAACGACATTTTGAAGGTGGGAGCGCAGCAGGTATTCAGCCAGATTGAGGGTGGTGAGCACGAAGTCGAATTGGAGATTCAGCTGGGAGATATAAGGTCGCGGGCGAAGGTGCGATGGCTGCCGGAGCCGGACTGGCTGGTGGTGCAGTTCGCGACGGCGGCGGAAATGAGCCCGACGGCGGCAGCAGCAACTCAGCTTACAGTGCAGGAGCTGTTGCAAGAACGAGAGATTACCTATCGCAATTTGCTAGCAGCTTATCTGAAGCTGCAAGAAGTGAACCGACAGAAGACGGTTTTCCTGGCGTCGGCAGCGCATGAGCTAAAAACGCCGCTGGCAGTGATCAAGGGCTATTACGATTTGTTGCTGACGGGATCGCTGGGGCGGCTGACGGACAAGCAGCGGGATATTTTGGAAGAGTCGAAGGATAGCTGTGAGCGGCTGGTGCGGCTGGTTTCGATGTTCCTGAATTATTCGGCCCTGGAGAGCGGAAAGCTGGTGTTGCAACTCCGCGAGAACGATTTGCGGGATTGCCTGGACGAGCTGGCGAAGCGATGGTCAGAAGCGTTCCAGCGCAAGGGAGTGAAGCTGGATGCGCACATCGACCCGTCTATAGCAACATTTCGATTTGACTACCAGAAAGTGCAACAGGCGGCGGCGAACCTTCTGGACAATTCTTTGAAGCACACGCCAAGCGGTGGAACGGTGACGTTGCGCGCGGCGCCGCATTTCTGGGAGCGGCGCGTGGCGGCGGTGAATCCGGTGGAAGAGCGGCGAAGATTTCGATTGCCGAGGCCGAACAGCGTGGAAGTGAGCGTGGCGGATTCAGGGCCGGGGATCGCGGCTGAGCATCATCAGGAAATCTTTGAAGATTTCGTGAGAGTGGACCGCAACACATCGGGAATGGGATTGGGACTGGCGATAGCGAAGAGACTGGTGCAGGCGCACCGCGGGAAAATCTGGGTGGAGAGCGAGCCGCGGACAGGAAGCCGATTTACGTTCTTGTTGCCAATGGATCAGGGATAGCAAGAAGAGTTTTGGGGGAGCGGAAAGGGCAATTTATGGCTGCAAAAGAAGCGAAGGAAAAGATTCTCGTCGTGGACGACGAGCCGAGCATTCGAAAGTACTTGCAAACGCTGCTGGAAGTGGACGGATTTGAGGTGGAGACCGTCAGCTCGGGAAGAGACGCGATTGCCAAGGTGACGAGCGGAGAGCGTCCGGACTTCATCATTCTGGACGTGCTTATGCCGGAACTGAACGGCATCGAAACGCTAAAGGAGTTAATGCATTTGGACCGCAGCCTGAACGTGATCATGCTGTCTTGTTCGAACGAAGTGGGGACGGTGGTGGAGGCGATCCGCATCGGCGCGCATGATTATTTGACCAAGCCGTTCGAAAAGACGGAGCTGGATGCGGCGATGCTGAAATCGCGGCAAAAGAAGGAATTGGTAAAAGAGAATCAAGATTTGAAGGATTACTGCGACCAGGTGACGGAGGATTTGAGTTTCCTGGCGGCGAGCCCGCAGATGGTGCGGATCCGGCAGCAGATCCTGCAGATCGCGCCGGTGGACGTGCCGGTATTTATTTCGGGCGAAAGCGGAGTGGGCAAGGAAGTGGTGGCGAGAATGATCCACCTGCGCTCAAAAAGACGGACGCAAGCGTTTGTGAAAGTGAATTGCGCGGCGCTACCCGGGGAATTGCTGGAATCCGAACTGTTCGGGTTCGAACAGGGTGCTTTCACGGGAGCGGTACGAGCGAAGCCCGGTAAGTTTGAGATGGCCAACAAAGGGACGATCTTTTTGGACGAGATCGCGGAGATGAGCACGCACTTGCAGGCTAAGCTGCTGCACGTGCTGCAGGATCACCAGTATTCGCGGCTTGGCGGACGACACCTAATTGAGACGGATGTGCGCGTGCTGGCAGCGACGAACGTGGAAGTACACGAAGCGATGAAGAGCGGGAGGTTCCGCGAGGATTTGTACTACCGGTTGAACGTGTTGTCGATCAACGTGCCACCGCTGCGTGAGCGGACTTCTGAGATTCCGCTGCTTTTCCGGCACTTTCTGACGAAGTACAGCGAAAAATTCGGGAAAGCGCCGCAGGGACCGTCAAAGCACTTACTGGATGCGGCGGTGAACTATCCCTGGCCGGGCAATTTGCGTGAGCTGGAAAACTTCGTCAAGCGCTACGTGATTTTGGAAGACGACGAAGGCAGCTTGCGGGAACTCATCGAGATGTCATCGGCGCGGCAGAGAACTTCGCCACGCGAAGAGCCGACGGTGCCGCGGGAGCAGGGGCTCAAGGCGCTGGTGCGCGGATTAAAAGACGAAGCGGAAATGGAAGCGATTGCAGACGCGCTGGAGAAAACGCGCTGGTGCCGGAAGGACGCGGCGAAGATGTTGGGCATCAGCTATAAGGCGCTGTTATATAAGATGAGGCAGTTTAATCTGGACACGCCTCGGACGCGGCGGACGGCTACACCTGCGGCGGTAACTGCGGAAGCTCCGCCGGTGGTTGGGGCACTCAGGAATGAATAATGAAGGCCCGGGGATCCGTACGGGTTTGCCAGCGAAAACTCTTGCGATATGTTTAACGGCTTGGATATGAGACTAGCGAAGATTGCGGATTTCGAGTAAGGTCTCAACGACAAAAGGGGGCGCGGGCCGGGGCATGTCGACCGCCGCGGGCACTTGAGGATGGGCGGAATGACGGAACGCCGTGTGGCCAGACGTTATGATCTTACTTTACCCATTGTGATACGGATACCTGCCGAGCGAGTGCCCGATTCGCAAGAGGGAAGGACTCGCGATATTTCCACCAGGGGGCTCTATTTTGTGGTTGAGCAGGACCTTTCCGCTGGATCGGAGCTGGACATTACCTTGACCCTGCCAGCGGAAATCACGCATGGGACCGAGGTGTTTGTGCGAGCGATGGGCAAGGTCGTGCGCGTGGAGCGGCGCATGGAAGATGGAAATGAACGGATGGGAGTGGCGGCGGTGATTGAGAGGTACGACATCATACGGGGCGACGCCGCCAGAGCGTAACTTGCAAGAACAGCCGGAGTGCTGAGTTCGAGCGTGTGTGGTGGTAGATTGTCCTTCTTCTGATGGTCTTCTGGAGTTTTCCAATCTGGGTTTCCGCAGGATTGCGGTTCACCTTGAACCCTAGCGGTCTAAAATTAGCGTCCGATCGGAACCCATCTGAATCTCACAGATCAATGATCGCCCCGTCTACCTGCGATTCTGCGGGATGAGAAAAATGCTTCCCGAGTTGGTAGGAATTGTTTCTCTTATGTTGCAGAAAAGATTTGGGGCGCGTGAGAGCTAGTTCTAGTACAAGCCTTCCTCGATTTCTCGTATCTTATTGTAAATGAACGTGTTATCTGCAAATGCCCCTCTTTTAGGGGCGCGATTAGTGGACATCGCGATGGCTGGCGGAGTGCAGCCAAGGAGGTGAGCAAAGTTTGGTTGAGCCATGCCTGCAGAGACGACGAGCAAAAGCGCGAGCCAGGAATCGATGAGGCAATTACCACCGGAAGACGTGCTCTTCGGGAATTCGAAGAACATGGCGGAAGTGCGGAGCCGCGCGGAGAAAATTTGCAAGACGGACGTGTCGGTACTAGTGAGCGGGGAAGGCGGAACGGGGAAGGAGGTGCTCGCGCGCTGGATCCATTCGCGGTCCAATTATTCGAGCGGAGAGTTCGTCAAAGTTAATTGCGCGGCGGTACCGGGGACGCTGCTGGAGAGCGAACTGTTTGGATATGAGAAGGGCGCATTTACGGGAGCGCACGCGTCAAAACCGGGGCGGGTGGAGTTGGCGCACAACGGCACGCTGTTCCTGGATGAGATTTCGGATTTGGAGATGGGACTGCAGAGTAAGCTGCTGCACTTTCTGCAGGATGGAACGTTTTCGCGGATTGGGGACGAGGCCAGCCGGAGCGTAAATACGAGGGTGATTTGCGCGACGAATCGCGACCTGGAGAAAGAGATTGAAACGGGGCGATTTCGCGGGGACCTTTTTT
>Ga0210393_10002643_pt1 | contig 14591 bp, 10 predicted proteins | sample IncBWC27OmetaG_FD_160068 | JGI IMG/M metagenome (GOLD analysis project Ga0210393, IMG submission 160068) | Forest soil microbial communities from Barre Woods Harvard Forest LTER site, Petersham, Massachusetts, United States - Inc-BW-C-27-O ... | reverse complement strand
CCGATCTCGCGGGCTGGGCGAGCTATTCGACCCTGAGCGTGATTCGGGATCCTCCGGCGGGGCAAGCGTTCCGGGTCGCCCGTTCAAAAACGCGTCGGCAAACCCGTTGAAATGCCACATGCAGCCAGTCCTCACACAGAGTCGAAAGCGCGAAGCTTCGGCTCTGAAAGCCTAGGTCATGCCGAGGGTGCGGCAATTCGCGAGATGTGGGAAAAGCGGGTCTTTCGCAGTTGTATTTCGGCAACGTTGGTCCGGGCATTTCGGCTTGTTTGGGTAGTCCGGAGTGTTCGGAGCAATCGGATTTTTCAGGGTCTTCTGGCACAGACGGTCTTGTCCCAACTCTTGTTTTTCACTAAGTTTCCCGCCCATGGCCGCGTCCCCGCCGTCCCACACGCAGCGGCCCAAACCCATCGTGACCCACCTCCTCCTCTCCTTTTCCAGAGCAACTTCTCGAAGTCGATCGTCAGGCAAGGAAGCCGACATGGGACGGTGCACCGTCATCGGATGGGCATGCGCAGCCGGCGTGTTGTGTTGTTGGGGATGTTCGGCGCCGAAAAGCTTCAGCCCCATGGGCTGGATGCAGGGCTCGACCACCACTTCCACGACCGCCGCCAAGGATCCGGCCAACCCGCTCAAGGGCTCCGATTCGAGCGGCTCCGGCTCCTCAACGCCTGCTGGCGATAGCTCGACCGGATCCGCGTCGACCGGATCGTCAGACAAAGCCGCCTCGGGGGGCGGATTCAAGGCGGCAGCCATCGATCCGGCTTTGCGCAAGTTGATGGAAGACGAACTGCAGTCCGAGCCGGCCGACAAACGGCAGCAACTCATGGCCGACTGGTCGAAGTTCGATCCCGCGTTCATCCGCGAGCTAGTCGAGAACCATAAAATGGCGCGCGAGCTGGCGGAGAGCCACCGCGCCGGCAAGGACAGCAGCGGTGGTTGGGATGGCACCGGCAACGGCGGTGGCGCAGTGAAGACCGCGACGCATGACCAATCGCCCCAGACGCCCGTCTTCGACGATCCCTCGGCGCCCATTGATTCGGTGCTACACCCGCGCTCGGCCGCCGCCACTCCCACTACTACTGCCACTAATAGTGCCACCGCTACTAATACGGCGACTGGCGTCCGACCGACGACGGCCGTCGCGTCGAGTGCCGTCAGTCCGTGGGATGATCCGCCCAGTACGCCGTCTCAATCGTCGCGACCACCCGCTGCTCCGCTGACCTCTCAGGCTCAACCGCCGGGCGCGCCGGCCGTGGCCGCTACAGCCTCGGCGTCGCCCGCTCGGACGGCCACCAAATCCGATATCTGGGATTTCGGAGGCACGTCGCCCAGTCCAGCGCCCGGCAACCAACGGGTCGTCGCGACTCCTGGCACAAGCGGCGAGAAGCCCGACCAGCCCGCTGCGACGTCGGCGACTTTGTCGAGCACGCCACCGGCGACTGCTTCCGCTCCCAAAGCGGACGCCTTTGCCGACTTGACGCCGATCAATACCGATCCGGCTCCTACCCCGGGTCGACTCCAAACGACAAACACTCTAGCGCCTCGATCCGCGACGCCGGGATCGGCTCAGCCCGCGGTTCCCAACCCGTTTGGCGAGGGACCTGCGAGTCAGCCAGGCGGGGCTGCACCTCCCAACGTAGTCGCCGGCATGCCCTCGGGCCGCGGTGGACCGGGCTCGGTGGTCCAGACGGCCAGTGCGGCTGTCGAAGGCTCAGGCGTCGGTCTGGCGTCTGCGACGACGCCTTCGAATCCGCCCAACGGTTTCGAGTCCGAGCAACCCGTGAAGCTCAGCTTGCCGGTCGACGTTCCGGAAGGCCAAGTGGTCGCCGCGTCGGACCCCGGCACGAACGCACCGCGTGCGGCGCAGGCGTCGGCAACGGGCCGCCCGACTTCCGATGCGCCCCCCTCCACGACAACTCCTGCACCACCGGCGTCTGGACTGGCCAGCCTCCCGAGCCGTCTTTTGGGAGCGATCAATCCGCTGCCCGGGGCGGGTGGTTCACGCAACATCTCACTGCCGGCCAACTGGCATGACGAGCTGCAAAAGATTGTCAGCGTTGCCGCGTCAGATGCCGGCCAAACGTCGGTCGGCAATTCCGACCCCGAAAAACTCGCGTACATTCAGAAGCAAGTTAATCTGCGGATGCTGTACCTCCTCTCGGGACAACCGACTCGAGCGCTAGAGCCGATCCCCGGTTTGGAAGGCGCCGACCAGGAATTCTGGCAGCAAGTCTTCTGGGGCATGTCGAGCTATTTCGATCGTTCGACCATTGCCGATCCGCGAGACCGCGCCACGCAAACGATCGCTCAACTTCGAGTGGCTGTGAACAAGCTCCAGGAAAAATCGAAACTCGAGCTGCGGAACGTTTCGTTCTGCAACAAGATCGAAAACTACGGACGCTACGAGCGGTTCAAGCGGGATGAATTCACCGCGGGACAACCCGTGCTGCTGTACGCGGAAGTCGAGAACTTCAAGAGCGAGCAGGTCACCGAGGGATACCGTGCGATTCTCAAATCGACGATCGAGATCTTCGACACCCGCGGAACGCTGGTGCAAAAGATGCCCTTCGCGGCCAACGAAGATCAGTGCGCAAGCCCGCGCCGCGACTACTACAACAGCTATGAGTTTGCGATTCCCCGGGAGATCTCCCTGGGACCGCACACGCTCAAGCTGACGGTCGAAGACCAGCTCAGCCAGAAGGTGGCTTCCTACACGGTCAACTTCACCGTGAAGTAGCGGGATTCACCGTGAAGAGCGGAGCCTGACGTGGCTCTGCCGAACCTGCAGCCCAGCGGCTGTGTCTCAGCGCCGTGCGCCCTTTCCAGCGGCTCCCCGGCCAAACCGGGATTGTGCATTGCCGTGCGGGTGATGAAAATCGGGGCGCCCGAGTCGATCGCGCGCAAACCGCAGTCCGAGGTGATCCTTGAAGTCCGGATCCCAGCTTGAAGTCGTCAACAGCGCTTGCCCGCTCGACTGTCCGGACAGTTGCAGTCTCGATGTCACGATTCGCGACGGGCGCGTGGAATCGCTCAACGGAAATCATCTCAACCCGATTACGGCCGGCTACATCTGTGGCAAGGTGCGACACTTCGCCGAACTCATGTACGGGGCCGACCGCGTGCTGTATCCCGCCGTACGTTCTGGCTCCAAAGGGAGCGGCGAATTCCGTCGCGTGAGTTGGGACGAGGCCTTGGAGTTGGTCGCCGGCCGCCTGGCCGAGATTCGCGACCAGTTCGGCGGCGAGGCGATTCTTCCCTACTGTTACGGAGGGTCCAACGGCTGGCTGACACAAAACGGGTTGGACGCGCGGCTCTTCCATCGCCTGGGAGCCTCCCGGCTGGCCCGCACGCTGTGTGCGATGCCCGCGTCAACGGCGACGGCAGGACTCTACGGCCGAATGCCGGGCGTGGCTTATGAAGATTACCCGGCCGCCCGGCTGATCGTGCTGTGGGGCGTCAATCCGGCCGTGACCGGAATTCACTTGGCGCCCTTCCTGCGGCAAGCGCAAGCCAACGGGGCGAAGCTCGTCGTCGTCGACCCCCGTCGCACGCAGTTTGCGCGGCAGGCCGACCTGCATTTGGCGGCCCGACCGGGCACCGACCTGCCGGTTGCTTTGGCGATGATTCGTTGGCTCTTCGACACGGGTCGCGCCGACCTCGATTTTCTCGCGAAACACGCCCGCAATTGGGAACAGCTTCGCGAGCGCAGCCAACCGTGGACATTCGAACGAGCGGCTGACGTAGCGGGAGTTTCGGCCGACCAAATCGCCGCGCTGGCGCGGCTCTATGCCGATTCTCAGCCGGCCGTCATTCGCTGCGGTTGGGGCATCGAGCGGAACGTGAACGGCGGCTCGGCCATCGCGGCCGTCCTGGCATTGCCTGCCGTCGCGGGAAAATTTGGAGTCGCCGGCGGCGGATTCACGATGAGTCAGTCGGCCGCCTGGGACGTCGATCCGATGGCCGGGGCGGCGGCCTCTGCGCCGGCCACGCGTCTCATCAATATGAATCTGTTGGGCGAAACGCTGCGGCCCGAGTTCCAACCGCCCGTTCGCGCCCTGTTCGTCTACAACTGCAACCCGGTGGCGACGGCTCCGGAACAGAACAAGATTCGCGAAGGCTTGTTGCGGGAAGATTTGTTTACGATCGTCCACGAGCAGGTTCTGACCGACACGGCCCTGTATGCCGACGTGCTGTTACCGGCGACTACGTTTCTCGAGCACGACGAAGCGCGTCGCGGCTACGGGGCGATGCTCGCTCAATTCACGCGGCCGGTCGTCGAGCCGGCGGGAGAGGCCCGTTCGAATCATTGGCTCTTCGGCACGCTGTGTCAGCGCTTGGGCCTCAATCAACCCGGCGATCCCCAGACGTCAGAAGAAATGGTCGAGGCCATCGTCGCCACGTCGTCAGGTGCCAAGAGTCTGGCCGAGTCGTTGGCGGCGACCGGTCGCGCGAATCCCCCGTGCGGCACGCGACCGATCCCCTTTGTCGACGTGTTCCCGGGAACAGTCGACCGTCGGGTTGATCTGTGCCCCGAAACGCTCGATCGCCAGACGTCGCGGGGCCTTTACACGTATCACACGATCGCGACTCGCGAAGAATTTCCCCTCACTTTGATTTCTCCTTCGACGTCGAAGGCCATTTCCTCCACGCTCTATCAACTCGTCCGCGACACGGTGCCGGTCGAGATCGATCCGCAGGACGCCCAAGAACGCCGAATTGCCGACGGCGACACCGTGCGAATGTTCAACAAGTCGGGCGAAGTTCTCTGCACGGCGAAGCTCAGTGGCGAACTGCGACCCGGTTTGGCCTCGCTGCCCAAAGGCCTGTGGGCTCGCCACACGCACAACGGACAGACGGCGAACGCCCTGGCCCCCGACACGCTTTCCGATCTCGGCGCGGGCGCGTGTTTCAACGACACGCGCGTGCAGATCGAACGGGTGTGATTGGAGCAGTGTGGCCGGGGCGCCTCGCGCAGCGGAAGCCCCGGACTCTTCGACCGACGTATCACAGCGAGTGCACCCTCCATCGGGGGCTTCCGCTGCGCGGGGCGCCCCCGCTACACAGCTGTGTCACTCCAACAACCGGCGCGACGCTGCGAACCCCGCTCGTTGACTTGGTTTTTTGGGGGCCGTATTCTGGACTGGCTCACCAATCTGGCAATGGCTTGTCGCGGTTTGCCGCGCAGATCGGCGTTGCTGTCGGACATCTTGAGGCAAGGAAATTCGATCATGCGCTGGTCGATGCATGGCACGTTCTCCCCGTTTGCTCTCGCGGTGGCTTGGGCCGCGCTGTGTCTGGCCGGTTGTGAGGACGGAGCCAAACCGACAACGCCCGCCCCGTCGGAAACGGTGAATGAGAAGCCCGACACTGATAAGTCTGGTACTGGGAAAACGTCCCGCGCCGCAGCGTCCGCCGACGCCAAGAAAAACTTCAAGCGGATCATCATCCTGCAGAATGAGAACTCTCCCTTCTGGGATGCCGCCCGAGCCGGATTGCAGGATGCCGAGAACGATCTGAAGTTGAGGCAGTCGGGGCTGCGAGCCGTGCTGGAAGTCAACAATTCGGGCGCGGCCGGACAGGTGGAGAAGCTGCAGCAATTCGGCACCCAACCCGACATCGTCGGGCTCGGCATCTCGGCCGTCGACGCGGACAACGTGGCCGTCGTGGAAGAGCTTCGCAAGCTGCAAAAGAAGGGTGTCAAGATCGTCACCATCGACTCGGACGTCGATCGCGACAAGTTTCGCGATTGCCGCTTCGCCTTTATCGGGACCGAGAATCTGTTGGGCGGCCGCGAGCTGGGCGCCTGTGCGGCAGGATTGCGTCCGACCGGCGGCGGCTACGTGACATTCGTCGGCCACAAGGGGGCCCAAAATGCCATCGAGCGAATCCGCGGATTCAAAGAGGGGGCGGGGCCGAAGTTCCAATTGCTCGACACGATGACCGACGGCACCGATCGTCCCCAGGCTCGAGAAAACGTCCGCAACGCCATCCAGAATCACAAAGGCAAACTCACCACGCTGGTCGGCATCTGGTCATACAATGCGCCGGCCATCACCGATGTTGTGAAAGAACTCGGCGTGCGCAAGGACTACACGATCGTGGTGTTCGATGCCGAGCCGATCGCCATTCAGGAAATCGCCGCTGGCAACATCGACGCGATGGTCGTCCAGAACCCGTACGAAATGGGCTATCAAGGCGTCCGCTTGCTCAAAGCCCTCCACGATCAAGACAAGAATATCGTGCAAATGATGCTGCCCCATCACGGCCAGCCCGACGGGGATCTGTACGACACGGGTTTGAAAATCGTCGTTCCCGACGAGAAATCGCCGCTCAATCCGGGCTTGTTCGGGCCGAAGACCGAGTTTCTGACGCTCGGCAAATTCAAAACCTGGCTCAACAAGTACCGCCTCGAAGGGTCCTAGGGCACCGCTCTAACTGAACTGACGCTAGGACCCATGGCTGATCTTCAAGCGGCCCGGCGCGATCCGCTACGCCTGTTTCGCCGACACGAATTCGGTTTGCTGCTGGCGATTCTGCTCGTCGTCGGCGTGACGACGCTTTTCGATTCGCAGCACAACTACTTTCACGATCCCTGGCGCAACGCCCGCGAGATCATGCGACAAACGTCGCTGTTGGGCATTTTCGCGCTCGGCTCCGCCGTGGTGATCATTTCCGGCGGGATCGATCTTTCCTCCGGCTCCGTCATCTGCTTCAGCGGCACGATCTGCGCCACGTTCTTGCTGCTCCTGGCACCCGATCGCATGCACGGCGGCGAGGCAGTCATCGGGCTCCCAGTATTGGCTGTGGCCATCGTCGGTACGCTGATCATCGGTTTTTTGATCGGCAGCTTGCACGCGTGGCTGATTACGGCGATCCGCCTGCCGCCATTCATTGCCACGCTGGCGACTCTCGTCGGCTTGCGGAGTTTCGCTTGGGCTATCTGCGAGAACGTCACCCAAGCCACGCTCGGCGGACGCAGCAGCCAGATCCAAATCTACGATGAGCGGTTTCGCTACCTCGCCACGTCGGTCTGGATTCCCGCGGTCCTATTTGTGGTTTTCGCCCTGGCGGCGTGGGTGATGCTCAGTCGAACGGTCTTGGGCCGTCACCTCTATGCGCTTGGCGGGAATGAAGAGGCGGCTCGATTGAGCGGCGTGCGCATCGATCGGCTGAGGTGGTTTGCCTATTGCTTTAGCGCGGTCCTCTCGTCGATCGCCGGCATCCTTTATATCTGCGAAGTGAGCGTGGCCGACCCGACGACGCTAGGTTTGGGTTACGAACTCAATGCGATCGCCGCGGCGGTCGTTGGCGGCTGCAGTTTGCAAGGTGGTGTCGGCACCATCGGTGGAACCGTGCTGGGCACGATCTTCCTGCGAACCGTGATCGACGGTGTGGCCAAAGTCATCAAGACCGGCTCGAGAGTTTACGAAGGACTGATCGTCGGGCTGGTCGTCGTCTTCGCTGTGGCCTTCAGCCAGACCGCACGCCTCCGCGGGCGCGAAGGATTCTTTGCCGGGGCCCTGGGCTTCGTGGCGGCGATCAATCTGGCCCTGATCTTCGGCGTGATTATGGTGCTGGTCGGGCCGACGCTCGCCGAAGGTTGGACGACTTTGGATGGGCCGATCTTGGGCGCCTGGGCCGGTGCCTCGATCCTTGCAATGCTCTTGGTGCTGCGCAGTCGGCTCGGTGCTCAGAGTCGGTGGATCGGCACGCTCGGCGTGGCCGTCGTCCTCATTGGGATCTACTTTGGCTTGGATCGCGGCGTTCCACTTTACCGGCTGCACGCGGCGAGGGCGTCCGTCCAGGCGGCCGGCGGCAAGATTGACATGCACGCAGCCGAAGGCGTGCGGGTTGACCTCGGCGGAACGCAGGTCGACGACGCGACACTGAAACAACTGGCTGATCGATTGCAGGCGCTGCACGTCGCCGACTTGTCGCTCGCCCGCACGAAGGTCACTGATGACGGCATCGGTGTGATCGGCGGCCTCACCACGCTCAAGCGGCTCGATCTCTCTGGCACTCAGGTGACGCGCGCCGGAACCCGGTCCGTGACTCGCCTGCTTCCCGACGTCGAAGTGATCCAATGAGCAATCGCCCCGTGGCCGACTCACCATTGATCTCCATCGAAAACGTGACGAAGACCTTTCCGGGCGTCGTCGCGCTGGACGGCGTCACGTTCGATGTGCGAGCCGGCCACTTTCATGCCGTCGTCGGGGAGAATGGCGCGGGCAAAAGCACGCTGATGAAGATCCTGTCCGGCGTCATCACCGAGTTCGAAGGAACGCTGCGAATCGCCGGCGAACAAGTCCACTTCGCCAATACCCGCAAAGCCGAGGCGGCCGGCATCTCCATCATCCACCAGGAATTGAATCTCGTCGAAGATCTGTCGGCGGCGGCCAACGTCTTCTTGGGTCGCGAACGCCGCACGGCGCTGGGGCTGCTCGACGATCGGGCCATGCAGCGGGCGGCCGCCACGCTGTTTGCCGAATTGGAATGCAACATTCCCCCCGATCAGCCCGTGCGCCAGCTGCGCGTGGGCGATCAGCAACTAGTCGAGATCGCCAAAGCTCTCTCACAGGACGCGTCGATCCTGATCATGGACGAGCCGACCAGCGCGCTCACCGAATCGGAAGTCGAACGCCTATTCCGGATCATCGAACGGCTGCTCGCTCGCGGAGTGACTATCGTCTACATCTCCCACAAGCTGGACGAAGTCTTTCGCCGCTCGGATCGCATCACCGTCTTACGCGATGGTCGGCATGTGAAGACCATGGCCCGATCCGAAACGAGTCCGCGCGAGCTAACGCATCTGATGGTCGGGCGTGAGATCAGCAGTTTTCATCAGTCGGCGGGCCGCTCGGCGCGTGAAGTGGTGCTGAGCGTCTCGTCACTTTCGCTTCCATGGACCGGACACGCCCGCTCGTGGCGGCTGAAAGACGTCAGTTTTGAATTGCGGCGCGGCGAGGTGCTGGGAGTGGCAGGTTTGATGGGAGCCGGCCGCACCGAACTGCTGGAGTGTCTGTTCGGCACTTCGGCCGAGGCGCCGGTGGGGCGGATTGTGCTCGCGGGCCAAGAAGTTCACTTCGCGTCGCCGGCCGACGCCAAGCGGGCGGGTGTGGCCCTCGTCACCGAGGATCGCAAACGCCTCGGCCTCTTTCCGCAGCTCAACGTCCGCGAAAACATCACCATCTGTATGCTCGAGGAAGCCGCCACGGCTAACGTGATCTCCGGCCGCAAGGAGCGCGAGGCCGCGCGGGAATCGATCTCGCTATTGAGCATCAAGACCCCCGGCACCGAATCGGCGATCACCGGCCTGAGCGGTGGCAACCAGCAAAAGGCCATCATCGCCCGCTGGCTGCGCACGCGGCCCAAAGTGCTGCTCTTGGACGATCCGACTCGCGGCGTGGACGTCGGGGCGAAAGCCGAACTCTATCGCGTGATCGACGGCCTGTGCCGAGAGGGGCTGGGAATTATCGTGACGTCGAGCGAGCTACCCGAATTGATCGCGCTGTGCGATCGGATCCTCGTCTTGTGCGAGGGACGTCTGACGGGAACCTTCCAACGCGCCGAGTTCACCGAGCAGGCACTGATGGAAGCGGCCACGCGTCGCGAATAATCAGACTTGTGCGACGGAGTTTCTCGCAATCCTCTGCTACTTGCGCCGTGCTGGCTGGCTCGCGACCAGCGCGCGTTGGTAGTCCAAGAACGTGACCCGCTTGAGGCTGCCCTGCGTCTGCAAGCTGTCCCATTGCCGCACCAGTTCACGGTCGCGGTCGTTGAGTTCCCAGTAGATGCGGTGCATGGCCTTGATACTGGGCGCCTCGCCGCTGGTAAAGTTGAAATTCACTTGGATCGGAACCAGGTTCGCCTCACGCAGCGCGGCATCGAGGGCCAGTCGCTGATCGGGCAGAATTCCTCCGGGGTTCAAGACATAATTCAGCCGGCAGATCCAGTCCGCATAATTCAAGTAAGCGAACACGTGCGTCGGAGTCGGCGTAGTCGCCCCCAGCACCTGGTAGTTGAAAAACTTGCTTCTCAAGTCGACCTCGGGCCCCGAACTTGTCTGAATGACCTGCTTGTCGAATTGAGGATTGAACTGGAAGAGGATCTGTTCGACGACATTCTGATCGGCTTTCGGATCGGCCTGGATTCTCTGCAAGCGGTCGTTGAGTGTTTGCCGGGCGATGCCGAGCATGCGATTGATTTCGTCGATGTGCACTTCGGTCAACTTCCGCTGCCGCGTGCTGATGAGGGCAAACTGCCCATGCGACGGATCGAAGATAATCAGCTCACCCAAATCGGGGATAAAGTCGTAAGTCTTGCCCGCGTGAAACAGCGTGATGCTACGCATCAGTTCTTTGGGCTCGGAGCGGCCGACCGCGAAGAGCGTCGTCTCGACATGAAAGTCCTGGGCCGTCGCCCGGACCGAAAAAAGACTTCCCAGAAGCAGCAGGCCGGCCGCGAGAGATTTGAGAACGAAGAACCGGGAAGCACGCATGGCGATCGATCCTTCCAGCAATCAAATGTGGACGGGGAGATGGGAGGCAGGCAGGTGCAAACGGGGCAGGTGGAAACAGGCTGGGAGCCGGAGCCGGAGCGGCGATTCGGCAACCGAGCGTGAAGCAAACGGAGGGGAGGCAGGCGTGAGGTCGCGAAACTTAGCCGCGCGAACCGGCGACAACAAGCCGAGCCGGCCCGAATCCTGCCCGCTGTGCCCCCGAAATTCGGCCTGATTTCAAAGTCCGGCAGACCCTGCCGATCCGCTGTCCCTCTTCCATCCTCTCCCATTCTGATGGGAGAGGGCCGGAGTGAGGGCGGCCTTTTTTCTTCTAAGCTCGCGAAATCTCGCGAGGTGTGGCTTTGCGGCCCGCCAACTGTTCCCCCAACTCGCGGCCATATGCGAAGAGGGCCGGCGTCCCGCCGGTGTGCACGAAGACGACGTGATCCTGCGGCGTCAACCGGCCGCGACGGACGTCGTCGAGCAAGGCGCTCATCGCCTTCCCCGTGTAAACGGGATCGAGCAGAATCCCCTCCGTGCGTGCCAGCAGGCTGATCGCGTCGAAAACCGCTTCCGTCAGTTTGCCGTAACCGGGGGCGATGTAATCGAGCGTGACGTCGATATCGGATGGCGCGAGTTGTGTGCCGAGATCGAGTTTCTTAGAGACCTCGTTCGCAATGTCCGCCATGTCGCTCGGAATGTCCCACTCCCAGCGGACGTAGGCCACGTTCCGCACGGGCGATGTCTGCCCGAGCGCCCGACACCCCAGCGTCAGCCCGGCTCCCGTCGACCCGGAAGACGACACATAGATAGCAGCGGGCACAAAACCGGCCGCGGTAGACTGTTCGAAGATCTCCGCCGCGCACTCGACGTAACTGATCGCCGCCAAGGGAGTGACAACGTGACGGTCCCAGCGAAAGACCTTGCGCCCTTGGTCCTGGAAGCGAGTGGCCGCGTCGATGATTCGCCGATTCAGATCCTTGCCCATACCGGCATCGACGATCTCGTAGCTCGCGCCGAATAGGTTGTCGAGCAGGAAGTTACCTTCGAGCGGCACCGGTTCATCACGCGGCGGCCCGGTCAGCACCAGGTGGCAATCGAGCCCCGCCTTCGCACAAGCGGCCGCGGTTTGCCGACAGTTGTTGCTTTGAATCAGCCCGCCCCAGACGAACAGATCGGCCCCTCGAGACAGCGCTTCAGCCATCACGAACTCATTGTGCCGGGCCTTGTTGCCTCCCATCGCAAAGCCCGTGCAGTCGTCCCGCTTCATATAGATCGTCGGTCCGCCGACAGCTTTCGAGAACCGCGAAAGCGGCTCCAGCGGAGTGGGCCGATGCGCGAGGCGAAAGCGTGGCTGTTTATCGATCTGCTGACGCAGCTGTTCGATGTTCATTGGTCGTGACCATTGGTACCTGGGTGGCGGGGGCGCCCCGCGCAGCGGAAGCCCCCGTTGTCGATCGCGGAGCAAGCGACCGCCGTCACAGGTTAGCTGACGTTCCGGGGCTTCCGCAAAGCGGGGCGCCCCGGCCACCCAGCTGCCAAAGCGCGTGCTCAGGACGCTTTACCGCGGCACGAGCCAGATATTTCGGAACCGCACCGGGTTGCCGTGGTTTTGCAAAAAGATCGCGCCGGGGTGTTCGTCGGAGCGGTGGCCGCCGGGCGTTGCGGACTTCAGTTCCAGGTTGTACTGGATCGGCACGCCGTTGTGCCGCACGGTCACCGAGGCGTTTTCCTTCTTCGTCTTGCCGTCGGGCGCGAAGCGGGCGGTGCGAAAGTCGATGTCGTAGGTCTGCCACGCGAGCGGAGGAAAGCACATGTTGACGAGCGGCTTGGCCGCCTTGTAGATGCCGCCGCACTCGTTGTCCAAACCTTCCAGGCCGAATGAATCGAGGACCTGGACCTCGTACTGATCGGCCAGGTAGACGCCGCTGTTGCCGCGACCTTGGCCACGAGCCCGCGGCATGAAGGGCGTGCGAAACTCAATGTGCAACAAGAAATCCTCGAACGGCTGCTTGGTGATCGCAGGGACACCGAGCAGGCTGCCCTCTTCGAGCACGCCGACTTGCCAGGCGTTGGTATCTTTGCCGTCGAAGAGCACGATGCCTCCCGGCGGAGGCGTGGCGCCGAGCGTGGGCGATGTCCGCTCGACTTTCTTCAGCTCGAACTTCACGCCGTCCTCAGCCGTGCCGGAGAAGAGTCCGTCCCTGATCGTGCCATCGAAGTTCTTGCCTTTGAGATGCGCGACGCTTTCTTGCGTGTCGCCGTGAAGGTGAATCTTGGACTTTCCGTCCCAGCCGGCTCCCGGGAGGCCATTCGTATAGATCACGGCGTCGAACCGGCCGCCGCCAAGCGCGACCACTTGAGCCCCGACTTTCGCATTGGCTCCGATCGTGCCGACGTATTCGCCCTGCACGGCGAAGTCGGGGCCGGCAGTTTTGGGATCCAAGAATGCATCCGCAGCGAGTGCAAATGTCGGAATCACGATGAGAGCCAACAAACCGGCAAAGGATCGCTTGAAGCGCAGCATGGCTGGCCTTCTTGAAGTTGTCTGTCGTGGCGGGAGTTGGTTGATTGCTACAAGGTTAGCGGGTCGATTGCGGTCGAGCTACTTAAGAAATCGGCGGAGTCAAATGTTGACAGCCGCACAAATGGCCACGCCCGCTGCATAGGCAGCCGTCATTACAATTGGTTCTCCGCGATCCGACTCGTGCAACCGTGATTCCTCGCTCGCATAGTTCGCGCCGTTCATGAAAAGGGAGCCGTGATGTCCAGCCGTGCTGCAACCGAGTATCGCTACGAAAAACTGACGTGGCCCGAGATCAACGATGCCATCGAGCTGGGCAAAGTCTGCATCGTGCCGTGCGGAGCCGTCGAGCAGCACGGGCCCCATTTGCCGCTGGATGTCGACTTGGTTTGTCCGGGGGGCATCGCCGCGGGGGCCGGCCGCGCGATTCCCGACAAGATCCTGGTGCTGCCGACGATCGCCTACGGCTACACCGGGCACGTGATGGATTTTCCCGGCACGATCAACACGCACTACGAGACGTTTATCAAGCAGGTGCTCGACGTCACCAAGTCGCTCGCCTACCACGGCTTCAAGCGGATCATCCTGTTGAACGGGCACGGCTCGAACATGCCCAACCTCGACCTGGCGGCCCGGCGGACGAACCTCGAAACCGATGCCGACTGCGTGGTCATCGCCTGGTGGAATCTGCTCACCGTCGACAAGGAGTTTTTGCCCAGTTGGCGCGAAAGCAAATTCCCCGGGGGCTGCTCGCATGCGTGCGAGCTGGAGACGTCGATGTACCTCTATCTCGACGAGGACAATGTCCGCAAAGACAAGATCAAGAGCGGCACGATTTCGATCAACGACGAGCACAGCCCATTCAATTACGTCGACCTCTTCGGCGCAGGCCCGGCGACGATCGTTTCCTGGACCAGCAGCTATTCCCAAACCGGCGTGTTGGGCGACGCCGAAAAGGCGACGAAGGAAAAGGGCGAACGGGCCTACAACGAAGCGGTCAAACAACTCGTCCGTTTTGTCGAGTATTTCCTCCAACGCCCCCGAGACCGACGTCACCGCGAACAACAAATGAAACCGACCATGCCGATGCCCTGGGGACAGTCGGATCGGTTCTAGATTTGGCCAAAGACATAATTTCGATCGTCCCCACGTCGAGGCGATGTCCGCTCCGCGCAGACACGAAGAGGGAATTCGAGCCGCGACCGTGAGGGAGCGGGGTATTCCGGGTAGAAGCGAGCGTTAGACCCCGCTCCGTGAGGAGCCACGCATGGGCGTATTTCTTGAGGCAGCGGTTGGACGCGTCGGCGATGGAATCATTGCCGCGTTCCGTTTCCCAAGCCGACGGCTTGCCGTCGTCTTCTTGTCGGGCACGCCGGAACGACGGCAGAGCCGTCGGCTTGGGAAAAGTGTGCCTCGCTAACATTTCCTTAGCGGGATTCGTTCATCCAAGGCCCTCCTCTCACAGTCGCAGTTCCAAAATTCGATCAAAACCCGCGGCGATGGCCATAGCCCCTTTCCAGCGTGCCAAAAAAATAGCATGATAATTGACGGACTAACTAAGATCTC
>Ga0210393_10002642_pt1 | contig 14597 bp, 18 predicted proteins | sample IncBWC27OmetaG_FD_160068 | JGI IMG/M metagenome (GOLD analysis project Ga0210393, IMG submission 160068) | Forest soil microbial communities from Barre Woods Harvard Forest LTER site, Petersham, Massachusetts, United States - Inc-BW-C-27-O ... | reverse complement strand
GTTGGGCGCCGTATTGCGTGTAACGCTGTTTGTGGAAGCGAGCGCCTTCGTAGAACATCACGGTTCTGGCGGCATCCGCGACGGGGGCGAGGATCGCGGCGATGTCGATTGGTTTGATGGAGACGCCGGCGTTTCGCAACGTGGAAAGCGCGTTGGCGAATGCGGACTGCATGACGGGTTCTGCGTCGGGGACGGAGTCAGGCGCGCCGAGGACGAGATTTTCTGGGTGGCCGGTGGGATGTCCCAAGGCTTGCCAGAGCAGGAGCATGTCGGCTGGCGTGTGCGTGAAGAAACCGAGGGTGTCGAGACTTTTTGAGAGAGGAAAGACGCCGTCCATCGGCAGCAGGCCGTAGGTGGCTTTGAATCCGGTGACGCCGCAATAGGAGGCGGGGCGCAGGATTGATCCGACGGTTTGCTCGCCGATGGTGAACGGAACCATTCCCGCGGCGACGGCGGCGGCTGATCCGCTGGAGCTTCCGCCGGGCGTGTGGTCTGGATTTCGGGGATTGCGCGTTGGGCCGGGAGTGAAATAGGCGAAGGCGGTGGTGACGGTTTTTCCGAGCAGGATCGCACCGCGATGGCGCAGGTCACGGATGATCGAGGCGTCGGTCGTGCCGATTCGGCCTTTGTAAATTAAGGAGCCGTATTCGGTCGCGAGGCCTTTCGTTTCGATAATGTCTTTTGCCCCGAAAGGGATGCCGGCGAGCTTTCCGTCGCCGGTTGGTTTCTGTGGGGAGACCTGGACCCAGGCGTGGATGGAGGGATCGATTTCACGAATGCGATCGAGACATTGTTCTAGCGCAGCCTCACGTTCGCGGCGGGAAGCGTTCAACCACTGAGTTAGTGTTTCAAGACGGGATGTTTGGGCGAGGCCAGTTTTGGCGGCGATGACGCTCGCGACGCTGCCGATGAGCAAACTACGCCGGCTGATGTGGTTGTTGAAGCTGGGCACGGCGCGCACAGTAGCAGGCGGACACCGGCAGTTTCAAGTCAACCCTTTGGATGAGGTGAGGGCGTGGGTTCGGATTTGGTTTCGTTGTCGACGGTGAAGCCGAGGCTGGAGATGAAGTCTTTGATTTGTTGTTCGGAGATTTGGTCGGGGTCGAAGCCGATGGTGGCGATGGCTTCGGGGTAGGTGGAGGAGCTGGAGGCGATTCCCTTTTGTTTCGAGAGCAGGGTGTCGAGGCCGGTGGCGCAGGTGATGCAGCTGAAGCCGCGGACGTGGTAGGTGACGATTTTTTTGGGTGCGGCGGTCGCGGGGATGGCTTCGAGAGGAGTCAGGGCGCCGGCGGTGGTGGCGACGGTCATTACTTTGAAAAATTTTCGGCGAAGCATTTGGTTTTCTCCTTCAGCTGCAAATCCCGAAATTCGTATTGCTACTTGATGCTCTGGATCACTCCCTAAGGGCTGCGATCTTGCTGAAATGGGGCGCAGCGTACTGCGCCCCTACATGAGTCGGCCTCATTGAGCTAGAGATATGCCGGGCTCGTAGCGCCACGGGGTTTGGATGCTGGCTTTGTCGGAAAAACGGGTGTCGGTGTATTCGGAGAATTCGAGTTTTTTGTCGAGGACGCCGGTTTCGATCATGAGGTCGCGGACCATGTCGAAGTCGTCTTTGCGCGGTGCGAGCGGGCTGTAGGTGACGCGGTCCATCGGTTTGGTGAGCGCCCAGCGAAGAAGCGCGGGTTTCTGGTTGTAGTAGAAGCGGCCGACGAAATCGGCGGCGTCTTCGCGATGAGGTTTGCTGGTGTCGAGCCACAGACCGGAGCGAGCGATGCCGTCGACGAGGGTCTGGACGACTTCGGGACGAGTGTCGATGAGGTCCTGGCGCACGACGAGAATGCAGGACATGTAGTCGGGCCAGTATTCGCGGGCTTGGAAGAGGATGCGGCCGAAGCCGGCCATTTCGGCTTGGGAAGGAAAGGGCTCGCCCATCACGAAAGAGTCGATGGCTTTGGCGTTCAGAGCGCCGGCGACGTCGGGCGGCGCCATCTCGATCATTTTGATTTCGCTGGGCTTGATGCCGTAGGCCTTCATCGCGCGGAAGACGAGAAGGCGTTCGTCGGAGAAGCGGCTGGGGATGGCGACGTTGTGGCCGCGCATGTCGGCGAATGTTTTGATCGGGCCGTCTTTGCGAACGACGAACGCGCTGCCGTAGCGATGGCCTAGATAAACGACCTTGATGGGAACGCCTTGCGCTTTGAGAGCCAGCGCCAAGGGCGCGACGATGAAAGCTGCCTGGATGCGATTTGAGATGAGGGCTTCTTTGATTTCGGGGAAGCCCTGAAACATGCGGGGGAGATATTCTTCGCCGGATGTAGAAAATTTCGAGATGTAGTCGGTGACGGGGCACGTGAGCTGGCAAGTGACGGGCAAGTAGGCGACGGTTATCTTGCGTTTCTCGATGGGGCGATAGTCGTTGAGGACGGCCCCCCAGTTGACGTTGAGGTAGGCGTGCGCGCCGGAAATCAGGACGAGCCATCCGACGGCGAACAAAGCGATTTTGGATTTTAGACTCATGAACGGGTCCTCATGAACGAAACCCCCAACGGACGGAACGGATCTTTTCAATTTGGCGGAAGAGCAGGTCGAGCGCGAGGCCGATGACGCCGATGATCAGCATAGCGGCGACCACCAAATCATAACGCTTACCGGAGTTGCGCGAGTCGATGACGAGGTAGCCAAGACCGGAGTCGACGGCGATCATTTCTCCGGCGACGACGACGAGCCAGGCGATGCCGAGCGCGATTCGAAGGCCGATGAGAATTTGCGGCAGCGCGGCGGGAAAGACGACTCTTGCAAGAATTTGCGGTGATGAGAGGCCGAAGTTGCGGCCGGCGCGGCGATAGATCGATGGCACGCGAGATACGCCGCTGGCGCATGCGACGACGATGGGAAACAAGGCGCCGAGAAAGACGAGGAAGGTGGCGGGTTTGTCTCCGATGCCGAAGAAGATGATGGCGACGGGAATCCAGGCGATGGGACTGATGGGACGAAGGATTTGAAGGACGGGATTGAATATTTGATTTAAGGACGGAAACCAGCCGAGCGCGAGGCCGAACGGGATTCCGATGATGGCGGCGAGGCCGAAGCCGATGGCGACGCGGCGGAGCGAGTCGGTGATGTCGGCCCAGAGGACGTGTTTGTGGGCGAGTTCGACCAAGCCTTTTTCGACGCTAAGAGGCGAGGGGAAGACTTTCGTCGCCGTCCAGATGACGGAGTAGTGCCAAACAGCGAGCAGCACGGCCGCGGTGAGCAGCGGCCAGAAGAATTTCTCCCAAGTCGCGGGTTTTGCTAGTGAGTTCATGCGGAGAAGGCCAATCCAATTTTTTGAGCGAGCTGATCGCGAAGCTCGAGATAGCGCGGGGAGCTCAGGTTTCGCGGATGATCGATGTCAATCGTGAGGATGTCCTGAATCTTCGCGGGGCGCGAGCTCAGGACGACGACGCGATCGGCGAGCTGGACGGCTTCATCGATGTCGTGGGTGACGAAGATGATGGTGCGGCGCTCAGTCTGCCAGATGCGGAGAAGTTCGCCGCGCATGATGAAGCGCGTGACGGAGTCGAGCGCGCCGAATGGCTCGTCGAGATAGAGGATGTCGGGATTGACAGCGAGAGCGCGGGCAACCTGGAGGCGTTGCTTCATGCCGCCGGAAAGGTCCGACGGATAAGAGTGCTCGAAGCCTTGCAGGCGGACCAATTGTACGTAATGCGCGATGCGCTGTTTGCGTTCGGCGTCGGACAGGTTCGACAAGCCGAATCCGATGTTGCCCTCAACCGTGAGCCACGGGAACACGCCGCGCTCCTGAAAGACCAGGATGCGGCGCGGGTCGGGCCCCTGGACGGTTTCGCCATCGATCGCTACAGAGCCGCTCGTCGGGGAGAGAAAGCCACCCATCACGTTGAGCAGAGTCGACTTGCCAGCGCCGGACGGCCCAACAAGGCAGATGAATTCGCCGTTGCGGACATCGAGATTGATGTCTTCGAGGACGGAGATGCTGTTCCCGTCGCGTTCGAAGGCTTTGCGCACGTGATCCACTCGCAACTTCACACCGGCGGATTGAGGCGAAGACTGCGTGGACATTCTTAGTTCTCCGGAAATCCCCATCGAAATGACTTCACTTGCTCCAACGAGCGCATAGCTAAATCCAAAAGCAAGCCGATGATCCCGATGACGACCATGCCTGCGACGACCAGGTCATAGCGGTTGCCGGCGTTGCGCGCATCGACGATCAGGAAACCGAGGCCCGAGTTGACGGCGATCATTTCGGCCGCGACGACGACGAGCCAGGCGATGCCCAGCGTGATGCGCAGACCGACGATCAATTGAGGCGCGACGGCGGGATACAGGACGCGATAGATAAAAGCGGGAGTGCTCAATCCAAAGTTGCGACCGACGTTGATGTAAACGTCGGGGATGTTATGAACGGCGCTCATGGCGGTGAGCAGCAACGAAAAGAAGCAGCCGATGAAGATCAGGAAGATCGCGGAGAGGTCGCCGACACCGAACCAGAGGATGGCGATCGGAATCCATGCGAGCGGCGAAATCGGACGAAAGATTTGAACGAGCGGGTTGAATGCCATTTCGGCGCGGCGATACCAGCCGATCGTTAGTCCCAGTGGGATTGCGATCACGGCGGCCAAGAGAAAGCCCCACGTGACGCGGAACAGCGAGGCCACGACGTACTTGAGCAACAGCCCGTGTTGCAAAAGGTCGCCTATGCCGCGAAGCGTTTGCCACGGCCCGGGCAGAAGCTGGCCGGGATGGCTGCTGATGGCGGTCTGCCAGATGACGAGCAGAACCAGGATGAACGCGACCGGTCTGAGCCGCACGAGCAAATTCAAATACCACCGCCTAGATGGTGTTTCTGCCCTTGCGATGTTGCATCGGATCCGTCAAAGACCATTCGCGCACGGAGTTGTAAGGAGAGCCGCGCACAGAAACCCATGTTGGGGGAATATCATCGGCGGTCGGACAGCCTCAATAGTACAAAATGATTACGCGTGGGCTAGAAGGCGTTTTTCGGGCGATAACCGATTCCCATGATGGAAGCGCTGCTGCCGGTTTTCGTGACATGCTGTGGGCGATTGGCGAAAGGCGGTTGTTGTCACTTCGGCGCGGTCGTGGGCGGCTTTGAGAGGTGTAGATGAACAATCAAGATGCAGTGCGCGGCAGGCCGGCATGGATTGGCCTGGTTATGTTTGGCATCCTCGCGCTGCTGGCGCTTTTTGGTCTGGGCACGATTTTTGTCGGAGTCATCACGGCGGTGCAGGCCTGGCAAGAACATGCACAAGAACACTGGCCCGAGGTGACGGCGCGTGTTGAGAAATGTTACCTGCGACAATCGAGCACGCGGAAGCGCGACAGGTATTACATTTCTTGCCGATTCAGCTACCAGATCGGATTCGAGCAGAATGAGGCAAACGTTTATTCGGGCCCCAGTGTCCTATGGGCGTTCACCGGGCCATACCAAGAGTGGATCGATGCGCATCCCGTGGGCTCGCCGATTGCGGTGCGCTACGACCCCGCGAATCACAAGAAGATCGTGCTCGCGCCGCCCTACATGCCGGGTAAGGGACCGCATACTCCGGACAACGTGAAGCTGTTGATCTTTTCTGCGGGGAGTTTTGCGGTGCTTCTGTTGATCACGCGCGTCATGTGGCCGCGAGTCGTTCCGGCCCGAACATCCTAGCAGCGCGATTGAGCGGTTTAGCGAAGAATCAGGCCGCAGGGTGGATGGAGTTCGTGACGTTGCCCCAGGCGCGAAGCGGGACGAGTTTTTCGTCGTTCTCTTTCCAATGGAGAAGCTGGGCTACCGCCAATAGTAAAGTTTTCTTCGAGAATGGCTTGGGCAGCATGTGCGCTCCGGTTTGCGAGCCGACGCTGCCGAAGTTCGCGGAAGTGCCGTATCCAGACATGAAGACGACGGTGATCTGTGGGAAGAGGAAGCGCAGGTAGTCGCCGAGCTGGTCGCCGTTCACGCCGGGAAGCACGACGTCCGTGAGGAGGAGATCAATCGGCTTTTCCTGGTGGGCGGCGATGATCGACGCTTCGGAAGCGGACCGCGCTTCGAGAACTCTGTAGCCGCTGCTTTGCAGGAACGTGCTGATGACGCTGCGGAAGGGATCGTTGTCATCGACCAGCAAGATGGTTGCTGATCCGGTGGAGCCGGCGGGTGCGTTGGGCTGCTTCAGGTCTGGGAGGTACATGGGCGTTCCTCGCGACGAGCTCGGCAGGGACTTTGGCTTCCCTGCTCGTTGTATATGAGTGGCGAACCTGGGATTTGATAACGGAATATATCGTGTCGAGACGGTAGCGAGTTTATTCGCTTTTATTTCGCTATTGGCACGATGAGGGTTGCGCTCGGGACGGCAGCAGACTGAAAGGAGGTAGTTTAGGCCGACTGCGCTCGTTCCAGAAGGCGTCTGCCAAGCTGCGCAAGCTCGGTCGCGAGGCTTTCGTAGCGCTGGCCGGAGAGCCATGCGGCGTCGATTTCTGTTTTCAGCAGAATCGATGTAGCTACGTCGGCACTGCACTCCAGACAATATTTTTCGCTCATTCCGGGGAGCTCAACCAAGTCCGTTCGGTGACCGCAAACGCTACACTGCGCAGCAGGATCCGCTTCACTTCCCTTTGGGCCGCAAGACATTTCGTCCTCCTTAGACCAGAGCTAAGCGACTTCGCGTTGGGATTGACGCGCGCGCTGCTGTGGGCTTCGGGAAACGACCATGTAAGGCCGGGATGCTGGGATCTCGATGGCAGCTTTTCGAGTGTTTTTCTGCAGTGAGGGCTTTCGCGTGCGACGGCGATTCTCGCCAAAGGTCCATTGAAAGAAAGCGTAGATCAGGAAATCACACGCTAGAACACAGACAGTCAGGAATATGTTGAGCGACATGACGAGACAGATCATGCATTCCGGGTCGTGGGGAAGTCCTGAGCAATTCGTGAGCGATTTGTAAGGATGGGCGGAAGCGCACGAACTAGGAATGGCAGGATTTTGCAGGGAATAGCGTCGAAATTCGGGACGTAGTCGTAGGGGGGCAGGAGCACGCCCCCTCCTACGCAAAAGCAAAGGCAAGAGTTAGTGCGCGGGCTTGGTCTTTAGCTCGACCAGAACCGCGTCGACGGGTTTGTCGCCTATGTTTTCGGGCAGGTGGACGCCGGCAGGAGTCCATTGCGAATCGCCGGCTTTGCCGTCCGCGACGACTGACTTGCCGTCGGGCGTATTCATCTTCATGTGACTGTTGTTCTCGTAGACCACAACAGAATCGGGATGAGCATGCATGACAGATTTTTCACCCGGGCCGTAGTGAATTCTCAGAACGCGAACTTGATCGTTTTCGAAAATCACTTTGTAGTGCTTCGGATCGACTTTGACAGGATCCTGGGCCATCGCGACGGAAGCGGCGAGACACACACCCACCAACAGGAACAGAGAACGAAGCATGTGCTTTCTCCTTTTTGAAAAAACGAAATGGGGCCGACCGGATAGGCGCGACACTATTCCGGTGGATTCAGCGTGTCAACGAATTATTGTTGCCGATGCGAGTGCAGTGAGACTACTTCAAGCAACGCTAGTGACTGGAGCGAGCAGCTAGAAGTTTTGCGGCGTTGGCGTTGTAGACGTTTTTCAGAACGTCATCGCTCAGGCCGAAACCGTTGAGCGCCCAGTGGTAACCGAACTGATCGAATTCGTAGAAGTGCTCGTCGTTGGATTCGAGGATGTGGAACGTGACGCGGTACATGGATTTTTCGTAGCCCATATCGGTGCCGTAGACTAGGCGACCGGCATATTTTTCGTAAAACTTTGAGGCGAAGCGCGGGATGGGCGCGGTCTCGGCGTAGCGAGCGGAAATGTCGGCGTAAAGATTTGGATTGCGGTCGAACATTTCGCCGAGGTGCGCGAGGTCGTAGTCGAGATTCATGAAATGGCACGCGATAAATGTTGTGGCGCGGTGTTTGCTGAGCGTGCGGTCGAAGATGTCGACCATGCCGGGCAGGTTGACGATGTTGGGCTTGTTGTCGAGGCGCCACTTCCAGGCGTTCATCAGGCCGTCGTTGGTGGCATCCATTTTCTGATACATCCAGATGGGATCGGCGACGTGGAGGCTGATCGGCATCCCGAGTTCGCCGCAGCGTTGCCAGATCGCGTCCATGCGCGCGTCGTCGGGATGCATGCCCGGCGCTTGCGATTTGCCGGAGCGGAGACCTTCGCCTTTGTCGTGGATTTCGCCGACGCCGCGGGCGCCGAGTTGGTGGCAGCGCTCGAGTTCTTTGACGGCGGCGGGGCCGAAGCCGGGTTTGTCGTGGCCAGAGAAGTCGAGGCCGCACCAGATTTCGAATCGATCGGGGTGCTTTGAATATTTGCGGAAGATTTCGTCGAACTCCGGGCCGGTGGTCATGGTGAGGATCATCGTTTTTTGGATGCCGACCTCGTCCATGTTCTTGAGCCACTCGTCGATTTGCTGCGGCGTCTTGGCGTAGGGATGCGAGTGCATGTCGATGATGGGGTGTTTGGATTTGTCGACTTGGGTGACGGGAATTTTGTAGATGGATTTGGGGCGATAGTCTTTCAGCAGGATCGTTTCTGGTGACGACGCTGTTTTTGATTGCGGGGCCGCGGCGCCTGCGGACTTCGAGTCTTGTCTGGCGAGCGGCGCCGCGCTTGGCTCGGCTATGAGCGATGCAGGAAGCACGGCCGAGAGGCCGAGCATATTTGCCCACTTCAAAAAGCCTCGGCGGTTCAGCTCATTTTCAATTTGCATGTTGTGGACCTTGCCGGCGATCGTGATTTGATCGGTAGATTTTGCGGCGTTTTCGGCGGCCACATCTTACGCGAGGAAATCCGGAAACACAGATTTTTTTTGCTGAGCGCAGAAATCTTTCTGCGCTCAGATCTGCGAGACGGGCTCTAGTTAGTCGCCGTTGCTCTTCGCTGGTGATTTGGCCAGCGCTTGCAGCAACTCGGCGCGCGCCTGCGCGACGTCGATGCGGGCTTGATTCGACTTTTGCGGATTGGGAATCAACTGCTGTTCCACTTCCGGCAAGGCGGCGCGTTTTGCCTCCAGAGTTTCCAAGGTGGCCTTTGATTTCTCCGGGGATTCTTTCAGAGCAGACTGAACTGCGCGCATGTAGGCTTCGAACGCCTGAATGTCTTGCGTGGACGGAGGCAAGCCTTTTTGCGGCGCGGCGGTACCCATCACTTGTTGATAGAGGCCGCGTGGGTCGGATGCGGATTGGAGTTCATGAAGACCGTGGTCGAGGGTCGCCGATTCGAGTCCCCATGCGCCGCTCCAATCGAAAACGTCTGCGGGCAGTGCGCGAATTGCGGTGGTTACCTGTTGGCGCTCTGCGGCGGTCAATTGCCCATTTGTGGCCGCGAGCGTCAGCGTTCGCAGATTGGCGAGCAGGGCATTTTTCGCCATCAAGGCGAAAATGAGCGAGCCGCCGTGAGCCAGGTCTTGCGAAAAGCGCACGCCTGCCAGCCATGTGTCGGTCGCAGACTGCGTGTTACCGCCGGCAAGTTGGCGCATGCCCTCGAGCGTATTCAAACGAGACAAGGCGCGTGCCCGCGGAGCGTACGCGATCGACGCACTCGCTCCCTGCTTGTACTCGAGACCCCAGTCACAGTCGGGCAGCTTGGTCGCGCGCTGCATGATGTCGATGGCGAACTTGTTTGCGTCGAGAATTGGGGCGATCTTTTTCTCATCCCATAGCGCTTGAGCCGAGAGTGTTTGTTCGAGAAGGTCCTGCGTAGCTTTGTCCGCCGGGAGGTCTTTCATCTCGGCGAAGGCGATCCAATAGCGGAGCGCGGCGTTTTTTGTTTCGGGCGGGTATTGGAACTGCGCATTTGCGCGGTTCGCCATTGCGAACATGAGAAGAACGAAGATAAGCGATTTGACTCTCATCGGATTGTCTCCTTGTCGTGTTGAGCTGCGCGCTATTCCTTGGCCAAAACTCGCAGGGCGCTCTGCGCGCTCTGCATCAATGGAAATTGCGTTTGAAATTTGTCGGACATGAATTGGTCGAACGCGGCGTGGTCGTCGAGCGCGAGCCGCGTCAGGGCAGGCGTCGGGATTCTGTCTTGTCTCGCATCGCCCCGGGGCTCCGCCGCCGCTTGCTCGTTGGTGGGCTGCGAATTGCGAGGCAGCACGATTACGACCACGGCGACTGCGGCCAGGCAGGCCACGGCGCATGCCGCCAGAGCAGATCGACTGCTAGCTCCCGCGGCGTGCTTCCTGGTGCGCACCGGCAGCGGCTCGGGATCGACCGGACGAAAATTCTTCAGATATTTCTCGAATTGTTCGTCGTTCGGCTCAGGCATTCGAGTTCTCCTTCACCAGCATCGCTTCGCGGAGCTTGGTGAGCGCGTAGCGGTAGCGCGAGGCTGCGGTGTTCGCGCTGATGCTCAGTATTTCTGCGACTTGCGAGAACGTCAGTTCCCCCCAGATGTGAAGAACGACGACTTGCCGCTGGTCATCCGGCAACGATTGAAGGGCGCGGCGAAGATTTTCTTCCGCGGCGTGGTCGCGGTCCGGCGGCGTGAACCACAGGCGATCGGACTCGATCGGAACGTGACGCTGTCGGGACTTTTGATCGTTCAGGAGATTGTTGCGCACGCTCGCGAAGAGATATGCCTTCGGGTCGAGGGCATTCTTGATGCCGTCGGTCTCGATGAGTTTGAGGAACACTTGATGCACGGCGTCCTGTGCGCGACTGGATTCGCCACAGATGCTGATGGCGAAAAGAAGCAACGCTCCGCCGTACTGACGATACAAGCCTTCGATGTGAGGCAAGCTCTGGTCGGTTGGGGGCACTTGTCTTCTCTGGGATAAGACAACTGAAAAGGCGGGATTTGTCTACCTGGCGTCGGCGAGTGGTTGAAGTCGTCTGGGCGTCCTTGCGGACGCCCTACGGACGACGGAGGTTGAATGGATATTTAGTCGGATTGTTTCGGAGACGCGGATCGACCGCGAAAGCGGCGCTGAAGCGCCGCACTCCATGTTTAGGCGGTGCGAGCGGCGGTTGCTGGGAACGTTTCGCCTACCAGTTCTTCGCTCTTTTTCCAGAGGGCTTCGGCGTTGGCGGGGTCGAGGGCGTAGGGACGCACGCCTTCGCTGACCGACGCGATGTTTGCGGTTTCGACCATCGGTTTCGCCACGTGGCAATTTTCGCAGTACTTGCCGCCGACTTCATCAGCATCGGCTTTGACGGCTGCCCAGACGGAAGTTGCGGCGCCCTGATCGAGAGACTTCCACTGGAATGGGCCTTTGCCTTCGGCCTTGAGAGTTTCATTGATTTGCTTGATGAGATTTTCGAGGCGAGCCGGATCGACGTGGCGCGCGAGCTCGGTCTTGATGACACCGGGGTGAACGGCGGTGGCGCGAACGCCACGGGCGCGATGACGCTTGTCAAACTCGACCGCGAAGAGAATGTTGGCGGTTTTCGAGCGGCCATAGGCGACGAAGGGATCGTACGGCGTGCTTTCGAAACCGGGATCGGCGAGATTGACGTCGGAGTAGCGATGTCCGGAGGAGGAGAGGTTGACGAGGCGGCCGCCGGATCGCAGCAACGGTGCGATGCGATTCACGAAAACAAAGTGACCGAGATGGTTGGTGCCGAACTGCGTTTCAAATCCGTCAGCGGTTTTGCCGAAGGGCGTCGCCATCACGCCGGCATTGGCGATGATGATGTCGAGCGGCTCGCCTTTGGCGATGAGTTTGTCGGCAGCGGCGCGGACGCTTTTGAGATTGCCGAGGTCGAGTTCGATGAGCTCAAGGCTGCCGCCGTTGGCGGCGGCGTCTTTGCGGACTTGCTCGGTGGCGGTTTCCGCTTTCTTGAGGTCACGGGCAGCGCCGATGATGTGCGCGCCGTGAGCGGCGAGCGAGCGCGCGGTTTCGACGCCGATACCGGCCGAAACGCCGGTGACGAGGATGCGTTTGCCTTTGAGATTTATGCCGGAGAGAACTTCGTCTGTGGTTGAAGTAGCTCCGAAAGTTGTTGCCATTGATTCCTCCTGTGATTCGCTCTTGCGTGTGCGCCGGAGCGGCAGACATGAGTTGACCGGCCGCCGGGACTTCGATAAAACGGAGAGTGTCTCCGTAACATTTAGATAATCGGAGGCAGTCTCCGGTTACATCGAACTTTATGGCCAAGAAAACTCCACAACGGACCCAAAGGAAGACGAGAACCGACGCGCAGCGCAACCGCGAGCGGATTCTTGAAGTTGCGAAGGCCGCCTTCGCGCGTTCTGGCGCCAACACCAGCTTGGATGATGTGGCGCGGCAGGCGGGTGTCGGGGCTGGCACGCTGTATCGGCACTTCCCTACCCGCGATGCGCTGCTCGAAGCGGTGTATCACACGGAAGTCGCGAAGTTGGCGGCGGCGGAGCGCGAACTGTCGGAGAAACTGCCACCTGTGGAAGCGCTGCGCGCGTGGATGCTGCTGTTTGTCGATTACATCGCGGAGAAACATATTATTGCGCCGGCGCTGAATACGTTTGTGGGCGGGCCGTCAAAGCTGTACGAATCGTCGCGAGCGCAGATTACTGGCGCGATCGAGGCGCTGGTGAAGCGTGCGATCAAGAGCGGCGATGTCCGCAAGGATCTCGAGCCGTTTGATTTGCTGCGGGCGCTGATTGGCGTCTCGAATGTGGCGTCGGCGCCGGACTGGCAGGAGAGCGCGAAGCGGCTCGTGGATATTTTGATTCTCGGGTCGCGGCCGATTCGCTAGCTACTCGGCGTCACGATCGGGCGTCTAAATAGTAGGATGACGCGATGGAAATGAGATCTTGGAGGATCGATGGCTAAGCTGGCGCTGATTTATGGAATGAGATTGTTGCCCGAAGAAGATTTGGGAGAGGTGAAGGACGCGACTGTCGTCTTGAAGAATGGGAAGACAGCGCGCGTGACGATGCACTTGATCGAAGGGACGAAGGAAGAGATTGAAGCTACCTTCCACGATTCGATCGAGGCGTTCTTTGATTTGTATCCGGAGATTTAGAAGAAGTTAACAGTCGACAGTTGAAAGTCGAAAGTGAGTGGCGACTGGCTCAAGATTCAACGATCGTGCGGACATGGGGCGCAGCGTGCTGCGCCCGTACAAATTCAAGCAAAGAGTTGCGCGATTAGCGGTTGCCGAAGTTTTCGGGGTCTTGCGTTGGGTCGCCGAGATTGTCGTTGATCAGGACGGTCGACTGGCCGGTTAGCTCGAAGCGCTTGCGGCATTTGTAGCAGGCGACCAAGTCGTCGAGGCGCGTCATGTAGGAAGACGCTTTGGCGAAGCGCTTGCGGTCCTCTTCGCCGGCGCCGCGCGGCAGTTCTCTCTTTTTGCGCGCCACTTTCCAACGCACGGGGCACTCAAATTCGCCGCGGCAGCTCGGGCAGACGAGCTTGATTTTGCGAACTTCCTCACGCTCGGTATAAAAAGATCGCTCATCCATAGTTATAAAGCGGGAGTGCCCACCGCTTCGTTCATTGTAACAAATTCGAGGCCCAGGTCGCGCCAGCGAGGCAGGCATTGCTCGAGCACGGCGAGAGTGCGCGTGCGATCGGTGTTCTGTACGCGGTGGCCGCCGTCGTGGAGGCAAAGGATGTCGCCACCGCGCCCGGATGTTGTTGCATTGGCTTGGGTTGCACCGGACTTTGCGTGGGCGGAGATCGGCTGCATGCGGTCGATCAGCCAGTCGTCGGTGGGGGCGCGCCAGTCACCGGGCAGCAGTGTCCACGTCACGACTTTTAGCCGCAGTTCGCGTGCCGCGGCAGCGAGCCACGGGTTGCGCCAACCGAAAGGCGGGCGGAAAAACTTTGGTGGTGCGTTTAACGCGCTGGTGATCGCGTCCTGACAGCGATGGAGTTCGTCGCGGGTCTGCGATCCCGAACTCCAGAAAAGATTCGGGTGCGAGTCGGTGTGATTGCCGATGACGTGGCCGCGGGCGACGGTTTCGCGCAGGAGTTCCGGATGCTGGCGGGCGAACTTGCCGATGACGAAGAATGTGGCGCGCGCTTTGTGACGGTCGAGGAGGTCGAGAAGCTTTGGCGTCATCGTAGGATTCGGGCCGTCGTCAAAAGTAACGGCAAGTTTGCGCGGCGAATTTGTATGCGTGATTGCGGGACCGAAAATTTTTGAGTCGGGGTAGCGGCCGGCGTAGGCGAGCAGGCCGGTCGCGGCTGCCAATGCCGCCGGGGCGGCGATGAGGTAGGGATCCACGGCGACATTCTCGCATGAGGTTGAGTGGATGCGGGTAGTCGCGGGTCACGATCGCGCTCGGCGGATCGGGAGTCGGTGGGGAGCGATTGTAAGCGGCGCCGAGCCGCCGCACTCCAAAGGGCGTCCGGCGGAAATCCTTTGAGGAAACATGTGTTTCTGTCAGGATGCTGCGCAAATCGCCGCTGACCAAACAGCGCCTAAAGCGGGGGAGAGATCATGGCTGGATTTTGTCGAAATTGCGGGAGTCCGTTGGCGGACGGTCAGGGATTTTGCACGGGATGCGGAACGCGTGTGGGAGATGTTGCGGCGAAGGCTGCAGCGCCTGCGGCTGCAGCAGCGCCGCCATCGGCGCCCCCTCCTCAGGCGGCGGCGCCTGTGTATGCCACTCC
>Ga0210393_10002640_pt1 | contig 14604 bp, 13 predicted proteins | sample IncBWC27OmetaG_FD_160068 | JGI IMG/M metagenome (GOLD analysis project Ga0210393, IMG submission 160068) | Forest soil microbial communities from Barre Woods Harvard Forest LTER site, Petersham, Massachusetts, United States - Inc-BW-C-27-O ... | reverse complement strand
CGCGATCAGTGGGAGCGTGAAGAAAGACAAGCTCAACATCAATGGAATAGTTGGAGACGGCAACGTCGTGATCGCCACTTGCGTGGAGAGTTCGACGCCTTGCTTCTGATCTGAATAGCGATTTTTAGACGTCCGCCCACCAGTGCAAGCGCGGCTGCGTGGCAGGGTTCCACGGCGTGTATTCTCTCAACCGTGCATTTCGACCGCCAGACCTTGCGCTCGCGCCCGCTCGATTAGCCGCTCTGCATGGCCGGCGCAGACGTTCAAATCGCCTGTCGGCCGCCCGATAGCGTCAACTGGCCGAATGTTTGTCGTAGCGCGCCGTCCGTCACGGCAGTATCGGCAAGGAGCGTCGAAATGAATTTTCCTGACCTGGACCGCGATCGCTCGCGGCTCGATCGGAGCGTGTTCGAAGACGGCGCCCATCAACCCGAGGTTTGCCCAGGCGCTCTGGTTCGCGCAATGCTGCGGGCGTGCCCGCTCGACTGGTCTCTCTACAGGTGAAGGCTCGCTTTATCGAGCCGATGCTCGCCCGCTTATGGCCGCTGGCGTGAGCAATCGGCTAGGGTCAATGGAAGAATTGATCGAAGCATCGAACGAACGGAGGGCCGCAGCGTGAAGACAATTCGTGTCATTCCTCGCCCACTTCACCAGCTGGCTGACGACAAGGAATATGCGTCAAGGTTCTCAAGGATGCTCAAATCGATGCCCAGGCAGCACGGCAGCCAGATCATGGGTGGTGGGCTATCTGGATTTACGAGGACGGCGATTTTCGGCGCGCGCTTGCGATGTTGCTCGATCTCAAACTGCCGGTCGTTGATGGAAATTCGAATTAGGGAGACTAGCTGGGCAATTCGGCAGATGCCGAAGCGTCGAAAACGGGCCAAGTACGGGCAAAGTCGCAACAGAGTCCTTCTCTGCGTGTAGGTTTGATAAGGCGAGAGGTTCAGAAAACCTCTCGCGCAGATCACAGATAGCTGACTTCGATCACCATTGTGTTGCGCGCCCGGTCCTCGGCGATACGCCGCAAGCCCCAGCGAAAGCACTCCGCTGAGCAGAAGCGTTCTCCAGGCGGATTCGGATTCGACCGCGTGCCGTTGCCAACGGCGTGGTAATACTCGCGCCGGCTGGACGGCTGGCCGGCCCCAACCCTACGCCCTTGCGATACCGAATCACAAATTGAATTGGCGAGGGCGACTGCGTGTCGGAGATTCATCGACAGTGAGTCTCCCAGGCTCGCAGCACGGCCGACAACTTTGCTTCAAGAGAAAAATGTTCGGTTGGGGCATACGCTTGAACGGTCCAACTTCCACTGGTGGCGCGTTGCCGTCAAGCGCAATCAAAAACCTCAATATAAATTCTGGTCGCATGAGAAATTGTGCGCCCTGTTTAGCAACAATTTCCTTCGTGTGAAGGAGGATGACACGCCGGGCGGCTATATGCGCCCGGGCCCCGACACTCGACGGTCGGGAAGAGGGTCGTCGCCCCAATGCGGTCTGCGGTTCAGCCCGTCAATCGCGGGGGATAACATCCTGCTGAACTCTCACCACGGGATTGTTTCGTTTTCCCAGCGCGTGAATGTCCCCGTCGGACCGTCCGGGCCCAGCAGCGCTAGACGTACCGGCTCCAGGGCACCCTCCTCGACCGTCTGAGTGCCCGCATAGTTATTGAGGTTCGTTTTGATGAAGCCCGGGGAGACGGCGTTGACCTTGATCCCTTCTGGCTCCAACTCGATCGCCATGGCAATCGTCAAGGCGTTGAGAGCCGTCTTGGACGCAGGGTAGACGGGGCCGAACATCGAGCGCCCGCGGTGGCCCGGGTCCGAGTTCCTCGCCAGCGACCCAGCGCCGCTCGACACGTTGACGATGCGGGCGTTCGGCGATTTGCGCAGGAGCGGCAGCATCGCCTGGTAAACGGCGAGAACTCCGAACACATTCGTCTCCCACACCGCACGCATCTCATCAAGCGATACATTGCTCGGGCGGGTTGTCTTTGAGTGCTCCTCGACGGACTGGCCGGGCGGCCTGCTCGTATTCGAGATTGCCGCGTCTTGGATGAGCACGTCGAGGCGGCCAAACTCCTTGCAAACGCGATCTGCTGCTGCGGCGATTGAGGCCCGATCCGTCACGTCGAGTTGGAGTGGGATCGCGCCCGGCCCAATCTCATTCGCTGCAGCCTCGCCGCGCTCGAAGTTACGCGACCCGACCAGCACAGTGAAGCCGTTCGCCACGAGATCCTTTGCGACCTGAAGTCCGACTCCTTGATTGGCCCCGGTCACCAGGGCGACGCGTTTTTCCTGCATGGTAATCTCCCGTTTCCATCGATGTGCAGTTCCAATCTCTTGCCATCTGGCTACCGCCGACCTGATCAACGCGAGCGCCGCATATCGCACCCGTCAACAGCAGTATGCACGCAGTGCGTTTGGGAATTCCAAACGACTTCTGTCTAAATGTAGTTGTTCCTGGCCTCGTGGACCTACTGCGTCTCAATTTAGAGTCTTGGGCTGGCATTCGCCCTTTTCAATCCAATCGGTTTTGATTCCGTTCGCTTCTCCACTCTGTGGCGTGACCTTCAAGATGGAAATAGGGGGACTGACCTCGTTGGGGTGCGCGTCAATTTCCAATTGGACCAAGAATCGCGCCAAAGAAACAGTCTCATGATCCACCAATTCTTTGTGAGTTTCCCTGGTAAGCCTTGAACAACTCAGCAGTACCGATCGCAACGAATGGGACAATGCCCGCTGTCGTGTCTTCAAAATTAGTCCAATGCACATCAACGCCACTTTCGCGGACGGTAAAGTCACGGAGACAGATCGTGAAATGTTCATTCTCCCTGCCAAGGAAGATGGCGCTAGCGACGCCGTGTTTTTTCATATTCTCGTAAGATTCAGGCGCAGTCTCGCGAATGTATTGAACGTAGTCAGCGGGTTTGTCCGCGAGTTTATCAAATACATTAGCTTTATCCGTGATGGTTCCAGCTTCGTGACAAGCCTCGTTTCCAAGTTTGTCGAGATCAAAATTCGTGGACGAATTGGACACATATCCAGCCACAGAAAAGATGCAATTTGGTCCTACGAGGATTTTGCAGACCTGAGAGGTTACAGAAATAATGCCATTGGAAGTAAGGCGCAGACTATCGGAAGCCACGATCATTTGATTGTGTTTCCGATCGACAATAGCGAGGGTCGTGGTGGCGCGAGCGGTACTTGGAGGAATCTGCGGCACTGCTATCAGACCCCCAAAGTAAAGGCGCACAAATGACCAATCGTTTATGGCCTTCGGACCGCCAGACGTTGACTCTGTCAATTCGACGCGAAGACATCTAAAAAACGAGACGGCAGCGAGATTGCGTAAAGTATAGAACCGAGGTTGAATTGATCGCCGGCATTCTATTGGGATTCGTCGCACTCGTTGCAGTTCTTTCGCCATTCGGCAAAGTGATTCAAGCCATCAAGAGCCGACGACGAAATCAACTCGTCCGCTAAATGTTTATTCGCCTATCACCTCACAGCACATCACTTTCGACTCCTGATGAGCCAAGTATATTAGTGCCCAAATTAAGACAGTACCTGGCGGCGCGGAGTCCTTCGATGCCCGAACCATGATCTTTATATTTCTGGGCCTCTTCATTGTCAGCTGGATTCTAGCGGTCGTAATCTTCGGCGGCGATCCGAGCCCATCGAAACGGGGCCCAGAGAGGAATTGCGAAAATAGCTGGTTGGATCGGTGCTGTGCTTGGCCTTCTCGTGTCGCTGGTGTGCATGGCGGTCATGTACCTCTTTCAAAGGACACCGGACGCGGGAGAGTGGCTATTGTGGATTTGGCCTAGCTCTTTAGAGTTGATGGCTCTTGAATACAACGAGGCCCCCTCTTTGTTGTGCTGGCATTTTCAATAGCGATCGGATTCAACGCAATTCTTTACGCCGGTATCGCGTGGTGGGGCGCTTTCATCTACTCGCAGATTTTCAGGCGTACCGCACAATGATGCGATGAGTCATCGCATCCACGAGTTCCGGGTTTCGAGTGATTTCAGCGGGCGAAGCAGTTGCTACCATCGCGCGTTCGTTTTCCTCTAGAGAGCGACTAAACATAATGTTCGGTGCTGGCATGACACCGACACCCAGGGGCCCCAAACAAGTACTCCTCGTCTCGTTCTTATACGCCAGATCGATTTCTTTTTGACAGAGCAAGCGCACGCCAATCGCATCGAGCAATGTAAAGGCTCTGCAAATACAGCCGATCATCGGCGCACGCGCGCGATGGGCAATTCCTCGCCGGAGGCAACCCTAGTGAGCGCGCGGCAGCGTGGAGAGACTGTCATAGACAGCTAGGGTCTCGAAGTCTGTTATCAACCGCCGGCGCTTGCCCGAAGCTCTACTGATTGTTAAGTTACTGTACCTGTTCAGTCATGCGGAGTCTCGGGGGGCACCAAATGAGAAGGCGAGAGAGGATCAACTTTCTGTCGATAGTGTCGGCTGAGGTGCTCACCCTTTTGTTGGTCGTGGCTGCCGCCAGTTCTGCGCAGGTTTCGACGCGCCGTCCACCGGAACCGCTGATTCCTCAGTTTACCGCGAACAAGGGCGAACTCCTTCAGAAGCTGCGTGATCGAAAGTTTCGGGACCTCGATGCGCAACTCAACTCCTACCAGGCGCGTTTCGAGGAGAACGCTTTGGCAGAAAGCAATTCGGCCGTCGCGTACGAGGCATTCTTCTCACCCGACCCTGCACTTGGCCCGCTCCTCGACGAATGGGTATCGAAGGACCCGAATTCCTGTCCTGCGCACTCAGCCCGCGCCGAGTACCTGGTAGGGGCGGGATATCAAGCGAGGGGAGATCAATCCTCCGACGAAACTTCCGCGGGCCAATTCGCCGAAATGAACGCCCTGCTCGCGAAAGCGGTGGAAGATGCCACTACCGCAATCAAGTTGAACCCCAAATCCAGTTTCGGTTACGCGTCGATAATTGATGCCGCCACTGGTGCCTCAGACGACGATCTGCGGGAACAAACCTTCGCCGCGGGCCTCAAGAATGTTCCGCTGAGCATGGTGATCAGAGTCAGCGAGATCAGAGCACTCCAACCGCGATGGGGTGGCTCGTACGGCGCGATGGAGAGGCTGGCGGCCGAAGCGCAGAAATATGCCGTACAGAATCCCAAGCTGGTCACCTTGAAGGGCTTTGCAGATGTAGAACGGGGCAAGGTTGCCTTGAGCGAGAACGATCTTGAGGGGGCACATACCTTTTACGATCAGGCCGTGCAGGAGGGGGGCTACCTCTTCAACACCGGCTACACGTCTCGCGGCATGTTGTACCTCAGACTTGGTCGCTACGATGACGCGCTGCGGGATTTGGATCACGCCAACCATTTGCGGCCCCAGGAACCGAAGGTCCTCGAAGCGCTCGCCGTCATTTACGCTCACTTTAAGCGGCCGAAGGATACGCTCGCGCTGATTCAGGAGTATCGAACATTTGCCGAGCCTGATCCCGACCTCGTAAACCTTGAAATTTGGGCTCAGAATTTCGACCCGGAGAGCGTGTCAGGCACGAGAAAGGGCGGAGATTGAATAGGGCTTAAGCACGGGCGTCTCGGTCTCCGCGACCGATGCTTAGAAGCCCTGCCGCACCGGTGATGTATGACGCCATTGGATGGCACAGACTCGGACTCTCTCTCCTGGGTCTGATTTGGCTCGCTGCGGGTTACGCGTTCATCGGCTATTCCATCCGACGCGGGACATGTCAAAAACTTTTTACATCTCGCATCCCGAAGTCGTGATCGATCCAGCTGTGCCGGTTCCGAAGTGGGGCCCTCACCGAAGTCGGACGTGCGCGCGCCGCTCTTCTCTGCCATCGCAAATGGATGCGCGAGGTCGAGGCGATTTATTCCAGCAGCGAACGCAAGGCGCGAGACCTCGCAGAAATAATCAGCGCAACACTGTCGATCGCGCCTCGCTATCTGGATGGGTTATGCGAAATCGACCGCACCTCGACCGGCTTTCTAGAGGCGAAAGATCACGAGGCCACAGCTAACGCCTTTTTCGCTCACCCGCAGGTCTCGATTTCCGGATGGGAACGCGCTACCGACGCACAGGCGAGGATCGCTGCTGCGATCGGGAGCGTGATCGATGAGACGCGAGAGGCGCGGGCGGTCGCGGTCTGCGGGCATGGCGGAGTCGGCACTCTGTATCTCTGCAAGCTCAAGGGTGTCGCTATCTCGCCCGATGAGCAGCAGCGCGGGATGGGGAACTACTACGCTTTTGAAACACCGTCGCTTCGGTTGATACATGGCTGGCGTCCAATCGACGATTGATCGTGACCATCGTAGTGAATCTTGGCCAGCAAAGGGCCCTCGCCAACTGAACACCCCGTGGCGAATGTGCCTAAAGACGTACCCCGTATCGCCGACCGCCGGCTGCTCGTAGATGAACTCGCCGAGCTGCAACTCGTTCAACATCCGATCGAGATCTTGAGCCGGCCTCGAGAGGACTCTATGAATCGCCGCTGGCGCCAAGATTGCGTTGAACTGGGCTCTCGCTTGTCCCGCGCCTATGACTTTTCGCGGAGCATCGTGTACAAAGCTGAGTTGAAGCGCAACGAGTCGTGGTGCGCGCTCCGGGGGAAAGGAGAAGTTTATGGGGAAGCTCGATGGGAAAGTTGCGGCAATCACGGGCGCGGGCGGCGGAATCGGGCGCGCGCTCGCCAAGGCCATGGCTGCGCAGGGAGCCGCGATCGTCGCCAACGACCTCGGTACGACACTGGCGGGAGATCGAGCGTCGACCTCGCCCGCCAATGACGTGGTCGCCGAGATCAAAGCAGCCGGTGGGAAGGCTGCACCCAACCTGATGGACATCTCGACGATGGAAGGTGGTAAGGGACTCGTCGATCAGGCGGTGAAGGAATTCGGCAAACTGGACATCCTGGTAAACCTCGCCGGCGTCATCCGCGATCGGATGATCTTCAACATGGAAGAAGAAGATTGGGATCGTGTGCTTGACAGCCATCTCAAGGGCACCTTTTGCACCAGCCGCTTTGCGTCCGCGCACATGCGCGAGCGCCGCTACGGCCGGATCATCAACTTTTCCTCGAATGCCGCGTTGGGCAGTCCGGGTCAGCCCAGTTATGCGGCAGCTAAAGCAGGAATCCTGGGTCTTACTTTTAGCACGGCTCAGGGCCTGCGCCGCTATGGAATCACCTGCAATGCGATTTTTCCCGTGGCGGCAACGCGAATGACCGATACCATCCACCAGGAAGCATTTCGGATTACGCCCAGCGGCGAGGCGCAGGGCACACCGTTCGATCCGGCCAATGTCGCGCCGATCGTTATTTATCTCGCCAGCGACGATGCGGCCGAGATAAGCGGCCAGGTGTTCGGCTCGGCCGGCTACACCGTGACGCGCTACCGGCACATGAGCCCGGAGAGAACCCTCCATAGCAAAGAACGGTGGGAGCTGGACGACTTGTTTGAAGCGATGAAGCGAACGCTGGCGCGTGACCTGCAAAAACCGCGAATGTCCTAGCAGGGGACCGCTTCGACGATCTTTATGACTTGAGGGAGACGAGAATCGCCGCATAACCTTGTTGATATTGAAATCGAGTGCATCGCGGTCCGGAAAGACTAGTCTTATCCCGGCGATTCGTGGTTAGCCTGCGCAACGATACGGGACAGTGGCACGAGGGTTGAGCTTATCGTGCCCGATTCGGCGAGCATCAAAGCATTCGGAATCAACCTGATGGATCCTCGCCATCGTCCCGGGGCCGCGAAGGCCGGACTCGCGCAGGGAAGCGAGGCGGCCTCGGCTCTCAAACCGTTCTGGACGTGGGCGACCCTTCGGTTTCTTTGGTTGCCTCAGGCTACAAATGAAAGATCGGTTGACCAAAGCTTTCGAACCGCAAGGTTCAACCCCCAGCGCAAACGACTTGAGCGCTGAATTTGAGCTTGAAAGAGCCTCCTGCGACGAATTAAGAGTAAGGGAATCAAAATCAGTCGTCGTAGGGCGAAAATGGGGATTTGAACATGGGGTTTCGGGCTCAGTTATCTCGGCTCCGCCTGTGCTCGTTCGTTGTATCGTGTCTTCGCTGTCTACGTCGGGAATCCTCCATGTTTGGCTGGCGCGCTCGATGGCTTGCAAGCATCCTGGTGGTTCTCGTCCTTAACACCACCCCATACGCATCCCAGCGACAATTTGACGATTTCGCGATCGAAAATCCCGTGATGGTCCGGATTCCCGGCCATATGTTACCGGCGCTGGCGAGGGCAACCGTCGTCCCGTCGAAGCCGAACAGCGGCTCGGAGCCCATCACGTTGACGATCGTTCTAAGGCGCAACGACCAAGCGGGCTTCGAGAGCTATCTGCACGAGATCTACAATCCTCACTCGAAGAACTTTCGCGAATTTCTGACACAACGCCAGATCGCCGATCGGTTCGGTCCGCGCCGCGACGACTACGATGGGGTGATCAGCTATATGCGGGCGAGAGGTTTCCGGATCCTACAAGGCTCGAAGAATCGTCTGACTGTCACGGTGCGCGGAACTCGCTCGCAGGCGGAAACCGCGTTCGACCTGCGAATCCGCGGTTATAAGATCGGTGCGCGGACCTTCTACGCGAACGATCGCGATCCTTCCGTGCCAATTGAACTGGCTCCGCGCCTGCAAGCGGTGGCCGGTCTCTCAAATTTGGCAAAACCAGAGCACGGCAGGGTGTTCCTGATACTGATATGGGTTTTGGCTGGCGTCTGTGCTGTGGTTTTCACAGCCGCCGGGCTCTTCGTGCCGGGTATTCTCACGTGTATCGGTGCGGGTGCCCTGCTCTCCGCCTACGCGGCGTGCGCTCTCGGATACTTCGGCACCGCTGCGGCGAACATTTGTACGCTCAGTGGCTCTTCTAATGCTCGCAGGCCTGACATAGCAGTTAACGGAACCGGCCAGACTATCGGCCTGATCGAGTTCGACACTTTTCAATCCAGCGACGTAGCAGATTATTTGAACCTGATCGGCAGTCCAACATTGATCAGCAACCTGAGCAACGTTCACGTCAATGGCGGCGCTACACCGGGCATGGATCAGGACGAAGTGCTGCTGGATATCGACGACGTGATGGGCCTCGCACCCGGCGCGAAGGTGGTGGTTTACGACGGGCCCTTTACGGGCGCCGGAACGAGCTTTCAAGCTCTGTTCAATGCCGCAATCGACGGTGGCTCGACGATTATCAGCAACAGTTGGGCGTACTGCGAAGACCAGACCACTTTGGCAGACGTCACGAGCATCGACTCGATCTTTCAGAACGCGGCTGCGGCAGGGATCAGCGTCTTCAATGGCACCGGGGATTCTGGCAGTACTTGCCTCGACGGCAGCCCGAACACAATCTCAGTACCGTCGGATTCGCCTAACGCGACCGCTGTCGGCGGCAGCTCGCTGACAACATCACAAGGTTTCGACTACGTCAGCGAAACCTGGTGGGACGGCTCGGCAAACACGCCACCGACCGGTCAGGGCGGCTTCGGGGTCAGCAAGTTCTTCGCAAGCCCGAGTTACCAAACCGGACTCGGCAGTTCGATGCGCTCCGTACCTGACGTCGTGGCAAATGCTGATCCAGTGCACGGTGTATTTATCTGCCAGGCCAGCAATGGCGGCTGCCCGAACCAAAAGCTATACGGAGGAACCAGCAGTTCAGCCCCGAGCTGGGCAGCATTTACGGCGCTGCTCAACCACCTTTCGGGGAAGAACCTCGGCTTTCTTAACCCCCTTATATATCCGCTCTCGAGTACGGGCGCGTTTCATAACGCTACTTCGATGAACAGCGACTTCGCGCACGTCGGACTGGGCTCGCCCAATCTCGACTATCTTTATTTGGAGTTGAGTGGACAAAGTGAAGGACCAGCAAGCGCTACCGCATCCATGGTGAACGGTCTCATAAGCGCTCCTCTAGCCCTGGCGGGAGGACAGTTTGGTTTCCCAGCGGACGGGAAGACACCTGGCTACGTATCGGTTCATCTGCTGGATGCAAATGGAAACGTAGTCAGCGGTAAGAGTATCCAGCTGACCGCAAGTTCAGGGAGCTCCGCTGCTATTTCTCCCCCCAGTGGCGTTTCATCCGTAAACAACGGCTCCGTACTTTTCAGCGTGACCGATTCGAAGCCGGAGACTGTTACATTTACCGCCGAGGACACCTCTGACGGTATTCAACTGACGCCCACTACTACACCGGTCCTTCCGTTCGTTACGCCGCCCGCGGCCGCCGCGAGCCTCATTGCGGGACCGTCAGAGGTCACCGCCGATGGAATGACGCCGGCGGATATCACGGTTGCGCTGCAGGACTCGCTGGGACGCCCGACTCCCGGCAAGCTTATCCAGATCTCGCAGACCGGTGGTGACTCCGTGATCAGCGGTCCGAATCCACCTGTCACTAATGCCAGCGGTCAGATCGAATTCACCGCGGTGGACTCAAACAACGAAACCATCACGTACTCGGCGGTCGATGTGACCGACGGTAACCTTCCATTTCCTGAGACTGGCACAGTGACCTTCAGCGACGCGCCTGAGCCCGGATGCTCGAACACATTCGTCGCCGCGCCGGGCTATATCGCGCAGCCGTACGCGACCGGCTTCACCGCGGAGAACTTCTGCCTCAGCGGCGTCTGCGTCTCCGGATGCCCGGGCGCGTTCGGCCTGGCCTTCGACAGCTCCGGCAATCTGTTTGTGGTCGATCAGCCGACCGGGAACGTCTACAAGATTCCGGCTGGTGGCGGCGTCGCAAATTCCAGCACACTGCTGACTAAAACGGCGATTCCTTCGCTGGATGAATTGGCAATCGACAGCAAGGGAAATCTGTACGGCGGCGTGAATGAAACCGCCGGCAACTATAATAACGGCGAGGTGGTGACGATTGATCAGTCCACCGGCGCCATCTCGGGCACGGTCGCATCGGGACTCACTTGCCCCGCGCTGATTTCGATCGATCCGCTGAGCGGAGATCTCTTTGCCGACGACAACTGCTCGGGAGACGGGCTCAACAACGCCTCGCTTTGGCGTATCTCCAATCCGAGCGGATCGCCGAGCGTTTCGCTGTACACGACGCTGCCCGGCAGCCCAAACGGCACCGAAGCATTCGCACCGGGCGGGACGATCTACGTTACAACTACCGGGAGCAGCGGTGGGATAGCGGTTGTCAGCGGGACCAACGGCCCTGCGACTCCGACCGTCAGCACCCTTGGCGGGTTTTCGTCGTTCGGCCTGGGACTCATCGCTCAAGGCAGCCCATCTAGCAGCGCCGCGCAGTTCCTGATTTCGAGCTTCGATGGAATAGATAGTGCGCCGGGCGGAATCGGAACCTTCGACGTAACCGGCGATGGTCTCACCCAGAGCGGCACTCTCGTGACTAACAACGGGCAGGCCATTGATATGATCATCGGACCCGACGGATGCGTGTATGCGGCGCGCGGCGTCGCGGTTTTCAGAATCACCGACAGCACCGGCGCGTGCACCTACGCCGCCGCAAATCCGGCAACCTCACTGTATCTCGCGCCGATCGGTATTTCGCCTGACGCACCACAGGGTAGTACGCAGAACTTCACGACTACCTTCAATCACGCGATCGTGCCGGATGGAACGCCCGTCGTGCTCAACGTCACCGGCGCCAATCCGCAGGTCGTGCAGGCCAACACTACTGGCGGCGTGGCTTCATTCAGCTACACGGGTATGCATGAAGGGGTCGATACGCTGGTTGCCCGCGCCACCGTAAGCGGCTCGCCGATAACTTCCAATAGCTCGGTGGTCACGTGGGGTGCTGGAACCGACGTTACGTTCCTGACGCTCAACCAAAGTCCAACCGCCGGGGCGGCGGGTCAGATGGTGACTCTGTTTGCAAATCTCACCGACGTGTCCGAGACACCCGTCGGCGCGCTAGCCGGTCAGGAAGTGGAATTCTCGCTGGGGGGCACGAATTGTTCGGCGCCCAGTGACTCTAAAGGCAACGCATCGTGCCAGGTGACTACGGCTGGCGCGGGGACCGTGACGCTGAGCGCGAGCTTCGCCGGCACCGATCAATACAATCCGTCGAACGCGTCGGAAGGCTTCAACGTGATCGCTGCGGTCGCATCGCCAACTCCGATCGCAACACCAACCGCCACTGCGACCGCAACGACGACGGCGACTCCGACGGCGACGCCGACGCCGGTAGTTGGCAAGCTCAAGATCTCGCCCAAGAAGCTGAACTTCGGCGATGTCGAAGTGGGTTCGAGCGATACCAGGGAAGTGAAAATCACCAATGCGGGAAAAGTTAAAAAGAAACACGTTCCGCTGCCGATTCTAATCGAGATGGAATCCGGTGTGACGAGCCCGTTCAGCATCACTCAGGACTGCGACGACGATGACCTTGGTCCAAAATCCAAGCGCGTCCCGCCGGGAAGCTGCAAGGTAGCTGTGGAGTTCGCGCCGACCGCCGCCATCAAGTACAAGGGCCGGCTGATCATCAACGACAACCTCGAGCCAACCCCGGAGAAGAGCGTCAAGCTCGAAGGCACCGGCAAGGAGCCCAAGAAATAAAAACAGACGTGGCGGCTCGGCGAGATTCAGGCCCGTGGGTTGGCAGACTTCCGCGCGACCGACAAATGGACAGCTTCGCCAACCTACACGGTCGAATCGAGGAGTAGGCGGACTGAGACTGCCTCAGAAGCCGATAGCTTCGCCGTTCGGCCATGGCACGCAAGCGCCCAGTCGACCGATATTGTGGCCGTTGCCATTGAACGGTCTGATTGTTCTTGCGGCAGCGCTGCGACTACTTGCGATGCATAGCGACCGGGCACAAAAGTTGGCAGAAAGGCCGGCCTCGCGCGCGCGTAGCGGAGACCGAGGAATGTAACGAAATGTTCAGCGCTTGCCGATCCCCAGGTCGTCGGACTACCCGGCCTTCAGGCGAGACCACTGGGCGGTGGGACGTCCATCAGTGCGGGTATTTTGCTTGCCTTTAAACCGTTGTGGCCAGCCAGTCGGCGAGTCCTCCCACGTCTCCTGCCGCCCATAGACGGTCAAGTCGAGCAGCCGGTAGCTGTTATCCATCGCCTCGACGCCGCGCATCGTCGTCCAGTAAGTCTCGAAGACGTTCGATCCTTGTCGCAGGTAGCAAACGATGTGCATCATGCCCACCCGGCGTCCAACCAAGAGGGTATTGAGCGAGTCCTGTACCGCGTACCAAGGCATCCCCCAACCCATGAAGGCGCGATACCGGGCGCTCTCTTCGTACGGGCCTTGGCAAAACGTGGCGTAGGTGACGTCGCGAGAATGAATATAAGACAGCTCGTGGACCTGCGATGTAACCCAGGTGCACCCCTCGCACTGCGCCGGCGCAGGGTGTCCGGCGTGCCACATGAAGTAGTAGGCCATGAGCATCCGGCGTCCCTCAAACACATCCAATAGTGTCACCGCCCCACGTTCGCCAACGAGCGGTGTCGAACCATCCACCTCGACCATGGGGAGCCGTCGGCGGGCGGTTGCAATGGCGTCGCCCTCTCTTGTGTGAGCCTTCTCTCGAACCCGCAATGCGTCCAGCTCCGCCTGGAAGGTGCTCCGATCGACTACCTCAGGGACTCCAAGTTCATCTCTTTTGAGGTCTTTCATCGTTCTCTCCGTTAGTGTCCTCACTCGCGTTTTTAGAGAACCGGTTCAGCAACAAGTTGGCACGTATTATAGGATATAGAGGAAGCCGACTCACATTCCGAATCCCAAAGGGCTGAACTTGGACGACCAACCATAGTTGCAACGTGCGCGTACAGTCATCTTGGGCGAGCGACGTCCTTGGCCGTACCGATGCAGAGCGCGGTAAACGAAGCATGACGCAGCCGTCGATCCCGCCACTCTGGCCGGACGCCAACAGTGCGCGCCACGATATCGCTGTTCGCGTTCAATCTTTTGTGTGTCGGGTTGATTGCTGCCGGTACTTGAGTTTTTCCACTCGGTGGGAAGCCGATCAGAAACCGTCCGATGAAGTGTGAAGAACGCTGGCGATTGTTGATGGCGACGATGCCCCTGCGCGCGAGCTTCATCGCGCCATGCGCGAGTTGTCGGAGACTCCAAAGAACTACGGGGGACTGATTCGAGAGTGACCGAAAGACAAGAAGCTTTGAACCGGGCGCATAACGCACTCGAAGGGTTACATCAGCATATCGCCGAGCATGGATGCAGAGGAAAAAAATCAAAACTGACGCACTACCAAACAGCGGTAGTAGGCGGTTTTGAACGCTACCCTTAGCTAGTGCACGAAGTTGCCGCCTATCAGGTATACGGGGCCGTTTGACACGTTGATTGCCAGGCCGTTGGTGCCCCATCGGATGATGTGCGTGGGTGAGCCGGGGAAATTGGGAATACTGATGGACGAGACATGGGTGAATTCATTGAGATTGAAGCTCTCGATCGTGCCGTCATCTTCGGCAAAGAAGGCTTCATTCAGGGTTGAGTCAGGCACCATCACACTGCTGAGGTCCAGCTCCACACCAGCATCGCTGAGGTCGAAGATGCCGACGGGACTTCCGTCCGATGGATCGATTACCTGCCCGTCGTCCGCGTAGATGAGTCCGGTCGCGTTATCGAAATGAATTTTGTTACCGAATTTGTCGAACAC
>Ga0210393_10002638_pt1 | contig 14611 bp, 15 predicted proteins | sample IncBWC27OmetaG_FD_160068 | JGI IMG/M metagenome (GOLD analysis project Ga0210393, IMG submission 160068) | Forest soil microbial communities from Barre Woods Harvard Forest LTER site, Petersham, Massachusetts, United States - Inc-BW-C-27-O ... | reverse complement strand
AACTCATGCTGTGCGCGTATACGTACAGATGGCCCCGTTCTGGAAATGATGCAAGTAAAGGCTGTTGCAGCGACACCACAGATCAATTCTCTTTTGGTCCCAATCGGCGACGAAGAGCGAGCGCATCTCCGCTGGAACATGCTGTTCTCTACCGCGCACTGCCACCGTTCCACAGACCCCACCCACCGCTCGTGGTCTAACGGCCGGCAGGAGCCCGCAACATTTCCCCGCGTGACCGAGCTCCGCATCATCTCGCGTGTGTTTCCCTGGATCGTCAATATCCGCGCGACGAACCGGGCCATCGGCGTCACATGCGGCGATCTGATAGAGCAACTGTCGGACCACCTGCAGCGCCGGCTGCGCAAGGAGGACTACGAGGGCGCGTCGCCCGCACGACGGCGCGCGATCCGCGACGCGTACCACCACAACCGCTCGCGGAGCGCGGGCGTGCCGGGCGGACAGCTCGGAGACGGGCTCAAGGCGCTCGACTGGCTCGGCGCGCAGACGATGTTCGGTGGCCTGCAGCTGAACGAGGGGCTGTTGCTCGAGCGGTTCAACGTCGCGATGCCGTGCATGTTCGAGCTGCTGTGCGTCGAGCGCCCGTTGGTCGGCGATGATGATATGGAGGATGCGCGCAGCACGAGGAGGGGCAGCAGGCACCCGTCGGCGTCGCGGTCACGTCCTCCGAGTCGCGTGGATAGCTACTCGGAGGCGGAGTGAGGCTAAGGACTCTTCAATTTGCCCTTGCCCTCATTTCCGTAAGCTCGGGCGGCGTGAGTTGCTTTTATCTTTTTGTTTATGTTTTCTTTCTTTTCTCGCTCTTGCTCTTTGCATGTAGCTCGGCGGGTACCTGTTTTACCTGTTGGTGTGTTAAAAATAGTTTGTCCCACACACGTCTCTCTGCTGGAAAGGAAACTACGGTGGAAGGGATTCATTTGGTTTGGTCTGTTACACTGTACTCGTAACTAGATGTGTTGTGAGACTCCCCCTGTATCCCTGGCATTCTCTCTACTCTTGTTTACGAAAATGGGTTTATATCGTGGCTGTAGCAAGACGTTGAACGCGGTACAGCACTTCTCACCAAAGACGTGCTGTGCGAGGCGGACTCCTCCGAGTCGGAGACGCCACATTAATGATGACATGTGATATCCCAGCTCGACGATCGATTAGGGATCAATGATTTCTACCGTTCTTCTTGCACGTACGCTGTCAGACTAAGGACGGTCGATAGTCTACGCCATCTCGGCAAAGATTGAACTTAATGACCCATTCCTCGCCGCGCACCATGCTGTAGGGTATAGTTAGCCCCGAAGCAGCCTCCGCTGAATACGCCCCGAGATGAACTGGGCCACTCACTGACTGGCGATTGCAAATCATGCATTGTAGTGAACGTAGTTAGCCCAGCGCTCCAAAGTCATACCTCTCCCTCTCCTTCTCCGCAGTTTGACCACGGCATCTCGAAGTGCTTCCGCCGTTCTCTCGTAATAACGTAGTACCTCTTTCCCCTCGACCGAGAACACTGAGTCGTAGAAATCTCCGGCCAGGTCCCGCCCGTCCGTATCTGCCATGGCCCACATCTCGTCCTGACGACGCTGCGGAACCCGCAGTATTGCATCGCAGCAGCAAGGTGCAGCAGGGATTCATCCGCCGTGTGGCAAGCCGCCAAGAAGGCGAATTCGGCATTGGGAAGTTGGGATCGTACGATGTCGAGCAGCGAAAGGCGCTTAGTCGTTGTGAAGCTTGAAGGACGAGTCGAATGGCTTGCCGGATTCGAGAATTCCGTGGCACACGATGTGTGCAAACGGATGATCCCTGGAGGCACTCAAGCACAGCCGTAGGTGTTGCGGTTGCCCCCAATAAGAGTTTTCACGCGAGTTCTGACGCCCTGCACTGCTTGCATCTCTCCTAATGCCTCTGCCATGGACGCGTCTGGCTGTAAAAAAAAGAACCATCGACGGCTTATCGGAGGTTTGTGAGCCGACCTTACGGGATTCGATAAGCGAAGAGAGGGACGGGGTGTATGAGGGGATATACAGATCCAGAAAATACCTCGGAGGGCTTATGTCTGATGGGATTGGACCCATCGCGTGAAGTGGAAGTGAGTAAAAAACCGATGTTGGGCACAACCAAATCCGAGATTGTTCTGGTACATTCATCTCGTTTAGTCTTCGTATCACCGGCCGGCCAACAGGCTCATAGAGTCCTCCAGTACAGAACGTAGAGCGTCCTCATATTCATCCGATTCGAGGGTGGTAGAGGCGTTGCGCAATCCTCATGCAGAGATCGCACGCCTTCGTGGGGAGGAGACGTCCTTAGAGCAGGTCGCACGATATGAAGCAGACAAGGGCAGGAATAGTCGGAGTAGCCTGAGAACGATAAGGGAAGTTGACTAAGGGTGTTACCCATAGAGTAGGGTTAGGTCTTGTAATCTGCTGAGCAGCGCACTTCGACTTCGACTCAGACGTCGAAGTGCAGAGGGCACCTTGAGTAACGCCCCAGGCATTCAACATGTCCTTTACTGCCACTCAACTGATGAAAAAGGCCAATGATCCCGAATGGAAACCTTAACGGTATCTCCAACCTCCACAACCACTTGTCGATAAGTGACGCATTCATGACCTCGAACTCGCTCTCCAACGCGAGCTCCTTGACGGAAAGGCACGGAAAATGACACCTCCGCGGACAGTTGACTTTTAGAGAGGGATGGGCCGTTGGGCGCTGGTCTGTCAACACCTGGATCTCCGTTACCCGTTATCGTGAGTTGGTTCTGACTTGGCCGTTGTATGCAGTTTCGCAAACTGCAAACTAGTTTGCTATGCGTGCCATCTATCCGTCCAAGTCTCCCATACATCACCGATGTGCGTACGATTCTCGTAGCTCCTACCTCCAAAGGCCGACCCAATCGACGCCTCGACGTCCCTCTGCACAAAATTCATCAACACATCCACGAACATAATTCGATGCCCCGTGAATGCTGCCATAGTTCGTGTATATTTATCGTCGCCAGTCTTTTCCCCGCCTGATGTAGCCCCTAGTGGACGTCGGAGTGTCGTCGTATACTGTACCGGTTCCACGAGTGGGAGGGAATTCACGGCCTGGGTTGACGTTCAACTTTGTAACCATCCTCCAGGCACAATGATGTGGCCATCCGCACACTCACCTTTAACCATGCTGGTACCTACATCGCGTCTGCTGGCCAATCTAGCATCGTCAAGTATTTAAAAACCAACATCAACAACCTCACCGCATAGCGTGCACAACGTGGTCAGTTCTCTCGCCAGATCACGCACGATTTGCCGCTGCCAGTGATGACTCTACGGTGGGGGTCTGGTCTTTCGCGGAGAGTCGAGAGGAGCGCATCCTTACCAGCTACGGATGGGATGTCAAATGCGTCGAGTGGCACCCAGCAATGGGCCTCCTTGTGTCGGGCAGCAAGGACAATTTGATCAAGATCTGGGATTACCGAACTGATGCTGCAAGTGTACGTATCTTACTCTTTCTAGCGGTACAGGGCAAACATGTTGACATGATGCCGTCCTAGACATCAACAAATATCACGATCCAAGCGCTCGCATGGGGTCCTCATGGGAACCTGTTCGCAAGCGTATCTCGCGACCAGACAGTGCGAGTGTTCAATATTCGCTCTATGAAGGAGTGGGTCGTTCTGCGTGGGCACAAAAAAGGAGTTGTACGTCCTGTCTATCTCGTTTAGGGGCCAACTCACGCGTCGTTGACACTTGGCCTTCTACAGCCCTTGCGTGGCACCCTGTGCACCGTATCCTCGTCTCTAGTGGCTCCGAAGGCGCGATCCTCCACTGGGATCTCTCCTCTCCGACAACAGGCACACCTCCAAAATACGCAACTGCGCCATCATCGTCCGGCGCCTTAGCTTCACCAGCATCGCACGCCGCGCCATCAGCACCCGCCACCGCAAAGCCTCGTGCGACGTTCTCCCAGGCGCATGATTCAAACTTCTGCGTTCCACCGCTCGCCCACGTTGCTCGTCTCCACGTCAAACGACCACGCGACCCGCTTCTGAGCGCGCGAGCGCCCCGCCGATGCAGCCCCAGCCACTTGCTTTACCCAGCGCCGCACCATGCCTACCGCTGTGGGCCCAGACGACGACGCAGACGGCGAGCCAGAGGACGAGGACGATCCACTTGCTGTGTCCGGCTTCGGCGGCTCCTCTCCGTCGCCGTTCCGGGCACGGGCGGTGAGGGGCGGAACTCGGCCGACACAGTGGGTCACCTGTGAGTGGCGCGCATGGCGGAGTCGGTTCCGGGGCGGACGACGATACCGTGCCTGGATTCGGTGGCGGCAGCAGTGAGGTACCCGGCCTGGGCAGTGGTGAGGGTGGGTTCGGAGCGGGGCAGGAACCGGGAGCGGGCTCATGGCTAATGCCGGAGGTCGTCAGGATGGCCCATTGATGTCCTGGGCCGCCGCGATGGATTGTCAAGGGCCGCGTGGCGGACGGCAAGCCCATGATCGGGCTCATCTGCAGGGCGGTGGTGATGGTGCAGACCGTGGGAAGATCGGACATCGGCAGCGGTGGTGGTGGATATGATGGCGGTGGTCATTCGGTAGGATTTGAGGGAAGTGGAATGGCCCAAGCGGAGCCTGCAGGGGCACACGCTATCGACTAATTCTAGTTCTCACAAGTTCTCCTCTCACGCTCGCATTTATTTATTTCTTTGATTTGATGGACGCTTTGCAAAAAACGACAAACGGGGAGTCCGTCGCATCTCAACTTGAAGGGTGTGCTTTGCAAAATGAATAACAACTGAAAACATACGGGGTACTGTAGATGTAAACGTGAAATGGCGAGGCGAGGAAGACCCGTGCCCACTTCATTACAGACGAGTATTGAATACGAATACCAGAACCAAACATATTGGACGAGCTCACACAGATTCCCCAGATACATAGCCAATCACGCGCGATGATCGTGGACCAAATTCACTCAAAGTCATCTCTAGGTTGGTAGTTAGTGCCTAAGTCTACGTTCCAAGACAAACTTGATTACGAATCGAGAACCCTGAATCATGCACCATAATGAACGAAATTTACCCAACGTTCCAAAGTTACCCCGCCCTTTCGACGCAAGCTCACCACAGCATCACGAAGTGCTTCAGCCGTCCTCTCGTAATAGGGACCTCCTTGCGCCTCATTTGAGAACACCGACCGGTAAAAGTGCCTTGCCAGGTCGCGCCCATCTACATCCGCCATTGCCCACATCGTCCCAACGACACTCCGGAATCCACAGAATTGCATGGCAGCAGCAAGATGCAGCACCTCGTCTGAAACACTCTTCTCGGTCAGCTCTGCCGTGTGACAAGCGGACAGGAAGGCGAACTCGGCATTGGGGAGCTGAGACCGTACGATGTCGAGCAACTGAAGGCGCTTCCCTTTGTGAAGTTTGAACGAAGACTCGAATGGCTTCCCTGGTTCAAGTATTCCATGGCACACGATATGGGCAAACTGATGGTCCGGGAGGCGTGCCAGCACGGCAGTAGGAGTAGCCTTTGCTGAAAAGAGAGTCGTCACTTGGGTATCGACGGCTTCTACGGCTTTCATCTCTTTCAATGCCTCTGGCATGTTTTCATCTGGCTGAGCCACGAGAAGTATCGAAGGCTTCCCGATCCCTTGTGATCCGGGCTTCCGGGATTCGATGAGTGCGGAGAGGGATGGGATATATGAGGGTATGTATAGATCCAGGAAATATCGCGGATCTCCCATGTCTGATGGGATTGGACCCATTGCGTGAAGTGGAAGGGAGCAAAAAACAGATGTTGGGCACCACCAGATCCGAGATTGTTCTGGTACATTCAACTCGCTCAGCCTTTTGATCACTGGCAGGCCAACAAGCTCATAGAGCTCCTCGAGTACAGAACGTAGAGTGTCCTCGTATTTATTCGACTCGAGGCCCTTCCTGCGTGCGCCCAGTAATTCATCTTGTAATTTGATCGCCCGGTCATAGAAGTCGTCAGATGTATCAATCAGCGAGGGAGGCGAGTTGTGGAGGACGATGATGATATCCGAACGCCACCAAGAATGGTTGATGATGATTACCGGCCCGTGAAGTGCGGCTGAACGAAGAGTGTCGAAGGAAGGAGGCTTCAGGAAGGTGTCGAACCCCGGCAGGGCTTGTATCTGCGAAATGAGCTTCTCACGATCATCCAAAAGCTTCCGTTGTCGCACCACGAGATGACCAAATGGATCCATCCCCTCGACGTCACTGTCTCTGTTATCAACATTGGTGCTTGGTGAGATGGCCAAGGTAAGCGTCTCGAGCTCCCGACTGACTGCGGTGAAGTTGTCTGCTAAATGGGGGTCGATGGAACGAATTTGGTCGATCGAGGAACGTAGGCCGCGCATCTCTGACCATAACAATGATCTTCCTCGCTCGAGGGTCGCGATGGCCTGCGTGAATTGACTGGTGTGGATCTGATGGGATGCGTAATCGAATGGCAGTGACTTGATAGAATCATCATGCTTATCAAGTGTGACAACAAGTTGGGAATGCTGAATGTCAAGGGTTGGGGAGAGTGTAAGACAGGCTTGCATTGATGACATAGCACGGTCGTACGCAGTTGAGACGGAGGAGTGTCCAAAGTCGCGCGCCACGGATGCCCATAGACCTAAAAGCGGGAGACGGTCAAACTCTTCACCTACATTTTCGGCTGCAATTCGGAGCATTTGTATGGTTTCATTCGCGTCTTCTCTGCGCCTGAGCAACGAGAGTCGGGTGAGTAGAGATGGAATAAGCATAATAAGTGACTGAGAACGGGCAAGTCGTGAATTTGCGGTGTTGAGACTGTCCCGACCAGCTGAAATTGCCCTGTTGAGGTACTCGATTTCATTCGTGCACTCAAAGGCACGGCGGAGGAGGCTGCCTAAGACTGTACGGGCGTAGGAGGCAAGTTCATGATCAGGGTAAGAAGCAATCAACTGTTGGCAATAGTTGACTCCGTCTTTGATTTCCGCAATGTCGGTAAGGTCCTTGATAGCGTAAAGTGAAAGTGCGTCATAGTGCTTAAAGAATGTCGTTTTCGGAATTGGCTTGACAGACAATTCGGGGAGAGAAGTGGCCAGGTCGCGGAATGATGGAAGCCTGCCAGATTCGGAAGTACTGGTTTTCCATTTCGGTGTGACACCTGTGCCATCGAAGCGCCTTTCCTGCAAGAACGAGTGATGTTTGATGACGTCATCACGACGAGGATCTTCAAGAGACAACCGATCAAGCAAGGTACGATTGAGGTAGATCGCCTGCTCTAAATACTCCGGCTTCCCAGACATTTGAAATCGAAAAAAGGAAAACCGAACAGCGTACGACAAAGCCTCTGCCTGGTAAGGACTTGGCGTATCTCCAGGGCCACGAAAATTGATCACTTTGTCCAGGATGGCCATTCCCTCGTTGTAATCATCATCCGAAACAGTTATAATGAAGCGACGAAGGAGATATTTGGCAAGCACGATAGAGACTCGGGGCAAATCTGGTAGGCGTATAATCACTCTCCGTAGGCAGCCGATTACTTTCTCGGAAGGAATTTTCACTCCGATGGATTCTTCGAGACGAGCTTCAACAGTGCTCACAAAGGCCATAATGGAGCGAGTTAGGGAGTCTGTCGAGATGTCAGAGTCGAGAAGTTCGTCGCAGAGGTCTGCCATCTCCTCGATGTCCTGATCCACATCTCCAAGCTCAAATTTTGCCTGAAACAACAATGCTTCGACAAGAAAGAGCGTGACTGGAAAGGAAAAGGGATTATGGACGTCGTGCGGCAGTCTGCGCAAATAGTGAAGGTATATAACGGAGTACTTTACATCTTCGGGGTGCTTGGACTCCGCGGCACGAAGAAGCGTCGCGAGCGTGAGGGAATGGAATGCCTGATTAATGTTTGGGAACAGGAGGGGAAGTGGGAGGGATAGGAGTGCCTCTGTGAGGCCGAGGATTGATTGTTCCAGGTCGTCCTGTTGCTGTGACAACAGGTAACGCTCAAGTCTCGCCGTAGCCAGATGGTAGACATCGGAAGCATGCGTGGGTCCGGATCTGGGTAATAATGACAATACATGTTGATACGAAGAAATCTCCGCGTCGCATTCACGAAGGAGGCCTGAAAATATGGGGGATAAATAAGACAGCCGCAAGCCAGCGGAGCGCTCGAAAACGTCGGGATTGGTCCCAAAACTTACGCTCTTTGTCGTACATAGTTCAATAACGTTCAATGCTCGATGAATAGGATTCAGACGATGGCTTGCGCAGTGGTGTAGGAAGAAAGATGAGAGTCATAGGAGAATGTCCCCTAGACCCAGACAGAAGCGACGTGTACGATAAGAGCCCACGCCTTCAACACGTGTAACAACACATGCCAGTGCACGAGGCAAAGCCAGCTCTGAGCGCTGAGACGTGTGGAAATGGGTGAACCAACGATGGAGCTCCGGGGGCACGCGGGGGTCAACCTCAGCGCGTGCGCGTTAGCACGGAAACTATAGTGTATTATGTAATACAAATACTCACCTCAGCGCGTGCGCGTTAGCACGGAAACTGAGGGCACAAAATCTACTACCTACAGTATTTAAGGAGTGACTGAGTATCTGAATATCAAATAAATCTAAGGAACGACTAATGAGAGCTGAAACACGCTCAGATAACTAGTGCAATGCTAGTGTCCAATGTCCTAATATAAAATGTCCAAAACTAATCTAATCGCAGATCTATAGATCTGCGTGCTCTGATTTCGACAAGATGCAGCCCCACTCTGTTGGACATAATACAGAGCTAACTTGCAATGTAGCACAAGCAGCGCCTTCAGTAATAAACACAACATACCACTCTCTCAAGTTGGGACACAAACTAACCACCCTTCGCACGCCCAGGCGACACAGCCGCCATCGTCATCCGCACTCCCAGGCGGTGAGAGCCAGGCCCAGAGGACAGGATGACCCGTGTTGTGTCCCAGCTTCATATGATACCATGTCAATGGGTGTCTTGGTTCTGTGATGGGCCGGTGGCAGTGGCGATGGTGGGGGTACATACTACGTGGGTTAGATAATAACAGCAGATTCAGGACCGGGGTTATGGGGGGGGGGGTAATGCTCGTGGTCATCAGAGTGGCGCATAAATGTTGTCGGCCGATTGCCAATGGCTGCGTGGTAGGCAGCAAGTCGACAATCGGGCTTATTCAGGGGGAAACACTCTGGGTGGGTGCCAGTAGTAGTGGTATCATGGACAGGCCCGCGTTCAGCAGCATTCGGTAGTTGGCATTGTCCGCAGTGAAATACCGGTCGAGGGCACAAATCTATCTCCTGTTATAATTTGTTCTCACTTTCCCATTTGTTTGTTCTAGTCATTCTCTACACACCCTTTCATAAAGGGGGAACCATGTATGTATTGCAGCTTCTAGGATGTAGAGATAACAAACAAGAGGATGCTGCATCTCAGTGTATGATACAAAATGGTAACCCATAAAATGACAAAAAAAAGTGTGATACATGAGAAGAAGACAGGAAGATGATTGTATGAACCGAGCCAGAACATTGTTTGAGGGGAAGAATCTTGTGTTTATTTGAATGAGCAATGAGATGGAAGAAGCCGTTGCCTAGACCCTCCAGGTGTCATAATATGACGTGTCGTTGGAGGGAGGAAGTTGGGGGCAAAGAGAAGGAAGAGAGTTAACAAAGGGCATATCAACCATGTAACTATGGGAGGTCCAATTTATAGATAAGGCAGGGAAAAAGAGGAAAAGCAGCGAGGCAAAGGCCCAGGTTGATAATCATAAAATTGTGGCAGGATCGTTGAGGATGCTATGCCAGGCACTGATGCTGGGACCTTGATGGTACATGCAGGGCAAAAAGATAAAGGGTGAGTACAATTGACCAATCGTGGTTTGTAGCTGCATCATGCAGCCAATTTGCATGGGAAACAGAGAACACAATTCGCAGTGAGGAGAGAAGGGGGGAGTGAAGGGGAATAATCCGAATAAAAGGGTTGTTGGAGGTGTGGAGGGGAGACAGAGCATTGGTGGTCCTGTGGGTGTAGCCAACCCACTGCGCTGAACATTGTTATCTGAGGCCATTACCGGCACACGTCCATATGCCCGAGGCATCACAAATGGTGAACTTGAATGATGTGGGCTGCCCCCGAGCGGAGGTGAATGACTAGTGGAAAGTAATTCCTCGATGCTCGATGCCAAGTGCGACCACAAGATCAAATCTGAATGCTCAGGCACCCTATGGGTTCTGACCCTATAAAGAAGCAATAGCTGTGGGAGAACATCAACTTCTGAGTATGTCATTTTATTAAACAGGTATGCATACCAGTTTACCAAGTTGAGATAGTCAAGATTATGTATTGGTGAGTTACTCTTTCCATCGACATTAACCCAAGGGGAATAAGCCGCGTAGATGATAATGGTTCTGCTGGTGTAGAAGTCCGAAGACCTGCACCAAGTGAGTTCGAAATAGGAAGGGGTGACAAGATAGTAGTCAACTAGGAGACCGAGAGAGAAGGGGGGCCAAGTCAACAACGAAGGTTTTGAAAGGTGTGTCGGAGACGGAGGCGACCTGGGCAGAGGCCGGCGGTGACGAGAGAGGAGAGAGAGAGAGAGAGAGAGAGAGAGAGAGAGAGAGGGAGCGAGTCGTCGGAGAGGGCACAGCGAAGGGACAAAAACAAGTGGAACATTGGAGAAATAATCAGTCCCAGGGATGGACTGGTATGACGTAGCATCCCTAGTGGCTAGCTTACATTCCGTGTGACACAATGTAATATATATCTTGGGCATGTACACTGGAATATAAGGGTCATGTGTGAATACCTTGTCACACAGCCTTACAAGGCTACGGCCCCAAACAGGTAGGGTCCCCAGTTAAGGAGACTACTTCCCATGTATCACCATTAAATGATCCCAGTCTGATTACCTGTCAGCACAACTCATATATTGTGAATAAAAGTCTCTGTCAAAGTTGGTTACAAGTTATTGAACTCTAAGCCACCCACACAGGCCTGAGATCCAGACTGTCTTGTGAGTCCAATGCACCACCCAGTGCACAGCAACTAAGAACCACCCACCAGGGTGCCTCACTTCCCACATGCGTGGCCTCTGCCTCCACCTCAAGGCTCATGACAGCTCGCGCAGCTCCTTCACAGAAGCCATGTGGCACTTGAGGGTGCAGTTCTCCTTGCAAAGTATCTTGATAGCTGGGTGGCGTTCACATAGGGCACTCAGCTCAGCTGTCACGGGCATGTGCTGCCTCGAGGTGACACATATGATCCACCTGGCACATAAGCTGGGCACTGTCGCGGACGCAGTCCACGACATCAAGTATTACAAGTTTTAAGTCAAAAGTCCCACAAGTAAATCCCGCGATAAGACCAGCACATGATCCTGAGAAACAAGGGGCACATGCTAAACCATCAGGTGACCTGGTCTCACGTGATCAAACTAGTAACAGGTCACCAGACCCATCACGTGTTCTATCACGTGACAAATTATGAGACTCGACATGTTTTGGATAGGCAAGAAGTCCGTTGATCAACAAGTGGCAGATCGTGGGAACGGTCCGCAATCAATGAAGACACGTGACACCAGTAATAGGATAGTACCGGTAATGAGGGCCAATTGCTATTGGCCACAAGAATTATGACTCGTTGCACAGTAAATGCGCAGTCTTGGCTCCGCTATTATCCCTGACTTGATATGACTCAACCTGACTCATACTCCCATATATGATATCATTACACCTGTCTCCTGTAGTATTACCGGCCCTAAAGAGGGTGCACGGACCACCTGTATTTAGTATATAAGGCCTCTTGAATTCAGCGAACAGTCCTCAGACTGTTCTCTTGTCTACCCCCCAAAGTCTTAGCTTCACAGCAACCATTGAGCCCTTCACCCTCATCCTCGTCGCTGTCATCATTGTCTTAGTCCTAGTTCTCTTATTCCACGCTCAACCAGTTACCTCCAACTCAAGCCCCTTGTCGTCCTCGCTACCTTTATAAGTAGTGAGTCACGACAGGCACACGGCATGGACCAACTTGCTTCTCTGGCTTTGTTCGACACGGGGTCTGTCTGCATGGCGTCATGGGCATTGAGCATGGATTGCAGATGGAGAACTTAGGTGCTCCTCCATCGCCTGTAGATCCCACGGTCAATGCTGAGTCTGATCCCGATATGGTGCACGCACTGAAGTGGCCCCACCGTATCACCATGCGTGACCCCTCGCTCCCGACAGCAGTGGTCGCCTTGTGCAGTCAGCATCAGGGGTATGTGAGTTGATAGTTGAGGCCCTTGAAAGTTGTAGGGCCATAGACTTGGAGGTTGGTAGGCGAGTGTGTCCAGGCAATGGCAGGCATCCTCACTTCGAGACAAGTATCATTAGATTGAAATAGTAGAGTGGATAAACTGCATATTTTACAATAGCAGTAGTTTAGGTGGTGAGTGAAAGTGCCCTACTGTCGCAACTCACTACTTTATAAAGGCAGTGAGGACGACGATGAGCTTGGGTTGGAGGTAACTGGCTGGGCATGGAATAAGAGAACTAGGACTAAGACGATGATGACAGCGACGAGGATGAGAGTGAAAGGCTCAATGGTTGCTGTGAAGCTAAGACTTTGGGGGGTAGGCAAGAGAACAGTCTGAGGACTGTTCGCTGAATTCAAGAGGCCTTATATACTAAATACAGGTGGTCCGTGCGCCCTCTTTAGGGCCGGTAATACTACAGGAGATGGGTGCAATGATACCATATATGGGAGTATGAGTCAGGTCGAGTTATAATGAGTTAGAGACGATAATGGAGCCGAAACTGCGCAGTTACTGCACAATGAGTCATAGTTCTTATGGCCAATAGCAATTGGCCCTCATTACCGGTACTATCCTATTACCGGTGTCATGTGTCTTCATTAGTTGTGGACCGTTCCCACGGTCTGCCACTTGTTGATCAATGGACTTCTTGCCCATCCAAAGCGTATCGAGTCTCATGATTTATCACGTGATAGAACACGTGATGAGTCAGGTGACCTGTTACTGGTTTGATCACGTGAGACCAGGTCACCTGATGGTTTAGCACATGCCCCTTGTTTCTCAGGATCACGTGCTGGTCTGGTCACAGGATTTGCTTGTGGGACTTTCGACTTGGAACTTGTAATACTTGATGTTGCGGACTGCGTCCACGACAGTATCCCCTCTTTAGGTGTAACGCTCCGAGTTGGGCGCTAAGTTGACTGACTTGGTCATGTGTTCGTCCTGGCTTTAGACGGTACGAGGAGCGTGTGTATAGTAGGGATGTTTGCAGAGAACAGAGGTCTACTGCGCGATGTTGGGCGACACTAGGTCAAGCCCACACCCGAGCGTGGTCGCTTTAGGGTGCTTAAATGTACGAGATGAAAGGGGCGAGAGACAGAGCTGCTACTCGGCTCGACTCGGTCAGAGACCTAGTACGGATACCGCGAACGAGTAGAGCAATAAGTTGAGACATGGGAACACTGCTAGTGGGAACAGAGGTCCCTTACTACGCAGCAGGAGGTTTCAAGGGTTCCTTACAAGGGAACACACAAGGGGGATAGTAGAGCACTGAACAAGACTCGGATTAATGATCAAGTCAGGCTTGAGTGACACAGACGTCAACTCAAGGGTTATATACAGGGGGAGGTCTGAGCCTAAAGCTGAGTATGAAAGGTGAAACAGTAAACGAAGCTAAGTATAGTACTGGATCAAGGAAAGAAGCATAGGGCTTCTGATGAAGGTGAAACGTGATGTACTTATGACATCAATGGGGATCAGGAAGTGTGCTGAATGGGGAGGGTGTATAGTACTAACGGGGACGAGTGAGTCATAGACGAACGAGTCAGAGGAATGTGATAAGAAGCTGTGGCACAGCCGTAAAGAACCAAATAAGGGCGTGGGTAAATAGGATGATGCACGTGAGTGCAACGTAAGCAAAAATGAATGGGGTAGGTGGCGTGGGAGAACTAATGGCACGTGCAGTCACGTGAGTGAGAAAGGTGGAAAAATGGGGGTAGAATCGTAACATTAGGTGTCGCGACTCACTACTTTATAAAGGTAGCGAGGACGACGATGGGCTTGGAGTGGAGGTAACTGGCTGTGCGTGGAACAAGAGAACTAGGACTAAGACAATGATGATGGCGACGAGGATGAGAGTGAAGGGCTCAATGGTTAGCTGGTTAGGCTGGGACTTTAGTGGGGTAGACAAGAGAACAGTCTGAGGACTGTTCGCTGAATTCACGAGTCCTTATATACTAAATACAGGTGGTCCGTGCGCCCTCTTTAGGGCCGGTAATACTACAGGAGATGGGTGCAATGATACCATATATGGAAGTCTGAGTCAGGTCGAGTCATATCGAGTCAGAGACAATGGCGGAGCCAAAACTGCGCATTGAGTCATAATTCTTGTAGCCAATAGCGATTGGCCCTCATTACCGGTACTATCCTATTACCGGTGTCACGTGTCTTCGTTGATTGTGGGCCATTCCCACGGTTTGCCACTGGTTGATCAACGGACTTCTTGCCCATCCAAAGCGTGTCTAGTCTCGTGACTTATCACGTGATAGAACACGTGATATGTCTGGTAACTTGTTACTAATCTGATCATGTGAGAC
>Ga0210393_10002637_pt1 | contig 14613 bp, 12 predicted proteins | sample IncBWC27OmetaG_FD_160068 | JGI IMG/M metagenome (GOLD analysis project Ga0210393, IMG submission 160068) | Forest soil microbial communities from Barre Woods Harvard Forest LTER site, Petersham, Massachusetts, United States - Inc-BW-C-27-O ... | reverse complement strand
AACGTTGCAAAGCTTCGACCTCGTGGGCTCGTGGTGGCTCGTGGTGTAGATCGCCGACCCTGCCCTCCCCTCAAAGCCAATACAGTCATCGAGGCGCGTAAAACCATTTGCTTTTCATCGATTCGTAGTGGTGCCGGGAGGGGGAATCGAACCCCCAAGAGCCGAAGCCCGGCGGATTTTGAGTCCGCTGCGTCTGCCAGTTCCGCCATCCCGGCTTCTTTGCAACTAGTTGATTTCACAGTCTAGTTGATCTGCTTGCCTTTGTCATCAGCACCAGTTTCGGTGCTCACTATGGCTGTTCTATGGTTGTTCTCGGCTTGGACGATATCGCGTTGATGCTCTTCGATTTTGGCAGTCGCGGTCTTGAGGACTTCCATATCCACGATGTTGTAGCGGCGGTACACGCTATCCGTCCGGTGCCCGCTGATGAGCATGCCGACTTTCTCTGGGATTCCTTGTCTCGACATGTTGCGAATACCAGTTCGGCGCAGGTCGTGAAACTTCAGCCCAATGTACTTTGCTTTTTTCTTCGATTGGCACGTTGAGCATCTACGCCCTTCGGAGACGTTCGAGTCGCAATCTCGACATTCAAACCGACCTAGCCCTGCTCGAATGCACGCATTCCACCATGCCTGCCTGAAATCCTTCACTCGACTCCCATCATCGCGTGTGAACACGAAGTCGTCCGGCTTCTTGCCAGCGACACAGCGCACGAGGCATTGAAAAACGTGCTCCGTCATGTGAATCATTCGTTGATCGCCGTTCTTTGTTTCGCCGAGATCAACGATCTTTCCCAGTAGGTCAAGCTGTCCAACGCGAAGCGCCAGCAACTCATCTTCACGCCAGCCATACGCAAAAGCGGTTTCAAATAGGCCCGCGAGCCAGACACCTTCGACTGCACATTCATGGGAAAGCCGGAGGTACTGCTCATCCTGAAGAAAACCACAGCGAACATTATTCTCCTCCAGCATGTTGAAGTGCGGGACAAAGCGCACCTTCGGCGGGGTCTGCTCTGTACCGTGATTAAACGCGGACTTGACTAGTGCCAATTCCCTGTTGATAGTTCCGTTTTCCGGTGCAGTCTTGCTGCGCGTTTGATCTGACTTGCGCTTGTTGATGTATCGGTCAATCAGGTCTGACTGGAATCGATCCAGTTGAAGCGCTAAGAGGAATAACTGAATCGTTAAGGTCATCCAGAGGTGCCATGGCGGCGGCCAGAACGATCCCAAGTCGACGCTCTCTGGACAACCTACTGCGCGACTCGTGAAGGTACTTCAACTCTGGCGCGCTGGAGGGTCCGGGGCAGAGACCGCATGAGTTGAACGCCCGTCTTTCCGGTAGAGAATCTCCTGGATCTTCCGCACAAGTTCGTCGATGTAGAAAGGCTTTTGGATCAATGTCAGTTCGCCGTCCGACTCTGAAATATTGTTCACCTTATCATCAGCGTAGCCTGACATATACAGCACATCCGTATGACCGCGCACTTTCTTCAGGCTTTTGACCAATTCAGGGCCGTTCATCTGCGGCATGATCACGTCAGTAATGAGCAAACTAATCGATCCCTTATATTGCTCGGCGACTTGCAGAGCCTCCACACCGTTGGCAGCAACGAGTACGTGATAGCCCTTCGACTGCAATCCCTCGTGCAGCAAGTCTCGGAATGCGCTTTCGTCTTCCACAACAAGGAGTGTCTCTGAATGGGATGGACGCTCCACCGATGCGGCCTGCGAACAAGCGGCCTCCACCGGCTGATCGATCTCTGGAAAATAGATGATGAAGGTCGTTCCTTTTTGCAGTTCGCTGTCGGCGAAGATGTATCCGCCGCTCTGTTTGACGATGCCGTATACCGTAGCCAGGCCTAATCCCGTGCCTTTCCCAACTGGCTTGGTGGTGAAGAAAGGTTCAAAGAGGCGCGCCTGCGTCTCCGCGTTCATGCCCGAGCCGGTATCGCTGACCGATAACGTTACGTACGGTCCGGGAGGAACGGCAATCTCGTGAAGACTGATGGCGTCTTCAAAATGGACGTTTGCGGTTTTAATCGTGATCTTGCCACCTGTGGGCATGGCATCGCGCGCATTGACCGCCAAGTTCATGATGACTTGTACGATCTGCCCTGGGTCCGCTTTCGTCCTGCCCAGCGCGGGGTCGAGCACGATCTTCTGCTCGATATCTTCTCCCATCAGCCGCTGCAGCATTTTTTGCGTCTCGGTGACCAGAGAGTTCAGGTTTAGTACCCTCGGCTGAAGCACCTGCCGGCGGCTGAAGGCAAGCAGTTGCGAAGTCAGTGAAGCTGCACGCATGCAGGCCTTCTTTATGGTTTCGAGCCTCGTGCTCATGAGCCCTTCGGAATCTAAACCGGCGGACAGCAGTTCGCTATACCCAATAATCACTCCCAGCAGATTGTTGAAGTCGTGGGCGACGCTGCCGGCCAGTTGTCCAAGGGCTTCCATCTTTTGCGCCTGGCGCAATTGCTCTTCCAGCGATCTGCGCGCGGTGACATCCTCGGCGATGATTTCGATGGTGTCGCCTCCGCTTCCGGCACTCGGCATCCGCCGCCCGCTGGCCCGCACCATGACGGGCTTGCCGTCCTTGCGCTTCCAGGTGAACTCCACGGCGCTGAAGAAGTCTGCCCGTGTCGGCTGGGCGCGAAAGCCATGCGCATCCCCGTCAGAATACAGATCGCGAGAGACAGTCAGCGCAAGAAGCGCTGCTTCTGATGGGTACCCGAGTAATTTCACCAGTGCGGGATTCGCATGCAGAAACCTGTCTTGCTGGACGCTGATGGTCCCGATCCCGTAGGGAGCGTGTTCGACAAAAGAGCGCAGCTCTGCCTCCGATCGACGCACAGCCTCTTCCGCCCGCCTGCTTTCTGTCAGGTCAATCCCGACGGCCGCAAGATACGGTTTGCCCTCCAGGTCCACCCGCACGGCAGTGAAATAATAAGGGGCGGTGGCGCCGTTCTGCACCAGCATGTCGGCTTCGACCTGGGCTGACCCCTGATCGAAGACTTCCTGCCGAGCCCGCTGTACGGCCTCTTTGTGTTTCTCCGCCACATTGCCCAGCACAGGAACGCCTGCGGGGCTATCGCGGGCCACTCTTTCGGCGTTCTTGTTCCAGCGCAGGTTCTTCCCGGCTCTATCTTGCAGAATGAATATTCCAGGCAGACTCTCAATCACGGCATCGGCTAAAGTTTTTTCCCGCAGGAGTGCCTTCTCCGCGCGTCGGCGTCGTTCCACACTGAATAGCAGCGCGAATATGAGGACAGTTTCGAGAATGCAGAGCGAGATCACCGCGACGATAACAAAGCGGTAGCGTTCCCAAACCGACGCCTCGCGGAATAGTTCCACCGTCGCAGTCGGTAATCGTTTCTCACTAATGTTCCATCGCCGCAACTGGCGCCAGTCCACCGTGTCCTGGGACGAGTTATCGACCACCATCGGAATACCCGCCGGGTCCTCGCCTTGCAGAACGCGCTCGGCCAGCCTCGCAACTTGCCTGCCCAAATTTTCAGAATTGGTCATTCTGCCGCCGACCACGCCGTGCCCGATATGACTGGAGTAAATCGCATACACCGGGACAGGAGCCGCGCGAGTGATCAGGTCTAGGGCCTCTTCCTGAAGAAAGAACTGGCCACTGGCATCTTCAAAAAAGAAAGTGCTCAGGATGATCGTGTGCGGGGGAACCTCTGCCACTCGCCTCAACAGCTCATTCATGCTCAGTCCCGTTAGGTAGGTGACCTCAACTCTTTGGCGATAAGCTGAGAAGTCCTGCGTGAGCTGATCGACCCAATATTTCTCCAGGGGCGAACTGCCCACCACGACGACCACCTGCTTTGTGTCGGGCTGAAGCCGGAGTGCAAGTTCCAGCGTCCGAGTGGGTTCATCCGTGCTGGCAACGCCGGTCGTGCCCCGTCCGGTCTTCCCCGTCGCGATGAGCTGCTTGAGTTCACTGAGCCTTCTGAGGTTGAACAGGCCCACCATCGGCGTTCCTGGGAAAAGCTCTTTCCCAACGCCCAGCATAAACTGAATCCCCGAGTAGGAAACCGGCACGATCAAGTCGGGCTTCTGCTCCGCGTATTTCAATTTCAACAACTTAACCAGGCTCGTCGCATGCGCGGGGGCGGGAAACCTTACCAGGTCCAGGTATTCGGTATAGAATTCCACCCGGTCCTGTACCCCGGATCGCAATTGCGATCGAAGGACATGATCAAATCCGGAATAAATCCCTTCCTCGTTGTCGAAGGAATAAAGGAGCAGGACTTTCTTTGGCGGATTGCTGGAGTCTCGAGACTGGCCCGACGAGCCTGCAACCAGGAGGGCGACAAACGCCGCGCATAAAAGGGCGAATCGCGCGGAGCAAGGACTACGTGGGCTAAGTGGCGCGTCAAACATCACCAAACCGCCTGCTGTTTTTCGGATGTCAGGTCTTCAACACGGCCGCTCCGACGGTCCGAGTCCCGACCGGCTTCAGAACAACTCCTGGGGCAGTGGTGTCGGAGGATATTAGCCCATTTTAGCGGTTCTGACTACCTGCGGTTATGACAACATATGACAAGGTGGATCAAGCTTCGCACAGCGTCCGACCTCGTTCAAATTAAGATGGTTTCCGGGGCACAGCCACGCTTGCCCGTATAATATCCACACATCGCACAACGAAACTATGTCTGCCAGGTTCGTGAGCCGAAGAATTCTTCTGGTGGAAGACGACGATGAACTTCGTTACGCCTACGCCACCCATCTTACCGCCAACGGGTTCGTGGTCGAAGAAGCCGGGGATCTCGCTGCGGCGCGCAAGAGTGTTGAGGCTACCCGGCCCGACATTGCGATTCTGGATTTCCGCCTGCCCGATGGTACGGCACTTGATCTTCTCTCTAAATTCAAGGAACTTGAACCCACCATCTCGATCATCGTCCTGACTGGGTTTGGCTCGATGGAGTTGGGCGTGTCGCTCATTAAGAATGGCGCCGAACAATGCCTTGCCAAGCCTGTCGAACCCTCCGCTCTGCTGATGATCGTTCACAAGGTCTTGGAGAACTCGCGGAATCAGCAGAAACAGCTCGCCAACAGCACCCGTCGACGCCGGGTCGTGCTCAATCCATTCTTGGGAGAAAGCGTGGCCATCAAGCGTCTAGCCGAGGCCGCTTCCAAAGTGGCGAACAGCCAGAGCCCGGTCCTTATTCAAGGCGAGACCGGGACGGGGAAAGGAGTGCTGGCGACCTGGCTTCACGAAAACGGCCCACGCGCTGACGATCCTTTTGTCGACCTGAATTGTGCGGGACTGACAAGGGAATTCCTCGAATCGGAGTTATTTGGTCACGAGAAAGGCGCGTTCACTGGGGCGGTCAACGCCAAGCTTGGCCTGCTTGAGGTCGGCCATCGCGGCACTATTTTTCTCGACGAGATCGGAGACATCGATCCCAACGTGCAGCCTAAATTGTTGAAGGTAGTCGAGGAGAAGAAGTTTCGCCGCATGGGAGACGTTCGCGATCGCTTCATCGACGTTCGCCTGATTGCGGCTACTCATCAGGATCTGCGGCATCTGATCGAGACCAAGGTTTTTCGCAGCGACCTTTACTTCAGGATCAGTACCGTGCCGCTCGCGATTCCGCCGCTGCGCGAACGGCAGGATGATATCCCCGCGGTTGCTCGTTCACTGCTGATTCGGATCTGCTCCGACATGGCACGTCCTCGTGCTGAACTTTCGGAGAAAACCGTCGAGCGGCTGCGCTCCTACTACTGGCCTGGGAATATTCGTGAGCTTCGCAACGTCCTGGAAAGGGCGCTCTTGTTCACCGAACACCCGGTCTTGGAACCGGGCGATCTAACGTTTGAACCCGGTCCCGAGACGCGTTTCAACTCCTACCAGTCGGCGTGGACCCTGGAAGAACTGGAACGCTTTCACATCTCCGCAGTTTTCTCCGAGGAGAACCAGAACGTCGAACAGACCGCAAGACGACTGGGAATCGCCAAGAGCACGCTCTATCAGAAGCTGAAGGCTCTGCATCTAACCTGAACGACTCGCACTCCTCCTCGTCTTGGTCGCGTTCCTGGGACAAGTTCGGTTTCGGGGACGCTTTCTAGAATTCAAACCCGTCACGCTCTGCAGAGTGCTGGAGAGAGGCTCGCTAACCCGCGCGTCTTCAATGTCTTCCGGCGCACTCTTCCTTCGATTCGATTTGGCCCGGCGATTGCCTTAAGAGCTTTGGGATCGAGGCTCGATCTCGAAAGATCTGCCCCAATACCTGGTCTTTAAGAGGTTACGCAATGCCTAAGAAGGTCTTACTCGTGGACGATTCGACGACCACGCTGATGATGGAAGAGATGATTTTGAAACAACGCACCAGTTACGAATGCGTGACGGCCAAGGATGGCCTGGATGCGATTTCGCGCGCGGTAGTCGAGGCGCCGGATCTTGTGCTGATGGATGTAGTGATGCCTCGCATGAACGGCTTCGAAGCCTGCAAGCGCATGCGCCTTGAGACTTCTTTGCGCGAAACCCCCATCATTCTGGTCACTACTCGCGGGGAAGAAGAATACGTGGAAGCCGGCTATCAGAGCGGCTGCAATGATTACATCACCAAACCAATCGACAGCTTTGAGCTGGTCACGCTTCTCCAAGGCTATCTCGGGGAATAAAAGAATCCACAGGAAAGGATGTTTCGAGAACGCATGAGCAATATTTCCAACTCACCAGGGGAGCTCGAAGGAAAAGGCCCGGCCCAGAATGTCGGCGATCAGGCCAAGGTGTACGCCGCCCGCATGCGGCTGCAGAATGCGCTCGATCAAGCCGATGCCCTGGACGCCATTCGCGAAATTGCCGGGAACCTGATTGGCACGGAAGAAGTTGCGGTCTTCAAGGTCGACAAGAAACGCTCGGAACTGTGGCTTTATTGGTCGTTCGGCGTCGACCCGAACAAGCACTCCGTTCTTGAAGTGGCCCGCGAGCCGAAACTGAAGCAAGTGCTCAGTGGCAAAACCGTGTTTCGACTCAGATTGTCGAACGAGAATTTGCTTTCCACTGATGATCCGGTCAGTGCATTGGTGCCCATTTTGGTCGACGGTACGCCCTGCGCGGTGATCGTGCTGTTTCGCTTATTTGCGCACAAGGCGGGAATCCAGGCTGTGGATCGGGAAATCTGTGAAGTGCTGTCGAACTGCGCTGGCCGGGCAATTGAACCGTATCACTCGCGCTAAAACGCAGAGAAAGAATTAAGACATGAGCCAGAAATCAAAAACACAAAGGTTCAACCCCGCGGTGCTGCCACTCGAATATTTGCCGCGCATCCCGGACGCTTTCGACGATAAGCACGCGCGGCACTATCTGATTCCCGGCAAGATCTTCGCCGCCGCGCAACCGTTCGCCATCAGCACAATCTTGGGTTCTAGCGTCGCTCTTTGCTTGTGGGATTCGGCCCACTTCATCGGGGGTGCCAATCATTTCATGCTACCCGAAGGTCCCGAGGACAGCGAGAGCGCCACTCGCTATGCCAACGTGGCCAACCCGGCACTGCTTCAGCGAATGCTGGACCTCGGCGCCGAGCCCAAAACCCTTGAGGCCAGAATCTTCGGGGGTTCGCTCCCTGCGGTGACGTTCAAAACTGGCGGGGATTGTTTGGGCGATCGCAATGTTCAGGCTGTTACAAACTTCCTGAACATGAACGGCATTCGTCTGGTGCAGAGCGAGGTTGGCGGTACGCGCGGACGAAAACTAGTTTTTCATACTGATGACGGACGCGCATGGTCGGACCAGCTCTGATGGCAATGGCAAATCCCAATCCGCGTCGGCCGCGTCTCGACACCTTCTTTGGCATATCCCCGAATCTGCCCGCCCTCGGAAAGCCTCAGCAGATGTACTTGCTGCCTGGACAGTTGCACGCCACCGCGGAGCCCTGTCAGATCAAGACGATTCTGGGTTCGTGCGTATCCATCTGCCTCTGGGACAAGCGTCATCTTGCCGGGGGAATGAATCACTTCCTGCTTGCGGCCTCTCGGGAAGGGGAACCCGCTTCTCTTCGCTTTGCAGACGTGGCGACAGCCGAATTGCTGAAGAGACTGGAGCGGCTTGGTTGCCGGACCCGGGATCTCACGGCAAAGATCTTTGGCGGCTCGGCGCTCTTTCAGAAAGAGAATTGTTATGCGGCAAGCCTGGGCGCCAAAAATGTTGCCGCCGCTCTGAGGTTGATGAAAAACGCGGGGATTCCCGTGGCCGCGCAAGAAACCGGCGGAACGCAGGGGAGAAGGATTGTCCTTAACATCGCTGATGGCGCTGTCTTGTGCCAGCGAATCTAGAAATGAGAAAGCGAAGCAATGGATTTTGATCGCGAAAAAGTCATCGCCGCATTCCTGGCTGAGTCCGAAGAGGGCCTTGAGCGGACCGAGCAGTACCTGATTGCCGCCGAGACCAATCCCGGCGATCTGGAACTGCTCGATGAGATGTTCCGCGTCGCTCACACCATCAAGGGTAACGCCGCCGCCCTGGATTTTCCTCAACTGGCGGGTTTTGCCCATGTGATAGAAGACTTGCTGGAAGCTCTGCGCCGACGCGAACTCGCGATCTCACGCGAGCTGATCTCGCTTCTCTTACATGGCGTGGATGCGTTGCGCTCTCTTGTTCCTGCGGCGGCCGAGGGCAATGACAAGCTTAGCCCGTCGCATCAAGAACTGAAGAAAGTAATGGCCAGCCACGCCGCCGGCCGGGAAACGGTTACGCGCGCAGTCGCCCTTACTCACGACCAAGTGTCCTCCCCCAGAGCGGTTCCGGGCTCTGTACCATTCGACGCCCGGAACCGCACCCTTCGCGTCGATATCCAGAAGCTCGACGACATGCTGACTCTCACCGGGGAGATCGCCATCGCGCACGGCCGGCTCCGGCGCACGATTGAAGAACTTGACACCGAAGCCAGAAGCAAACTTCTCGAAATGCAGCGTGAGGGCGATCGCCTCCAGAAGAGTCTTCAGGAGAAGGTCATGGGCGTCCGGCTGGTTCCGGTCGGACCCTCGTTTCAACAGCTTGCCCGCTCCGTCCGTGATATCTCGCAAAGCCACAACAAGCTCGCGCGGTTGGAAGTCGTGGGTGCCGACGTCGAGGTCGACACTCGCATCCTTGAGCACCTCAGAGATCCTTTGCTGCATATGATCCGCAATGCCGTAGATCATGGCATCGAATCCCCCAAAGTTCGCCATGCCAAAGGTAAGAACCCGTGCGGGTTCCTGACGCTCACTGCGTTCCATAAGGCGGGGAACATCGTCATTCAGCTCTCCGATGACGGAGCGGGCTTCAACCGGCAACGTATTCTGGCGAAGGCCCGCGCGCTCGATCTTCTGCCCGATGGCGAAAGGATCACTGATCAGGAACTGTTCGGTCTCGTGTTCAAAGCAGGTTTTACGACTGCCGAAGAAGTTACCGATCTATCAGGACGCGGCGTCGGGATGGATGTGGTTCACCGCAACATCGAACTGTTGCGCGGCAAAATCGAGATCCAAAGCACAGAAGGCCAGGGCACCACCATTACGATTCGCCTGCCCCTCACTCTGGCGATCATCGACGGCTTCTCGGTCATCGCCAACCACGAGACCTATGTGATTCCGCTCGAAATGATCAGCGAGTGCGTGGAGCTTCCGGCAGACCAGATTTCGAACGATACCGTCGGGGTCATCAGCTTGCGTGGTGAGCCGTTGCCTTATGTCCGGCTGCGAGAGCTATTTGGTAAGCCGAACCAGCGTCCCGCCCGCGAAAACGTGGTCGTCGTCCATCGCGAGGGTGGCTATGCCGGGATCGCTGTGGAAACTCTGCTAGGAGAGTGCCAGGCCATCATCAAGCCCCTGGATAGACTTTTTCAAGATGTGCCGGGAGTCTCCGGCTCGACCATCCTCGATAACGGCCGGGTGGCGCTGATTCTCGACGTGAGCACGTTGCTGCGCGGGGTCATTGCCGAGCAGGCCCAGGCATTGAACTGATTGTGAGTCAAAGATTGAGACACAAAGAAATTTAGCGCTTCGGCGCCAATTGAAACTGATCGGAAAGGAACAAACCGTATGTTGAAGAAGTTCTCTATCGCAAAACGGCTCGCCCTCGGCTTCGGAGTCGTGCTGTTTTTGCTCCTCGTCGTTGCCATTGCGGGGTACTGGGGCATGGAATCCGTAACCCACGAGACCGTCTCCATGCTGCGCGGAGACTCCAAAGTCTCCCAGCTCGCCGATGAAGCCAAGATCGCGACTCTCGAATTGCGCCGCTACGAGAAAGACACTCTGCTTAATATGGATAACAGGCCACTCATGCAGAGCTATCAGGATAAGTGGAAAGCCCAATTGGCACAACTTCGATCCGTCGTGAGCGACCTGAACACGCGGGTCGCTTCCGACAGCAGCAAGCAACTCGTGTTGGCGATGGAGAGCGAAATCGCAGCCTACGAGCGTGGAGCGGACGCGGTCGTGGCCGGCATCAACGACGGGACGATCAAGACTCCTCAGCAGGGCAACGCCAAGGTCGCCGAAGTTAAAGAGGAGATCCACCGGCTGGAGGCAGCAGCCACAGACCTCTCGGAAAAGCATCGCAAGATCATGGCCGACAAGGAAGAGACCATTACTGCCTTCGCGCGGCAGACCGCTCTGGTGATGTTCATGGTGGTTCTGGTCACATTCATCGTGGCAACCTTTGTGACGTTCGCGGTTTCTCGCGGTATCACCCGGCCCGTCAATACCATGGCCGACCATCTCGGAGAAATGGCCCAGGGCAGCGGCGATCTGACCAAACGCATCGAGATCATTTCCCATGACGAGGTTGGTCAGATGGCAAACTCCTTCAACTCCTTCGTGACGAAACTGGAGGAAATCATTAGTGAGGTTCGCACCAGCAGTGACGGCATCGCGAGTGCCGCGGCACAGGTGGCGACTTCAGCTGCATCCCTGTCCCAGGGTACTAGCGAGCAGGCGGCCTCGGTCGAGGAGACTACGTCAAGTCTTGAGCAGATAAGCGCCTCCATCAATCAGAATGCCGATAACAGCCGGCAAATGGAACAGATGGCGGTCAAGGGCGCCCGCGATAGCGAAGAATCCGGCGGGGCAGTGCGTGAAAGCGTGACGGCGATGAAGCAGATCGCGGAGAAGATCTCGATCATTGAAGAGATCGCTTATCAGACTAACCTGCTGGCGCTCAATGCCGCGATCGAAGCTGCGCGCGCTGGCGAACACGGCCGCGGCTTCGCCGTGGTCGCTGCCGAGGTCCGCAAACTGGCCGAGCGCAGCCAGACGGCTGCGCAGGAGATCGGCGGACTTGCCGGCAAAAGTGTCGGAGTTGCTGAGCGCAGTGGGGAACTGCTAAAGGAACTCGTCCCAGCCATCAAGAAAACGGCGGAACTGGTTCAAGAAGTCTCGGCGTCTTCCCGAGAGCAGTCTTCTGGCGTCGCCCAGATCAACAAGGCGATGTCAGCCGTCGACACGGTGACTCAGCGCAACGCGTCATCAGCGGAAGAGCTGTCCAGCACCGCCGAAGAGTTGGCCGCTCAGTCGGAAGCATTGCAGCAACTCATGGCCTTTTTCCGCGTAGCTGGAGGAATGTCGTCCGCGGTTCGCAAGCCATCGGCGGAGCACAAGCCATTCCAGCATCGTGCGCAGACCTTCGTGCCAAAAAAGACGAACGGCTCCGCGCTTGAGCATAACTTCACTCGGTTCTAGAAGGCGGACTTTCATGCAAATCACAAGAGAAGAAACCAATCGGGAAACCGAGCAGGATGTTCAGCAGTACCTGACGTTCATGATTCGCAGCGAAGAGTATGCAGTGAGTATCCTCAAGGTTAAAGAGATCATCGAATACGACACCGTCACCGAAGTTCCCAAGACTCCGGAATGGGTTCGGGGCGTAATCAATTTGCGGGGCAGCGTTGTTCCCGTGATCGATCTTGCCCCGAAGTTCCGGCTGGCTCCCAGCGTAGCTGGAAAACTCACCTGTATTGTAATCACCGAGGTGCAGCGCGAGGGGGGAGCGACCGTGATGGGTGTCATGGCTGATTCCGTCTGCGAGGTCATCGATCTCAAGCCCCAGGATATTGAGGAGCCGCCCACCTTCGGGACTCACATCAAGCTTGACTACTTGCTCGGTATGGCCCGCTCCGGCAAGAAGTTTTGCCTCATTCTCGACACTGAAAATGTGCTTTCGACGGATGATCTGCTCGAGCTCTCTGACTCGGTCGGGGAGACTATCGAGAATCAGCAGGCAGAGTTAGCCTCAGTCGAAGCCACTATAGCTTCCGAACCGACTCCACGTGTCGCGGAAGAGGCTACCGAGGAAGAGCGCACCGAGGCCCAGTCGGAGTAGCTGATCAAAATGTTCCGGAGCCACAGAACTACACAGGACGTCACCCGTCACGAGATTCATGATCGCTCGTCTCTGGCTCCGGCCCTGTTCGCCAAATTCCAGGAGTTGATCTACAAGGAAGCAGGGATCTGGCTGGCCCCGCACAAGCATGCCTTGTTAACCGGCAGGCTGGCTCGCCGTCTTCGCTTCCTCGGATTGAGCAGCATGCAGGACTATTACCAGTTGGTGACGCAACCTGATCAACTGCACGAGCGCGCTGTGATGATTGATTGCATCACCACTAATGAGACTCATTTCTTTCGGGAGGTCCGGCACTTCGACTTTCTCTCGGAGCATGTCTTCCCGACATGGCACCAGAAGGCGGCCGCAGGCGAGCGTGCGACCCACATTCGCGTTTGGAGCGCGGGCTGCTCCAGCGGCGAGGAACCGTACTCGCTCGCTATGCTTCTGCTCAAACACTTTCCCATAGAGAAGGGATGGAACCTGGAAGTTCTTGCAACCGACATTTCCACGCGCGTCCTGGAAAAAGCACGGGAGGCAGTTTATCCCATCGAGAAAATGAAGGATATTCCTGAGGAATATCTTCGTGCGTACATGCTTAAGGGTCGGGGTGAGCACAAAGGAGTAATGAAGGCTAGCCCTGAACTGCACCGCGTCGTGAGGTTCGCTCGCGTTAACCTGCACGCCGATTTCTACCCCCTCCAAGGATTCTTTGATCTCGTCTTTTGCAGGAACGTCTTGATCTACTTCGATCAGAAATCAAAAGAGAAAGTGATCAACGGTATCTTGCGGCATCTCTCTCCCTCAGGATTGCTGTTTGTGGGTCACTCCGAGCACTTGGCCGGAATATCACCCAGCTTGAAAACCGTTGCACCTACTGTGCACGCGCTGATGCCTGAAGGCGCGGAACTCCCCACGCCAGGCCATACGCCTCCCGTGGCTCCTGGCCTGCGTTCTGAGCCTGAATGAACCAGTGAATATGCACTTTCCGCGTAAACCAACAAGGTCGGACGGGAGCATTCACGTGCTCGTAGTGGACGACTCTGCTGTGGTCCGCCAGGTCATGCAGGGCGTGCTCGGCGCTGACCCGAAGATTAAGGTCAGTGTCGCCGCAGACCCAATCATTGCCTGGGCCAAAATCGAGAAAGAAGCGCCCGATGTGGTCATCACCGACCTCATCATGCCGCGTATGGACGGTCTTACCTTCCTGCGAAAGATCATGGCGGAGAGGCCTCTGCCCGTGGTCGTCTGTTCCGAAGTAGCCCATCGCAGGACCGAAGATGCCATCTCCGCGCTTGAACTTGGAGCAGTCGAGGTCATCACCAAACCCAAACTCGGCGTTAGCGATTTCCTCCACGAATCTGCGGTCATGCTCATTGATGTCGTCCGGAGTGCCGCTCAAGCCAGATTGGTGCCTGGACCGCTCCCGCCAGTCGCGCCACGAAATACTGCCGACGCTGTTCTGACACTAGGCCCGGCGCACCGGCATCAGCCCACAGGAGGCAAAATCATCGCCATTGGCGCCTCCACCGGTGGCACGGAAGCTCTGCGTGAACTCCTGCAGGCGATGCCGTCCCGGTGCCCGGGAATCGTTATCGTCCAGCACATGCCTGAGATATTCACACGCGCATTTGCCGATCGCTTGAACAGGGATTGCAGCATTGAAGTCAAAGAGGCCGCAGACGGCGACCGCATCCTCAGCGGACGCGCTCTGATCGCTCCCGGAAATCATCACCTTCTCGTGCAGAGGAGCGGGTCTGCCTACATCGCCCAAGTTGCCGACGGACCGCTGGTCTCGCGGCACAGACCGAGTGTGGATGTGCTGTTCAGGTCGGTCGCGAAATCCGTTGGATCAAAAGCAGTTGGCGTGATTATGACGGGAATGGGGAATGATGGCGCTCAGGGTTTGCTGGAGATGCGTAACCGCGGCGCCCAGACTATTGCCCAGGATGAGTCCAGTTGTGTTGTCTTTGGCATGCCTAAAGAAGCGATCGCGCGCGAGGCCGTCGCAGCTGTTGTTCCCTTGCGATGGATCGCCGAAACCGCGTTAAAGATGGCAGGGTGCTAAGTTAACTCATCGTCAACGATGTTTGGGCTCAACTGCATCCAAAATCAGCAGAGCTTCACCCAGAATCCGCAGTGAGCGAGCATTTTACAGATCGGAAATCACCAAGCCTTGCAATGATTCGATCAACAGCGTTGAAGTGTGCGTTCTGGTGGCTGCCGAGAATTTGATCAAATGGCGAATTCACGCTGGCTGCGGATTCTCAATTTGTCAATCGGTTGTTTGCTCTGACTCTT